>Ga0073936_10000917_pt1 | contig 46435 bp, 30 predicted proteins | sample AliMusrvi5mmetaG_FD_87041 | JGI IMG/M metagenome (GOLD analysis project Ga0073936, IMG submission 87041) | Freshwater lake bacterial and archeal communities from Alinen Mustajarvi, Finland, to study Microbial Dark Matter (Phase II) - Alinen... | ecosystem: Environmental > Aquatic > Freshwater >...
GCCGTCGCGGGGCTTTTCCAGCTTGGGCGGTATGGACACATACAGCCGCTGCGCTTGAAAAGCCCCGCAACAACCCACGGCGCTCTCGCATCATTGTAAACACTTCAATTTAAAACGCTCTAAAACGCTCCGTCGGCGATCTCGCACAGGTGCGTCTTGGCCATGTGGCCGGTGCGCTCGTGGTATTTCGCCACGAGGGCTTCCGCGACGGACTGCGCTTTCTCGCGCTCCAGCAGGGTGACTGTTGCGCCACCGAAACCTCCGCCGGTGAGGCGGGAACCGAGGACACCCGGAAGTCCCTTTGCGATCTCCACCAGCGCGTCGAGTTCCGGCGTGCTGTTTTCGAAATTCACCCGTGAGCTCTCATGGCTGGCGAACATGAGCGCGCCGAAGCCCGCAACGTTGCCGGCCTTGAGGAAGGCGATGCCTTGCATGACGCGCTCGTTTTCGCCGACGACATGGGCCGCCCGCTTGTAGGAGAGCTCCGGCAGCGTTGACTTCGCGGCTTCAAGCTGCGCGCTGGTGACGTCCCGCAAGGCCTTGGCTCCGAGGCGCGTCGCCGCGTCAAAGCACTGGAGGCGGCGCTCGTTGTATTCGCCGCCCGCGAGCCGGTGCGGCACGCCGCATTGGGTGATGAGCAGTTCCACGCCGTCCGGGAAGGGGGTGGTTTCCACCGTCTCATTGCGGCAGTCCAGGAAAATGGCGTGTCCGGCTTTGCCGAACGCCGAGGAGGCTTGGTCGAGCAGGCCGCAGTTGACCCCGACAAATTCGTTCTCCGCGCGGCGGCACATCTTGGCCATTTGCAAGCGGTCCACATTCAGGCCGAACAATTTTTGGAGCAGCATGGCGGTGGAGACTTCCAACGCGGCGGAACTGGAGAGCCCCGCGCCGAGCGGCAGATTGCTTTGAATCTCCGCGGTGAAGCCGCCCACTGGCAGACCGTTTTTTTGGTAAACATCCAGCACCCCCAGCAGGTAGTTTGCCCACTCGTTTTCCCTGCTTGGGGCGAGCGCCGTGGCGTCGGCTTCATACGTCTTGCCAAGGGTGACGGAACAAAGCGCGACGCGCGAGGAGCCGGTGGCTTCACCGGTAAGCGTCACGCCGCGATCGATCGCCGCGGAAAGAACCACCCCTTCGTTGTAGTCCGTGTGATTGCCGAGAAGCTCGACCCTGCCTGGTGCGTAAGAAGTTTGCATCGTGGAACTCGCTACCCCAGGACACGCCCGGAAGCAACCTTCGATTGCCGGGGAGCTGTTGTTTTTAGCGGATTTGCGGGCTTGCTGGCGTGCCGAAACTCGATAGGGCATTGGAACTGACCTCCATGGCGAATGATGTTTTAACCCGAAAACCGAAGTTGCTCGGGGTGATCTAAAGCAATCTGCTGGCCGCGAAAGCCTTTCGCCAGAACGGCTCCGTATCTTTTGATACGGCCCGCCCTGCCTCAAGTCTTATCGGCTCAGCATCTTGCCCCAGTTCAGCCCCTCCAATTTCGGTTTTCGGGTTATTGAAGCCGGCGCAAAAGCCGTGCGGCATTCCGGCAGGTGATTTTCCAAATGGCGGAAGTGGCGGTTCCACGAGAGTTGTTCCGGGACATCCTCAGGGCAATCGAGAGCCTGAGAATGTCTGCGTTGGCAGCGGGATAATGAAACGAACCACTAAAAGCGGATACGCAGAATAAAAAACAGAATAAAAAAGTTTGCGCAACCACGGACTGGAGAGAAAATCCCGATCAACTCCCGGTTTTCCGAACCGGACCGGAAATTATCCTTTCACCATGCCGATCATCAGATGAAAAACCCCGGACATAATTCCATCAGGGGTCATACCGTGAATTTTCACGGAACAACCCGGCGCGAATTCCTTGCGATCACAAGCGGAGTGCTCGTCGGGAGCCTGCTGCCGTCGGTGTTGCGCGCAGCAAGCCCCCCGGAAAACGGGCGGGAAATCATCCTGCTCGATGCGGAAATGTTCGACGACTTAGGCGGCTGGGTGGTGGATCAACAGTCGATGGACCAGATCGGTTCCTCCTATTTGCTTGCACACGGACTGGGTATTCCTGTGCAGGATGCGGTGAAACAAGTAAAGGTCCCGTCGCCGGGCAGGTATCGGGTCTGGGTACGCACCCGGGACTGGGTGGCACCGTGGAAGGCACCGGGTGCGCCGGGAAAATTTCAGCTGCTGATCAACGGCACGGCGTTGAAAACCACCTTTGGGACGGAGGGGTCCGACTGGCACTGGCAGGATGGCGGAATGGTTGTACTGGAACCGCAACTCAAGATTGCATTGCATGATTTAACCGGGTTCGATGGCCGCTGCGACGCGGTGCTGTTCAGCAGGGATGCGGATTTCATTCCGCCAAACGGTCTGGAGGAACTCGGCAGTTTGCGTCGATCCCTGCTCGGGATCGGCGGGAGACCGGACGAAGGCGGGAATTTTGACCTAGTCGTTACCGGAGGCGGCATTGCCGGAGCCTGTGCCGCGCTTTCCGCGGCCAGGAACGGGCTAAAAGTCGCGCTGATCCAGGATCGACCGGTGCTTGGAGGCAACGGCTCCTCCGAAGTGCGGGTCTGGCCGGAGGGACATATCAACCAGGCTCGATTTCCTCATGTGGGCGATATTGTCGGTGAGCTGGTGCCTCAAAAAAAATCCGGAAACGCCAAGGCCGGAGCAAGCTATGGGGACCAGCATAAGACCGATCTGGTGCTTGCGGAGCCGCGGATCACCCTCCTGACCGAACAACGGGTTCGCGCCGTGGAAATGGACGGCAAATCCATCACAGCCGTGGTGGCACAGCATACGCGCACGGGGCGCAGACTCCGGCTTAGGGGGAAATTTTTTGCGGATTGCACTGGGGATGCAACGGTCGGTTTTCTTGCCGGTGCGGACTATGAGGTGTCGCAAAAAGGGCACCAAGGCATGAGCAATCTCTGGAATCTCCTGGATGCCGGTGACAAAAATCAGGTGCTCAAATGCGAGTGCAAGGACAAGACACAACTGGCGACGGCCTGCGAGGCCGGGAAAGTGGAGCAACCATTCCCGCACTGTCCGTGGGCGATTGATCTGAGTGAAAAGCCGTTTCCGGGCCGGAAGAATTTCAAGGGGCAGTGGGGCGGAGAAACGCCGCTCGACAATTTGGGAGCCTGGTTCTGGGAAAGCGGGTTCGACATGGATCCGGTCACGGATGTGGAACGGATTCGCGACCTGAATCTGCGCGCGATGTACGGCGCATGGGATGCGCTCAAGAATGTGGACAAACTCTATCCCAACCACCGCATCGGCTGGGCCGCTTACATTGCCGGGAAACGGGAGTCCCGCCGTTTGCTGGGCGACGTGGTTTTGTCTGTGGACGACTTCCTGAAAGCCCGGGAGTTTCCGGACGGATGTTTTCCCTGCACCTGGCATATCGACGTGCACTCGTCCAGCCCTGCGTTCAGTTCCGGGCTGGAGGGAGAGGAATTTATTTCACAGGCGACGACAGGCGCTGGGTATTCCTATCATGGCCCTTACTGGGCTCCTTACCGTTGCCTTTACAGCCGCAACATCCCCAATCTTTTCATGGCGGGACGGGACATCAGCGTGACCCACAATGGTCTCGGCCCGGTGCGCGTCATGAAGACCTGCGGAATGATGGGCGAGATTGTCGGCAAGGCCGCCTCAATCTGTATCAGCCAAAAAACAACCCCGCGCGGCGTTTACGAAAACCATCTCGCCCGGCTCAAGGAATTGATGAATCAGCCCGGGATAACCCGTCTGGCTTAGCCGTATCCATTCAGCATGGAGCGGTTGCCATTAGCTAGAGCGATTCAACAAAAACTGTGGCCGCGCTTTCGGGCGGCGCAAGCCGTAGTGCGGCTCTTCGAGCTTGGGCAGTATAGTCCCGCTGCGCTCAAAAAACCGCCCTCCAGCATGCGGCACTCCCAAATCACTGGCCACAGTTTTTGTTGAACCGCTCTAATTCCCGGGGTACGCAGCGCCGAGGTGATTTGCCTTGTGGCAGGTAAGGGTGCAATTCCCGCGGAGAGGTCCCGTGCTGTTATATTCAATGCGCCCGGTGGAACTCTGGGTCACGTAGTTGGCATTGAAGTTGATGAGATGCTTGTTGTAGGCGACGCCGTGGGAATCGTGGCACGTGGAGCAGGCGGCTTTTTGGTCCACAATGTGGAAACGGTGTCCGCGACTCTGGCCAAGCCGGTTGGTTGCCCGGAAACTCTGGTCGCTCAGAATGCTGTCGCGGCTATGGCACTTGTAACAAAGCGCATAATTTGCGGCGCTCTCGCCGATATAATCGGTCGTCACCTGCCGACGCTCCAGAATGGGGGAAAAAGACGAGCCGTGCGGGCCTTTCGGACCGCTCCCGCCTGCGCCAGGGCCTTGGTCGTTGTTGTGGCAGGAGGTGCATTTGATCGTGGAACCGGTGGTGTATGGGGAAAGGAGACTCGGCACGTCCGTGCTTTTTCCAATCGCGACAACCGGATGGTAGGAGCGATTGCCCGGAGTGAATGCCTGGCGCATGTTGGTATTGGAGGAAACGCGGTTCACGCTTGCCGGATCGCTGTTCACGTTTACGGGGTTGCGCGTCACGCTGTCGCCGTGGCAGCGGAAGCAAAGTTCGTATTCATTGGATACGGAATCCACGACGGATCCGGACCGGTTCACGCCTTTGGTCCCGAGAAGGGACACAGACAAGCCCGCTGACTGGACTTTCGAACTCTTAACCGCATGCGAATTATGACAATCCGCGCATGCGACATGGCGGGGTGCATTGACCAGGTCTTCACCGGCATCGTGGAGTTGGGATGTCGTCAACACGGGGTGCACGCTGATTTTGTTGAATTCAGGCGCGATGGGTTGATTGACGGTCTTGCCGTCGTGGCAGGCGAAGCAGGTTTTTTCTTCGCGGCCGCTCAGCAGCAAGCGCTTGCGTCCCGCAGCCCCGTGCGTTGAATGGCAGTTGTTGCAGCCATTGGCGGCCATGGTTTTCGGCTTGGACTGCAGTGACGCGGATGCGGAGCTTGCACTTGGCGCGGAAACAGCGGAGGGGGCGGCAAGCGTGGCGGAGACGTTGGTGATCGGGGTGGAGGAAGTGAGATGCGTGGAGGCGGCCAAAAGCGAATCGTTATGACAGGTCGTGCACAGCGTCGAACCGGTGTTTGCCATGACGAGAAAATTCCCGTACTGGTTATCGTGCGGGTTGTGGCAGGCGGTGCATTGCATTTGGCCGCTGGAATCGAGCCGCACCTTGCCGGTGAGCGTGGAGGGGTCGCACAGGTGGCCAGCGGTGGCGGAGAGAGCGGAATTAAAAGTGAAGGAGACGGGATGGCTGTTTGACAAATCCGTTCCCACATTGGTTGCCCCCTGCATCGTCTTCACGCTCCCTAGCATCGCAATGGGCGTGGATTGGCTGTTGATCATGCCAAGGGCGACGGTTCCATCATGACAGCTCAGGCAAAGCTTCGATGCGCCGTTTGGCTGGCCGACGGTCGCTTTCATCGTGGGGCTGGTATAGGTGATGTAGGATGCCTTGGAGCTTTGCTGGTTCCACAGGGGGCCGTCCGTGCTGGAATGGTGCGGTGCATGACAGAAGATGCAGACTTCTGTTTCGGAAGAGGCTTTGACGGTGCCGGGCCCCATCATGGAAAGGTTGTGCTTGGAATCCAGCACGCTTGCGGCATGCGTCCAAAGCGGAAGCAGGAAAATGGCCGACACAAGGAGCAGATTCCGGGCGGTGGTGTGGTGTTGAGTTCGCGTTTTCATTGCTTGCCAACGTATTTAAAGACCTGCACCCGGCTGTTGTAGGAATCACTCACGTAAATCTTGTTGTCACGCCCGAGAACAACGCCGTTGGGCAGCCAAAATTCACCGGGGCCGGACCCCGGGCGTCCGATGTCCAGGAGGAGGCGCGAGGCGGAATCGAATATCTGGAAGTTTTGGAATACCGCATCGACAACATAAGCGCGGCCGCTGGCGTCGATCGCAACCCCCTTGGGGCGGCTGAACATGCCGGGGCCATCGCCGGGGCCGCCGATCTGCCGCTCGAAATTGCCCTTGGCATCAAAGACTTGCACGCGGTTGTTGACCGAGTCGGTCACGTAGATGTTGCCGCGCGAATCAGCCGTCACATGCGTGGGGAAATTGAACTGCCCGGGGCCGGTCCCGCGCGTGCCAAAGCGGCCAAGGAATTTCCCGCGCAAATCAAAGAGGGCGATACAGTGGCCCCCGACATCGGCCACCAACAAGCGGTCGCCGGAAATTGCCAGCCCGGATGGGCGCGTCAAGTTCTCGGTGATGCAGAAAAGCAGCTTGCCCTGCAGATCAAAGGCAATGATGGCGGAGAGGCCGGAGTCGGCGACGAAAAGGGCATTTCCCTTCTTGGCTACAGCCACCGGAGAGGCGAAGCGGATGGAGCCGATCTGCTCCCAGCGGTAGGCGTGTTTTGCGGCTTTATCAAAAAAACAGACGGTGTTTGCCTGGGTGTCGGTGACGCAAAGATTGTCCTCTTCATCCAGTGCGAGACCGAAGGGATGTGCCAGTGACTCGTTGCCTTCCTGCCCGCCGGTGATCCAATTGGCAAAGCGGCGGAAACCGGACCCCTTGATGCCGGCATCCGCGGGGTTGGAAATGCTCTGTACGTAAGCGATGCGCGGTTCAGCAGGCGGGGGAGGCCAGACGATATCCGCAGGGAGGGGCTTCCGCGCGTCCGCTGCCGCGGCTTGAAGCGCGAGGAATGGAGCAGCCGACCAGAGCAAGACGAAGCCAAGGATCCGCATCAAGCAGGCGCAGATCGAGCGGTGTCCCATCTGTTCAAGGCAAGGCATCAGAAACTCCTTTGCGCGCTGATATACAGCGTTTGTTTCATTTGTTTGTCGGAGAGCTCATATTTTCCGTAATAGAAACTATAGCTGAGCTTGGTGGTGAGTCGGCCGAAGTTCCATTCCACACTCGGGCGCAACATTTCCAGCGTTTGATCCACCTCTATTCCGCGACGCACGGCTACCCCGGCATCAAAGTGTATGCTGAGGTTCCTGTTGAATGCCCTTTGGTAACGGGCGGTGAGCGAGTAGTTTTCTTCGTCGCGGTCGGCGTCAACGTAGTGCATTCGCGACTCCAAGAAGTCAAAGTTCAATGAGGACATTGTATCCGGCTTGAAGGAGAGGGACTGGAAAAACCGCACGTCGTTGTAGGAGGAGAAGGTGGAGGCGTTAGACTCGTATTCCACCCCGGTGCGCAGCCAGCGCCAGTTGCTTTCGAGGCCGACGGAGTACAGATTCATATCCTGCAAGATCAAGTTGCTGGCGACGCTGTTTTGCACGGAGCTCATCCGGTAGTAGCAGGCAGCCAGGCCGTTCCACAGGTCGATGCGCATGTTCATGAGCCCCGTAGCCGTGCCGTACGTGCCGGAGGGGGAGGATTTGGCGTGATAACTGACGAGAACGGTGGAGTTATCCGGGATCATCGAGAGCGGGGTGCGCCGGATCATCGTGAGGGATCCGTTTTGGGAAATGGTGTAGTCTTTGTTGGCCTGGTAGGCCGGCATGCTGTGGTGGGTGTCCGTGACGACGATCGAGCTTTGATCCACGTAAGGAAGGTTCAGGAAGAACGAGTCGGTCCCCGCGCTGTCGTTCTTTGAGGAAAACGCATGATTTTCATCCGTTTGGATGAGGGTGTCACCGGTGTTGGACTGGACGGTGTGTTCCAGGAGAAGCGATCCCACCAAGGTAAACCGCCCGATGGTTCCCAAGCGTTTGGTGTAGCTCTCGGTAATACCGATGCCGAAACGCTGTGTCTCCGCGCCCGAAACCACTTTTTTGCCGCTCGAGTCATCATAGCTGCCGGTGGAGGAAAAGTCCTGGCCTTGGATGCGCAAAGTGGAGGTCAGGCTTTCGTAAAGCTGGTGTCTTAGAGAGATGCCTCCGTGATAGTTGGAGGAAAGCGAAGAAGTCGTGGAATAGTCGGTGGTTGAGTGATTGCAGGTCAGGTCATAAAAGCTTGAGAGGGTGGGGGAATGCTCGACGGTGAGGTTTGCCAGGGCATTGAATTCATCGGTGGGGCTGTCGGTGTACCTGCGCGTGCTGTAACTGGCCGATGTGCTCAGCTGCATCTGGTCATGGCTGCCGAGGGTTTCCCTGTCGGCGATGCCAAAAGAGTTTTCCGTGCCGTTTGCTTGCGAGTTATATTCGCGCCGGTTATGACTGGTCACCGTGTAGTTAAAGGTGGTTTCGCCAGATTCACGCGTATTCCGCGCATCCAGAATCGCCCCGGTTTCCTTGAGCCAGGAATTGCTCGTCGTTCCCAGGGAGTCTTCTTCCCGTTGCCACACCTTGAAAGTGAACGGGACCGGCCCGGTCTGGTAGCCAAGGTTCGCGCCGTAATTCGTGATGTTTACATTAACGCGGTTAAAGAAATCGTAATCGCGGTAGGTGTAGTTCTGACTCAGGAAAATACTGGAGCGGTAGGGCTTCTCTCCCAGGAAGATCAAGTTGGCATAATAGTTGCCCAGTTCGCGATATTCCTTGCGCTTGGTGGAGAGGGTGTAGGTGGATTCCTCCGTGGTGTATCCCGGTGAGAACTCGCCGTTTAGCGTGAAGCTCAGCAGGTTCGGGTGATAAATCGAGCCGAAGGCATTTAAGCCGATGATTGGGGCCACAAAGAGGCGGTCATACTTGGAGGTCGTGCTCGATCCCGCAAAGGTTGTCTCTTCATGCTCTGCCTCAATGCGCATGCCGAGATAAGTGTCGGTGATCTGAAATCGCAGCGCCTGAGGATCCAGTATCTGGGGGGCGCGGGCCTCCGCACCAGTGCAGGAGAGGAGGGCGGCAAGCGCTGCCAGATGCCAGCGGCGAAAGCCATGCGCGCGCGGGAAGACTGCGGAAGTGGCAAGCGGCGAGCCCAGGCAATCCCCACCGACGCAGGAATCTCCCTGCGGGGCGGATGATCTCTGGAAGACAGGCAACCAGCGTGGGCGCTTCAGGTTCATCAATGTGCGGTGGGTGGGTTTTCGATGAGCTTGAGGATGCCGGGCTTCAGGAATTTTTTGTCACCGCCGCCGTGGGGATCGTGACAGCTTGAGCACACCTTCTCCGGGAAGCGCGCATGCACCTTAACTTTTTTGATGTCCGCATCTTCGTGGCACTCCAGGCAGAGTTGGGCGCCGGTTTTTTTCAACAGGGACGCGTTGTCGGATTTGTGAGGCGAGTGGCAGCTCATGCACTCGCCGTTTGCCGCGGGATCATGCTTGAACTTGGCACCCTTGAGGAAGTCGTCGTGGCACTCGAAGCACATGGCCGCCATGGGTTTCTTCAACAACCCTTTGTTGGCGGAGCCGTGCGCGGCGTGGCAGTTGAGGCAGTTTTCCGCCACGGGCGGATGCTTCACCTTGCCGTTGGCGAGCGGATCATCGTGGCATTCGAGGCAAAGTTTCGAGCCGGGCTGGATGAGCAATCCCTTGGTGTCCGATGCGTGCGGCGCATGGCAGCCCGTGCATTCGCCGTTGGCAGCCGGGTCGTGCTTGAATTTTACCTGTTTGCGGAAATCGGCGTGGCAGTCAAAGCAGGTGGCCGCCTGCGGTTTCTTCAACAAGCCTTTATTGTCCGAGGCATGCGGCTTGTGGCATTCCATGCAATCATCATTTGCCGCCGGGGGGTGCTTTATCTTGCCCTTGCCGGGAACATCCTTGTGACACCCGAGGCACATCGCCCTGCCGGTGCGGTCCAGAAGCTTTTCATTCGCCGCCTCGTGCGGGTTGTGGCAGCCTTTGCATTGGCCAAGCTCCAGCGGCGTATGGCGGAATTTGGCTTTTTCCAGGAAGTTTTCGTGGCAGCTAAAACAGAGTGCCGGCATCACTGTTTTCAAGGATTGCGAGTAGCCCGAAGCGTGGCAGTCGTCGCATTTTCCGTTGCCGAAGGGTTGATGCACGGATTTGATATTGCGCACCGGCGCGCCAGGTTCTGGCAGGGTTACGCCTGGGATGATCTCGGGGCCTGGGGTCCTCGGTGAGCCGTCTTCATTCGACTTCCGGGCGGCTTTCGGCTTGCTGCCTGGCGCGGGCACGCCGTCGAAGAACGTGGTCAACAGCGTCTGTTTTGTCGGCAGACTGCACCCCACGATGAAGAGTGCACTGTAGATGACTCCCAGCGTTAAGATTGCAAAGAAGAAGGGGGGGCGTTTCACTCGGATGGCTATTTTTTGTGGCCGAATCCGAACACGCTGATCTTCTGGCCGCCTGTCTGGTTGGCGAGCAGGATCAGGTACTCGACGGTGAAGTCAGGCGCCACAAAGTTCTGGAAATGCTTCACATTGTCGTAGTCGATCGCGATGCCAGCCGGCAGGCTTGTCGAACCGCCGCCATTGCGGGCCGGGTCGCCGAAATACATCAGAATGCGCCCCTCTGCATCGAACACCTGGATGACCTGGGTGTTCGCATCCACGACATAAGCGCGCGATTCGCGATCCACGGCAATGCCCTTGGGCAGGGAAAACTTTCCGGGCGCGAGCCCCTGAGAGCCAAGGGTTCTCAGGTATTTGCCATCCGCTTCATACACATTCACGAAGAATCCACCGGTGTCGGAAACCGAGACGCGACCATTTTTGTCTATGGCCACGTTGGTGGGGGAAAAAAGCTGGGCGGCTTTATTGGCGTCCCCTGCTTTAGGAAAGGTGAAGAGCTCCTTGCGGCTCGCTTTTTCGTAAACCCGCACACAATGGTTCTGAATGTCTGTGACGTAGATGCGGTCCTTGGTGAGAGCGACCCCCACGGGTTTCATCTCGTCCTTCTTGCCGATCATCCCTACGTATTCGTCTTCCTTGAAGACGAGCACTTGGTTGCGCTTGGTGTCGGTGATGTAGCGGGTGCCGTCGGAGTCCACTGCGATGTTGATCGGCATGCCGAGCGTCGCGTCGCCTTCCGGTCTGAAATAGCTCATCTTGCGCTTGACGAGGTCCACGACATCGATCACTCCCGGGGTGGTGTCGCAAATGAAGATCTTTCCGGGAGTGGTGGTGAGGCCGTAGGGCTTGTCGATGGGGCGCTGGAGTTTGTCCGCGCCGACGATGAACCGGAAAAAGGAGCGTTTGCCGGCAAGTTCCGCCATTTGCTCCTCCGAGGAAAAGCTGGCGAGAAACTGGATGCGCGGCTCATCCGGCGGGGGAGGGAAGAAGAGGGGAGGCGGGGGCGCCGGGTTTTTGGCGCTAGCAAGCCCTGAGATAAGCGCGACGGCGAGTCCAATTACGATTGCGAAGCGGGGAGAGGAGCACATAATTTCTGGGCGGTTGAAAAAGGGGACCGGAGGCCGGTTTGCGACGATAGCAGACATTCGGGGAAGGTTCGAGAGCAATCGCCGTGCCCTCACGTCCCGGAAACTGAAAACCAAAAGGCAGTAAGCAGCGCGGCTCCATGACAGAACCGCGCTGCTTGGGAATGATCATCCCTTGCAAAGCAAAGGATGATTAAGGCTACTTGTTATGGCAGGAGCGGCAAAGGAGGCTGCCCCGGCCGCTTGAGTCAGTTCCGCTGATCCGGAGGTCGACGCCACTGGTCGGCGAACTGCCAACTTGCTTGTGCACGTCATGGCAGCTTCCGCATTCGACCTTGCCGCCGATGAGCAGGGTTTGGGCAATGGTTTTGCCAGCCAAACCATTGCCCGCAGTCCACTGCAGGAGCGTGGAAGGCGAGTAGAGGGTTCCGTCCGCCGTCGCAAGAGTGTCATCGTACGTGATCGAGATCGGGTGCGTGGTGCTCAGGTTGGTGCCCAAAATGGCCGAGGTGGTGCTGCCCGGCCATGCCGCCGCCGCCCCGCCGGTGTACACCGGGGTCGCGCCGGTGGTGAAGGTCTGGTTGACGGCTACCGTTCCGTCATGGCAGCTCAAGCAGGCTTTGGAGGAGGCGCTGGGTTGCTGCTTCTTGTCAATCGCCTGCATTTTAGGGCTGTCGTAGGGAATGAACGTCTGTGTCGTCGTGGCATGCGCCCAGAGCGGCACGATTTGTGAAGGATCGGTATTGTGCGCTGTGTGGCAGGGGCTGCAGACGCCATTCCGGGTGTTCCACGAACTCAGTGAGAAGTCATGGGACGAACCGACGATGGTGGCTGATGCAGTCAATGCCGGGAGCGTTATCGCCAATCCGAGCAGGAGTGCTAGGTGTTTTTTCATTTGGTTATGGTTTAGTTTTTGCGGTGGGGTGTGGGGTTGTTTGGGGTTGTCTCAAGCACGCGCCATACCATGATGGCGCGTTTTCCAGCGGAAATCACACATTGCGGCTTCTCCTGGTCTGCAACTTTTGCTCATAGCAGAAGTCCCCGCCTGCGCAGGTAATAGATGGCCGCAACGCGCAATCCACCGTTTTCGATGGGGAAAGCGGCACCTGCGGCGGATTCAATTTTCTGAGGTTGCATGCAGGGGGAGAGAAGGGGAATGAGGTCTTATGTATTAGTAGCTTTGAATTAGAAATTATCATCGGCAAGAAGGGCGGTCTCGCCAACGTTTGTCATTTACCAATCTTTTATTGGACAGGCGGGGGGCTCGCATTCTGGCGGGCGCTTGCAGGTGAATGCGATCCAGTCATATCCTTTTTGTGATTTAAAGAAGACATGCAAGATACTCATGCAGAGGTTGATGCACTGTTTGCATGCGCGGACTGATCGGAGGTGGCGAGCGCGGATGTGGGGCTCTTTTTGTCTTTGCAGCAAGCATCTGGGGCCAGCGGTTTGCCATGCGTATGCCCATGCCGCAGACGCCTAGGGGAATGCCTTATGCCGACTTGAGGGCGTGCCTTCGGCACTGAACAGCCCGGCCCCGCTGCAACGAGGAAAAGAGGCGGATATTTCCGCGCCGCGTAAGTTCTAGCATAAGTAAAAAGCAGTCAATGCTGGATGGCATGGCGTGAAATCAGGGAAGCTAATGGTCCCGCGCTCGCTCCGTGTGCGATATCCGGAGCCTGGACGCTGCGTGGCGGTGCCAGAAAAACATACTGGCCTGCTCCATCCCCTTTTGCGGGGAACCGGAGGCAGGCCAGTAATGACTTTGCCTACTCCGCCGACTGGCTGCCGCTGATGTCGCGGTCAAGCCGGAGGAGAGAAATATTAAAACGCGACCTACAGGGTGCGGAGGTAAGCGATCAGCGCCTTGAGTTCGTCGTCCGAGATGTCCGGGCTGAAGGGCTTCATCAACTGCTTGCCGTCTTTGGTCAAGCCCTCTTTAAGCGCCTTCAGGGCTTCTTCATCTTTCAGCGAGGCCTTCACGGCGGCATTGGTGTAATCCCGCACCTCGAGCTTTTTGCCCATCTTGGTGTCGCCTTTGCCATCGGCTCCGTGGCACTTTGCGCAATGTTGTTCCCAGTTCTCTTTTGCTTCTGCGGAAAAACCGCAGACGGCCGAGACGGCAAATAGACTGACAGCGAGTATGACTGTTTTTTTCATGTGTTTTGTTTGCTTTTAGGTTGATGTCGGATTGTGGGTTGAAGCTAAAGCAGGGAGCGCCTATGCGGGGAAGGCGTGCGCGTGGCCATTTCCTTGTTTGGAAGACGCATTAGAGGGGGTTGCGATATGTGTTGCGAAACATTAGGAAAAACGGATGTGGATTCAAGATAATTTCGCAAAAAAGCACGCCGGAGTCTTTGTTTCTGGGCTGTAGCTGGGTTGCTTGGATGGAGTGTGACCAGCGGAGCCTGCACTCAGTCGCCCAGCTTGCGGAGTGTTTCGTGGCTTGGCACCCCTTCCTTCCAGAGATGGATGGCGGTGTCGTTTTTCTGCTTCGCGCCGGGTGTGGTGCGCCCATCGGCAACGTATTTTTCCAATAATGCCGTCAGCCGCGCGACGATTTCCGGGTGGGCTTTGTATTCGTTGACGCGTTCCCCGAAGTCCTGGGTCATGTCGTAGAGCTGGACCGGTGGGAGTTGCTTGGCTTCGACGGTTCCGGGTTTCGGTGCACTCCAACCGCCGGAACTTGGGCAGAGTTCAAGTTTCCACTGGCCTTGCCGGATGGCGAAGGAGCCGTTGATGGAATGATGCACGACGGCCTCGTGCAACGGTTTGTCTGCGGTTCCCAGCAATGCAGGCAGGATGCTGACGCTGTCCTCGCCGGCGTTATCCGGCAGCTTCGCGCCGAGGATGTCCGCACAAGTCGCCATCAAGTCCGTCAGGCAGATGAGTTGATTGCTCCGCGAACCGGGCTTGATCTGGCCGGGCCACCGGGCCAGGAACGGAATCCGGTGTCCGCCATCCCAGATGTCCGCCTTGTAGCCACGCCGCAGTTCGCTTGGAAAATGTCCCTGCGCTTCGAGCCTGGGTATGCCGGCGACTGGCGAACAGCCGTTGTCACTGGTAAAGATGACCAGCGTGTTGCCAGCAACACCGTTTTTCTCCAACGCCGCCATCACCTCGCCGAGCGCCCAATCCGTCTCCATGACAAAATCCCCGTAAGCGCCAAGGTCGCTTTTGCCTTCCCATTCCTTGGCAGGCACAATCGGGGCATGCGGCGAGTTCAACGGCAGGTAGAGGAAAAAAGGTTTGCCCGTCTCCGCCTGCTGGCCGATGTGTTTCACCGCTTTGCGCGTCAGGGTTGGCAACACATCCACCGCCTCGAATCCCGGAGCTGCCGCTCCTGTGCGGACAAAGCGCTTTTCAGTTGTTGGCGCTTCCGTGAACCGGTCGTTCTCGATGAACGCGAAAGGCGGCATGTCCAGCGACGCGCTGATGCCGAAGTAATAGTCAAACCCGCGTTTGGTCGGTCCGTTGCCAATCGGCTTCCCCAGTTCTTTTTGGGAAATATCCATGCCTAGATGCCATTTACCGATGCAGGCCGTGCTGTAACCGTGCTCTTTGAGGAGGGCTGGCACCGTCAACCGCTCCGCGGCGATCAACGGCTCGCTGTAGCCGCCCAGCACGCCACCCTGCAAATGTGTCCGCCAGTTGTAGCGCCCGGTAAGTATCCCGTAACGCGTGGGCGTGCAGACCGCCGAACTTGAGTGTGCTTCGGTGAACACCATGCCCTGCGACGCCAGCTTGTCGAAATGCGGCGTGGCGATCTTGCTTCGCTCACCGCCAAGACACTTCACATCCCCGTAGCCGAGGTCGTCGCACAGGATGTAAACGATGTTGGGCTTTGCCGGAGAAGCGGCCTGAATCGCAGGCAGCGGAGCGAGCAGCAGGGCGGTGAAGAGGGAGGCGCTTTTCATAACACACCCCAATAACGGGACACCCAGCCAGAATGCAATTTAAAAGAGCCATCGCCCGGAGTTGGTGTGCGATGAGGTGAAAACATTGCGCTGAAGGGCTTGCATGTTTTGTCGGCAGGAAGCGAACCGGCAATCGTTCTCAAGGATGTGGATGGTGCAACTATTCATGACAGCCCTGAGCCGCCAAGTTGCGTTCGCTTTGTGGAGATGAGGGGGGCCACTCGAAATAGCAAAGGTCCACGACAGTCAATGTCCGTGGGGTGAAAGAAAGTCGCACTTTCCCTTTGAATTCCATGGAGAGGAGTGAAAGGAGCGCGCGTGATCTTGCGCGCGACGAACGCGGCTGATCAGTTGACTTCGATCCAATGCGCGCCGGGCGTAAGGCCGGTGACTTCGCTCATCTCGCCGATGGTCTTACCGTCAACCTGTAATTTGCCCGGGCGGGGAAGGATCACGCGTGTCGTCGTGCCCTGGGGGGTTTCGATTTTCATGCGGAAGGAAGATACGTTTTCGATGGTGACAGAAACGTCACCGCGCGGCGTCGGCATTTTCAGACTGGCCTTCGCAAGCTTGCCGATGCGCGGCTGGATCACAATGTCGCGGAAGCCGGGCGATGCGGGACGGATGCCGATGAGATCGCGCGCGATGACGTTGGCTGGCGCGGCGCCCCACGCGTGATTCCACGTGAGGTTCGGTTTGAATTTCGCATCCCACGCTTCGAGCGTCATTGTCGAGCCAAGATCGATCATGTGCCGCCAGCTTCGCTCGCCCGACGCCGTAAGCAGGCTGAGCGCGTAATCGGCCTCGCCGTTTTCAAAGAGCCCATCGAGCAGGTATTGCGCGCCGTACACGCTGCATGCCATGCCGCGCGATTTGATGAACGCGATGACGCTGGCGCGATTCGCGGCAGGAACGAGGCCGAACGCGAGCGGGAAAAGATTCGCGTGGAGCGAAACGTGATCGCATCCTTCGCCGTCGCGGTAGGTCCCGGTTTTCGCGTCGAGGAACGCGCGATGGAAGGCTTCTGTTGCGCGGGCGGCGCGGGCGCGAAAATTTTTCGCATCGTCGGCGTGGTCGGTGGCGTCTGCGAGATCAGCGAGCCGCTTGAGGCTTTCGATATGGAACGCGTTGACGACCGTGTTGACTTCCGGTCCGATTTGCCCGTGGTTTTTTTTTGGATCAATCATTCCGCATCCGTAGCCGTCGCGCTCACCATCCGGCCAGTCGATGATGCCGTAGGATTTCAGCAGGCCGTCTGGCCGGGCGCGATCGAGCAGCAGTTTCTTTTTCAGTGTATCGAAATTTTTCGCGGCGAGTTCGGTGCTGCCGGTCCATTCGTAATCGGCATGCGCGATGAAGATCATGTGGAAGGCCCATTCGGTCGGCCATGTAGGGAATTGCAAAAGCTGGTTGAACGAGTTTCGTGCACAATCGTATTCCGGTGCGACAGCGTAGTGGCTTTGCTGGTTGATGAACGCATCGGCTTCGTAGGCAAGCCGTTCGCGTTCGCCGTCAATGTAGATTCCAAACGCGCTCGTTGCTTCCGTCGTCCAGCGGCAGAGATTCCATACATCAACGAGCCCCTGATCGGACGACGAAAATTCCGCGGTTGCGCGCGCGCCGCCGAAGACGGCTTCGCGTCGGATCGTATCCCCTTTCAACTCGAAGGGAAGCCCCTCGATTTCGACGGCTCGAAACGGGGTCACTTCACCGATGCTCTCGGGCATCTTCACGACGTTCGCGTGGGTGTGCTGTTTCTTCGTCGGGATTTCGAGTCGCGCCCAGGCACCGGGTTTCAGCATCAACGTGAGCTCGCGATAGTTGATGCTGCCGCCGGGCGCGCGATCAACGCGTCCGTCCTTTGTGAGTTTCTCGCCGACGCGAACGACGATGCTCGTCGCAGTCGCGTTTTCAGGTGCGCGGACTTCGAGCCAGCCGTAAGCCGTGCGCGAGAAGTCGGCGAACCAGTTTCCGTCGGCAAGACGTTGCAGTTTCGCGGGCGCATCCGTCTTGACCGGCAGATTCAGGGGCTGTTTCTCAATGGCGAATTGCCGCCCCTGGTCGGTGGGCGGTGCGGCGGGATATTCTTTGGGTGGCGATGTTTTCTCTGCAGCCAGCAACGGCAGGGAACTCACGGCCAGCGGTGCGAACATCAGGGCGGTGAGGAGGGAGGCGCTTTTCATCGCACGTCACTATAGTGGCACACTCTGCAGAATGCACTTTCAATCGCCGTGGACGGACTCATCCTTCATGATTTTTCAGAGAGTTTCGAAGCTCATCATGGCCTGATCGGTTTGGAGGATGTTCCCGGCGGAGGTCAGCACTGCCCGCATCACGCTCTAGCTGTGTACAACCTTTTTTAGGTGGTCGATCGCTTCGAATGCACCAAATGTTTTCTCCGCGCGCCGAATGATTACGGCGCAAGAATAGCTTCGATGCGGGCCAATTCGTCGTGGGCGAAAGACAATTTTTCCAGGGACTTCACGCACTCGAGGATTTGTGCGGGACGACTTGCCCCGATGAGCACAGAGGTCACCGCTGGCAGGCGCAGGCACCACGCCAGCGCCATCTGCGCCAATGACTGCCCACGTTCCTGGGCGATCGCGTGCAAACCGCGCACGACAGCCACTTTTTCCGGCGTAATGTGACTCGCCTTCAGGAACCCGCGCGGATTGGTCGCGCGCGAGCCATCGGGTATGCCGTTGAGATATTTGTCGGTCAGCAACCCTTGCGCCAACGGGGTAAAGACAATCTCGCCAACCCCCATTTTTTCCAGCGCGGGGAAAGTGCCCGTCTCCAGCGTGCGATTGGCCAGCATGTTATAGGCGGGCTGATGAATCAGGCACGGCACGCCCATTTCCTGCAAAACTGTCACAGCTTTGACAGCCATTTCCGGGTTGTAATAATTTGAGAGCCCCACGTAAAGCGTCTTGCCCTGGCGCCACGCCTGAGCCAGCGCGCCCATTGTTTCCTCCAGTGGTGTTTCTGGATCGGGACGGTGATGATAGAATATGTCCACGTAATCCAAGCCCATGCGCTTCAAACTTTGGTCGAGGCTGGCCAGGAGATGCTTCCGCGAACCCAAGTCTCCATACGGTCCCGGCCACATGCCGTAACCCGCCTTGCTGGAAATAATGAGTTCATCGCGGTATTCCCCGAGATTTTCGCGGAGGATGCGGCCAAAATTCGTTTCCGCCGAACCGGCCACCGGCCCGTAATTATTCGCGAGATCGAAATGGGTGATGCCCGCATCGAACGCCGTGAAAATCATCTGCCGGGCGTTCTCATAGTCATCCACACTGCCAAAGTTATGCCAGAGTCCGAGGGAGATGGTGGGAAGTTTCAGTCCGCTGTTGCCGCAACGGCGGTAATGCATGGAGTCGTAACGAGTGGGTGATGGGATCATGATGTTTCTATTCGTCGAGTTATTAAAGTTTCATGTTACTGTTACATTCCCGGCTGAGGGCGGCGAGGTTGAAATCATGGCGTCACGGGTAGGAATGAATGTGAGTAATCCGTGTGGCAAAGCTGCCTCAAGGCTGGCTGCTAAAGTTGAGATCGCTGAAAACAGCTTTGACGGTTTGATCCGCGTGATGCGAGGCCACCGCCAGGCCCAAATACGCCGACTGGGGCAGGCGCTGCTGATGGACGCAGAACGTCCGCCAGCATTTCCCGTCCTCACTGGTTTGACCGGTGATCGTATCTCCGCAGCGGATCAGCTTAAGCCACACGTGGGGATAAAACACCGGGAAGTCGGGTTGCGATGGGAGCGGCTGGGGCGGATAGATTCCGCTGCATGGGACGTTCTTATCCACGCGGGACTGGAATTCAATGCCGCCGTTGTTTTTGTTCCGGGGTTGATTATCCCCAAACGCGAGCAGCATGGCATGCTCCGCGCCGTCTTCGAGCGAGGAGCGCAACATCAACCCCGCTTTCGTGTAAAGGTCGGCCATGGTCAGTGAGACGAGGCGGGCGCTCAGCTCGAAATTCCCTGAGACCGGGACGCAGGCAAAATGAAATTCGTCCCGATCTCCCCAGATGTCTTCGCCGCCGGCTATGACTTCTAGGTTCGCTGCGGATTGTTTGGTCGTGCCGGAACGCTTGGGATATCCGACGTCAACACCAGCAAGGGATGGAGTATTCATAAGTTAATGTAGGGAATTCTGCGCCTGGAGCGACGCGCATCTTGACGCCGGGGTTATTACATCGCCGGAGCAGCAAACATTGAGTGACAGCGAACTGTCCGGGGCAATAGAGAAAAACAAAACGGAATCTTCATGCGATTATTTGATTTCGATGTCGCCTGCGGAATCGGGGCCTTGGCGTAGGACGGCTGCCCAGCCCTTGAATGCTTTGCCTCCGAGGTGCAGTTCACGCGATTCCCATGCGATGCCGACTTCGTCCACGCGTCCGCCTGCGAGGGTGACCTTGCATTTGACGATCATCGGATTAGTCGGCTTCACAAACTCTATTTTTAGCGTCGCCGTGGGCTGTGTAATCGGAAAGAATACCGCGGCAACAGGGATTGGAAGAGTCAGGCGGCTGGTTTCAGAGGGAACACGTTTGTCGGTTGGATTCGAGGGGATGTAGCTAATCGGAGATTCGGGCGGGCGAAGGGTTTGAATGGCAAATTCGCATCCGCTTTTCAAACTGACGAGGGTAATGTTTCCCTCGTTCTTGCTTTTAAGGATGTCCAATTCCACCGTACTGGAAACATCATGCTGCTGCGATCCATAAATGTGATCCACGACGATCCCGTAATCGGGTTTCACGATCAGGACTTCACGTTGGTGGACAACCTTGCCCGCAGCATCCTTCCAAACGCCCGCAATAAAGTCGGCATCACTGCCAGTCTTAAAGAAAAGAATTTGCGGCGCGGCATAGGACAGAGGCTGTCCGTCAACGCTGACGACAAAATTTGCCGTGGCAGTCGAAGGGGGTAGGAAGGCTTTTTCAGGATGGAGCAGCAGCGCCGCATTGGGGGTATTCTGGGCTCCAGCCTGGATTGCTGACAGGCACAGGACGATTGCCAGGAGAAGGCAAATGGGAGGAGTGCGGCGCATGGAAGATTCAGGGCTTCGCGCCAGGATCGCTACCATAAACTTCGATTTCGGTGAGCGCGGCCCAACCGAGTGGAGTGCTGATCTGCTGGAGGTTTTCAAGTTGGATAAAGGAGACCTTTTTCTTCGCGAAGGCAATGTCCTGGCCTTCTGCCTTCTTTTCAAGTGCGGCATCCATGGTGCTGCCGTCGGAGAATCGCATCGTCAGGCTTTTCCAGTAGGTATCGTGCGGAAAGTCACACCGGATAAATATCCTGACCTTGTCGATTTCAACCTCGCGTCCGAAATCGATTTTTAACGTCGCGTCAAGACGCTTGTCTGTGCCCCAGGATTCATATGGCCAACCGCCATGGTGGGTGTTCTGCTTGTTCCCATCAATGGCATTGCGCTCATAAAACTGGGGATCGTTGCGCGTAACGATATTGGCGGTTGCATGCGGGAAGTATTCGGTCTGCCCTCGTTTATCGAGTGCGTTGACCGCCACATTGCGGTAGGTCGAGAGTTCCGATGCAGTCGCCAGGCGCGCCTTGATGGTGTGGTTCTCGCCTCCGAATGCTGCCGGATTGTAGCCGCTTTTGCGCTCTTGGTTGAATGGAATCGGGTAAGTGATCCGGCTCGCGGGCGCATAAATCAAGGACTCGTTTACAGCGGGGTCGATCTGCACGACGAAGAACCTGGCGTCTTTGGGCCCGGCAACTACCACCGTATCGCCCTTTTGGTAGGCGGCATGGTATTCAAAGACCGCCCCCTTTGCATCACTTCCCGAAGCAAGCACAGCGCCTGACGCATTCAGCACGGTGATGGTAACGCTCCCGGGGGCTTCCGCCCGCGCGGTGGTTGTGGCCAAAAGGAGGGAGAGAAAAAGAAAAAATGAAGGCAATTTCATAAGCTGTTTTGTCAGATGCCACCAGTAAAACTGGTGGCATCTGACTCGGTCGTTTCTTCTGTTTTTTCCCATGAGTGTGGCCGTGCCAGATGCCTGCCACCCGGTGATTATTTTTTGGCGCTCTCGACGAGGAAAGGCACGTTGGCTACAGCCGCTCCCTTGCCATTGCGCACATACGCAAACACCCGGTACCCGGCGGCTTGTTTGGGAGCGCGCACTTCGGCATGGGTGTTGTCGCTTTTCACAATCGACGAGGTCAGTTCAGGCAGTTCAGGCTCCTCCGCACCGTCGCCGAGTCTTATGGTTTGCTCGGGTTGAACCACCCACTGCACCGTGAGCGGTTTGTTGGCCGGGTCGGCTGCATCGAGTGTGACGGTGAAAGTCGCCTCGGGAGCAACGGTGGTCGGACCGGTGATTCTGAGTTCATTGATGACTGGACAGAGGTCGGCGGGCGCTTTGCCGGTCCAAAGCCCGGTTATCACATCGACAGCGCCGACCTTCTCGCCGCTCTTGAGGAACATGCCATACCAAGTGCAGGTGGTTTCCTGCTTGCGTCCCCACAGGAAGGCATAGGAACCCAGGCTCAGGGGCGTCTGGGCAACGGAGCCTTTGTAGGATTTACGATAAGTTTCAGCCTTGGCGGTGCTGGTGGGCTCCAGAGGGGCGCCCCAGGAGGTTTTGCCGACTTCCCATGCGCCGAAAGGGCCGAATTCTGTAATGATATAGGGCTTGGTGCCGTTGAGTTTGGCGTAACGCTCTCCAATACTGGAGGCGCCCGCGTAGGTATTTAATCCGAGAATGTCAACGTCCGGGCAATACTTGTTGAAATTGGGAATTTTTTCTCCACCCACTTCGGCGATCACCGTCATGGTGGGGTGGTTGGGGTCGAGCTGTTTGACGAGCTTGGCCGCTTCGTTCACGGCGATCCAAATTTTCGAATTTTTTCCACCGTTGATGTTTTCCATCTCATTGCCGATGCCCCAGAGCAACACCGCAGGGTGATCCTTGAATCGCAGCACCTGCTGCTTCACCTGTTCTAATTGGTCCTTCACCATTTGCTCGTTGTCGTAGCTGAAGCCTTCGGTGTCTTTTTCATGGTGCAGCCAGATGCCGACGGCAACGGTGAGCCCGAGCTTTTGCGCCGCGTCCAGCGTTGTCTGGGCGGAGTCAGTCCCCCAGAGGCGCACCGAGTTTCCCCCGGCTGCCTTGATGCTTGGAAGCTGGCTTTCATCGGTGGTGCCGACGCCTTTGATAAAGAACGGTTTGCCGTCCCGCATCAACTGCCAGTTATCGCCGGATTTGACAAGTTCCACGCGGATTGCTTCAGCCCGCGTTTGGCTGTTGGCGCACAAAAGAGCAGTCAGAATACCCGCCAGAAGAGTTTTATAAGATGGGGAGTGCATATGATATTTGGAGTTATAGGTATTACTTTGCTTTTACGTCGTAACAGAGGAGGACGTCTTGGTCGCGGATGTAAAGCTTGCCATTGACGATGGCAGGATGCGGCCAACTGGCCTTGTTGCTGCGGTCAACCGGATCAAATTGTCCCCTTTCAACGTATTCCTTCGGATTTGCATCAATGAGGGCGATAGTGCCCTTTCCTGACTCGCTGCGGAGATAGAAATGTCCGTCCGCATAGGCAATCGAACCCTTGCCTATCCCCTTGTTGGTCCAGGCAACCTTGCCCGTCTTGAAATCCATGCAGACCCAGACCTTGGAATCATCACAAAAGCCATAGACATAACCGTCCACTTGGATGACGCCTCCATGCTGATTTATCATGTCCTTGTTGGAATAAACCTGTTCGGCCTTGAAGCCACTCGCGTCCTTTGAAATCTTGAAAGCATTACAGCCCACACCGTAGCCCGAGGCGACATAGACCTGGTTGTCGGCGTAAACCGGTGTTGGTATGACGGCCGTCTTCCCTGCACGCTTTGCCTGCCATAGCACTTTTCCGTCGGTCACGCATATTCCCACGACGGTCGCGGCAGTAAGCTGGATGACCTGTTTTTGTCCGAACAGGGTTTCCAGTATCATTGATGTGTAGTGAGGCGCATCTTTGAAGTCCTTGGTACGCCACAGCGTGGCGCCGGTTTTTGCGTCCAGGGCGATAATCGCCCCCTCCTTGCCGCCAGGGGTGCAGAAGAGCTTGCCGTCATCAACGAGGGGGGATTCGGCATATCCCCAGTGAGGCAGTTGGCCGCCAAAATCGTTGACCAGGTTCTTTCGCCAAACTTCTTTGCCTGTTGTGGCGTCGGCACAGACAAGGTCGCCGAATTGGCTGAGGGCATAGACAAATCCTCCGGCCACCGTCGGAGTGCAGCGCGGGCCAGGGTACCCGCTGCCGCCACCGGCTTCGCCAAGCTTGGTTGACCAAAGCTTTTTGCCGGTCCCCTCGGCTAAGGCCATCAACTGGCAGGCGCCGTCAACATCTCCCAGGGTGAAAATCGTGCCTTTTGCCACGGATATCCCCGAGAGTCCTACCCCGAGAGCCGTCGCCTTCCAAGTCAGTTTAGGCCCGCTGGCCGGCCATTCTTTCAGCAGGCCTTTCTCCTTGGATACGCCATCCCTGTCCGCACCGCGCCACTGCGGCCATTCATTGACGGTTTGTGCCTGAACCTGCGAAAATGCCAGCAGTAAACTGGCGAAGTAGAGAGCGATCTTGAATTTCGAATGCATAGTGAATCCTCGTGATAATGGTTGTTCTGGCGATGAATGAAGTTTCGTTTGGGCTTACTTTTTAAGATATCCTTTTTGAACGAGTTCGTGCACGACTTCCCCGGCCAGCAGGAATGCGCCGCAGCCTTCGGGTATGGTCATGTCAATGCCGACCCTGCCGGGTTGGTTGCTCCATTGCTGGCAGCGGTGGAGCTTTCCGTCGGCATCGACGGTTGTGGCCAGGGCCGCCCAGCCTTTGCGCACCACGGGCAGGTAGGTCGCCTTGTCCAGCCAACCCTCCAGGATGCCTCGACCCATACCATAGACAAAGAAGGCGGTGCCGGACGCTTCGGGATCGGGGAACTCCGTTGGCTCATAGAGGCTCGTGAGCCAGAAGCCGCTGGGCTGCTGTTTGGGAACAAGGGCGGCACACAGATCCGTGTAGTATTTCATCAGCTCGCCGCGCCGCTTGTAGTCATTTGGCATGTACATCAGGTCGCGCGTTAAGGCTCCCAATACCCAGGCGTTGCCCGGGCCCCAGAATTTTGGATTGCCGCCCTTTGTGGTCTGGAAATTGGGGCCGGGCTTGAAATACCACATGTGGTGCTCGGGGTTGTAGAGTTCCTTGGCCGCGTCATGGAAGCCGGTGACAAGGCGGTCGTAGTAATCGTTGTTGCCGGTGATCTTCCCTAGCATCGACACGACAGGTGTTCCCATGAACAGGGAGTCCTGCCAGCTCCACACGCGCAGGCCGTTGAAGTTCTTGTCGAAGAGCATCCTGTCATAGCATTCCTTTGCGTGGGCGTAGCGGATGGCGTTCTCCGGTTTTGGATCCAGCAGATACATCTCGCAGTAGGTCTGTCCCGCGCAGGAATCGTCCCCGTTGCCCCTGCCGCGTAGCTTCCACTGGTTAGCCTCTCCCCAAGCGAGGGTGTTATCCAGATAGCGTTTGTCGCCGGTGGTCCGGTAAATGGCCATGACGCCGGCACGGAAGGTGGCCGTGGACCAGTCGGCGTCCTTGTTCATGTCCAGCTTCGGGTAGTTCTTGTTTTTGTTCGCCAAGCTCCAATCGGCCACGCTGCGCATCAGCGCAATGATCTGACGGGGTTCGAACTCGTTCCCCAGAATGGGGGCTTGCGCCGGGGCCGTGGACGGGGTGGTGATTGCGGGCTTGGCGTTCTGAGCAAGGCAGGGGAGTGCCAGGGCCATGAGAAGGACGGCGGGGAGGATTTTTGCAATTTGCATCGCTTTCATAAACGCTTTTTCCGTGGGGTGATTCATCTTAAAAGATAAAGGTCATGATGGAATGGGGGGCTATTGTAGGCCTGATCATTTGCCCCCCGTTCTTTAACTTGAAATTAATGGAATTATTTGTCCTGTTCATGACGGCGACGGCAAATTTTCCGTCAATGTTCCTGCATGTCGTCGCTTCCAGGTTGGGGTCCATGGAAGTAGTGCTCACGATGACTGCGCCAGGTCTGAAATATTTGCTGAAATGGGCCAGATAATAGTAGGAGGGGTTATAGAGAACTTTCCCGGAATTGAGGCCGACGAGGACCGGCGCGGAACAATAATTGTTGGCATGATTCGGCCCGCCGTTTGCATCCAGAACCATATTCCAGTCGATCCATCCCTCCGTCCAATTATTCAAACACCCGATGATATCATGCCCATAGCGCTCTCCCACGGGATAATCGTCGATGTGGGATCCGCCTTCCGCGCACGCTTCTGTATGGATCAAATGCTTGTCTGGATAAGCTTCGTGCGTCGCCTTCGGGTCGCCAAACGGATCCTTCTGTGTGTTTCCATACCAATGAAAGCCTGCGCCCCAGACATATTTTTTTGCTTCAGCGTCACTGTAAACCTGGTCCACATAAGATTTGACCTGATATTTCCCATCGTTGCCGAGCCCCTTGTTATGGTCGTAAACCATGATCTTTGTGGCAATCTTGTTCGCTTCAAAGGTTGCGCCGAGAGCTTTGACGAAGCCGGCCGTTTCCTGTGGCGAAAATTGGGTGGTTTCCCAGGCCCCAGAATCATTCCAGGCTTCATTCTGGGCGGTCATATACGATATGGTGATGCCTTCCCCGGCATAGGCCTGAACGTATTTCACGATGTAATCGGCGTACGTTTTGTAAAACTCCGGCTTCAGATGGTTGTATTTGGCAACCAAACGGTTTTGCGAGGTCATCCAACTGGGCGGAGTCCAAGGTGACGAAAGCATTTTGAAGCTTGCTCCGGGCACGGCCATCGCATCCTTGATCAGCGGGAGCAAGGCGGCCTTGTCATGGTCAATGCTGAAGTTCTTTAGGGAGGTATCCCCGGGGGTTTCATCGTAGGAATAGGAACTGAGTGAGAAATCGCAGCTTCCGATAGGGGTGCGGCACAAGGTGTATGCGGCACCTTTTGGGCTAAAATAGGCGTTGATGATTTCTTCCCGTTTGTTTTTGGGAAGCTGATTGAGCACCGAGGCCGTGGATTCGGTGAAAGCGCCTCCGAAACCGATGATGGTCTGGAAGGTGACGGCTGGATTAACGGTGATGGTAGGCAGGGACGCGCTGTCATCTGCCGTGAATGTCATGGAAGGCAATTCTTTCAGGCGCGCGCCTTCTGCGGAGGTTTGAATGACTTGCACACTTCCTGAAAAAGCCAGGGGCGCGTATAACAGGAGACTGAGAAACAGGAGGATTGGTTGTTTCATAATCAGGTGAGGCTTACATCATTCTATTTAGGGCAAACCAGAATGAGGTACATGTTGCTCTTGATGTCAAACCGTCGGCTGCCATGTCCGTTGGTGGCCAGGTAAACGTTGTCCTTCGGTTGCATCAGGCGGCTTTTGTAAATATTCATCACGCGTTCGTTGATCGTAACTGTCTCGGGCAGTTTTTTCCATTTGTAAGTCTCGTTGTCATTGTGTGCCGGCATGTCGTTGGCAGAGTCGATCAACTGGTAAACATAGGAACCCCGTGTGAGATCAAACTGGTATTGATCCGTGGACGAGGTTTCACCGGCATCGCTCAAGTAAGGCCTGACGAATGTTGCGCCTAGCAGGTAAGCCGGCAAATCTCCAAAGGTGATGGCGCTATCCTTGTAAACCTTGGTTCCTTTTTGTGCATTCTCCGCCACTTCCGCATCGGGATGTGTGCCGGAGTAGGCAAAATTGGCGATGAGCGTGGAGGTGGATGCGGCGGGGGCCGTGGTGGCGGTCTGCTTGTTATTGGAAGGGGCGGTTGCTGCCGTGGAAGCGCTTTCCCCGGCCAGGTTGGTGGCGAAACCTTCCGCTTTCATTGAGACCGGTTCGGTGCCAAGCGCGACGGTGTATGATTGGGGCGTCTGGGACATCAGCCCGTCTTTTACGGTGACGGGCGTGGCGGTGATGGTTTGCGAGGCCGGAGTCAGTCCGGGCCGGGAAACCTTGAGGGTGAACTCGCCGTCCTTTCGTGTCGCACGGACAAAGACGCGGTTGATGCCGCACTCGACGTTGAGATGGTAGCCAGTGGTGAGGTGCTTGTCGTTGGTGCTGTAGCGGATGCCGCTGTTGTAACCGCCCAGAAAGAGGCCTTCCCCGCTACAGGTGAAATCCACGCTGTCTTCAAAGGTGGGGCAGCGGTTTCCCTTAGCGTCGAGCACCTCGACGTCAAACATCGCCACATCGGAGCCGTCCGCGTAGAATTTTCCGCTCGGGCCGAGGATTGGCGTAAGCTTGAGGGCGGCGGGCGCGCCTGCCGTGGATTTTTGCTGTGTGGAGACGACCTTGCCTTTTTCGTCGTAGCCGGTGGCGCGGATTGTGCCAGGCTGCCATTCCACATTCTCAAAGCGGTAGCAGTAGTGGTTGATCTGGTCGTTGGCTGGCGCGGCAAAATCGTTGCGCCCGAAGCCGTAATCCTTGATGACCTTTCCGGAGGGATCAAGCGTCTCCAATTTCACCTTGGCCGTGTTGCTGGCTACATAGACAGGCTTGACCGTTCCCATCGGGTAGTTCCAGTGGCCGACGACATAGACTTGTGGTTCCGTGTTGTGGCCGACTTGCAACCCGTAAAAAACCTCCTTTGGCAGACGCGCTCCATCCACAGCGCCGCTCACGCGGGTGACTTCCAGGTCGCGCATACGGCCGTCAGTCACGGAGTCGGACCAGATGATTTTTGCGCCGCCCACCATGATCCCGTCCTTCTTTTTGGCAGCGGGATCATTCGCGAACGGGCTGCGGGCATAGCGTGAGTAATACTTCGCCAGGTTTTGCAGCACCATGTCCTCCGAGCTTTGCAGACGGAAATAACCGACGTCGATTTTGCCGTTGAGGAAGTAGTTCCCGATGAAATCTCCCTTCCCGCTATTGAGTCCCAGCGAGCGATGATAATCCGAGGCGATGGCGAAATAGCCGCCGGTGACATATTTGTTCTTTGTGATGATTTCGTTCCTGCCGTCAACGGGCGTCGGGTCCGGGTTTGCGCCGTCCCAGCGCGGGTTGAGGATGGGCGTGTATTCATCCCACACGCGGCGGGGAGCCTCGCCCCGGGCATACTCGGCGTCCCAGAGCGGATTGGCGGCTTGCACGCTTGCCCCGTCCATGGTGCAGGAAAATTCGCGAACGTCCTGGGTGGTGGTGTTATCATTGGAGCGCAAACCCGCGAGGCGGCCGCCACAGGGGTCCCACTTCAGGCGGATGTTTCTCATGTCCGTCATGTGCTGGTTGGTGAGGATTTGGTTGCACCCCTCGTAGAACAGCACGCTCGGGTTGTTGCGGTAGTAGATGGTGACATCGCGCATGATATCCAGGCGTTCCTGCCAGACGTCTGGCTCTTTGGAATCGCCCTCGTTGTTTGCCGCAGGCACGACCATCACGATGCCGAATTTGTCTGCCGCCGCGACTTGGACAGGCTTTGGCGCGATGTGCATCGGACGCACGAAATTTCCGTTGCTCTCCTTGATCAGCTTAAAATCAAACTCATTGAGCCAGTCGACCGGAGTGCCCACGCAGGGCCATTCCATCGAGGTGCGCGGGGCGTAGCCTTTGAGGTAGAGAGGATGGCCGTTGACCTGCAACCCCTGCTTTTCGCTGAAGGTGAACTGCCGGATGCCGATGGGCGTGGCCAGCGCATCAACCGGTTTCCCATTGGTCGAGACGATGCTGTAAACTTTATAGAGGTAGGGGAAGTCCGGGCTCCAAAGGTGGATATTCGTCATGGGCGCCTTGAGCTTGATCACGGCTTTCCCCCCCGGCGGCAGCTTCTGCGCGGGGGCGGAGAGCGTCAGTACCTGGTTGCCGTCCTTATCCACTACCACGGCATTGCAGGTCACCTCTTGCGCCGTCTTGCCGTCATTGGCCACCTCGGCATCAATGTTCAGGTCGGCGTTCCGCTCCAACGTATTGATATTGGCGGCGTAAATGTAGGTCCCCACCGTTCCCAGGTTGCGATAGAGGGGGTAGGTCTGGTGAACGGGGTCGGCGATATGGAGCACCACGTCCCGGTTGAGCCCGCCGAAATTCGGATTGAAAGGCTCGCCGAAGGGGAGTTTCGCTCCGTTGTAACCGGCGATCTTCACATTGGGGTTGTTGTCCACCTGCACGGCCAGCACGTTATCCGTCCCAAATTTGACATGGTCGGTGATGTCGATGCCGCAAGGCGCCACGCCGTTTTCATAAACGCCCACCGGTTGCCCATTGATGAAGAACTTTGCCAAATGGGTGATCCCCTGAAACTCCACGATGACCCTGCGCCCGGAGCGGGAGGGATCGAGCGTAAAATGTTTCCGATACCAAGTAATGCCATAGTATTGCGATTCTCCCTTTTTTGTACCACCCCTGGTGGAAATCCACTCGCGGAACTTGGTGTCATTGTAGGTGTGCGGGAGGCTCACCGTCTGCCAGGAGGAATCGTCAAAAGTCGCCTGGGATGCCCCGGCATTGTCTTGCATGAGGAATTTCCAGTCGGCATTCATGTTTAGATCGACCCGGTTGCTTTCCGGCGGCGTGTAAGGCGCAGATGCAAGCCCGTGGGTGAAGACGCTGGCCGTGATGAAAAGGGCAAGGATGCTTGTGGAGATGGTTTTAAAAGGGAGCATAAGAGGCGAATTATTGTGTTACGGTTTGAAATAGGTGCATTCCGTTGATTTTAATCCACGGGCTGTGTAGGGAGCTGAATAAGTGTATTCCGACGACGTTTTTTTAAGGCTCTTTAAATGTTTTCTGATTCTAAATTCTTGAAGGATTCAACCAGGTTTTCACTTTCCAAAATCCTGCAAACCGGAGCCGTATTGGAAGAGCGGATCGCCAAAGATGGGCGGCACGGGCTGGTCTTTTTCGATATAGCTGCGGATATTGGCGCGTTCCTCGCCCGTGGCGCCCAGGTCATACGGCAGATCCCATTTTTCCTTTATATCGGTCACCTTGTCGGTCCCTAATTGATCGACCGATCTGGGCAGTTGGAATGGCAGTCTTCCCGAGGGCGCGAAATCTCCGAAGACACAGCCCGCCGTTGCCTGCCCGATCCCGGTGCCACCGCGATACACCAGCAGGATGGCATTGGAAATATCGACCAGCGGCGTGAGGACGTAGGGACGCGGGGAGATGATGACTGTGACGACCTTCACCCCCTTCTCATGAAAGCTCTTGATGATGGACAGCTGATCCTCCGGAATATTCGGGTTTTTATCTGGCCAGTCGGTTCCGTGGGTGTAGCTTTTCTCGCCGATCACCACCACGGCGACCTTGGGATTTGGGCTGGTGTCCTGAGAGACTTTCACACCGTCGGTAGCGCCGCGTTCGGTGATCGCCTGCACGTAGGTTTTTGCCTCCTTGTCATCGTAGTAGATGGACTGCCAAATCACATTCGGGTCATTGATCTTCTGCGGCCAGGTGGCTCTTGGGCCTGCCACCACAACCTCGTCGCCCGCTTTCAGTTTCAGCGGTAGAACGCCATTGTTCTTGAGGAGGGTGATCGATTTTTTTGCCGCTTCAAGCACGATGGCATGGTGTTTGTCTTTGTCCCATTTGCAGGTCGGGTCGGTGTAGGGATTATCCAACATTCCCATGCGAATCTTGACGTCCAGAACCCGGCGGGCCGATTCATTGATCCGGTCGATGCCGATCGCCTGGACCAATGCGTTGATGTCGGTTTTTGATGAGGGGGCGCCGCCCATGACATCAATGCCAGCTCCGAGACTATCAATCGATTGAGCGGTGGTCGCCCCGAGCCAGTCGGTCACGACAAACCCTTTAAACTTCATGTCGTTGCGAAGATACCGGTTCATCCGTCTGCTGCTATTGGCTCCGTTGGATGGGTCAAGGAACGGACAACGGTTGTAACCCGGCATCACGGAAGCCGCGTTGGCCTCAAACGCTGCAATCCAAGGCTTCATGTGATATTTGATGGTCACCGCATCATATTGCAGAGCGCTTTCCCCACCGGCCCCTTGGCTTGGCCAATGTTTGACTGTCACCAGCATCGAGTGCGGATTCAGTTCCGGCCCCCCTTGCATGCCGCAGACGATCGCGCGGAGCATGGCCGCCGCATCATCGGCGTTCTCGCCGCAGCCTTCCTGAAAGCGGGGATAGAGGACTTTGGTATCCACCTCGGCTAACGGGCAGAGAGAACCGGTGAATCCGAACCCTTTTTCTTCCTCCCGTTGCAAGTTGCCGCATTGATAAACCAGGTTCATGTCGCGGGTGGCGGCAAGGCCCAGCTGCGTCGGGTAAATCGTTTTCCAGCCGTGAATCTTATCCCCCATGAAAGCCACGGGAATTCCCATACGGGTTTTGGCGGCGGCGTATTGCACCGCGCGCATGCCTTGTTCTACCCCGTAGGAGAATGAGAACCCATCCGTGGCGCTTTTTTCCTTGGCGTCGTAAAAGAGTTGCTGCGCTTTTTCCTCGGTGGTCATGCGCTTCATGAGGTCATCCAGACGTGCTTCCGGCGGCAGGTGCCAATCCTCGAACGGCTCGATCGTGCCGTTCTTGTTCAGGTCACGGCAGCCGTTCACGATCTTGACCCCGTCGTCCTCCGTGGACAGGACGGGGATATAGAGGCCAAACTGCCCCTTGGTGGAACGCTTCGCGCCGGAAGGCGTGGCAGCCACCACGTGCCATTTGTAGGTCCAGCGGTCCGCCAGCTCTTCGCTTAGGGTGAAGGATGTGGTTTCCGATTCCCCGACCTTGGTGTAACGGTCGAGCAGGTTTCCCGAGGCATGCCAGTCGTAATCGCTGCGGCTGATGTTCAAATAGATCTCATACTTGGTGGCCTTGGGGCAGGCTTCCCACGTGAAGGTGGGTTTGCGGGTGGCGGTTTCCATCGAGCCATTGGCCGGGGTTGTGAGTTTGAAATCAAACTTCTCCGCCGGCTTCACTGAAACCGTCACTTCATTCGTATCCGAGGCATTCAGATCGTTGGTGACCGTCAGACTGAATTTGTAATCTCCTTCTTTCAGACCGCTGATTTTTGCTTTCGCGCTCGCGGCATCCGCAATGACAGCTGTGGAAGGCCCGGCGGTTTGGGCCCATTTGTAGCTTGTAATGTTGCCGCTGTTACCGACGCTGTGCCAACCATCAAGCACCGTGCTGGTTGCGGGCAGATGAATCACCTGGTCCAGTCCTGCATCGGCGACCGGTGGAAGATTTTTCCCTTTCGCTTTTGGAGTCAGCTTTACTTGAACCACCGTCTCCTTGCGAACAGTGAATTTGAGCGGCAGTGCGCTTGCCGGAGTCGCATTGGAGCCGGATTCCGCAACGGAAACCGTGAGATTGAAATCACCCCGGAAATCGAGTTGCGAAAGAGTGACCGGCGTCCCTTCCTTGTATTTTAAGTCGATTTTCTTGTCCGTGTTTTGAATGACCAACTCGGAGTTGTTGCCCAGATCAGCCGGATCAAGCTTCAGCTTGAGGTATTGAACGTAGGGCACGTTAATCTTGACAGGCACTTCCGCGGCCTGCCCGAAGCTCAAGTGAGAGCAAAAAAGGAGGGCGAGGCAGACGGCGAGGGCCTGAAATACGGGGATTTTCATGGAAAATTTCTGGTTCTGCCTGGCTGGCGCTCCGACACGGAAATCCACGGGAGGAGCACGCCTTGCAAGCGGGAGGGGAGGCTTTATTGAATGAGAAGAAGGGTAGGGGAGGGGGGCTTGGCATGCAAGTGCAATTTTATGCAACAGCATGTGTGCCAATGCTCATGGCAATAACCATTCAGCAGGTCAAAACACCGCCGTCATGACGGCTTCCGGGGGGCAGCGTAATTTGAGAACGTGACCCTGCACCCAGATTTGCGCGTTCTGACTGTGATTTCTGAGGTTCATCACCACCACGCTGATCTTGCCGTAGGGATTAATGAATGCGGTGGCGATGAAATCGTCGTTATTGGTAGTGCAGGCGAGGCGTTTGGCTCCGGGACGAATGAAGCGGGAAAATTGGCCAAAGGCGTAATGCGGAGGGTTGAAGATAAGCTCGCCGGTTTCCAGGTTCGCCGTGATAATGTTGGATGCGGAGCGTGGCGGGGCTCCACCGGCGTGATGGGGACCTCCATCCTGATCCAGAATCAGGTTCCAGAAGAAGTAGCCATTGGCCCAGTTGTTCAGGTCCATGATCATGCTTTTGGAGATGTTGTAGGCCGATTTCCAGGAGCCATCGATTCCCGCCTCGGAATAGAGCAGCTTTTTGTCCGGATAAGCATCGTGAACCATCCGGACATTGTCGTAATGATCCCCCACATACCAATGGTATGCCATTCCCCATATATATTTGGCGGCTTCGGGATCTTCGTAGGCAACTTCCGCCCGCTGATACATGAGACCGCGATTATGGTCCCAGATCATGATCTTCACATCCCCCAACCCATTCTTCTCCAAAGTCGGCCCGAGGTGATCCCGCACAAAATTTTTCTCCTCCGCAGCGGTAAAGACGCAGGATTCCCACACTTGGGTGGCCGCGGCTTCATTCTGCACCGTCACGCCCCACATCGGAATTCCCTCCGCCCGGTATGCCTTGAGGTATTTGGAAAAGTAATCGGCCCAGGTCTGGTAATACTCGGGCTTGAGTTTGCCGCCGTAGAGCATGTCATTGTTGTCCTTCATCCATCCCGGCGGACTCCACGGCGAAGCGAACAGTTTCAGATTCCCCTTGGCGGTTTCCAGAGCCGCCTTGATGAAGGGGATACGGTATTTCTTATCATGCTCGATGGAGAAATGCTTGAGCTCCTTGTCACCGGGAACCGGGGCGTATGTGTAAAGCTCATCGGAGTAATCACAACTATGAATGGTGGTCCTGGCCATGGTGTAGCCATTTCCCTCCACCGGATCGAAACAGGCCTTGAGAACCCTGGTTTGATCTTCCTTGCCGAGTTTGGAGAAGACAACCGCCGCGGAATCGGTAAACGCACCGCCGAATCCCTCGATGGTTTGGAAAGTCTTATGCAGGTCCACCATGATCGTCGTGGAATCTTCATCCGGCTGTTCCTGCATTTGAAAGGGAGTAAATCCCGCGCTGTAGAGCAGTTGATCCTTCTCCTTGGGGTTGGTTGATTTGGCCGTAATGAAGATTTCCGCCTTCTTGAACTCCGGCTGCTTTTGTTCCGGGGGTTGGCCCTGAGACGGCAAGGAAAGCAGCAACCAGGAAGTTGCCGCAACGAACAGCGCCCTGCCTGAGAATGAAGAAGAGGATTCTTTCATAGTGAGCGGGTTTCTCGGAAAAAGATTTTGCTTACAGCCAAAGGGTGGTGACGCCTGGCATCACCACCCTTGATTATAATGACTGCTCTGCTTGCAATGTGCCTTACTTGGCGAGTTGGGTGGCGCTGCCGATGCTGTTGGGCTTCACCTCCAACTTGCCGAGGGATTTGCTGCCTTCAAAGAACTCCACCGTCTGGGGTTTCGTCGTCGGGTTCCATGCGATGAAGGTGCGCTTTCCGTCCTTGGCATAGATCATCGAAGTCGGGCTGGAGCCATGGCAGGTCCAATCCACGCTGCCGGCTTGCTGCATGAAGCTGGCTTCGTAATAGACGTTGGCCATCCAGCGGCCGTGGGCGATCTTGTCGTTGGGTTCATCCCACATCTTGTTGAAGTCAGTAACGACCTTGTCGGGGTTGCCATGCATGAGGAAGCCCATGTGAATGGCGGCCAGTTCGTCACCGCGGTCTTTGAAGTCCGTGGTCTTCTTGACATAGGGCTTTAGTTTGCCCTCCTCGCGGGCTTTCTCATCAGGCTTCATCGCGGCTACTTTTTCGTCATGCTTGGCCTTTTCTTCCGGGGTCATGCTGGCGATCTTCTTGATGTAAGCCTCCCGTTCATTGAAGTTCTTTTCTTCCGTGATATTGAATTCCTTCATGTATTCTTCGTAGGTGGTTTTCACGAAATCTTTGAAACGGCCGTAGAAAGCGGCATGCGGACCGGAGGGAATCCACTGGATGCCATAGATCCACGCCGGGTCGCCGGAGAACCAGGTTCCATAAACATAGCTGGCAGTCCAGATCATGCCGGCAACGTGGTGCGTGTAAGTCGAAGGGAACACATCGTGATGAGGATCGAACCAGTATTCCATGTTGGCGCGGCTTTCAAAGGAGTAACCCATGATGCCGGTGGCAAGCATATCCTTGTCGCCAAGGGCTTGCCCCAGAAGGATCAGACCCGCCCAGCTGTTGACGGCTTCGCCGGTGGACTCCTGGTTGTTGCCATCCGGGAAACCGTCGCCGTCCGCGAAGCTATGTCCGCGCCAGATGTCGAAGGTGCGGAGGAAGGGGAAGTTGTTGTCCTTGCGATCCCAGTTTGCGTAAGCCTTCGCGATCAGGCGCACCATGTCGCCGTAGCCTTCCAGGAAGTCGGGCTGAAGCTGGCCCAGGATTCCCGCAGTGTAGGTGAAGTAACCGTAATGGAAGTGAACGTCGTTGTAGTCATGCGAACCGTAGGAGACAGGGAAACCCACCAGCCCCTTGCGGTGTTGATACTTGACGAAGTAATTCTTCTGCTTGCCCGGAGTATAGGTAAGCCAATTTTCAAAGCTTTTACGCAGTTTGCCAACGATCGCATCGTAGTTGGGATCATTGATCTGCTTGGCCATGAAGGCGGCCTGGGCATGGTATTCCAGTTCCTTACCGCCCCAGTAAGTATCGCCCCCGAGGGGTTTGGTGAGATCAACGCCTTTGGCAAGAATGGTCTTCACGCGTTCGGCATCGAAGGGCGGGCTCTTGGGAGCAGGGAAATTGGGAACGATTCCGTTGAACGGATAGGTGATGGTGAAATCGTTGCCAAAACCGCACTTCATCATGCCGCGAATGGTCGGATAAGCGGGGCCGTTGAGTTCGAGCTTGGCGGTGTTTTCACGCCAGTGGTGAGGCAGGAAGCCTTGGATGACGGCTTTGTTGTCGCCTTTGAGCGCTTCGGTGACGATCTTCCAGTTGGTGGTGATTGTTCCGGCTTTGTTGTCGTAGTCCCACGACAGCTTCGTGTCGCGCGGAATCGCAAAGGCGTATTTCTGGAAGGTGGGGGCATCCTTTTCCGCAGGAAGCACGGCGGTTACCAGGTAGGTGCCTTTTCCGGCAAAGGTGACGTTGATCGCCTTTTCGCCCTGCTCGAACTTGGTGTTGTCCGGAGCAAATACCGCAAAGCGATGACCCTTGTAAACAATGCCGAGCATGTCGCCGGTGAAGGGCAGCTTCACTTCCTTGCCTGCCACGTCAAAGAGCTTCGCGCCATCGGTAGCGTTGCTTGGATCGACCGCGAGAATCGGATCGAATCCCTTGATCTCACACCACACATAAGGCATGCCCTCGCCGAGGGTGACATCCATATACTTGCTGTCGCTCTCAAAGCTCCGGAAGGTGACGGTCCAGTCGGTCCAGTCCTTGCAACGGGAATCAATGGGTTTGAAATCCTTGCCATAAATGGGCAACCCGGCATCGGCGGCAAAACCGTTGCCAACGGGTTTTTCCGGGAATATGATATCGATCCCCTTGGCGCTCGCATTGACCTTGTGCGGCAAGGACCACAGCCCGGTAGCGTACTGTTGGTAAATGCAGTTATTATACCATTTGTTGCTTGGAACTGCGCGATCGTCCTTCTTTACAAGATAGAGGGTGCGGTTGTCGGCTTTGGCGACCTGGTCCTCCCCGGTTTTGGTATCGACGTGAATGCGGGGGGGCGGGAAGGATGCGTAGGAGCCTTTGCCGACAGGGACGGCAACCGGCTCTTGTGCAAGGAGGGAATGAGCGCAAATCGCGCTAATACCCAGTAATAGGATGGGTTTGATATTCATGGAGCAGTTCGTTTGGGTGTGTGGGGCTGTTGGGGATTATTTCTTTGCCGGCGGCGTGTCCCAGTAGAGGGTGACCGTGAGTTCCGGTCCGGTGGCGGAGAAGAAAGCGGCCTGGCCGCCGTCGTCGTCGTAGCAGAAGCCGTAGGCCTTGTTGTCAATGCTGTTTTCGTGGAAGAACTTGGAGTACCAATTGCACGGCTCGGCTTTGTAGTAGGTTTGGGGTTTATCCCAGTCAGCGGGATCAGCGGCCACGTGGCGGTTAAATGCGCCGCAGAACCGGGGATTGTTGCCCAGCACGCCGGTTCCCATGAAGATGTCCTGGGTGTTCGGCTTGGATTTGCAGGTGTAGACCTTGCCGACGCCGTCCACGGGTTTGAAGGTCAAGGCATCACCTTCCACTTTGCCGATCCATTTGCCGCTGGGCGTCTTCTTTTCCTCGGCATACATGGCCCAGACTTCATTGACGTAAGCTTGGAAGTAATTCTCCTGCGCTCCGCCCTTTCGGAATCCGGGGGTGCTGCACGGAGAGACAATTCGTTTGTCCTCGACCACACAGGGCTTGAAAATTTCCGGCGCCTCCTTGCGGAATTTCTCAAAGAGAGCGGTGCGGGGTCCGGTGTTGCCCATGAGTTTTTCGCCCATTTGGATGGTCAGAGGGATACAGAAGCCGTCCACCTGGGTGGTGTTGCCGTGCCAGGTGGGTAAGGGTTTGCCAGGGCCGACGGCGTTTGCGGCGTATTCAACGAAATCCCAGTGGCTGGAGCGATCCCCAATGCTCTTGGGCGCCGTGCTGCCGAGGGCGAAGTAAATCCGCCCGTTTTTCACGGGGCAGGGAACACTGGATTGTTCGGCAAAAGGCGTCCATGTCTTCCCATCCAATGTCCAGTAGCATTCCTGGTCGGAAAACTTGCCGGTCTTGTTGACCAGCTTGTAAACCGGGCCGGTGGCGGTGGTTCCCGAGGTGGTCGGGGTTGGTGTCGTCTCAGGCGCTGCGTTGAGCGCCAGAGGGGAGAGAATGCAGGCGGCCGCCAAAAGGCTGAAGCTGAGTTTGCCTGCAATCTGCAGGATTCGTTCCAAGGGTGTATGGGTTGTTTGCATGGAGGGTGGAGGTTGGTGTTTTGTCGGTTTGTTTTTAGCGAAATGTGGCGGCGCTGTTCCTTACGGCCTGCTTAGTTCATAGTAGCGGTGCACCTCATCCGGGGACATGGTGCGCGACAGCAAGGCCAGTTCGTCCATGCTGCCCAGAAAATTCCGCAAATCTTTTGTTTGTGCGTTGCCGATATCCGCCGCGCCAAAGTAGAGCGATCCCGGCGAATAGGCGTTCAAGTTGCCCACGGGCCTCCCGTTGCAATAGTGGCGCACGGTTTTGCCATCAAAGGTGGTGGTGATCATCATCCATTGCCCGAAGCGCTGCGGGGTGATGATCGGGGCACTTTCAACGACCTCCCAGTCGATTTTTCCTGGGTGCAGATGACGGGCGATGCCCAGGCGGATTTGTCCTCTCTCGCTTACGCCCCACCTCAACGCGCCGGGGCGATAGGTGTCCGCGGAGACCAGGGAATGAATTCCCGGTGTCAGGGAATCGACTCGGACCCAGGCCAGCAGCGTGACCTGTTGCATGGTTTGTGGGATGGTGAAGCGCACCCGCTGGCCTTCTCCCCGGAAATCGAGGCCGTGCTTGTCCGGCCAGCGTCCCGCTGTCCATCCGCAACCAATGATCTCCCCCGGCGTCCCACCTCGGGAGGCGTTCGCGCGATTGCGCAGCAGGCGTGCAGCGGGATTCTGGGGTTCAAAATTGTAATAGATCAGCCCTGCCGGATCTGCGCCCAACTCGGCGCTTGCTTCTTTCCATGAGGCAAAGCGTTGCTGGGTCAGTTCCTCATCTCGCTGGTCCAGTTCCGTATCAGTGAGGAACGCCGCGCGGTTTGCTTCGATGCTTTGCATTACGCCGGTCTGGACGCGCACAGCCTCGCCACCGATCAGGGAACGGGGTGCACCGCCGGGCGTGGCCACGTCCACCCGGCCGTTGAAAACATGAACCTCTTCCGGTGCGGTATCTGCAACGGCAAATCCGAAATCCGTCCCATAATCCACCAGTGACACCTTTCCTGAGCCGACTTTGAACCCGCGCGCTTCCGGCGGCACATGGGCGGTGATTTTGCCGGATTCCAGAAACCCTTCCTTGGAGGAAATGAGCCGGAAAACAGCCGGGCCTTCCAACGTCACCCGCGCCCCGCTGTAAAAGGCGATCTCCAATACGCCTGATTTCAGCCGCAGCGTTCCCGGGGAGAGCACCGCGTCTTTCGAGAGGCTTTCCTGCTCATCCACCCATTCCTCTCCCACGGTGCGCGTCAGCACCGCCACGCCATTTTCCTGCGGCTTTTGAGGGGATTGCGTCCACCAGTTTCCGGCAAACAGCATTGCCAGAGCCGCCGCCGCGGCCAACGGCGCCGCCCAGCGCCACCACGAAACCCTCACCACCTTGTCTTCGAGCGTCTGCGATGCTGTCCCCAGCCACTCCAGACGCGCCGCTTCCTGTATTAATCCATGCACCGCGGCCTGTTCCCAGAACTGCCCCCGTGCTTGCGGACTCGTTGCCAGAATGCGGCTCAATTCCTTCGCCTCAGCCGGAGTGAGCGTGCCCTCGAGATGGGCCTCAATGAGACGGGTAAGTTTCACGTCCTTCATGCCACTCCTTTCGAAAGCTGCTTTTCCACGCAAGTGCGGAGAAACACGCGGGCTTTGGACAACGCCACGCGCACGGCGGGTTCCTTCCATCCCAACTGCCGGGCGATCTCCCCGGAGGCCAGTTCGCCGTGGTAGCGTTGCCAGACCAGTTCACGGGCACGGGGCGCAAGTTTGCGCAGGCACTCCTGTAAAGCGGGCAAACGCTCCCGGAAAAAACTCTCATCTGGCGCATCTTCGCTCAGGGCAATAATCGCCTCCTCCGTCAAGGCGGGAGCAGTCGCCTTGCGGCGCGCCTCCAGCAGCTTGAATCGCGCAATGACACAGGCCCAGGCCACGAAGTTTGTTCCCTCCTGGTAGCTTTCGGCCCGGCGCGTTATCAACAGGAAAGTCTCCTGCAACACATCGTCCGCATCCGAGAAGCCCGGCTGCAACGACAGAATGAACGCCTTGATGATGCTCTGGTGCCGGATGAATAAATGCTGCACCCGCGCCGTGGCCTCGTGGTTGCCCGACTGTTCGCCGCTTGGGTTGTTCATCAGTTCACTCATCTTTCTATGGTATGAATGTCCAAACTTACCCGAATGTTACCAAAAGAAAATCCACCCCGTTTTTCATTTGTTGGAAGGGGCTGGGATGGCAGGTGGCTCGCGGTGCATCGCGTAGAGGGAAGAACCGGCGGGGATGTAGAGTGTGCGTCGATCCTTGCCTCCGAAGACGAGTCCGAGTGGGCGCTCCGGCACGGAAATTTCTTCGATCAGTTTGCCGTGCGGGTCGTAAACAAAGATGTTTCCCTCTGCGATATAGACGTTGCCCTCGGGGTCGGTGGTGACAGCCTCGCCGCCGCGGTGGGCAAAGAGCTTGTAGGCGCTGAGATTGCCCGCTTGATCATGCTCCACGGAATAGGTCCGGCCCTGCGATTCATAGGTGACGAACGTGGGCTTGCCGGGCTTCGCAGGAGTCAGGCCGAAAGCCCTCAGAAGATCGTGGTGTTTAACCCCCCAGCTGAGCTTGCCGGTCAGGAAATCCTTGTTTGCTGGAAGGTAGATGGAACCGTCTGGGGAAACAAACTGGGAGGGGCAACGGGGGACCTCGCCCTTCGCGGCTTCAAAGCAGCCGCTCCAGTAGTTGGTGGGGAGGATGGCTAGCGCCTTCAGACGTTCAACGGCGTTTTCGGGTTTTAAAATCTTGATGGGCTCCTGTGGTTGATCGGGGTTGAAGGAATAAACCGAGCCTGTGTAGGAGACGACGAGGAGATTGCCCGAGGCCTCACAAGCGAGGTTTACCGGTTCGAGGGGTGCGTCGGCAATGAGCTTGGCGGGGGCATCGGGGGTTGCCCAGCGATAGACGCGGTGGCGGAGCGGGTCCACAGCATAGAAGCGGCCGGTGGAGTCAACTGCGCCTCCGGACAAGCGGTGAAAGCCGCTCCCGATTCTTTTTACGCGTGTTTCCCCAACTGGAACGGCTTGCGAGGGGGCGGTGAAGGAAGCAAACTCGTGCTGGCGGAGTTCGAGGCGGGTGCTCGCATCCATGATGGCATTGTCGAAATTGGCACGGCTGTTCGTCCAGGTGTGAAAGCCCCGGAAGCGGATGTCGCTGGAGCTGGCGACGCTCACCGCGCTGGGGAATGGCTGGTGGGAGCTGATCACGCGATAGATGAACAGATTGGCAACAGTCAGGTTGTGGCAGTTCTCGATGGTCAGTGGCTGCGCTTGGCCGCTTTCGCCGCGCTCTTCTTCCAGTTGGAGCGCGTAGATTTCCCAGTTGGAAACATCGCGCAGGATCACCTCGTTGCGCACGTGATGCTCGACAGACATGGCATAGACGCGTCCGGGAGTCTTGGTGCGTGAAACCAGCATCCCGCACTGCGCGAAGGTGTTGGGCGTCCAGATGTCCAGAAACGTGCCGCCGCCGCCCTCGGTGACCCAGAGACTGGGGTATTGGGAATCCCATCGGCGGAGAGGATTCGCATCGCTGCTGCGGTTGGAGTTATATATCTCCGCGGACTGGCCTGAGAGTTCTGAGGTGCCGTGGCCACCGAGGAAACGCACGTCGTTCATCAGCGAGTGTTCGCCGGCCATCCATTTAATAGCCACCGCGCGGGGGTTGATGCCGTTGGTATAAACGCCGAGGCCGAGCATGATGTTAGCGCCGCCGGAGGGGGCCACGATCATGGGAACGGGATCGCCGAGGCCCTTGAAAGCGGGCGTGTCGTCGGCGATGAAGATGCGGGTAGAGGCTGGACTCAACCCCACGAGGACGGTGTCCGGCTTGAGCACGAGTGTATCAGAAATCCGGTAAGCGCCGCTCGGGAAGTAGAGCGTGCGATGCTTGGCGATGGCCTGGCGGAGAGCTTCGGTTTCGTCGGCGATGCCGTCGCCCTTCACGCCAAGCGTGCGGACGTTGACCCACGAGGACTGCGGCGGAAGGGCGGTGAGGTCCGTGGGGACTGGCACCGGCATTTCTGACAGCGCGGAAATCTGCGAGCGTGTTTCGGTGAGGAAATCCTCCATGCCCACGCCGCCGCCTGCGATGTGAAGTCCATGAGAAAACTCGGCGACGCGGTAGATCGGGCTCGGCGCCGTAATTGTTTTTCCGCTTTCCAGAAACTTCGCGAAAACGGGGGTGCGTTGGCAAACCACATTTTGCAGGTTGATCTGGTTGCGTGCGCTCTGCTCGTTGCCGACAAGCAGGGCGGGGCCGGTGACGTCCTCCATGCGTCCGTCCTTGATCCAGAGTTGCTCGCCGCGCTCGGGGCTCATCGAGACTGCGGTGGGGACGTTTTTGAAACTCGGGCGGATGAGGGTGAGACCGGAGAGTTCCGACTGGATGGCGGCAACGCTTTGGCCCTCGAAATGCGTGTCCACAAGGCAGAACTGCCAGCCGGGCGAAGGCGTTTGGGTGATGATCCCGTATTTTCCACCGAGGAAACGCAGGTCTTCACCGACGTTTCCGCCATCGTGAATTCCAGCGAGCCCGGAGCCGATATGGAAGTTGATGTGCGCAAGGAAACAGTGTTGCGCGAAAGTGGAGCGCACGGCGACCGCTCCGGGATTGCCCTTGCCGATGACGAGATCGACATTGCTGAGCGCCGAATAGAACGTGCCGGGATTCGCCTCGCGCGGCGGCTTGGTGAAATCAATCGCCGGTTGGGGCGCGCCGGGTTGGAAGATATAGCCTGCGCCGTGACCATGGCCGGGGATGTTGCCTGCGAAATGAAACATATAAGCCGGCTCTGCCTGATAGCCCGGCGCGTCATCCCCGAGCACGAATACGGGGCGTGTTTTCCCGTAGCCGATGACACGGATGCCCGGCCATATCTCGATGGTCTTCGAAAGGCGATAGGTGCCGGAGGGAACAAAAAGGATACCACAGGTCGTGGTCTCGACCACGCGGTTGATGGCCTTCTGCACCGCCGCCGTGTCGTCCGCCACGGCGTCCCCCACAGCCTTGAGGTAAACGGCTTTGGGGTCATCGAGGCGCTCAGGATAATACGAGCCTTCCCCCGCTAAAGCGCCACTGGAGGGCAAGTGACACGCAAGGACAAGGAAGGCGGCAAGGCGGGCAGTAAGGGGGGGCTTTGTCATAATAATAATCTTGCACTAATATGCACGCAACGGGCTGGATGTTACCAGAATTCTTCAGAGTTTGTGAAAAAAGTGGGGTGCGGGCGCGATCCACCTTTTCCCCGTGGGCGTTTTTGCGTGAGACTTCAGGAAAACGCGCCTTCCTGGCTTCTTGATTTCCTGATGAATTGCCGGCTTGGAGCGTCTGCCAAAAGGAATTTCCGAATAAAGAAGGCGGCATCCCGTGCTGCCCCTCTCTTTGCGGAAAGAATTTTTGGCAGCCGCTCTAAATTTTCAATGAGGCCGGCAGGTCAAGCCCGCTGATACCAGCTGCGGGAGGCGTTGCAGACTTTGCAGACGGAGAGCATCACGGGCACTTCCACCAGCACGCCGACCACGCACGCCAGCGCCGCCGGGGAGGAGGGACCGAAGAGCGTGATGGCGACCGCCACCGCCAATTCAAAGAAATTGCTGGCCCCAATCAAGGTGCCGGGTGCGGCGACGTTGTGTTCGACTTTCAGCCAACGCATGAGCAGATAGGTCAGGCTGGAATTGAAATAGACTTGGATGATGATCGGCACGGCAAGCAGCAGCACCGCGAGCCAGCGGGTGGTCAGGTTTTCGGCCTGGAAGGCGAAGATGAGCACAAGCGTCACGAGCAGCGCGAAGATGGTCACGGGGTGGAACTTCGCCAGGAAGTTTTTCTCAAACCATTCCTGCCCGTGGGAATTGAGTAACACCGTGCGTGTGAGCCAGCCCGCCGCCAGCGGAATGACGATGAACACGACCACCGAGGTGATGAGCACCTTGGACGGCACGACGACGTCGGCCACGCCGCACAGGAACATCACAATCGGGGCGAACGCGACGAGCATGATGAGGTCGTTCACCGCCACTTGCACCAGCGTGTAAACGGGGTCGCCGTCGGTGAGATAGGACCAGACAAACACCATTGCCGTGCAGGGGGCCGCGGCGAGGATGATCAGCCCGGCGGTGTAGTTCTTGGCGATCTCTGGCGCGATCCACGGCGCGAAGAGGTTTTGCATGAATACCCAGGCGAGGAACGCCATGCTGAACGGCTTCACCAGCCAGTTGACGAAAAGCGTCACCATGAGGCCCTTGGGCTTTTTGGCGATGCCACCCAACGCGGTGAAATCCACTTTGAGCATCATCGGGTAGATCATCAACCAGATGAGCACGGCGATGGGGATGTTCACCTGCGAACCCTGGCCGAACTCCAACTTGCTCAGCGTGGAGGTCAGCGCAGGAGCCAGTTTGCCCAGCACGATCCCGGCGATCATGCAGAGGAATACCCATACGGTGAGGTAGCGTTCAAAGAACGCGAGGCGCTTGTCGTTGCTCATAAAGTCTAGGAAAGGGTGGGCGGGGTTTGTTGTCCCTCACGGAAGCCAGCCGCGTAAGCCTCGAACACGAGCTTGATCTGGTCTCGCACGCGCCGGAAGCACGCCATGATTTCCTCCTCCGTGCCGGTGGCGTGCGAGGGATCGTCGAAGCCCCAGTGGTGGCGGTTGACCTGGCCGGGGAACATCGGGCACGCCTGGTCGGCGTTGCCGCACACGGTGATGACTGTCGTGACATCCCGGCTTAAAAACTCGTTCATGTGCTTGGAAGTGTGGGTGGAAATGTCGATCCCGATTTCTTTCAACGCCTCGATGGCCTTGGGATGGACGTAGCCCGCGGGGTTCGACCCGGCGCTGTGGACTTCCATCAAGTCCCCTGCGGCGTGGCGCAGGATGCCTTCGGCCATGTGGCTGCGGCAGGAGTTTCCGGTGCAGAGAATGAGGACGTTGGGTTTTTTCATAAGCATTTACATGAGGAAGTTAAAAAGATAGCCGACGAGCATGATGCCCGCCGCGACGACGCCGAAAAACGTGAGGATGAGCGGCCATTTGAGCACCTTGCGGAGGATCACCGCTTCGGGCAGGGAAAGGCCGATGACCGACATCATGAAGGCGAGCACGGTCCCGAGCGCCGCCCCTTTGCCAAGCAACGCCTGCACCACGGGGATGATCCCTGCGGCGTTGGAATACATGGGAACGCCGATCAGCACCGCCGCTGGCACCGACCACCACGCGCCCTTGCCCATCACCGAAGCCATCAATCCCTCCGGTACGTAGCCGTGAATCCCGGCTCCGACAGCGATGCCGAGCATCACATAGAGCCAGACGCGGCCCACGATGTCGCGCACGGCATCCCATCCATACTGGATACGGTCGGGCCAAGTCAGCGGGGCGTCCTCTGCTGCGGGGCCGGTCTGCGTTGCATAGACCCATTCCTCCACATGGCGTTCCATGCCCAGCCGCCCGATCACCCAGCCCGCGATGAGGGCGATGCACAGGCCCGTCCCCATATAAATCGCCGCCACCTTCCAGCCGAAGAGTCCGAAGAGAAGCACCAGCGCAATCTCGTTGACCATCGGCGCGGAAATCAGAAACGAGAATGTCACCCCCAGCGGGACGCCGGTGGTCACAAACCCGATGAACAGCGGCACCGCCGAGCACGAACAAAACGGCGTCACCACACCCAGCAATGCGGCCAGGGTGTTGCCAACGAACTCCCGCTTGCCTGATAAGATCCGGCGTGTCCGCTGCGGCGTAAAAAAGGAACGGATGATGCCCACGCCAAACACCACGAGCACCAGCAGCATGAGCACCTTGGGCAACTCGAAGACGAAGAACTCCACGGCGGCGCTGAGATGTCGCCCCTGTTCCAAGCCCAGCAGACCATAGGTGAACCAGCGGCTTGCGGGCGCGAGATTCTGGTAGAGCAAAAACCAGCCCGACAGAAGGAAAACGCCCCACACCCTGCAACTCGCCAAACACGGGCGGGAAGAGTTCGTGCAAGCGCAAGGCGTGCCTCCACCATTTGAACAGCACGCCTGCTCGGATGGTGTTGGGCTGTTGCTCTCTTCTGGCAGGCTCATGGAATGGGTATCTGGTAGTTTTGAGTGTTTAACGGGCGGCGTAGATGAGGTAAATGCCACCCAATATCACCAGCACGCCGCAAATGGATTTCAGGATGGCGATGCCCTTGGATTTCTCGTTCCAATCGAGGTAACGCTGCACGAGTTCCGTCGAAGTGCCCGCCAGCACGATTACCGAGCAATGACCGACGCCGTAGGCCAGCAGCATCGCTGCGGCTTGAATCCCGTTCGTTTTTGCC
>Ga0073936_10000921_pt1 | contig 46348 bp, 48 predicted proteins | sample AliMusrvi5mmetaG_FD_87041 | JGI IMG/M metagenome (GOLD analysis project Ga0073936, IMG submission 87041) | Freshwater lake bacterial and archeal communities from Alinen Mustajarvi, Finland, to study Microbial Dark Matter (Phase II) - Alinen... | ecosystem: Environmental > Aquatic > Freshwater >...
ATCGCTTCAATAAATTCTCACTTCCGATTAAAGATGTCTTTGTCTATCCTCTCAATAAATCCTTCAGAAATATTCTTTGCTCTACTGCATAAAGGACGTCTTTACCGAATATTTACGTTGGGTCTACCCCTGCCACTAATGCGTTAATCCATGGTGAAGACATTAGGAAGGTTCAACACTGGTTGGGACATGCGAGTATTCAAACAACAGCTATGTACGATAAGCGTGATCACAAACCTGAGGATAGCCCGACTTTTAGAGTGAAATATTAGCCAAAAGAAGCAATTCCTATGGCGTTTTTTACCTTAATATGCAGATTTACCCATAATAGCCGTAAGCAAAACGTTGGTTAATAATTTTTATTAGGCTAAAGGCACAAAATTTTGTGTCTTTACCAATAAAATTAACCACATCCTTAGTCTTATCGTTTTTATAAAATCAATTTATCTATGCCGACGTGAAGTGCTTGAATGACTGCCGCGCTTTTGAGTCGAATGTGAAGAATGCTTCTGATGTGGGTGGGCTTGTCCTGGGCGTGGTTTTGGCCTAAAACTTGCTCTAGAGGTTGAAAAAGCTTCCTTAGGCATATCCGCATGTTCTAGAATCTTAATTCTTGTTTGGATGCTTTCTTCAATGGCTTTGACATTATCCATCTGATCAGGACAGGCAAAAGCAATGGCCAAGCCCGTGCTACCGGCGCGTCCCGTGCGGCCAATACGATGCACATAGTTATCCGCATCATCAGGCAGGTCATAATTGACGACCAAACCAATGTCCTTAACATCAATCCCGCGAGCGGCAATGTCGGTAGCGACCAAGATCCGCACATGGTTCTTTTTAAAGGCTTCTAAAGCGTTCTGACGCTGTTCCTGGGTCTTGTCTGAATGGATTTCCGCGGTCTTAAAATGCTTTAGTTTTAAATTTTTGGCTAAACGCGCGGCGCCGATTTTGGTGCGGCAAAAAATAAGGGTGCTGACTTTATGTTCATGAAGAAATTTCTGCAACAAATTAAATTTATTCGCATGACTGACGATATAAAGAGATTGTTCAATATTTTTAGCGGCGGTAGCCGGAGGAGTGATTTCAATATGGACCGGATGGTTCATGTATTGCTGGGCAATCCTCACAATGGCTTCAGGCATGGTGGCTGAAAACAGCATGGTTTGGCGTTGTTGAGCGACATATTTGAAAATCATCTCAACCTGTGGGATAAAACCCATATCCAGCATACGGTCCGCTTCATCTAAAACAACAATAATAGCATCATCAAGCCGTGTCGTTTGTTGGCGCAAATGGTCTAACATGCGCCCAGGAGTCGCGATAATGACCCGAATGTCAGACTGCATTTCTTTAATTTGTTTTCGAATATCTTCACCGCCAATTAAGCAGGCTGAATGAATACCTAAAGGTTGACCAATTTTCTTAAAAGCTTCATGGATTTGTTGGGCCAATTCACGTGTTGGCGCCAGAATCAAGCCGCGGCCTTGGTTGTGGGTCAAACAAGCCAACATGGGTATGCCAAAGGCCAAGGTTTTTCCAGTGCCGGTTTGGGCAACACCAACAATGTCTTTGCCATCAATGGCCAAAGGAATAGTCTTAGCCTGAATGAAAGAAGGATGTTGAAAACCCAGATGGTCCAAAACATGAACAATCTTCGGGGGAATGTTTAAATTGTGAAAGGTAAGATTAAAATCTTGAAATCCAGTTTCCATAAGCAAACAAGTATACCATAAGAGTTGGATAATTTAAGGTTTAATTCTAAAAACTAAAGGAAGTGCAGGATTGGCTCAATTGACTCCTATTTCACATATGAATAGTTAACATAACATATATTATAGGAAGTTAATGGAATTGAAAAATTAGCTTGTTATTAAACCAACACTTCGCAAAATAACACATACCTTCTTTGCCATTAACGCGCTCAACCTACCTTCATAAAAAGCTAATTAACTTGATATTTAGCTACATACGTGTTGATGAGATTACGGATCATGGTTTGATACGGCACATGATTGCGTTGAGCTTGTTTTTTAAAAAAATCAACAGATTCCACATCCAGAGACATCGTTACCTTGATGTATTTTCTCTTAAAAACAAGCTTTTCAGGCGGAGGCAGAAAATCTTTGAGGATCTTTATCTCGCCTATGGGCTCATTGGTGTAATTGATGTGTTTCTTCATAAACCTTCTTTCCTTTCTGCCAATAACCGGCACTAATTATTCGGATTTTATTCTTTCTATATGTAAAACAGACTGTCATTATCCCTTCGTTAACATAACCAAAACAGTAGTAACGGGTTTCTGATAACGAATGTTTAAGATCTTTGGCAATGATACGTTTAGTGTCCACAAAAGCATATTGGGCTTCTTCAAATGAAACATGGTGTTTTTGCTGATTCAAAGCATTCTTTATTGGATCCTATTCAAAATCTGTTTCCATAAAATGATAATACCACAAGGATTGCTATTATGCCATAAATAAGTATTGATTATTTACCATTATGATTGACGTCAGCACCCATAAAGAGAAAGAAAGAGAAAGGGACAGTCTCCCCTTTCGATGATAAAACACTACCCCTTCTTAAATAATTTATCTAGAAATGAAACCTTTTGCTTTTCATTACAAACCTTACATATATCAAACGGCTTAAACTCTATGTGTCCACATTTTTTACACTCATACTGAGTTGGAACATTTGATTTGTTGATTTTATCTTGTATAAGTTTCACTAATTGTTGAATTTGAGCCTCATTCTTTGTTGAACCATAAGAAACAAAGAAATTATTTTGCGCATAAAAACTCCTTTCTCATTTTGATAATTTTACAAAATTCTTTCAAATTACTAACAAATATGTTTTTGATAAATAACAACACGCGGATATTTAGGAGCGTATAGTTTTTGCACCTTTAGCTGACTAGGCAGCACAGTAATCTTCATGAAGGCCCGCTCATCACCCTTTTCTAAATCATAAAGCACAACATGATCTTCACTTCGCACAGTAACAATTTTATACACTTGTCCATCATCCTTCAAAATCACCTTATCGCCGACGCTGTATTGGGGCATATTGCCACCTTTTGATTATTTAGGCTGTTTTCCTTACTTTAACCTATCTGTTATCTGATAAAGAATGCCTTCAGCAATCTCAGGTCTTGGAAAACCTAACTGGCGGGCTGAAATGGTGATTTCAGTTGTACTCTCATCAACCTTCTTTATTTTAAAAGCAATACCTGAGCCATTAACTGTGGCACTGATAATGCCGCTTGCCCTATTTTCCTTTTTAATAACCCCCATACCTTTAAGCACTTCTAGCCCCACATCATAAGCCTTGGCCATTGTTACTTTAAAAGAAGCTTGAGCATAGTCCTTACCAGTAAAAGTAAATACAGCCGCCACCGGTAAAGCTGCCACACCAGCCAGCATAGAAACGGCGTATACCTTAAGCCCCTGGATACCAGCCGCTTTTAATGGTTCAGCAACAATCAACACAACTAACTGCTGGGCGCTAGTAATATTCTTATAACTTTTCTTGAGATTTACATCGTAGAGCTTGATAGTAACAGGACCTTTAACACTGTAATCCTTCCTAATTATTTTACCTATCGCTAAATTGGCCAGATCAATTTGCATCGCCATTTGTGGGGCCGGCTTTTGTGATCCTTGCGCCTTTCCCGATTTCTGTTCTTCAATCACTTTAAGTGAATCGACGTTGAGCCCACCTGCCTTATTTTTAGTAAGACACAGTTCTTTAAGCTCAAAATCTATTCTTTTAAGATGGATTTTGCCCTTAAAGAGGGCCCCAAGATCACAGTCAACACCTAACTTGGGGATATCAACAAGGATCTCGTTGGGGAAACCTTTAGGGTTATACATCTTAAAATCGGATATCGTGATAGATTGTTTGATAACACTAAAAGAAAGGCCGCCTATATGAACAGGCGCGCCAGTCACAGCGCTTGTTACAGTACCAATAAGTGACTTGATTAAGAAATCCCTGATTAAACAAAATCCAAAGACACAAACAACGACTAAAATTAGAATCTTTATTCCTTTAGACATCGTACTCCTTACGCATTATATTTTTATTTTTCTTTATAGAGGGTTCGGCTTTGGGAGATGGAATAGTTTGAATAATACGAAACAAAATTTCTGTGTTGGCACAGTCAGTTAAATATTCCTTACCATCTGAAGCTTTTAATTTTATTCTTTCAACTATCATTTTTCTCTGCCAGTAGCTTCCTGGAGATCTTGAAGATAATTATCATATTTATACCAGCCATGCTCAATTGCTTTGTAATAATATTCCCAGGATTTGTCATAATCTTTTAAATCAAAATAAGAAAAACTAAGATACTGAAAAGCTCTATAATCCGTGCATTTAAGCTCAATGGACTTATTCAAATCATTGATTACTAAAGTTTTATGTTTAACTGAGATTTCCTCACCATCTCCAATATAACAAGCTAACCCCCGCCACATGTAGGCTCTAGCATTATTAGGATCAATGTTGATGGCTTGATTGAATTCTGCAGCAGCTTTTTCGGTTTCATATATTTTGTAATATTCTATCCCTATGGTCACATGATCATTAGATTTAAGCATGGTTAATTCAGCGCTTAGGGCTTCTACCTTTGCTAGGGTTTCTTCAAGGCGTTTAGTTAAGGCATCAATCTTTATGTCTATATCTGGAGTCTTCAGTGTAGTCTTGGCTATTTCCAGTGGAGTATTCAGTGGAGTCTTATAGCTTTCAATTGGAGCGCTAGGCGAAAGATTAGTTAATCGATATTCTTCTTTATCTTTGATAATCTTATTAGAATTTTGCAGTTCTTTTAAATGCTTGTATAGGCCATTGGAAGTAACATTAACAATCTCTTGCAACTGCAAAAGGCTTGCCTTGCCATTTTGCTGGATAAATTGGAGGATTTTTTTCTTAGTATCCGTGGTGTACATGGACTAGCACCATTGGCTATGTATTCCATTTACCTTTAAAATACTCAACCGTTTTTCTTAAACCTTCTTCAAAATTGACTATCGGCCTGTAATTAATCACACGGCTAATTTTAGAAATATCGCCGTTTGTTCTAAAAACATCACCGGCTCTAACTGGAAGGAATTTAGGTTGGATATTTTTACCCAATATACGATTTAAGGCCCCTACTAATTCTAACACCGTATTATCAGTACCATTGGCCACATTTAAGACTTCATGCTTAATTCCTGGAGCTGTGGCAGATAAAATATTGGCGGAAATGACGTTTTCAATAAAGGTAAAGTCCCTGGATTGTTTACCTGTCCCAAATATGGGCGGTTGCTGGTCGTTCATAATGCAGTGTATAAACTTAGGAACAACCACAGCATATTCATCATCCAGGGCCTGTTTTGGTCCAAACACGTTAAAATAACGTAAACAAACAGTTTCAACTCCAAAGAACTCAGAAAAAATCCGGCAATAATACTCCCCTGTTAATTTACTAAGGGCGTAAGGAGAGATTAAAAGAGGCAAATGTTCTTCCTTTTCAGGAAAATTGGTAGTATCCCCATAGATGGAACTTGATGAAGCAAATACAAATCTTTTGATTTTATGCTTAGAGGCCGCTTGAAGCATAAATAAAACACCGTCAATATTGACCTTATTGTAGCTTAAAGGATCTTCCAACGATTTTGGCACAGAACGCAAAGCGGCTTGGTGAAGGACATAATCCATACCAATACAGGCATTTTCACAATCACTAAGATTGGTAATGTCCCCTGGGATTAATTCAAACTTATCTTTCCCAAGACCCTTGGTAAATGCCAGGTTTTCTTCGCGGCCTGAATAAAAATTATCCAACACCCGCACAAAGTGGCCATGCTTAATTAAATATTCAGATATATTTGACCCTATAAATCCTGCTCCACCTGTGATTAAGAATTTACTCATCGTTTCCCTTTATCATTAAGTGTTTGTTAGAATGAAAGAATTTAATTATATGGTCTTTAAGGGCATCCAGATCCTTTTGCTTATGAACGCTGCTTATAAAAAACGCTTCTAAGTCCGCCGGCGGCCAATAAACACCTTTTTGAAGTAAATAATGGAACAATTTTGAATAAATATCAGATGAAGAAGCCACGCGCGCGTCGGCATAATCACACACATCCGTTTTACGAAAACGGACACTCATCATCCCCTTATAAGAAGATATATGGGCTGGAATATTATAATCATTAAATAAACAATTAGTGTCCTTCGCGAAACTCTCAGATATTTGGTTGATATTTTTATATACGCTTGAATTTAAGTTCTTTAGCGTAGCCACTCCGGCCGCCATGACCACAGGATTACCGGCAAAGGTGCCCGCCTGGTACACTTCTCCTGTTGGCGCCAAACATTTCATAATATCACTGCGTCCTCCATAGGCACCAATAGGAAATCCACCACCTATAATTTTCCCTAAACAGGTTAAATCCGGGTAAATTCCTAAGTCTGCTTGTACGCAACCCAAATTACTCCGAAACCCAGTCATCACTTCATCAAAAATCAAAACAATCCCATGCCTGCGCGTTAAGTCTCTTAACGTGCGTAGAAATTCTTTTTTGGGTAAAACAACCCCCATGTTCCCGGCGACAGGTTCAATAACGACACATGCTAGGTCTTTTCGATAGCGTTCAATCGTATTAATTAATTCTTGCTCGTCGTTATAAGGAATACTTAAGGTGTTTTGAACATGAGCAGAAGGAACTCCTTTACTCGTCGATGAAGCTAAAAAAGCCACCCCGCTTCCAGCAGATGTAAGTAAATCATCACAATGGCCGTGGTAACATCCATCAAATTTCAAAACTTTATTACGACTTGTATAGCCGCGGGCCAATCGAATAGCGCTCATCACTGCTTCCGTACCGGAGTTCACAAAACGGATAAGGTCAATGGAAGGAACGTTTTTAATAATACTTTGGGCTAAATCAATTTCAAGCGTGGTAGTTGCCCCATAACTAATACCATTTTTGAGAGTCTTAGTAACAGCCGCGAGAACTTCCCTTTGCGCGTGACCTAAAATTAAGGCCCCCCACGAGAGGCAATAGTCCGTATACGCATTACCATCAATATCATAAAGCTTTACTCCCAGAGCATGGTCCATGATTAAAGCTTGTCCGCCAACGGATTTAAAAGCCCTGACCGGACTATTAACCCCTCCAACTAAAACTTTTTTAGCTCGAATAAATTCTTTGTGTGATTTAGTGATTTTCATTATTTTTTAACCATTTTAATGCGTCTTTTGCATGATAACTGATAATAATATCGCAGCCGGCCCGTTTCATAGAAAGCAAACTCTCTAAAACAATGTCCTGTTCATTGACCCAAGATTTCTGACTGGCGGCTTTGACCATAGCATATTCTCCGCTGACGTTGTAAGCCACAATAGGTACCGTTAATTCCCGGCGGAGTTGATAGACAATATCTAAATAAGCCAAGGCCGGTTTGACCATCACCATGTCCGCGCCTTCCTCCACATCTTGCCTGGCTTCTTTAAGAGCTTCACGACTATTGGCAGGATTCATTTGATAAGATTTACGGTCACCGAATTGGGCACCTGAATGAGCAGCTTCTCTAAAAGGGCCATAAAAAGCAGAGGCATATTTAACCGCATAGGAAAGAATCCCTACATCTTTATATCCCTCTTTGTCTAAGGTCTGGCGTATAAAACCTATACGAAAATCCATCATGTCTGAAGGAGCAACTAAATCCGCGCCGGCTTGGGCATGACAAAGGGCCATCTTTGCTAATATTGGCAAGGTCTTATCATTATCGATCTCTTCTCCTTGAATGATTCCGCAATGACCGTGATTAGTATAGGCGCATAAACAAACGTCACTCACAACTAAAAACTGAGGAAAATTCTTTTTAATGGCTTTAATCGCCTTGGGGATGGGCCCTTGCGGGTCATAAGAACTTTTAGCCAAGGGATCTTTATGCGTACTTAAACCAAAAAGAACCCCTCCTCTGCCACCTAAATGCACAAAACTTTCAATTTCTTTTAATAGCTTATCTACAGAAAAACGCTTGATACCAGGCATGGAATCAATAGATTCATCGCGGCCTTTTCCTTCAAGAACAAAGAATGGTTGCCACAGGTCATGAGGCGTCAACACATTCTCTTGGACAAAGTTTCTGATGAGGGGTTTTCTTAAAATACGAAAACGTTTCATAATCCAACCATATGAGGCCGATAACCTGCTTCTTCAATAGATTTAGCTGTCACGGGACCTTTAGCTAGAATTTGCCATTGAGGTGATAAACTGCCATAATCCTCGAGGAAATTCATGAACGTTGAAGGGCTTGTAAAAATAACTCCATCTATAGATACGTCGGGTAAAGGACGTTTAGGAGGTTTGACATTTGTATAAATCGTCCACTCTTTGACATCAGCACCTCTTTGTTCTAACGCTTGTTTTAAAAAAGGATTTGGCAAGGACGAACGTGGGAAAAGAATGGTGAGCCCATCTAAATTAATAGCATTTACAATGACATTGAATAGATCCTCAGCTGTTTCTTCGGCGGAAATAATTTGAGCTCCGATACCAAATTCTTCTAAAATTTCTGCGGTTTGTTTGCCTATAACAATAAAATTCTTTTGCAGGACAAGATTAACAGGTTTGAGGGCCAAGATTGTTTGTAAGAAATGTTGGGCCCCAGCGGGGCTTGTGAGGATAACAAAATCACTTTGATCAAAGTCCCTAACTAATGCTTCTTTTTGTTGATCATTTAAAGAAATGGCCTCAATTTGAATCATAGGCCACGGTATAATTTGACCGAAATGAGTATATCTTTCAGGATGGGTACCACAGTGCAAGAAAACTTTAGGGTTTTCTTTACGGTAGGAATTGACAGTGTCCCCCACAATAATTAAAGAAGGCGCCGATAAGGAATGTGAAAACGCGAGTTTTTCGATGTTGCTCAAGTCCCCTTGGATGACCCTTTGATTGGGCTTTGTCCCATTTGAGACAATGACAATAGGTTTTGTTTTTGGCCAACCTGCTTTTAATAATGATTGGACTATGAGAGCAAGCCTGGTTAAACCCATAAAGAAAACAATGGTATCAGCTTGAGGTATGGGAATTTCTTTGGATGTTTGACCATCTTCAAGTTCACCATAAGCACTGATAAAAGCAACCGAGGAAGCAATTCCCCTAGCTGTCAGAGGGATCCCTAAAACAGATGGTATCCCTGTTCCTGAACTGACACCAGGAATAATTTGCGTTGAAATATGATAAGAACGAAGAAAATTGATTTCTTCCGCTCCCCTACCAAAAATAAAAGGATCTCCGCCTTTTAGGCGTACAACATTCTTGCCTTCTATGGCCTTGTCTTTTAATTGGCGAGAAAGCTTCTCTTGAGGAAGACTGTGGTTTCCTTTGCGTTTTCCCACATAAATATGCTCTGCTTTGGAAGCATATTGCAACAAAGATGAGTCGACCAAATAATCATAAAATACACTGTCCGCATCCTTAAGGGCTTCAATAGCTTTGACTGTGATTAATTTAGGATCCCCGGGTCCAGCACCGACTAAAAAAACTTGACCGTAATGTCGACGGACATCAATGTCCTCAAACATCTTTTCAAATTCAAAGTCTTCACTGCGGCCTACAACCGCTAATTGACCTTGTAAAGGGACTGTTTCCCAGGGCAAGATACTGTTAATTTGGTTTTCATATCCCAATCGTTTTAGCGCGCAGGTGGCAATAATTAAACCATCCACATATTTGTTCTTTAATAAATCTAAACGTTCATCTATAGTGCCTCTAATATCAACTAGCATAACATCGGGTCTTAAAATTCTTATCATTTCTGATCTTAAAGGACTGCTTGTTCCAATTTTAGCTCCTTGAGGCAGGTCTTCTATCGAATAAGTTGATACCCAACTATCTGTTTTATCTAAGGGTTTTGTTAAAGCAAAGATTTTTAATCCTTCATTTAATCTCTGGGGCAAATCTTTTGCGCTATGAATGGCGATATCAATTTGTTTTTTAAGTAAAGCCTCATCTAAAGCATCTGTAAAGAAATTGTCCGCTGGATTTGTGGTCAAAGAAGTGGTCTTGTCAAGATCCCCTTGAGTATTTAAGGTGATTAATCCATAGGGACAGCGCAATCCCCCAATAAGAGACAACACTTCCTCCACTTGAATTTTAGCTAATCGGCTTGACCGTGAACCTATTTTTATAGACGTAATCATGGGCCTCATTATAAAAGAAGTTTTATCTTTTGACCAGAGCTTTAATAGATGGTAAATGTTTTACGGCAGCTTCATGACCAATTTTAATCAGCTTATCAACCTCATAGAGTTCAAACCAATTAATTCCTTTAAGGTCTGGATGGATAAGCACATCGGCCTGCTTACCGCTTGTTTCCGCCAAGATATATTCTGTGGCTTGTAATGTCTGTACAATAATATCGGCAATATTAGGATTAAAAACTCTTTCAATCAAACGTCCTAAATGAAATAAGACATATTTAATAGGTTCTTTCTTTAAGAAGATTTTCACCTGATGCTTTTTGCGTTCCAATTCTCTCTCATGCCCCCAAGACACTTCTTGAGGAGATTGGAGCACATTGACAGCGATAATCTTCTTAACACCCATACTGACTAATACATTCGTAGGCAAAGGATTTAAAACCCCCCCATCAATGATCATTTGGCCGGATTCCATGATAGGACGAATGACCCCAGGTATCGCAATGCTTTTTCGGACAGCATCTACAAGCGAACCATCATCAATGACAATTTCTTTGCGGTTAAATAAATCATAAGCAACGATTCTTAAAGGGATCTTAGTCTCGTGGAAGGTCTTGTTGCTGAGTTTTCCTTTGAGCCAATAACCTATGGCCTCGCCTTTGACTAAACCGGATATAGGCAGCAGTGAAAGAGGAATCAATAACAATAAAAACAGCAATCCAACACTAAAGAGTTTAAGCAGGAATAACAAAATGAGGATTAAAAAAAGGAGCAATCCCCTTTGAATGGGTGGATCAAAAAGTTTTAACATCCCTGATTTATTTTCAAATTCACGACTGAATTTCTCAATCTCATCCGCAGTGTATCCAGCGGCCCATAAACTACCTATAAGGGCCCCCATGCTGCTGCCGACAATAATATCTATAGGGATTTTTTCTTCCTCTAAAACACGGATGATTCCAATATGGGTCAAACCTAGAGCAGCGCCTCCTCCAAGAACCAAACCAATCATGGAACCGGTAATTTGACGGCTTAAGCGACGCAGGCTATGAGCATATTCTGTATCTGGATTAACTTTAACAGTTGAAAAACCTTCATAAATCTGCTCGGTTTTAAATTCTTCGATTTTCAAATGAGGCAGTTTAAGAAACACATCATAATTAAGAATTTTTTTAATTTCATCCGGCTTTAATCCATCAAATTCTTCAACCCCGCTGATGATGACTTGCACCTTATTGGAATCAAATTTATCTTTTAATTGTTCGGATAGCTTGTCAATCACATGGCGGGTCAATTCTAAATCATGCTCATGGTCCAAAGAGACCAAATGCACAATATCACTTTGAAGCAAGGTCTTTAAGATGACATCATCCATTTGGTTAGGTAAATCAAAAACAATATAGTTATAACTGTGCGCTGGCGCGCTGACAAATTGACTCATCCTCCCTAAAATACTATGATCTGCAGCATCAAATTTAACCCCTAAGATATCGATCGTTAATTTGTCTTTCACAATGGAATCATTAACCTTCTGATGCTCATACATGATATCGTTTAAATTAATTAAGGGGCTACTTAGATCAGAGGAAAGTGTTAAGAGCAGAACCTTTTTGTTCGTCTGTTCTTTTAAGGCAAGAGCTAAATTTGCCGCGTAGGTAGAACTTCCTGAGCCTTGCAAAGGAGCATAAACGGCGATGATGGTGTTTTCTTGAGAATTTTTGATGCCAGTTACTTGGCTTCTTATTTTACGGGAAAGACTTTGACTCAAGGAAACGGCTAATTTAGGGGTAGCTTTAAGAAGGTCGGAGAAATCATTCTTATTAATCTTAATGACAACGGAATCATTAATAGCTTCGTAGGTATGTGAATGGTTTTCCCCTGTTAAGGTGGAGATAATTCCAAAATGCATGCCGCGTAAAATAAAATCCATTTCTTCTTTTTGGCCGGCGGAATTAATAGCGTAGGAATAAACGCGTCCGGAGACCAGGGCATAAAATGAGTCCGCGGGGTCTCCCTGCCTGCAGATGATTTCTCCTTTATTAAATTCAGCGAGGTCTACACGTCGAGCAATACGATTAAGTTCAAACCAATTTAAACCTTCAAAAATTGGAATTTGCTTTATGATATTAAGTTTATTAAAAAAAGAAGGTAAGGCCGTCATTTGATAATTTCAGTCTCCATCCATTCAAACTCTTTTGCTAAGATTTTCTTGGATATTTTTAGACTCGCGCGATCATTATTAGAGGAATTTTCTTTAAAAATAGCTTCAATACGTTTACGTGACTCTACGCAGAAACTATCCGCCAATTCAACGGCATTATCTTGTCCATTCTTTTTTAGCATAGCCCCATAGGAACAGGTCGCAGAGATAGCAAATAATTCGGTGCCAATATCCACAACGCGGTTAAGAATGCTTTGCTTGCTTTCAAGCTTTTGTTGGTACTTCATCATTTGGTGAAATGTGTAACGGGCCAAACGTTTACTGGCCTCTTGAACATACATCATATGCCAAGTAAGCCTTTTGGGTAAAGCGCTGATATTACTTGAGGCAAAACAAAAAAGCCATTGTTTGGGATACCACAGCGCATAATAAGAAGCCATTTTAAAAGCCGCTGCAAGCTTAATGCCAATGGGAGTACGACCACTAATAAGGGGTTTTATTTTAGATAAATGAGGATCCAAAGCTTCTCGGGCAATAAATAAATGCATAATTTCGCTAGTACCTTCGATGATTCTGTTAATACGAAGGTCCCGCAGCACGCGTTCAACCGGCCAATAATCCACCTTCCTTTTTTGCAAGGAGGATGAAGTTTCATAGCCGCTGCCGCCTCTTATTTGTAGGGTCTCATCGGCAATCTTCCAAGAGGTCTCAGTACAAAAATATTTCGCAATCGCCGCTTCCAAACGGATTTCACGATGTTTATCATCCGCCATGGCTGAAGTTAACCAGGTGACCGCATCTATGGCAAATGTATGTGAAGCGATATAGTTGAGTTTTAAACCAACAGCCTCATGTTCACCTACCGGACTGCCCCATTGATGACGCTTGCTTGACCATTGACGGGCCACATTTAAGCACCACTTACCGATACCAGCAGATGCCGCGGGCAAGGTCAAGCGGCCGGTATTGAGAGTCATTAACGCGAGTTTTAACCCTTCCCCTTCCCCTAAAATAATATTTTCTCGAGGGACTATGACCTGGTTAAAACGCATAAGACCATTTTGAATGCCGTGTAAACCCATAAATTCACAGCGTGAGACTTTTTCAATGCCTAAAGAATCCCCTTCGACAATAAATGCTGTGATTTGTTTTATTTCTTTTCCTTTGATAATTTTTGGAGGAGTGACAGCCATAACAACCAAGATGTCCGCGATAAGACCATTGGTACACCAAAGTTTTTCTCCGTTAAGGATAAATGACTTGCCATCCGCCGTTGGAGTTGCGGTTGTATGCATCCCTCTTGGATCTGAACCGGCTTCCGGCTCAGTCAAAGCAAAAGCAGATATCGCCCCTTTCGCAAAGCGGGGTAAATATTTCTTTTTTTGCTCGGGAGTTCCGAATAATTTTAAAGGTTGAGGAACTCCGATGCTTTGATGGGCAGATAAAAGCACGGCTGTTGAACCGCAGAAGCTGGAAACTAAATGCATGATGCGATTATAATTGTATTGGCTAAATCCCATGCCATCATATTCTTTAGGGATTTTTAAAGCAAAGGCCTTTAAATCAGCTAGACCTTTATACACTTTATCAGGAATGATTCCGCTACGGTCTACTTCATCGGGATCGAGGTTTTCTCTAAGGAATTTCTCCATTTTAACGAGATACTCATCCCCTTCTTTCTTTTCTTGCGCGCTTTGTTCTGGGAAGGGATGGATCAGTTTAAAATCAACAGATCCATGGAATAATTTGAGAGCATAACTGGGAGATTTCCATTCTTGTTCACGGGCAGCTTCGGCAAATTCTAAAGATTTTAGTTTTTCTTGGCTGATATTTTTATCAAACATGCTCATAAAGACCTCCCACTGATGTCGTTAACAACATTTTGTAAGCAGTATAGGCGGGATGAATTGAAAAAGCAATAGGGGTATAAGATTTTTTATGTAAAAAAACATATTTATTATTAAACGTTTGTAATATATATATTCTTAAGAATTTGTTGGATTGACGCGAACTCTGGAGAGGACAACTCGTCCGCGTAGAAGACCTGTAGTGTCGGAATATTTTTCAAGATTCAATTCATCAATATTAAAATAAGCATCACCAGACTGAACTAAATATAGAAATTTGGCAATACATGGCCACTGGCCATCAATTTCAAGTTCAATTGGGTAAACTCGAAGTTGTTCTCTATTATATGCCTTTTGAGGTTGGACATTGGCCACATGAATATTCGCTTCCCTAGCTAAAGCTTCTAAGTTTGACACTATTAAAGAAAACTCTGTTCCCTCAGAAGAAGTCTCACCTAAACTACTAACCAATTTCTTATATTGTTCTTCTATGATTGATCTTGAACTAACAATTTGTTGATTCTTATCTAATTTCTTCTGGGCCAAAGAAATACTATCTTTGATATCGCTACCTCGGTCATTAAGAGGAGAAATAATAAATTTCGAAATGACAAAAATTAAAACTAGAACAGAACAAACGATCAAAATAATATATTCTCGTTTATTGAACTTCTTCATTGGCTTTGCCTTTAAATTTGATTTGACTGGTAATTTTAAAATAGTTTAATTCACCATCTAAGGTCACTCGTTTATTCACATAATCCAAATTAACATTATCAAAATAAGAAGAATTTACTAAAGCCTTCTGAATTTCATTAATATCTCCAACTTTATTTGTAAAGCCTTGAAAACTTAAAAGATGTTCTTGGTTTAAAGTTAAGTTTGTTAAAACCACAGATTGAGGTAAGAAATTATAAATCTGGCTGATGACATCAATAAGAATGACTCGGTCCTTTACAGCAGATTTAAGAAGGTTTACTTGAGAAATTCTACGTTTGATTATAGCTACATCTTTTTGACTTTGCTTAACCTTACTCTCTAATTGGTTCAAATAGGAATTTTGTTTTAATAAATTAAGACTCAAACAAAACCCTATGCTCACAAGAGCCAACCCAACAGCGATGGCACAGCGTATTAATTGATGTTTTAAAACTTTTGAGACTTGGGCGGCCTTGATCTCTTGAGGTGTTAAATCAATGGATGATTCTTTGTTAGATTGAAGAAAACCTAAAGCTGATGTAATAGAAGTAGATTCCTGCAAAAGAATCTTGGGCCAAACAAAAGATTTTCTTAGCGCTATGTCTTTGACACTGCGTAGTAATTTAAAAGGTGTTGTATATTGAATTTGTAGTTGCGTCAAGAATTCTTGGGCATTATTCATAGAAGAAACTAATAATACCTGAGAAGGAGCTGAACCTAACTGTTCTTTGACATACGCGGCTATTGTTAAATCTAATTGAGTAATAAACTCAGTATATTGTTTGGCGTCAATTTCTTTAAATCCAATAGATAAAGGACGTGAGGCTAAAATCCTTTTTTTATCACATATACAAATTTCACTGCGTTCATAATCCATATCTATAATAACGACCGTCTCTTCTTCTGAGGCGCAGTGTTCTTGATACCAGAGCCAAACTCCTATAGAACTTGGAACAATTTTATTTGTGCTTATCAATGCTTTATCTAAAATCTTTACCAATCGTAATACGGTTTCATGGGGAACGGCAATAACAAAGACCTTTGTATACCCTTGGGCCGTCTTATCAAACGGAATAAAATCTATAATTACTTCCTCACGACTATACGGCATTTGGTTGACAGCCTGCAGATCCACCATGGCTTTTAATTCCTCATGGTTTTCAGATGGTAAATTCAAATAATGAACAATAGTATTATGTCTAGGAATAATTAAGATCACCTGGCTATGTCGAAGATTTAATTTCTTAGTCTTTTGCAGATTCAATAACGCTTGGGCGAAGGCTTCATCAGAAGAATCTTCTATAGTGAGCATTTCAGAAAAAATAAGAGGATTGTTGCCTTGTAATAAAGACTGAAAGATCTTTATAGAATGATCCGAGAATTCAATAGTTGTTCTTGTTTTAAATTTCATGTTATTGCCTTTGCCACGAAACGATAGATACTGCCCCTTGATTTGAAGAAGTATAAATGACTGCATTGATAGAACAGTTGACACCGGTCAATTCGTCCGTTCCAATGGAATGAACCGTGTAATATTGGGAAGAATCTAAACCTAAAGAAGATTTGATCGCATTCATATGCATTTGTGTTGATGCTGACACCGTTGAATGATCGTCAACTCCATCATCTTCAGTAAAAGGGATATTATCACTACCATTGCGTAGGCGAATAAGAGCATCACTACTATCTTCATCCATAAGACCCGATTCGTGCTGACCTTGAACAATAGCTCGGATAACACAATCTGGAGCTGTGTTAAAATTAACCTTTAGCCCTTGAGTAGGTTCTTTGGGGAAGATTGTAATGTAATCTTTTATTTTTATAAAAAGATCCTTTGTCATCCCTCTTATAAATAATAATTCTTCAATACTATCAAATGGTCTATTTTTACACTTATATGCCGGAGACTGTGATAAATAATAATCATCCTTTGCCCCTTTAACGGAACTATCAGGACTTTTAAACGGCATAGTTCCGTTGCTATGCCAATCTACGACTGCGGCAGCTATTTCTTGTGCATCTGAACTGTTAATATCAAATTGTTCTAAAAGCTTACTAAAAACTTTATAATTGTTACCATCAATCGCGTTTAAGTTTATCTTACTCTGTTCATCCTGTAATCCATAAAAGAATTTTAAGTTTTTTGGAGATATTCCATAAACGGCAGCTGGAACAACAATATCAAAATGTAGTTGATCATCAATCTTTACTTGTGCAAAAAGTGTTTGTGGGCTTTGGTCTTTGGATAACTTAATTCCACATTGATATAAAGTATCTTTATCACTCTTGCTTTTTACTAAAAGACTCTCGACATAGTTAACACCTGCACGAGCAGCCGCGTAAGCCCGCAGCTTACCAACACTATTATGAATTAATGAGATTTCAATAGAGGAACGTTTACTTAAGCTAAGGGCCAATAAGGATAGTATGGCTAAAATCCATAATACAATGATAAGAATGACACCAGAATTATTCTTTTTCATGATTTTTGCCCCCAATCCACAGGAGCTAAATAAATGTCTCGTTGTAAAACTTCCCCACCTTCAGGGTTATCAATATCAAACAGAGTCATTTCTACACGGACGGCTAAAGGTAACGTCACGTCTTCCCAAGTATCTTTCCAAATAATTTCCTTATGCGTTGGATTTGGGCTGCTGGCATCTTGTTTAATAAACCCGTACTGAAATCTTAAACTATCTTTTTTAATTCCAGCGGCAATCACTTCCCCAAGAGATGTATTCTTTCCCTTAGATAGATCTGTTGACAATAGAACTTCTTGACGCATAAGAAAACGTATCGGAGCATCTTCATTAGAAGTTAACGTTATATGACTTAGGTGATTCATGTGTTGTTTAATAATAACACGTGTGATTTTTTCCCAATCAGGCATTCCTAAATAATACCGGACTTTCTCTACACCGTCTTCGTTTGGTAAAAGGAAACTAAATTGATCAGCTTGTCCTTTAAAAGAGATTTCTTGCGGATAGGAAGCTGAAAAATCATAGAGGATAGCATTTTCTAAGTCTTGAGATAGAACTTCGAATGCTAATCTGGCCTCTTGATAATTCTTATTGATTCCTTCAGACCTGTTGTCAATTTTTATACCCATCCAAAAAACATTATATAAAGTTAAAGCAATGATAGAGAAAATAACTATTCCAAGTAATACTTCAATAAGTGTAAAACCTTCTGTAGGCTTAGCTTTGTGTTTTATCATGGGGTGGAATATAAATATAGGTAGATGCTGAAATTTGTCGGTTTTTGTTTCCTGACATCCATTGGACCGTTAGATTTTCTTTGCTTAAGCCTTCATTTAAATTAGAGGTCGCATGCTCAGATTTAAATCTTTCTTGTGTTTGATCAAAAACATTAGAACTAGAACTGTCAAAAAGTAGTCGAGAAAGACCATTGTCCATTGTTATCAAGGCGAGGGTATAATCTTTCTGCAAATTTAAAGCACGATAAGCGCTTAAGAGAGATTCCATGATAAGTGTCAAACTGATAGCAATAATCACAGTTGAAACAATGGCTTCAATTAAAATTGTTCCTTTACGATTCATCACTATCCTCAATAATAAATAAATTTCCTCTTTGTTCTAATGAAGAAAGAATTAAGCCTCCTCCTTGCCCCGTTAGATGGATTCTAACTTTATCCAAAGTACCATCTGGATGTATCATCAATGATTTCACATCATTCTTTACCTTGACCGAATCAGGAATTTTAAATATCCTTCCCATATGCGAGGCAAGTGGAATGAAATCACTAGTATTCACCCGGTTAGAGGTCTCAGCACGCAATATGCGATAACTTTGTGGATCATTGAAGAAAACCAATTGATAATTCACCTTATCGTTAACAGCTCTCAATTGGGCCCAACGTACTAAATAGACTATATCTTCAGCTGTCTTTTTTAGTTCAAAATGACCAAAGTTTTTACTAAAGTTTGGGATTGATAGACCGGCAATTACTGAAAGAATTACAAGAACAATCAACAACTCAATAAGCGTGAATGCTAATTTATTTTTCATCCTTTTCCCAATTTGTAATATCGTCCTTACTTTCAACACCATCGGCTCCGTAAGAAGACAGGTCATAACTGTCCGTGTTGTGGGCCCCAGGAGAAACAAATACATAATCATGTCCCCAAGGGTCTTTGGGCAACTTTTTCTTCTTTAAATAAGGGCCGTTCCATTTAGCAGGTATTGGTTCAACGGTTGGCTGCTGCAGCAAGGCATTTAAACCCTGTTCGGTTGTAGGATAGCGTCCATTGTCTAGCTGATACAGGTCTAGCGCATTAGAAATATTAGACTCTATATCAGTTTTAGCCGCTGTTTTCCGGGCTTGTTCTCCGCGTCCTGAAATACTCGGGACAACCATGGCGACTAAAACACCAATAATAATGACAACCAACATAATTTCAATTAAGGTAAATCCTTTATTAATTCTCATATAACCTCCGTTTATTGTGCTGTAATCTTAATTAACAATCATATTCATTTTAAACATGGGTAAGAGTATGGAAACTATAATAAAACCAACAATACCCACAACAACCACTAAAACTGCGGGCCCTAAAATGGTCACAAAATTTGAAGCTGTTTGACTTGCTGAACGTTCACACATTTGGGCTAGTTTATATAAACCTTTTTCCATTTTACCGCTTTCTTCCCCTACCGAAATTAAATTAACAGCTGTTTCCGAAAATAGATAACTCTTTTTTAATGTGGTTGTTAAACTTGATCCTTCTTTGACTTTTTGGGCGATTTTCTGAATCTCTTCTTTTAGCACCACATTATCAATAATAGCCGTGACAGATTCAAGGGCTGATGAAATAGTGACTCCCCCTTCTAAAAGCGTTCCCATGGTTTTAGCAAAACGGGCCATTTCAACATCTTGGATAAATCTTTTAAAAATAGGAATCTTAAAAACAAAGGTATCAAAATATAAACGACCTTGTGGAGTATCTAGCCATTGTTTTAAGAAGTAAGCTATTAACAATGTTAGGATTATTATTAACCACCAAAATTGTGAAAAAAATCCGCTTAGAGCAATCACAATCTGAGTAGGAATAGGTAAAGCAGAATTTAAGTCATCAAACATAACAGTCAATCGGGGCAACACAAAACTAAACATGACAAACATAGTCAATATCCCTATGACAAAGACTATGGCCGGATAAAGCAAGCTTCCCTTAATCTGGTTACGCATTTGTAAATCTTGCTCGATAAAGTCAGCTAAACGGTTCAAAGCTTGAGGTAAATATCCCCCCAGCTCAGCTGCTTTGACCATATTAACGTATAATAACGAAAATGTTTTGGGGTGTTGAGCTAGGGCTGTGGATAAACTCCCTCCTTCTTTGACAAAGCTATACATAATTTCGATGACTTTGAGCATAGAAGGACTTTGCTTTTGGTTCATCAGAATTTCCAGGCATCGAATTAAAGGTATTCCCGCATCGATCATATCAGACATTTGACGAGTAAAAATCGCAACAGTGGAAAGTGGAACTTTTATAAATTCCTTTTGGGATTTCTTTGAATTTCCAAATAAGATGGGATTAGAAATTAACTGGAGTTTAACTTCTAATGGAGTTTGTCCGAGTTTTAGTAATTTTTCGATAGCATCGCGTTCATTATCTGCGAGTATAACACCGTTGATAATCTTCTGGGGACCGCTTTTGGCTTTATATTCAAAATTAGGCATACAAAATCAAGTTTTGAATTAATAGTGAACGATTAATGGTTTTCTTGTGTAATTCTTAAGACTTCGCTTGGAGATGTTAAACCTGCTGCAACTTTTTCCCATCCATGACGTCTTAGGGATTTCATTCCCATCTCGACGGCCTTATTGTTAATTTCTCCAGCGGAAGCATGTTTTATAATCATAGAACGAATCTCATCATTGAGTATTAAAAATTCACAAATAGCCAAACGACCGGAGTAACCTGTCATATGACAATTTTCGCAGCCTTTGGCTTCATAGACAGTAGTTTTAATTTCTTGTTCATTAAGATTAAAATCATGAATCATCACATCATTTAATTTTATGGGTTGCTTGCAAGAGGGGCATAATAATCTCACTAGACGTTGAGCTATAAAACATTCTATAGAAGAGGCAATTAAATATGGCTGAATACCTATATCCATAAGTCGCGTAATCCCGCTTGCGGCATCATTGGTATGCAAGGTCGAAAAAACAAGATGTCCCGTCAAAGACATTTGTATAGCAATTTGAGCAGTTTCAAAATCACGAACTTCACCGACCATGATCACATCCGGATCATTACGCAAAATTGACCTGAGGCCACTGGCAAAGGTAAGTCCAATTTGAGGGTGTACTTGAATTTGAATAACCCCCTTCATCTGATATTCGATAGGGTCTTCAATAGTAATAATTTTTGCATCTTCTTTATTTAATTGAGCAATACAGGAATAAAGGGTCGTTGTTTTGCCACTGCCTGTTGGTCCAGTAAGAAAAATAATCCCGTGTGGCTTTTCCAAAAGGAAATCTATCTTTTCTTTCTCCTGGCCTGTAATCCCAAGTTCATTAAAACTATAGAGTTTCACTGAATTTAAAATACGGATAACACAACTTTCGCCATACGGTGTTGGTAGAAACGAAACACGTAAGTCAAGATCTTGTTCTTGGGCCTTAACTTTAAATTTTCCATCTTGAGGAATGCGCTTCTCGGCAATGTTCAGATTTGACATGATTTTGATTCTAGACAATAAAGTTTCATGGAAGAAACGGATATTATCAGGAGGTTTAATATCATATAAAACACCATCGATGCGAGTGCGGATGCGCAACTCATCCTCAAAAGGTTCAATGTGTATATCGGTCGATTTATCCTTATAGGCCTGTAATAATATTTGGCTTAAGAATTTGCTTATGGAGGCTTCTGAAGTGCTTTCATCTATAGATTCGACAGTTTCTTCTTCTTGTGCTTGAATACCGCTCATCATCTTCTCAATAGTTTCAGCGCCGACTCCATAATATTCATGAATAGCTTCAAGAATCTCCTTCTCACTAGCCAATACCGGAACGACCTTACTTCTAGCAATGGTCGACAAATCATCGACCGTTTGGGTATTCATCGGATTAGCCATAGCGACAACCAATCTATCCCCTTCAAGTCTAAAGGGTAAAACCTTATAATATTTGGCTGCTTTAACTGGAATTCGGCTTAGGACTTCAGGAGGAATAGAGATGGTCCTGGGACTTATAAAATCAATGTTCAATTGCTCTGCTAATACTGGAAGAAGTGTGTTTTCCTCACTTACAAACCCGAGAGAAACTAAAACTGTACCAAGCATCTTCCCTGTTTTTCTTTGCTCTGTTAAAGCTTGTTCGAGCTGCGTAACAGTAATAATGCCTTTATTAATTAATACCTGTCCTAAGGAGATCTTACTGGTTAAGGACATCTTTATTTCTCGTTAATTTTATGGAAAGGATTGTAATAAGTTTTGTTCTGCTTTATGTCCATTATGGGATATTTATCTGGAGCTACATTTGCATCACCACTCATAATATGAGGTGTCAAGAAAATAACAAGTTCGCTTTTACTAACACTGCGTTGTTCATTACTAAAAAGTTTCCCCATCATAGGAAGATCGCCTAAGACTGGAATTTTATTCTTGTAGTGCTCCACATCATCTTTAATAAGACCGCCAATAATAATAGTTATTCCATCTTTTACACGCACTACAGTATCCACTTCAGAAGTATCTACGATAGGAATAGTATTAGAATTGCCGCTTGCATCAGTTGTGTTGTAACTTCTTGTTGAAGAGGAAACTTCAGGATGAATTTTCATGGTGATATACCCGTCATCATGGATAGTTGGGGTTACATGTAATTTTACACCCACATCAATGAAATTGACATTTTCGGCCGTCGTTGGAGACCCCGCAGCTGGAGTAGTTGTCGTTGATGTTGCATAGGGTAAATTTGAACCAATTAAGATTTTAGCTTCTTGGTTATTGATGACAGCAATATGAGGGTTGGAAAGAATCTTAACCTTACCCAATTGAGCAATCATATTTAAAATAACATCGTAACTACCAGTAGGAAATGTCCCGACTTTAGCAGTACTCAAAGAAGTAGTCGTAATATTTGTTGATGGTAATTTTGACAAATCAAAACTATTAGTAAACGTAAGGTTTTTGTAACTTTTAGCAAGCGTGTCCCAATGGATACCCATGTTAAAAGAATCATTAAGTTGTATTTCAATAATCCGAGCATCTATTAGCACTTCTTTTTCGATTTTATCTAATGATGTTATGACTATTTTGATTTCTTCAAGTTTAGGAGCTATGTCTGTTACAATAATTTGATTTGATCTAGCGTCAAATTGTATAGAACCTATATCTTTGCTTAGCATAGGAGTCACTGTTTTAACAATGTCTTCCGCTTTGGAATAATTGATACCAAAGACTTTTGTTTCCCTAGGAATGTCAATCTGATCTATTAATTTTTGAAAATCATCCAGCTTTTGTTTGGTGTCTTTAATAAAAATTTTATTTGAAGCTACGTCAAATTTTATTAACCCTATTTTAGGGCTTACTTGTTCGGTGATTTTAGTTGCTACTCCTTCAACGGGGACATGTTTAAGTTGAAAGGTTCTCCATTCAGTGGGCACATCAGTAGAATTTAAGTAATCAATCATATATGCTAATTTATCAGGCACGTCTTCAATCATAAGGGTGTTGGATTGATCATCGGCGACAATCTTTCCGACAGAACTTTTGATCTGATTAAGAAGATTGACCGCATCAGCAGCTTTCATGGAACGTAAAACAATGATTTTATGATCCGTGTGCCTACCGAATTTAATTCCAAATAGCTGTTGATATTCAGCCTCTGGAAGAATTTGGATGACCCCCTCATCTTCAACGTAAGCTAAATCATTGGCTTTTAAAATAATAGTTAAGGCATCATGCACTTCTACGTTCTTTAAATAGATGGTTACGCGTCCCTGGATGTTTTTTCCTGCAATGATATTAAGCCCGGTTTTCGAAGAAATAAGCTTTAAAACATCATTGATATCCATATCACGCAGTTCCAAAGCATCTAAAATGATTTTATCGTCCTTAGATGCTTTAGGAATTTCTTGGTTTTCTAGAGTTGGGGATAAATTTTCTGATTCCTGAGAAAAGGAAATGCATTTACTTGAGAATAGGAATAATATCAGAAAAAGTGGTATTTGAATTTTAAGGATTAGTTTGTTTAACATTAATTTGTGACCCTTTTAGACTTATAGAAATAGGTTGATCTTTATAAATTAAAATCATTTTGTCGTTTTCTACACGGTCAATTTGAATGCCTACCTGTGGGGTTCCTTTGTCAATAAAATAAGTTTGATGAGCCTGAGCATCCTCTATGACAATCTGAGGCTGATTGCCTAATACGATTCCAACAATCTTAAAATTCCCTGGCAGTTGACCTAACGGCACTTGTGGCTCACTCGTCGATGCACTGTTTTGACTTAAAGAATTAGAGAAAATATCCCGATTATTAATTTGTTTTTCATAAAAATTATAAGGCTTTAAACTCGAAGTTGATATGTCTAAAGGCGCAATCTTCTCAAGGGGCAAGACTCTCTTTTGGGTAGGGATATGAACATCTAAAGATTTCATTTGGGTAAAATAAAAATGACCGACGTATGTTAAAGAAATAACAATTACGATCCAAAGCGAATACTCTAAACTTTTTAGAATCGAACTTGAGTTTACCATATATAGATGTGAATAATTATAGATGGCTAAAGGTATGAAAGCAAAATAAAACAAAGAAATTTTGAAGAGGTCTATTTAATATATTTATCAGCTAAGCTTAAAACATCTTCTAGCCTTACCCCATTATGCCAAATATTCTCCGGGTAAATCATAACATTCACACCCTGGGCACATTGTCCTAAACATTTAGCTTGAGTAACACGGATCATTGGATGGAGTTTGCGTTCTTTGGCGATTTCACGTAACTTGCGAAAAAGCTCTTCCCCGTTATGGTCGCCACAGGAAGACTTTTCTTTATTGGCATTATGAGTGCAGACAAAAATTTGACGTTTATAGGGAATATTTTGTGTTTCCATAAATTACCTTTCTAAAGATATAATTATAAATCGATGGTGGCACCATCCTACCCGCTTTGATGCGTAGCCAAGAAGAAAAATCTGAGACATATCGCAACTTGGGGTTCTTTGTATTAATAATCTTTTCAACCAGTTTCGCTATAACTTCAGGGCTCCTTTGAGACTTTCGAATATGAGCCGTTACAAAATCATTTAATTTGCGACTCAAATTAAAATAGGGACTTTCTGGATTATTAAAATTCTTTGCAAATTGAGAATTTTCAGAAAAAATTTTAGTTGGATAACTGCCTGGTTCTACCAAAATAACCTGAACGCCAAATAAAGCTAACTCATGGTATAGGCTTTCAGAAAACCCTTCTAAAGCCCATTTGCTGGCATTGTAAGCTCCTAACGCTGGCGTCCCACTTTGTCCGGCGATACTTGATATATTAATAATCTTTCCACTTTTCTGATGACGCATTAAAGGGATAACTTCTCTGCAAACATTCTGGACGCCAAAAAAGTTGACATCCATTTGCTGACGAATTTCTAATTGAGTTAAATCTTCAAAAAAACCACCTATCGCATAACCAGCATTATTAATTACTACATCAATTCGTCCATGTTGGTTTTTAATCTCGCTAATGACATTCTTAATAGTGTGAAGATGTAGGACGTCTAATTCTCTAACAATCACCTCTCCTGCACGCTTGCTTACTTCCTCAAGCAGTGGCTTTAGTTTTGAGGTGTCACGCATGGTCGCATAAACAAGATGACCTGCGGCTGCTAATCGCGCCGAGGTCAACATTCCAAATCCACTGGAAGCGCCGGTGATAAGAATAACTTTTGGGGTAATATTTTGGGACATTAAATTTGTAAAGACTTTTGAATCATCATACAGTCGACAAGCGTTAAAGCAATCATGGCCTCTGCCACAGGAACAACGCGAGGAGCAAGGCAAGGATCATGCCTACCTTTGACAATTACCTCTACCTCTTGGCGATTTTCATCAAGTGTTTTTTGAGGCTGAGAAATAGATGAAGGAGGTTTAAGAGCCAAACGGATGTTGATATCTTCCCCGGTAGAAATTCCACCCATTATCCCGCCAGCATGGTTGGTAGCTGTACCAATAGTATAATTTTTAAGTATAAATCTATCATTATTAACAGAACCCGTTAATTGACTGACTCCAAAACCATCCCCAAATTCAATTCCTTTAACGGTAGCAATGGACATCAAGGCATGTGCTAAACGGGCATTAAGTTTATCAAAACACGGATCTCCTAAACCCGCAGGAACACCTTTAACGACGCATTGCAAAATAGCGCCAATAGAATCCCCGTTCTTACGAACTTCTTCAATTTTAGTTATCATTTTCTCAGCAGCCACAGGGTCAGCTGTTCGAACAATATTTTGTTCAATAACATTAAAATCAATGTTTTGGGCCACGATATCCCCTACTGCCAAAGTATAGACAATAATCTTGATATTATGTTTAGCTAGGACTTTCTTAGCCACGGCCCCTGCTGCCACGCGAGCGGCTGTCTCGCGACCTGAGGAACGTCCACCACCGCGGTAATCTCGGACACCATATTTAGCTATATAACTAAAATCCGCATGGCCTGGACGAAAAACAGATTTAATATTTTCATAATCCTTGGATCGCTGATCCTCATTACGAATTAAAATGGCTAATGGCGCACCCGTTGTCTTTCCTTCAAAAACACCGGAAAGAATTTCAGCTTTATCCGCCTCTTGACGCTGGGTAGTAATCTTACTTTGTCCTGGACGTCGACGATCTAAATCTTTTTGAATATCTTCCTCAGTTAAAGTAATTTGAGGAGGAACACCATCTATCACAACACCAATAGCGGCCCCATGACTTTCACCAAAGGTGGTAATTTTAAAAAGTTCACCGAATGTGTTTCCAGCCATTATAGCCCCTTGTCTGTGACCGCGCCTTCTGAAGCACTGGTCACAAGTTTAGCGTACTTTGCCAACACCCCACGGGTATATCTTGGTTTTGGCTGCTTCCAAGCCTTTAAACGCTTTTTAATCTCTGAAACTGACACCTCAAGATTAACTTCACGTTTAGAAGCATCAATCGTAATGGTATCACCATTTTTAACGATAGCTAAAGTTCCCCCTGTATAAGCTTCGGGAGTTACGTGTCCGACTACAAAACCATGAGAACCACCGGAAAAACGTCCATCCGTAATAAGGGCTACATCCTTGCCTAAACCTTTCCCCATAATAGCCGAGGTTGGTGAGAGCATTTCACGCATCCCAGGGCCCCCTTTAGGCCCTTCATAACGGATCACAACCACATCGCCTTTAACAACCTTACCGGCAAGGATTGCCTTAAGCGCATTCTCTTCAGATTCAAACACCTTAGCCTTCCCCTTAAATATTAAGCCTTCCTTACCTGTAATTTTGGCAACAGCTCCTTGTGAGGCTAAATTACCATAAAGGATGACTAAATGGCCTTCTTTTTTAATTGGATCTGTTAGAGGGCGGATAATTTGTTGGCCATCTGGATAAGGTTTCACATCTTTTAAATTTTCACGAAGACTCTTGCCTGTTACCGTCAAGCAGTCTCCATGCAATAAACCTTTATCAAGAAGAATTTTCATTAAAGGAGTGAGCCCTCCAATGGCTGCCAATTCAGCGGCGACAAAACGTCCACTGGGCTTTAAATCAGCTAGGACAGGCACTCTTTTACCCACTCGAGTAAAGTCATCAATAGAAAGCTTAACACCTGCGGCATCGGCAATAGCCAATAGATGTAAAACAGCATTGGTTGAACCACCTAAGGCTGTCACCACAGTAATAGCATTTTCAAAAGCTTTCTTGGTTAGAATGTCTTTTGGCTTTATATTTAATTTTAAAAGATTTAAAACTGCACTGCCTGCATTAATGCAATCCAACTCTTTTTCTCTTGAAACCGCAATCTGCATGGAACTGTTCGGTAAGCTCATTCCTAAGGCTTCAATGGCTGAGGCCATGGTATTGGCTGTATACATTCCTCCGCAAGAACCAGGTCCTGGAATCGCACAGCTTTCAACTTCTTTAAGTTCCTCATCAGAAATCTTCTTGGCCGCATGTTTACCCACAGCCTCAAAAACTGAAACGATATCGACATTTTGACCTTTGAAACAACCAGGCAATATCGTTCCCCCATACACAAATACCGACGGACGGTTTAAACGAGCCATGGCAATTAAACAACCCGGCATGTTCTTATCACAACCACCAACAGCAACTAGACCGTCAAATCCTTCACAACCAGCCACTGTTTCGACCGAATCGGCAATAACTTCACGAGATACTAGGGAATACTTCATCCCCTCAGTTCCCATCGAAATCCCATCGGCAACAGTGATCGTACCAAAAATAATACCCTTGCCTCCTGCCGCATCAGCACCTTCAACAGCTTTGAGAGCCAGTTTATCAATATGCATGTTACAAGGCGTTAACATACTCCAGGTAGAGACAACTCCTACTTGCGGTTTTTGGAAATCTTCATCCTTAAAACCAACCGCGCGAAGCATGGAACGGTTAGGCGCACGATCATGACCATCAGTTACAAGAGAAGAGAATTTACGAATATTTGACATAATGTTATTTCCTTATGAGCCAAGGCCGTTGGGATTGAATTTTTTCTTCATAAGCGGTAATTTTATCGCTAAACTGCATGGTCCAGCCAATTGAATCCAGGCCTTTTGACAAACATTCTTTATTAAAATCATCAATCTTAAATGAATATTTCTTTTTACCCGCTGTCAATGTTTGAGACTGTAAATCAGCGGTAATAGTTGCAGCTTTAGTATTAAGCGCATATTGAAACAATTCATCCACTTCTTTTGACTTCAAAATCACCAGCAAAATACCATTCTTCACACAATTATTAAAGAAGATATCCGCGAAACTGGGCGCAATGATAACTTTAAACCCAAAATCATCCAGGGCCCAGGGAGCATGTTCACGACTTGAACCGCAACCAAAATTGTCCCTGGTCAATAAAACTGTAGATTTACGATAGGGTTCCTTGTTTAAAATAAAATCTGGGTTTTCTTTTGTACCTTCATAGTCTAAATAACGCCACTCATGAAATAAATGTTTACCAAAACCTTTCTTATCTATTTTTCTTAAAAATTGCTTAGGGATAATGGCATCGGTGTCTATGTTGACACGATCCAACGGTGAAACAATACCTGTATGCGTCTTAAATGGTTCCATACCTACCTCACATATTCTCTAATATCTGCAATTTTACCTTCTAATGCAGCTATAGCGGCCATCTGAGGACTCATTAAATGAGTGCGCCCACCAGGGCCTTGGCGACCTTCGAAATTACGGTTACTTGAAGAAGCACAACGCTCCCCCTTCTTTAACTGATCATCATTCATGCCTAAACACATCGAACAACCCGCAAAACGCCACTCGAAGCCAGCGGTAATAAAAATTTTATCTAAACCTTCCTTTTCTGCCTGTTTGCGTACACGACCGGAACCAGGAACAACAATCGCAACAACTGACCTAGATATACGGCGTCCCATCACTATTTGGGCAGCCACACGTAGGTCTTCGATACGGCCATTGGTACAGGAACCAATAAAAACTTTATCAATTTTAATATCTGTTATTTTAGTTCCAGGTTTCAAGTCCATATAAGCTAAGGCATTTCGCGCAGCTGAACGATCTATAGAATCTTTAAAACTATCTGGATCAGGAATTTCATCATCTATACTACAAACCTGCCCAGGACTCGTTCCCCAGGTCACCATAGGTTTAATATCTTCCGCTTTAATATTAATGACCTTGTCAAACTTAGCATCTTTATCACTAGGCAAGGTCTTCCAATAATTAACAGCCTTATCCCAGTCGCTGCCCTTGGGAGAATAATCACGTCCTTTGATATAGTTAAAAGTCGTATCATCCGGAGCGATCATTCCAGCTCTAGCCCCAGCTTCAATAGACATATTACAAATGGTCATACGGGCTTCCATACTCAAAGCTCGAATGGCAGAACCAGCATATTCAATGACATAACCTGTTCCACCAGCAGTTCCTATTAAACCAATGATATACAAAATGATATCTTTAGAAGCGACACTGTTTTTAAGTTCACCTTCTATATTAATCAGCATTGTTTTAGCTTTATTTTGCTGCAAGGTTTGAGTGGCTAAAACATGTTCGACTTCAGAAGTCCCAATACCAAAGGCCAAAGCCCCAAAGGCGCCATGGGTAGCGGTATGAGAATCACCGCAGACAATAGTCATGCCAGGCAAGGTCAAACCTTGTTCAGGTCCAATCACATGGACAATCCCCTGGTTTTCATCAGCAAAATCATAAAGCTTCACCCCAAAATCCTGACAATTCTTGGATAAGGTATCCATTTGCAAACGGGAGGTTGCTTCAACCTGTGCGATATCCTTGGTACGGGTTGATACATTATGATCCACGGTGGCAAAGGTCTTCTGCGGCATGCGTACACTACGTTTGGTGTCCCTTAAAGCGGCAAAAGCCTGGGGACTTGTAACCTCATGCACCAAATGCAGGTCGATATAAACAACCGATGTGTCTCCCTTGGATTCACGAACTAAATGGTCTTCCCAAATCTTTTCGTATAACGTTTTACCCATATTTACCTCGTAATAAATTAATTTAAGTGGGCATTATAAAGGTGCGAACTCAAGATGTCAATAATACCCTAAAACAATAAAATATGTAGGAACTTGGGTAGAAAAATTTTACTTTAATCTTTTATCATCACTACTGACATGATCTTGATAAAAAGTCTTTCCCCATCCAACGATTTTATTGTTTATAAAACAGATGGGGGTTTTATCTTCATATCTTTGAAAATGGTCATAAATGAGATACTCAACCATGACATCATTATACTTTTGGTAAACTTCTCTGCCTCTGGGGGGCCCTAAAACAGCTAAAACTTGCTGTTTACTCATTCCAGGCTGAAGATCCATATGAGTTTGGTATTTAATTGGGGCATGGATGCATCCAATTAAGCTCAAACATATAATAGATAATAAGAGTCTATTCATTATTGATCCTTTCTTGAAATCAATGTTTTACTTCTTGGCAGGCAGCAGGGTCACCTTTTTTCTGACCAAAAAGCTTGCTTGCAGCCGTAAACTCCTTTGTAAATCCCCATTTTTTAATTAAACGGTTGGATTGCCGTTCAGCATCACAATTCACGTTGCCTTTTCTAATATGATCCAATACCCGATGGGCTAATTCGTGGGCCACTACCCCTTCAATAGGGGTGGGGTCTGGCCCTGAGAGTCCTAGACCAAGCCCCAATTTAATGATGGTAAAGCCTTCTTTACAACAGGGCGGGTCATTCTTTGAGAGAATAAATTCTTCAGAACTCGCGAAACGGGCTGTTCCTGAATCGTAAAACTCCGTAAAAATGACTGGGCGAAGGCGAGTGGTTACGGTCAAGAAATCTTTGTATGGCATTCTTTGCAAAACACCCACAATGGCTTTATAAATAGTGGGAAAGCCTTGAAGTGAACAAAATTCGTCTAAATACTCCTGAATCACCTCAGGACGATTATTTAACTTCCATTCTTTGACTGTGCCATTGTGCAAATAAAACGTGAGCAGATCATGAGAATCCCCCTTAAGAGGCTCATTAAAACTTATCCATTCATCCGGTCCGTTGAAACGATGGGTGCGAGCTTCCGCCCTTGGAAAAAGTTTAAAGAACTTATCTTTCTTCATGCCAACAAAAACCCCATGGATTTTGCTATCAGCAGCGATTAAGTTAGAAGAGTTAAGACAAAAGAACAAAAAAATAAATATAAAAAGAAGAGTTTTAGACATTTGGATTCCTTATCATTTGATTTAAAAGCCAGCCACCTGTTATAAAACATACTATCATCGAGATCATGGCTAAGAACCAAACAAACCCAGCAATAATATGATCATATTGTAAAAGTCCAATTTGGCCAAAAAGATACGCCCAATCATGATGGGATTCACCACCTCCCAAAGACACTAGGGGTAGAACTTGGGAACGGGCATCAGCCATATAAACGGAAACATTAAATAAATTTGTCGATAACCATCCAAAGCAAAGGCTCATGGCAAAGAAATCTTTCTGTAAATAAAAATTCCACATCCCTAAAAAAGGCGCGGCTAATTGCGTGATGGTTCCCCCTGCCACCATTAAAAATTGCCCAGTACCAGAAAAGATAACATGGCCTATTTCATGAATGCATAAATTAAGCGGGCTAAAAAGATTATAATAATCAGCTTTTTTAAGAAGACTGATAAAGGCAAACACAAACCAAATTAATAAAAGTCCTCTCCACCACCATTGCTTGCCAACGCTCCAAGTTTTAGCTTGGTCGATAAAGGAAAGTCCCTGAAGATTGAGCTTTTCTTCAACAGGATTAATTTTAACTTCTGGAGTTTTCTTTTCTGTTTGAATAGCGTGAGAAATAATAGCTACAAAAATAAGAACAGGAATAAGAATTAGAATTAAAGAAGTTGGGCACATTGCTAAATATTCTCTAGTTATAAATTATCTCTCAAGAATAACCGTGGCTCCTTGCCCTCCGCCAATACACAAAGAGATTAAACCAAGATTAAGGTTGGCGCGATTGAGATGTTTAAGCATGGTTAGAATCAACCGGGCACCCGTTGTGCCAACAGGATGGCCTAGAGCAATAGATCCACCATGAATATTAAGCTTGGCAGGATCAATTTCTCCTGTAAAACCCTCATATGCGAACTGCTTTGTAAATTTATCTGAAGCAAGAGCTTTAACACAGGCAATTACTTGGGCGGCAAAAGCTTCATTGATTTCAAAGGCTTGTATGTCTGATAATTTCAACCCAGCCTTTTTAAGGGCTTTAGGAATAGCGTGCGCGGGTCCAATTCCCATGCGCGCTGGTTCAACCCCAGCATAGGCAAAGGAGCGCAGGTAACCTAATGGTTTAAAACCCAATTCTTTAGCCCGAGACTCACTCATCACTAAAATGGCGCAGGCTCCGTCAGTAATTTGAGAAGCATTACCCGCCGTGACCGTCCCTCCTGCTCTTTCAAAAACAGCTTTTAATTTAGCCAAGGCTTCCATGGTTTGACCTTCACGGGGACCATTATCATCCAAAATTGCTTCTTTGTATTTAGGTGCGGGAATAACAGGTACAATTTCTTCTCGTAAAATACTGCGACTGGCTACAGCCTTTAAATGGCTCTGTAAAGCAAATTCATCCTGTTCACGTCTAGTAAGGCCAAATTCCTTGGCCAACACTTCAGCCGTCTGCCCCATGTTAAGTCCGCAGACAGGGTCGGTTAAACCTAACTGCAAACCGATTTTAGGTTGAAGAAAATGTTTAGGGCGGATTTTTAAGAATCCGTTTAATTTTTCTAATGGTGATTTAGCTTTAGAAATGCTGCTTAGAATTTCTTGATATTCTTTAGAAAAGAAAAATGGAATGTTACTCATCGACTCGGTTCCACCTGTCAAAATACATCGTCCCTCTCCAGCTTGAATCTTAAGCGCCGCGGATACCACAGCTTCAATTCCCGAAGCACAATTGCGATGGACAGTATACGCTGGTGTTGTGATAGGAACGCCCGCTAATAGCGCAATAACACGGGCAATGTTAGCGGCATCAGCAGGCTGACCAACGCAGCCGAAGATGACTTCATCGATATTGTTTACATTAAACCCTGTACGTTCAATAAGTTCTCGAGCGGCGATACGACCCAACTCTTGGGCACTGAGATTATTAAAAGACGTTCCCATCTTACAAAAAGGAGTTCTTATACCATCAACAATAGCTATTCTTTCCATATTGTGTCCTTTCCCTGTAGGAATATCCTTAAAGGAGTTCCTACATTTTAGGCCTATTATCTAAAATTCTTTTTTCTTTATTAGCTGTCTCAAGCTCGAGACGTTTGATCATCTCTGGAAGTGGAATAAATTTGATTTCATTAGGGGCAAGTTCGGTTGCTCCCATAAGCTTGTCTTTTAACATTTCTGAGAATACTTTTTCATCAACATTACCTTTAGGCGAAATATAAACAACCAACTCATCGCTATCATAGGGGTCATTATTATGTTTGCGGATTTCAATCTGCCATTCATCCACCTGGGCCAAGCTATTTAATACTTCCGCAAAATGATTCAGATTAACCAGCATGCCTTTGATTTTAGAAAGATTTAAATCCTTGGTATCTGACAGACGAGATATGTCACTCGACAATCGAAGTGTCATACGCCCGCAATGAGGGCAAGAACCATAGCTGATGCCGCCTTTAACGTAATCTCCAGTGCGATAACGTAAGACCACTGAGGCTCTAGCATCAAGGGAGGTATAAACCAATTCTCCGTCTTGGGAGAGGTCCTTGACTTCTCCTGTGGCTGGATCAATGATTTCAAAGATTTCTTTATCTGGATATAAATGGTAACCGCTTGAAATATTATTCGCGGTAGGACATTCTGCCCAGGCTGTTTTAGCTTCTGTAAAACCATAGGTCCCAAAAATAAAAACGTCGCTGGCACCGCAGTCCTTGAGCATCTCCTCTAGCTTTTGTTTATACCCAACGGTGACCTTAGCCGCTCCCAGGACGATTTTCTTTAGGAAGGATAAATCTTGTTTACGTGTTTGCGCGAAACGAATCATATGATAAATATAACTAGGTATTCCCAGGATTACCGATGGTTTACTACGCATAAGGGCCGTTAAGTTCCCTTCTGTCCCCATAACCTTTCCTCCACCTGTACTTAATGCAAAAATATCGGCTTCCAAGGCCCCAAAGAATGTCTGCCAAAAAGCTAAATGAGGGGCATAAGGAAAAATATTAATAATTCTTTCATCGGATTTAATATCAAAAAGACTAACCATGCGGCTGCCCGAAAGATTAAGGTTCTCTATGTCATAACGGCTATAGGTAAAAGGTACCGGTGAGTTGGTTGTCCCTGTTGTAAAGGTCATAAAAATAGGACGGTATTGTTTTCCTAAAGAATCTTGGATGAAATCTTTTCCCTTAAACAAGGATTGAAGGCCTAGTTTAAGCAATTTATCTTTAGGCCAAAATTGACGGATTTTGGCCTGATCTGGCTGGAGAATAAAATCTTTGAACTTTTGAGCATTATCTTTGGCAACCAAATCTAATTTACTAGTAAAAGGAATATGTTTTAAATCAGAAACAGTACGGATGTGTTTGGGATTGATTTTATTGTCATCAAAAAGTTTCCGATAATAAGGACTAAAAGGATAAACGTGGGTGTTGATGAAATGATGTAGACGACGGTTTTGTAGTTCTTTGATCTGCTCGTATGAAAGAGAAATGATGTTGGCCCAAGGATTCATATGGTTGATAGTCTAATATATCCTCGAGGCGCACGCTATAGAAATTCAAAGAAGTTTTTAATCAGCCCTTGGAACAAAGATTTTTTGATTTTTCGTCGATAGAGGCCATAAGCTCTTCAAAAGACTTTTCAAAAACAAGCAAACCATCTTCGAGAAGTTGATTGCAGACAACCCCCACATCAATTCCCTTCTCACGCAAGGTCGAGATGATGTTTTGGGCTGCAGAAACATTTCCGGGCAAGGCCAGTTGGGCGAGCCCATGGTCTAAGACAGCCAGAAGTGTTTTATCTGGTAAGGTATTTACAGTATCGTGGGCTATTAATTCTGATACATATTTAATATCACTATATTTAGGATCTTTCGTTCCTGTAGAAGCCCAAAGCACTCGCTGTTTATGAGCACCTTTGGATTCAAACTCTTTAAAATCTTGGGAAGCGAAGATCTGTTGAAACTTATGGTAAATAATTTGAGAGTTAGCTACTGCGGCTTGTCCTCTTAAATTACTTAAATTGTGCTCATCCAACCATTTATCAATGTTCGTATCAATACGGCTGACAAAAATACTGGCAACAGACCTGACCTTGTTTAAATCGCCACCTTTTTGCTGTAAACGTTTTAAACCTTTTAAATAAGCCCAAGCAACCTGGGTATATTGTTCCGCGGAAAAAATTAAGGTCACGTTCACGTTAATACCTAAGGCAATCAATCCCTCCGCAACAATTATTCCATTTTTCGTCGCAGGAACCTTAATCATAACATTGGGACGGCTAAGCTCCTTCCATAACCTTAAGCCTTCTTTCATTTGAGCATCAAACTCATTACCAAGCTTAGGATTAATTTCTAGACTAACATAACCATCCAAGCCTTGGGTTTGTTCATAAACACCTTTAAAAAGATCAGCGGCGTCTGCCACATCTTTGATCGTTAACTCATCATATATTTCAAAAGTATTTTTACCTGATTCAGCTAAAAACTGGATTTTCTGGTCATAATCTGAGCTTGAAGTAATGGCTCCTTTAAAAATCGTAGGATTGGATGTCTGTCCTCTTAAACCCTGATCAATAAGCCCCTTTAACTGTCCGCTAACAATCATGGAACGGTTAATATTATCAATCCAAAGACTTTGACCAAGCTTTGATAAATCATTTAAGATTGTTTTTGACATATAAATTCCTATGAATGTAGGTGGTTTAAAAGATTATCTGGCTTTACGTTTAATAACTTTTTTGACTGCTTCGACGATATTGACATCTTTAAGACCAAAATGGGCCATTAATTGGTTAGGAGTACCGCTCTCGCCAAAAGAATCTTTTACCGCAATCATTTCTATAGGACACGGTAACTCTTGAGAGACAACTTCCGCCACAGCACTGCCAAGCCCACCGTTGATTTGATGTTCTTCAGCCGTCACAATAGCCCCCGTCTCTTTGACAGCGTCAATAATAGCCTGCCTGTCGATTGGTTTAATGGTATGCATATTAATAACCCTAACATCCAACCCTTCTGCTTTTAATTTCTCAGCGGCACAGATAGCTTCGGCAACCATGACCCCGCAGGCTATGATACTTGCGTCTTTACCTTGACGCATAATATTGGCTTTGCCAACGGTAAAAACATCATCTTCCTTGGTTATAACCGGAAGCGGCGCTCGAGAGGTGCGCATATAAAACGGACCATATTCAGCTGTAATAGCACGTGTGGCTTTTTTAGCTTCGAGATAATCACACGGACAAATGACCTTCATATTAGGAAGAACGCGCATAATGGCAAAATCTTCTAGGCATTGGGCGGAAGCGCCGTCTTCCCCCACCGTTACTCCGCCGTGAGAGCAAACTACCTTCACGTTGGTATTGTTGTAGCACACATCGAGGCGAATCATATCATAGGCACGATTGGTTAAAAAAACAGCGAAAGATGTAGCAAATGCTACATACCCTTGGGTACTTAAACCCGCAGCCGTACTAACAACATCTTGTTCGGTAATGCCTAGATTGAAAAATCGTTGAGGGAATTCCTTCTTAAAATATTCAGCGCGGGTCGCGTCTTCCAAATCACCGGAGACAACCACAATATTCTCATTGACCTTGCCTAAAGCCACCATTTCTTCGCCGAAACCGTCACGTGTAGGGGTTGGTTTATATTCCATTATTTTAATTCCTCTAAAGCCTGTGCTAATTGTTCTTTATTTGGAGCCTTACCGTGCCAAGCACATTTGCCTTCCATAAATGAGATACCCTTGCCCTTTACAGTATGGGCAATAATGACCGTTGGCTTATCTTTAGTGTTTTTAAATCCATCAAAAGCTGACATTAATTCTTTGATATTGTGTCCATCAACCTCCAAAACATTCCAACCGAAGCTAGACCATTTTTGGGCCAAAGGTTCTAAATTTTTAATTTCTTGAGTAGGTCCGTTTTCCTGGACCTTGTTGTAATCAACAATCGCACAAACATTGTCAATTTTATGATGCGAAGCTGTCATAGCCGCTTCCCAAACAGAACCCTCTTGAATTTCACCGTCACCCATTAAACAATAAACTTTAAAATCCTTGCCCCTCATTTTAGCGCCTAAGGCTATGCCATTGGCAAAAGATAGACCATGACCTAAGGAACCTGAATTAAATTCAATACCAGGCACCTTGGTATGCACATGACCCTGCAAACGTGCGCCGAATTTTCGAAATGTTTTTAATTCTTCCTTTGGAAAATAACCAAAATTAGCGAGGGTAACATAAACAACAGGCGAAACATGTCCTTTAGATATAATCAGACGATCTCTGCCATCCCATTTAGGGTCTTGAGGTTTATGGTTCATGGCATAGCCATAAAGGGTAATCATAATTTCAACCGCAGATAAAGACCCGCCAGGATGACCGGAACCCGCCACTTCTAAGGTCTCTAAGATATCACGACGGAAAATAACGGCCTGCTTGTTTAAAGATTCGATATTAATTGTTTTAGAGGGCATAATTAATTTAGCTCAAAAAAGTGTACTGTTTGCTAAGGTTTGAAACTTTCCTAGAATAAGGGACTGATTCCCTTGTTGAGTTTTATTTAAATCTAAACCTCCAACTACTTCAATCTTTTTAACTCTTTATTTCCAATAAGCGACTTCATTTGTGTTATTGCAATCTGATTAAGCTGCCGTAATCGCGATTCTTGATTAAGACCTTGGCGAATCAAAATAGAATTAATGCTTTCAAGATTGGACAGGACCACTAACTGTTCAATGACTGCATAGTCCCGGATATTACCTTCTTTAGATGGGTTCGCATCTCTCCATTGTTTGGCAGTAACACCAAACAACGCCACATTCAAAAGATCGGCTTCACTGGCATAAATAATTTGAGTTTGCTGTTTTGTAAGCTCGGGAGGTAATATCCTCTCTTTGATTGCGTCAGTATGAATACGGTAGTTAACTTTGGCTAACGTGCGCTGTAAATTCCATTCAAGCTTTAAACGCTCATGATCATCTTTCTTTAATCGTTGAAATTCTATAATCAAATATAGTTTAAATTCAGGACTTATCCACGAAGCAAATTCAAAAGCTATATCGCGATGGGCAAAAGTCCCACCGTATCGGCCAGACTTTGACTGTATTCCTTTAGCATTGGTCTTTTCAATCCATCGTTTAGGTGTCAAAGAAAAACTATTAGAACCTGCCTGATTTTTTAACCCATCGAATTCGATGGAATTAAAATCGGGATTATGTACCTTTTCCCATAGGCCTATAAATTCTATGGTGTTCCGATTTCGCATCCAGTTCTGAAGTATATAATCACTTCTCTCAGAATCTTTATACTTTGCAATATCAGTTAGAGATACGTATTCTTCATTCTCTTTTGTCAATACTGTTATTTGCTGACCAATTACATGAATTGTTTGTTTTTTCATTTTATTCTTCCACTGCTATGATAGACGCGGGGCTGACAATTTTCGTCGATGATAGCCGCCCGATCGCTATTTTGCTTGTGGCTCTCTACAAACGTCGATCACGAGGCATCCACATGTCCCTTGGTACTCCTATTTAAAATAGCGACTCTTATTATTCTTGTACAGCATTTCCCACTTATCTAAAGCGATCCAACTTTCCTCTGTTTTGTCATCAAAATATATCCATCCGCTACAGGCTTTAGATAAATCTTTCAAATCTTGGATATGTTCATTCGTTATTGAAAGTCTACCGTATTCTTGAGGGCCTTCAATCACTGCTTTCCACAGGGCATATTCCAACCCCTCCATCCATCCGGCACAACAAGCTTCCTCCGAAAGATCGGACATATATTTCTTAAGCTTTTCGCATATTAAACTCATATAAACTCTTTACGGTGTGTTACTAGTTCAAACACTTATAATCGCTTCTTGGCAAAAGCCCTTCCTGAACCTGACTTGAGATATTTCTCAAAAGCAATTGCTTTCTTCTCATCACTGAATGCGATATCGGTCTTCACACGCCAAGGCTTATATTTCGATGTATGCCCACCTTTTCCTGAATTATGCTCTTGTAATCTTGCATTAACATCTTGAGTTATGCCAACATAAAATTTATCTGGAAAAGGAATGCTTTGCAAAATGTATACATGCATAAAATATCCGCCTTCGCTCCCTTTAGCCTTCGCACTTCGTGCTACAGTTTGGCAAGTCAAGGAGCTTCGGCGAGACAGCTTTCGTTCTTGCTGACACGCCGAGCTGAAGCTCCAACCTGAAAGGTTGAAGCGAAAGCTGGTGGGACATGCTGGACTCGAACCAGCCACCCTCTGATTAAGAGTCAGATGCTCTACCGGATGAGCTAATGTCCCTCAAGATTTATTTGATGAATATAACAAAGATTTGGGATTATACAATAAATTATCAAATTGTGTATGGATTTTTTAAATTAGTTATTAAAAATTATTCGGAAAGATAAAAAATAGGGATTGAGGCACATCACAAATCAAAATAACGTTCAACGAATAAAAACATATTTACGTCTTTAAACATTATGATAATGTAAGCCAATTCTTGCGTATTATTTTGCATCATTTCTCAGTTGCTACGTTTAAAATTCCTTTATCCATCACCAAGGTCCATTGGCTATCTGGATTATATTCCTCCATTTCCAAACCTATCTGAGAAGTCTTTTCACCTAAATTTCGCTGAAAAACTTGCCCCTTTTGATTAACAATAAATGTCATGATGCCGGAATGATCCCAATATTGAGGGTAGGCCACCAACGCGAATCCACCACTCAATTGGCCTTGGATAATATAATTCATTCTTCCACCCAAAGCAGCATTTCCTTGGCTAGTCAAAATTCTAAAATAATACCCATGGAATGGGTGCAAACCATTATCTTTATTTCTAACATAACCTTCGTCAATAGCTGTAGCTACCAAAGCACTAAATGGACTTTCTTGTTCGTTCTTCTGTGATGGCCAATAAAGACCATCCTTCTTTCCAGTTGAACTTCTAAATCTTTGAGCGTACTGGGTACCCCGGTTCCTGCGGGCATACTGCTGTTGCGCTATTACATAAGCCCGACAAACACCAATGGCATGAAGTTCATCCTTACCAATATGCCGACTGATGATCTCCTCTTTACCTGCCGCTGTATCGAAATGCCATTGTCCATTTATTCTTACTAGCGGAATGGGCATAGGCCAATTATTCGGGCCAATCTCAAAGGTGATTTTATCTTCTCCATCTTTCACAAGTATGCAGCCCTGATTCAAAACTTTAGCAAATCGTTTAGCATTGTTTGCATCTTGTACTTTATCTCCAGTTAATAATTCATTGACTAAAGGTCCAAAGATTTCACTTAAAGCTATCTTATTCTTATCTTCAGTAGCTTCCTGCAAAGCTTTTATGGCTTCTTGCGGTGATGAGAACAATCTCTGTTCGATTACAGGCATTTGCTTTAAACTATCCAGTCCAGCCGCATAAAGATTAGTCGATAAAACATTCACAGCGTTAGCCAAAAATACCATTATCAAAAAACTTATACTACATATAAATTTCATAAAATATTTCATAAGCTCATCCGATCTGGTTTTTTCCCATTGATTGTTTATCATCATCTCCCACTTATTCCTCCATAATTCAGCTCTTCTCTGCGACTTTCATAACCGCGGTGGCTATAAATATGTTCATCATAGCCCCTATAATAGTCGCCATCAAAGAGATACCCATTAGGATGCGATAACTGTTGATATTGCAGTTGATCCTGTTGTTGCTGTTGATCAAGTTGTTGTTGGTCGAGCCTTTGTTGTGCGACTTGTTCCTGTATAAGCTGTTGCTGTGCATGACCTGTTATGGTAAAAGCCATAAAAATAATCCATACAAATAAAAACAATATAAGTCGATTCTTCATACAATCTCCTTCTAAGATATTATTTATTCTTATCATTCACCACGCTAAAATCAGCATCGATGACATCATCATTATGATCTGACTTTTTATCCTGATTTTTGGAATCAGCCTTTGTGTTCATCTGAGCATCAGGAGTGTCTTGCTGTTGAGAAGCTGTTGGTTTATAGGTTTTGTCTGTAAATTTCTGCGCAATTATTTGTAGGGCTTCCATACCACGTTTAATCCTATCCGTATCTTTATTTTTGATTGCGTCTTTGAGACTGTTCAATTCCTGTTCGATATTTCCCCGTTCTACGTTTGAAACCTTATCTCCATACTCTTTGAGTGATTTTTCCGTTGAGTACACGAGTATATTCGCTTGATTCCCAAGCTCTACTTCTTCTTTCTTTTTCTTGTCCGCATCCGCATATCTTTCCGCTTCCCGTACCATCTTTTCAATTTCCTCATTGGACAATTTAGTTGGAGCTGTAATCTTAATTGACTGCTCTTTACCTGTACCTTTGTCCTTGGCCGTTACATGAACGATACCATTAGTATCAATATCAAAAGTAACCTCAATCTGAGGTACACCGCGTGCTGCCGGTGGGATTCCAACCAGATCAAAGCGACCCAATTCAGTATTATCATTAACCATCTGACGTTCCCCTTGCAATACTCTGATCGTCACAGCAGACTGGTTGTCTTCAGCTGTTGAGAAAATTTGGCTCTTTTTAGTTGGAATGGTTGTGTTGCGATCAATTAGTTTGGTAGAAACTCCCCCCATAGTCTCGATGCCTAAAGACAAGGGCGTCACATCCAACAATAAGACTTCTTTAGCTTCACCACGGATGATCCCCGCTTGAATAGCAGCCCCAAGCGCCACGCATTCCATAGGATCAACGCCACGCTCGATCTTTTGGCCAACTTCTTTTTCTAAGAATTCTTGAGTAATAGGCATACGGGTAGGACCACCAACCAAAATTACTCGATCCACTTTAACTTCAGAACCTAATTTAGTGCTAGCGTCCTTTATAGCCTGACGGACAGGACCACGACAACGTTCAATGATAGGTGAGACTAAACTTTCCAATTTCGCACGATCAATAGTCATAGTCAAATGCTTTGGCCCGTTGGAATCCGCGGTAATAAACGGCAAATTAATGTCTGTTGAAATTGTACTTGAAAGCTCAACCTTAGCTTTTTCAGCAGCTTCCCGTAAACGCTGAAACGCCATCTTGTCATTCTTAAGATCAATTCCGCTTTCTTTTTTGAACTCATTAATCATATACTCTATGAGAACATTATCCATATCCGTACCACCTAGCTGATTGTCCCCACTGGTGGATAATACTTCAAATGTGCTTGCTTTTTGTTCTTTGTCCCAGCCCATTTCTAGAATAGTAACGTCCAGAGTACCTCCACCAAGGTCAAAAACCATAATCTTTTGTTCTTTATCCTCTTTATCTATGCCATAAGCTAAACAAGCCGCGGTAGGCTCATTAATAATGCGTAAAACTTTTAAACCGGCTATCTCTCCCGCATCTTTAGTAGCTTGACGTTGATTGTCGTTAAAATACGCCGGTACTGTAATTACAGCTTCTTCAATAGACTCACCCAGGTATTTTTCTGCGTCAGCTTTTATCTTTTGCAAGATAAATGCACTAATTTGTTGCGGAGTAAATTCTTTACCCATCACTTTAAATTTATAATCAGTCCCCATTTTGCGTTTGGCAGCGTAAATAGTACCTTCGGAATTGATCGGCGCCTGACGACGAGCCGGTTCACCCACCAATCTTTGCCCATCTTTAGTAAAAGCCACAAAAGATGGAAATGCCTTGCCAGAAGCAACCCCTGCGCCTTCCGCGGAAGGAATAATGACAGGACGACCACCTTCCATAATTGCGGCCGCAGAATTAGACGTTCCCAAATCGATACCAATTGCTTTTCCCATATACACATCCTTTTTTTGTTAAATTAAAGTCTAAGATTTAATTAGTGCTTGTAACAGATTTCATTCGGAAGCTTTTTCTCTAAGAAAAAATCCAAAATATTCTCAAGTGTGGTGTTGGCAATATTGCGTAGTGCTTCTTTAGTAAAAAACCCCTGGTGCGAAGTGACGATAACATTATTAAATGAAAGAAGTCTAGCAAGCACATCATCGGTAATAACCTTATTCGAAAAATCTTCAAAGAAATAATCACTTTCTTCCTCATAAACATCCAATCCTGCAAAGCCTATCTTCCCCGTTTTTAATCCTTGAATTAACGCTTTGGAATCTATAAGCATTCCACGTCCTGTATTAATGATCATAATTCCAGGCTTCATTTGGTTTATAGATGTATCATCAATCAGGTAATAAGTATGCTTCGTAAGTGGGCAATGCAGAGAAATAATGTCGGACTCATTGTAGAGCATCTTAAGATCCACATAATCGTAACCAGCATTCTTTTGATATTCTTTGTCAGGACATATGTCATAAGCTAAAACCCTCATCCCAAACCCTTTTAAAATATTGATTGTGGCTTTGCCGATTTTTCCAGTGCCAATAATACCTGCAGTCTTACCGTGCATATCAAAACCCAACAATCCCTCAAGTGAGAAATTATTATCACGTGTTCTATAATAAGCGCGATGAACTTTTCGGTTTAAGGCTAACATAAGTCCGACAGCATATTCAGCTACAGCAAATGGTGAGTAGGATGGAACGCGCACAACAGGTATCCTTTGAAACAGAGCTTTTAAGTCAATGTTATTGTACCCTGCTGCACGCACTGCAATAAGAACCACTCCATTTTGATCTAGGATATCAATTACGTCTTTATTGATCATATCGTTAACAAAAACGCAAACAACCTGAAATCCTAAAGTCAAAGGAGCGGTTTCAACAGCAAGGTGACTTTTAAAGTATGTGATTTTACAACCAAAATCCTTGCAAATCTTATTGAAGGAATCTATGTCATATGATTTGGCATCAAAAAATGCAATCTTGATTTCACCAAGCTGAGCATCCATTAAGCGCATCTCCCTTAAAATTTATAGAAACCAACCGCTGTAGCAGTGTGTATCTATAATTACGGCAATCAAATTCTTTATTTTTCAGATTGATTATGAGCTTCAACAAACCACAAATTTTTATCCACACCACGTAAAATTTCAGTAAAAATATCTGCCGTAGCTGGATCATTTAACTCCGCAGCCTGATTAATAGCCGTACGAACAAGCTCCCCATAAGTAGCTAGCGTATGAGATAGAGCTTCAAGATGTTCTCTACCCGTTGTGATGATTAATGGATAAGCAGGTAAACTACTGCGAACCACGGCAACCCGTATTGTCCCTTGAGCAACACCGCCAAACTGAACAATACGTTCTGCAATAAGATCCGGATATATCTCTGATTCCTCAGCAATCTTATCAAACAACTCATGAAGTGCGATAAAACTAGGCCCCTTGACATTCCAATGCGCCTGTTTAGCTTGATTTGCTAAATCGATAGAATCGGCAAGTCGATCTTGTAAAATAATATCCATTTGAATGCGCACTTTTTCAGGAAGAGTATTCTTAGTACGTATCGACAACTCTTTCCCTTTTTTAATTTCAGCTTCCAGCTTTTGAAAATCATGATTTGTTTCCATCACAGCTGTCTTTGGATCTTTCATAATGACTCCTATCTTCATGTATCATTGAATACCAGTTCTACATTCTAGTGTTCTTTATAAAAATTAACTTCTAGAGTCCTATCCTATGCCATGTTTAAGAATGAATCAATTGTACCGAGGTATAATCATAGTTTCCCTCGGTGCAGCATATAAAATAATCATTGATTGTTAAAATATGTGTGGATTAAAAACCACCGGTGTCCGGCAAAACTTTCTATATCGTCGAAGAATATTTAGATTGACAGCCATGTCTATCGTGTCATTGCGAACGAAGTAAAGCAATCTTTTAAGAGATTGCTTCGTCGGTTTTCACCCTCCTCGCAATGACACGCGGGTATAAAATTGATTTTTAACCGGGCACCTGTGATTAAAAACAAACACTCAGCCTGTTGGGATCTACTAGAAATCCATAAAATATACGCATTAGGTTTTCACTTACTTCAATGAGAGAAAATAATTCATTTTGAAATTTTTTAGGACTCACTAGAGGACTCACTAGAGGATTTTATTTTGAATTTTATAAAAATAGTGGCTATTATTATCATTGAGATGCAATTGCTTTATTATCCATAATATTAACCGCAGTTAACTTTCCAGTAGATAAAACATAATATTGCATGATTACAGGGTCAGCTTGTTCAATATCCATAAGACCGATATTACGCGTTTCTTGAGTAATGCTTGCATTATCTACTACGGAAAAGGACATTTGTTGTTGATTTTCTGTCCGGATAGTAATGATATTACCAATGTTATCTACATTAATGACCGTCCCTGCAATTGATTTTATCAAATGGTATTCTTTTTTTTCCTGACAATATGCTGCAGGAATAATTAATGAGATATATATAAAAAAATAAATCCACTTATACTTATTCATACCAGCCTTTTGATAATCAAACTTAAACCATTAAAGAGTTGCTGTTATTATCAATAGCTACATGAGCTGCACAAAAAAACAATTCTAATCGTACATTTGATGAGTGCTACTTTAAGAACAGGCAACCCTTTAATGATTTAAATAC
>Ga0073936_10000922_pt1 | contig 46287 bp, 38 predicted proteins | sample AliMusrvi5mmetaG_FD_87041 | JGI IMG/M metagenome (GOLD analysis project Ga0073936, IMG submission 87041) | Freshwater lake bacterial and archeal communities from Alinen Mustajarvi, Finland, to study Microbial Dark Matter (Phase II) - Alinen... | ecosystem: Environmental > Aquatic > Freshwater >...
CCTGAATGCAGGCTTGCAACTGCGCCCGGCCCTGATGGGCGAAGCGGTCGCCGACTCCGAGGGAGTACTTGTCAAAAACGAGCCGAGGCTCCTGGAAACTCATCGCGTTGCTCCTACGCCGGAGGACCGGCCCAATCGGCGGCTAATGGCCGCACCACGTAACTATCTAAGCAGAACACGCTATGCCGAACGCGTGCCAGCAACCAGGGCTCGAACCGCGGAACGGCTGAACTTCAGTCATCGTGGCTTGCTAAGTCATTCAATCTAAGCGGCGATGGTTCGACAAACCGCTGATTTCAGCGGGCGCGGCTTCCTGTGATGCAACCGCTCCCTGACGATCGCGGCTCCGTCCGTTCGGAGCCGCGACTGTCAGGGAGCGGTACTTGTTAGCGGACTTGACGGCTCTCTGTCGTTCGGCGCTCTGTGCCAGGCGGTCGCAGGTCGGGTGTACGGTCCGCCGGTAATCGAGCGAGTTGGCTGGTCAGCCGGTTTCCTGCCTTCACAGACGCCGTCTCGCGGCGGCCCTGCGCATCTCGGCACGCTGCACCTGCCGCTCGTTCATGCCGAAATAATGGCCGATCTCGTGCCAGACCGTCTCAGCGACCATGCTCTTCAATTCGGCCAAGCTGCGGGCGGCCCGCTCGTGCGGACCCTGGTAGATCGTAATGCGGTCGGGCATCGAGACGGGCGTAAACGAGCTGCGCTCTGTCAACGGCCGGCCCTGGTACAGGCCCAGCAACCCGGGTCGCGGCGGCTCGTCCTCCACCACCATCACCACATTCCGAATGCGCCTGCGATAGGTCGGGGGTAGTTCGGCCAAAGCCTGTTCTACGAGCTGTTCAAAATCGCGGCCCTGCATGGGGATGCCCTATTCTAAATGGATATGCGTTTGGTATTGCCTCTAGTATTGCTCGCGGCTTGTCAGGCCTGGGCTGAGCCGTTGGTGGTCCGCTGCGGCCGACTGCTCGATCCGGTGTCCGGAGAAGTCGCGACGAACGTCGACGTCACAGTCGAGGACAAATCGATCGTGTCCGTCGGCCCGGCGACTGGCGCAAAGCCGTCGGTGGATCTCTCTCGGGGGTTCTGCCTGCCGGGTCTGATCGACGTGCACGAGCATTTGACAGGGGATCCCACGAATTCGGGTTATGCGTCGCTGGGCCTCTCGATCCCGCGCCAGACGCTGACCGGGGCGAAGAACGCAAGAATTACGTTGCTGGCCGGCGTCACCACCGTGCGCAATCTCGGAGCCAGCGGCTACTCGGACGTCGCGCTGCGCGACGCCATCGCGGACGGCGACGTAATCGGGCCGCGCATGTTTGTCTCGGGCCCGCCGCTGGGCATCACGGGCGGACATTGCGACGAAAACCTGCTGCCATCCGAATACCACCGTTCGGGCGAAGGCGTGGCCGACGGACCGTGGGCGGCGCGCGCCAAAGTCCGCGAGGTGATTAAGTACGGCGCGGACGTGATCAAAGTCTGTGCCTCCGGCGGCGTGCTCTCGAAGGGCGACAGCGTCGGCGCGGCCCAGTACACGCTGGAGGAGTTGAAAGCGATTGTCGAGGAGGCGCACAAGCTGGGACGCAAGGTGGCCGCGCACGCCCACGGGACGCAGTCGATTAAGGACGCGATCCTGGCGGGGATCGACAGCGTCGAACACTGCAGCCTGATCGACGACGAGGGCATCCGGCTGGCAAAAGAGCACGGCACCTTCCTCGTCTTCGACATTTACAACGACACCTATATCCTCTCCCACGGGGAGAAAGACGGGTTGCTGCCGGAAATGATCGAGAAGGAAAAGCAGATCGGAAAACTGCAGCGGAAGGACTTCCAAAAGGCGTGGGAAGGCGGCGTCCGAATGGCCTTCGGCACGGACGGCGGCGTCTATCCGCACGGCGACAACTGGAAGCAGTTTCCCCTGATGGTCGAATTTGGCATGAAGCCCATCGACTCGATTCGTGCGGCCACCACGGAGGCGGCCGAGCTGATTGGGCTGAAGGGTAAACTGGGCCGCGTGGCCCCCGAGCATCTAGCCGATCTGATCGCGGTGGACGGCGATCCACTGAAGGACACGAACGCGCTCGGTCGCGTCCGTTTTGTGATGAAAGACGGAAAAGTGTTCAGAAACGACTGGGTCGCGGCCGGCACGCGATAAACTAGACGGTTTCGAGTGTCCAAGCACGTCATAGTCGCAATCGATGGACCCGCCGGTGCAGGGAAGAGCACGCTCGCCCGGCGCCTTGCCGCCCGCTTGGGCTATCTCTACATCGACACGGGTGCCATGTATCGGGCGGTTGCACTCATGGCGTTGCGTCTCGGCATCTCCCTGGATGAGCCGCTGAAACTGGAACAGCTCGCGCTCGCGTCGCAGATCGAGCTGACGCCGGACGCGCGGGTTCTGCTGGACGGCCAAGACGTCAGCGAAGCGATCCGCCAGCCCGAGATTTCCCAGGCCGCATCGAAAGCGTCCGCGGTGGGCGGGGTGCGCCGGGCGATGGTGCTGTTGCAGCGCAGGATGGGCGAGTCGCACTCGGTGGTGATGGAGGGGCGCGACATCGGAACCGTCGTCTTCCCGCAGGCGCAAGTAAAGGTATTCCTCGACGCCGACCCAGCCGAGAGGGCCGGACGCCGCGTCGCGGAGTTGCGGCAAAAGGGCGTCGAGAGCGACCTCGCCGAAGTCGAAAGGGAGATGCGGGAACGCGACAACCGCGACCGGACTCGCAGCGAGGCCCCGCTAGTGCAGGCCCCGGACGCAGTGTACTTCGATTCGACCGGGCACACGCCGGATCAGGTTGAGGAAGCCCTGCTGCGAATCGTCAGGGCGCGCACCAGCAACGGAAAGGAAGCCGATCGTTGAGTAACCTGCTCGTCATGAAATTTGGCGGAACCAGCATGGGGTCCGCCGAGAGAATTCGCACCGCCGCGTCGCTGTGCGCCGAGCAGTACCGGGTCCGCCCGGTAGCCGCCGTCGTTTCGGCGATGTCTAAGGTGACGGATCTCCTTTTGGAGACGCTGCGCCATGCCGAGGCCGGGGATGCGGCCGGCGTGGAGCAGCGGCTTGAACTGCTGCGACAGCGCCATGAGACCACAGCCGGGGATCTGCTAAGCGGTGAGTTCCTCGCGCGGATTCTCCCGAAACTCGAGGAGATTCTGGGTGAGTTCGATCGGATCGCTCGCGGCATGTTGATGCTGGGCGAGCGTCCTCCGCGTTCGGTGGACGAAGCCATCGCCGTCGGCGAGCGGCTCTCTTCCGAGCTGATCGCGGCTTGGCTGCGGTCGCAAGGCACTGACGCTTTTGCCGTCAATGCGCGCGACATAATCGTCACGGATTCGGTGTTCGGGAACGCTTCTCCGTTGATGGATCAGACCCGCGAGCGGGCGAATGCCGTGCTGAAACCCGCTCTGGCGGCGGGCAGGATGCCGATTATGACCGGCTTCAACGGGGCGACGCTCGACGGGCGTGCGACCACACTCGGGCGGGGCGGGTCCGATTTCTCTGCATCTATCCTGGCGGCGGCCCTGGATGCTGCCGAACTGTGGATCTGGACGGACGTGGACGGGATAATGAGCGCGGACCCGCGGCTGGTGCCGAGCGCGAAGGTACTCACCGAGATCACCTACAGGGAGGCGGCCGAGCTGGCTTACAACGGCGCGAAGGTGCTGCACCCGCGCACGCTGGCGCCGCTCATGGAAAAGTGCATTCCGGTGTGGAGCAAGAACAGCTTCAATCCCGCGGTGCCGGGGACGCGCATCGTGCCCGAAACGGGCGACAACCGCAGTGGTCCCTGCGCGGTGACGTCGATGAGCAACGTCGCGCTGGTTTCTCTCGAGCCCGCCAATGCCGCCCTGAACGGGGCAAAAGTCATGGCGCGGTCGATTGAAGCCATGGCGACCGCCAACGCCGAATTGCTGGCCCTAACCAGTTCCAGCTATCGGCAGAATTTCTGTTTCCTGATCCGGCAGTCGGAACTGCCTGCGGTGGTGGAGCAATTGGAACAGGCATTCGCTTTGGAATTGGCCCACGGTTATCTCCATCCAATCGACGTCGATCTGGATGTCGGCCTACTCGCGATCGTGGGCGAAGGCATGCGGGGCATCGCCGGTATGGCGGGCCGTATTTTCACCGCGATCTCCCGGGAAACGGTGAACATCATCGCGATCGCCCAGGGCTCCAGCGAGATCACGATTGCGATAGTGGTCCGCCGCGCCGGGTTGGAAAAAGCAGTGCGCGCCGTGCACGAAGAGTGCGGCCTAGGACGTTAGTGCCCGGGCTTCGTATAATAGAAAGTTTGATGGCCGTCTAATCGAATCGGGCCCCAGGAGTAGTCTTTCCCATGTTTGATCTGTTCCGCAGTCGCGAAAAGAATGTCCGCTGGCTCCTCGGCGCCCTGCTCGGCCTGGTGGCCCTCTCGATGGTGATCACCTTGGTGCCCAATTATAGTGGCATGGGCGGCCGGGTCGATCAGGCCATCGTTGCCGAAATTGGCGACGAGGTCATTACTACGGCTGAAGTGCGTCTGGCACTCGCCCGCGCGACGCGTGGCGGTAGTATTCCACGTGGGCTGGAACAGGTTTACGCTCCGATGATCGTGCAACAGATGATCGCCGAGCACGCCGTTTCCTACGAGGCGGCTCGCCTGGGGATGGAAGTGAGCGAGGAAGAACTGGCGTCGGCCATTCAGACCTATATCCCGCAACTTTTCCAGGGCGGCAAGTTTGCGGGCAAGGAAATCTACTCCGCGTACCTCTCGCAGATGAACACCACGATCCCCGAATTCGAGCGCGACCTGAAAAAGCAGATCCTGCTCCAGCGGATCGAGACTCTGGCGCTTGAGGGCATCGTCGTGACGCCCAGCCAGGTCGAAGAGGCCTACCGCCAACGAAACGAGAAGATCAAGGTCTCCTATCTCCAACTGACGGCGGACAAGTTCAAGAGCCAGATCAGCGCGACGCCCGAGGAAATCGCGTCGAACTTCGCGCAGAATCGCGGCAGTTACATGATTCCGGAGAAGCGCGACTACCTGGTCTATCTGGTCGATCAGGAGAAAGTCGCCGCATCTCTCAGCATTAGCGAAGCCGACCTGCGCCGGGCGTACACCGAACAGCGCGACCGGTTCCGTATCCCGGAACGCGTCCGCGTTCGCCACATCCTCCTGAAGACTGCGGACAAGTCACCGAGCGAAGTTAAGGCGATACGCGCGCGGATCGACGACCTGTTGAAACAAGCCAAGGGCGGAGCCGATTTTCCCGCACTGGCCCAGAAGAACTCGGACGATACTGTTTCGGCCGTCAAGGGCGGCGACATCGATTGGGTCACCCGCGGGCAGACCGTGCCGGAGTTTGAGAAGGCTGCGTTCTCGCTCAAGGTTGGACAATTCAGCGACGTGATCACCACCGTGTACGGCTACCACATTCTGCGGGTTGAGCAGAAGGAACTGGCGCACATGCGTACTTTCGACGAGGTCAGGGGCGACCTGCAGAAGGAAGTCCAGCAGGCCCGCGCTTCCGAGAAGGTGCAGGCGATTGCGGACCAGATTCGGGCGGCGCTGGGCCGCTCGGCCGCCGAAGCCGCAAAGGTCGCTGAAGCCAGTGACATCAAGGCGACACTTGCGCAAAGAGTCAGTCCTCAGGACGAGTTCCCGGGTATTGGCCGCAATCCTCAACTCACCGAGGCAGTTTCCATGCTCAAGAAGGGTGGCATCACGCCAGCCGTCGCCATCTCGGCTACGCAGTTGGCCGTGGCGCAAGTGCTTGAGATCTACCCAGCCCGGCCGGCCGAATTAGCCGAGGTCCAGGATCGGGTGAAAGCGGCCGTGGTCGACGTCAAGTTGAAGAAGTTGCTCGCCGCCAAGTCGCGTGAAGCCGCGGAGAAGCTCAAAGCGGGTCAGGATCTCGCCGCAGTAGCCAAACTGGTGGGCGCTGAAGTGAAAACGACCTCAACTGAATTCAGCCGCGACGGCGCAGCCGAGGGAATCGGTGCCGCGGTCCAGATCGAAGGCGCTTTCGGTAAGCAGGTGGGCGAAATCGCCGGGCCGTTTGAGCTGTCTGGCGGCACCTATTTCGTCAAGGTTGTGGCGCGTACCGAAGCCGACATGTCGCAACTCCCCGCACAGCGGGAGCAGATCGTCGGCGGTCTGAAGACCCGGGCTGGCCGCGACCGTCGCGAACTCTTCATGGACGGGTTGGTCGACAGCCTGGTGAAGCAGAAGAAGATTAAGATTCACGACGACAATATCAAACGCATGGTGTCGGCCTACCGCAGCTAGCGGGTCGATACGGACGGGCTAGTTCCAACTCTTCTTGGCGCAAGGGCGCAGCGGGGCGTATGCCGCGCCCTGTGCCCCGGCTTCCGAGGCTGCGGCGGGCAGAGCGCGCCTACGCATTGCACAAACGAGACCTCACGCCGCAGGGGACCTGATTCATGCTCACTGGTTTGCTCGACTTCATCCGCTCGCTGACCGATCCGCAGCGGCTGATTCAACTGCTTTCGACCGTCTTTACTGGGTGGTGGGGTTACCTGCTACTGTGTGGCATCGTCTTTTCGGAGACCGGGTTGCTGGTCGGTTTCTTCCTGCCGGGCGACTCTTTGCTATTCACGGTCGGTGTGGTGTGCGGCGCCGGTCAGCTGAACATCTTTGCTATCATTCTGGCGCTCACCCTGTCGGCGCTGTGCGGGAATGCGATGGGTTACACGCTGGGCCGGACGATCGGCGTCAAACTCTTTGAGCGCCCCAATTCCAAAATATTTCGTCGCGAACACTTAGAAAAGACCCAGGCCTTCTACGCCCGGCACGGCGGCAAAATCCTGATCTACGCGCAGTTCATGCCTATAGTGCGCACCTATGCGGCATTCGTCGCGGGAGTGGCCGGGATGGGCTACGGTCGTTTCTTCTCGTTCAATGTGGTTGGCAGTGCCGGCTGGGTCTTCTCTATGACGATGCTTGGCTACACGCTAGGCCGGGTGCCAGTGGTCCGGGCGAACTTCGAGAAGGTAGTCATTCTGATTATCCTGGTGTCGCTGATCCCCGTTTTCCTGGAACTGGTGAAGTCGCGGCGCAAAGCGGGATGACCCGGAGTTAGTTCTTCGGAATGCTGAAACCATTTCCGGACGCCGGCGCTGGGCTCCCACCCTGCATTCCACCAAACGGCATCCCCGGGGCTCCGCCGTTGCCATTGCCGAACCCGCCATTTTGCTGGCTGCCCGTCCCCGATCCTTTGACGTCCTTTGGGTCGAAGATGAACTCCCACTCCGAGTAATTCGAGTGATCTTTGTAGCGGCGGATGCCTTCCATTTCAACGGTCGTCGCTACCCCGGCCAGTCCCGCGCCCAGTGTCCCGCCGCCGCCAACCATACCCGGCTGCATGCCCGCCATCCCGGGCTGGCTGCCGCCCATGCCACCCTGACCGCTGCCGCTACCGGTGGGCGTTGATCGCTGGCCGAGAATCGATTGGATTGTCTGCATAGCCGCACCCTGCGCCGAGCCGTCCTGGTTTGAATTGCCAATGTTGCTGCCACCCTGCTGGGGCGGGCCGAAAGCGAGCGGTGTAGCCTGTGCGTTTCCGGGTTGTTGAGAGTCGGAGCCCGTCTGGGTGGAGAACGGGAGCTGCGCGCCGTTGGGCAGCCCCGTGATGTTCGGCTGCTGGTTGGGAGCGTTGGGATCGGCTCCGCCCGGGCCCGGGTTTGCGGCGTTCGCACCAGGGTCGCTGCCAGGGATAATCCGGTCGCTGGCTCGCTTCTGGAGCGCGGCGGAAGCGACCGTGCCATCTGTGAGGATGCTTGCGGATTGGCCGATGCCCTGGATCTTCGAAGCCAGCACGCCCGGGCCGAGTTCCTCGCTGCTCAATTCGCCGGCCGCCTTGTGGATTTTGGAATCCGTGTACATCCCGGTCGGGCCCATGTGGATTAAGCGCCACTCGTCTTTCCCGGTCATGGGATCCTTATAGCGCCGCCTGAGGAACCGTATCGTCAGCCCATGCTCGAGGTCGTCGAGATTTTGCGGATACTTGTGCGACTTGCGCGCGTACAGTTCGATTGCCCGGGCATATTGTTCCCCGCGGTCGATCAGCAGCGATTCCTTATCACGCTGACGTTCGAAGGCGACTCGCGGGATCTCCAGGTAGAACAGGATCGCGACCGAGGCGGCCAGGGCAAACACCATTAATAGGGCGAATCCTCGCGGTTGTCCAGACCCGCGCCGGCTTCGTTTCGCGATATGATTCAAGGTCATCAGCTCAGAATCCTGCCTGGGCGCTGGGCTCCTCTATCGGGAGAGTCTGCCGGTTATTGAAGTTCAGGTCCTCCACTACGACGTTCGTCGCAGTAATGCGGTATATCTTGTACCGCTTCTGGATCACGTCTCCCTCGGCCGGGATGTTCACTTCTTCATTGAGCAGGCAGAAGACGCGCCGCGTGCCGTTCGGCAACGGGAGTGCGCGGCCGTAGAACTTCAATGGAATCGGGGGCGGTGGCAGCTTTACTGCCGGGGTAGGCGGTGGCGGAGGCGGTGGTGGCGGCTCCGGGCCGACCATCCGTTTCACGGGATGGCGGATGACGATCTTGGGCTCAGGCAGTTTCACCGTCGGCACCGCGGCCGCGGCACTGGAGAAGTCGAACAGACTCCGTTCCACCCGGTCCATATGAACCTTGGACAGCTTGGCCAGGAGATCCGTGCGCAGCGTGGGGTCCGCTTTCTCCGGGTCGGCCGTCTCACCCGGGCGGCGTTTCATGGATGGCTTAAAGTCCCGGGAAGCGGCCTTCCCGGCGGCTGCGGCGCTACCTTTGGTCTCGACGACCTCGACCTCGGCGGGTTGCTGTGCAGCCTGCAGGGGTTTCTTCGCCGCTGGCGTGGGAGGCGCGGTCGATTTGATTGCGCCTTTAGACGCGTCACCACCCGCCTGTCCGTAGAAGTAGATGCCGCCGGCGGCCAGCAACAGGCTTCCCAGGAGCATGACCTTCTTGGGCTCCGCCCCCAGCTTCGGCAGGCCGCTCATCGCCCGGCCTCTGCGTTGAAACCGGCTTAGCCGCGGGGGGTGCAGCCTGTGCCAGCGCGTCGTCCTCAGGGCCATCGAAGCGGAAGAACGCGTCGAGCTTCATCGTGATAGCCAAAACCTGGGAGCCCTGCACCGGCAAAGCGGTAAGCGATTCCAGGATGATCAGCCGTTGTGCGCGGTCGATCTGATTCGCGAACGTGACCAGGTCGGCGTAAGTCCCTTCGAAGCTGGCCGTGATGGTGAGCATGCCCAGCGTGTCGCTGCCCTCCACCGGTTCGTAACTGAAACTGCGGTCCTTGGGGTGAATGCCGGAGGCTTTCGCGGCGCCTTCCAGTTCGATTTCCAGCAGCGAATAGGCGTGGCGGCGCGGCAGAAAATACTGATTCAGAAAATCCTCGCCCGCCAGCTTCGCTCTCTCAGTCTTGTCGCCGGTTTTGTGCAGGCGTTCGATGGACTGTTGGCGAAGCACAATCTGCTGGCGCGTGGAGACAATCTGATCCTGCAAGTCTTCCAGCGACCCGCCCGGCGGATGGAACACGAACCAGGCCGCCGCCACGTTCAGGACGATCAGCGCGCCGAGGCCGATCCGCACTGCCGTGGGACGATCCATCGAACCGGGGCGCAGCAATCGGCGCCAGTCGAAATTGGCGGCGATGTTAAAGTTTTTGCGCATAGCTGACACTCAGGCGATAACGGTAAATCGGCTCGTTCTGCGAGGGTGGCTGCGAACTCAATAGGGCGGTCGCGCCGAACACATGGGAACTTTCGAGTTTCTTGATGAGGTCGATCACGGGCTCCGGATTCGTTGAACCGACCACCATGTCGAGTTGCACCTGGTTATCCGCGGTGAGGTACGGTCTCACGGCCACCAGTCGCACGTTGGGCGGGAACACGGCTTCGAGGTCCGCGAACATACGCGTCCAACTGATGCCCTTGCGCTGCAGTAACTGGTTGAGGAAGATGCTGCGATCGAAGACGGCCGTATTCACCGGTTGGCGGAGTTGTGCGGACAGCCGGGCGTAGTCGCGATTGAGCGACTGAAACTGGGTGTCGAGTTGCGCCAGCGTTCCACGATTCCGGCGTGCGGCGCGGCGCTCACGCTTGATCATGACGATCTGCGTAGCCAGAATCGCTACCAGCACGACGGCCGCGACGATGGACGCGAGCAGGGCGGTTCTGTTCTTCTTGAACGGCTCGTCGGAGAGGTTGACCGGAATCCAAGGGCCTCGCATGGGTTAGCGCACCTCCGTTGTGGCCAGCATGCCCAGCAGTCCGGCGTTACTCGCGCCGATCGTGCCGAGCGGCGAGTGAACGCGCTCAATGGACAAGCCCAACTCCGCTCCCAACTCCTCGCCCACCTGGGCGTGGTTTTCGAAACCGCACAGGCGCAGCAGCGACGGCCGCTCGCCCAATTCATCCTCGGCGTAGGCCAGCGTTGGGGCCAGAACCTCCACCATCTCCGCGCTGGAGGCTTGGTCGATTTCGATGCTGCGGAACATGCGCAGCGCGCTGTGATCCACCAGGCAGACCGTCAACACCCGTCCTGCCAGCTTCACCTGGATCCAGTGGGCCGGACTTTCGGAATTGGCGTCGTCGAGCGACAGGGCCGCCAGGCCCGAGAGCGTGATCAGGCCGCATTGGATGCCCGCATTGCGGAAAGGGAGGGTGTACTGGGACGCGATTTCGCGCCCAATCGCGACCGTGACGACGTCGAGCCCTTTGCCGCCGTTCTTGCGCGCCTGAGGGTAGCAGGCGATCAGGGCGTCTTCAATGTCGAATGGCACCGTTCGCTTCACGCGAAAGCGCGCCAGGGCGACTTGCTCCTCCACCACGGGAGGGAACGAGTCGAAATCCAATACGGTGGTGCGGGAGCAGTAGTCCGGCAGTACCAGCACGGCCAGTCGTGTGGCCGGCCGCGTGGGCGCAGGGACGCATTCGCGCAGCGCCTTGCCGAGCGCGGCGGAGTCCGAGAAGTTGGGCTTCACCGGATTCACGTTTAGTACGCCTTCCGGGAACTTGTACAGACGCGTCTCCGACGGATGTGCCGTTTCGGCCCATGCCAGGCCTTCCGACGAGATCTCGAAGGCGAACTCCGGGGGCGGGTCTTTGACGATCCGCTTGATTCCTTCCATTAGCTGCATATCAGGTCTCGATGAAGGTCACCTTGTTAATCTCGCGTAAGGTCGTGATGCCCTGCCGCACCTTCTCAACCGCCGAGTCGCGCAGAAAGGTCATGCCATCCTCGCGCGCGGCGCGTTTGATCTCGATGGGCGGGCGGCGGTCCAGAATCATCTGGCGGATGCGCTCGCTCAGGTCGAGCAATTCGTGGATCGAGGTACGGCCGCGGAAACCAGTACCGCTGCACTCAAAACAGCCCTGGCCCTCGAAGACGGGGATGGTCCGCCACACCTCGGGGTCCAGTCCGCTCTCCCGGAAGAAATCGTCCTCGTAATGCACCTGCTTTTTGCAGTGCGTGCAAATGACGCGCACCAGTCGCTGGGCCAGGATGCAGTTGAGCGCCGACACGAAGTTGTAGGCTTCGACGCCCATGTTCAGGAAGCGGCCAATCACGTCGAGCACGTTGTTCGCGTGGACGGTGGTGAACACCAGGTGGCCCGTGAGTGCGGCGTTGATGGCGATCTGGGCTGTTTCCTGGTCACGGATTTCGCCGACCATCACCTTGTCCGGATCGTGGCGCAAAATGGAGCGCAGACCGCGGGCAAAAGTCAGGCCCTTTTTCTCGTTCACCGGAATCTGTGTGATGCCCTTGAGCTGATACTCGACGGGATCCTCAATGGTAATGATCTTGTCCTCGTCGTTCTTGATCTCACTGACGGCGGCGTACAGCGTGGTCGTCTTGCCCGAGCCGGTCGGTCCCGTCACCAGCACCATGCCGTAGGGCTCTTTGATATAGCGGCGGAAGCGGACCAGATCTGAGTCGGTGAAGCCGACGACATCCAGATTCAGGCTCGAGAACTTCTCGCTCATCGACTCTTTGTCGAGCACGCGCAACACCGCGTCCTCGCCATGAATGGTCGGCATGATCGAGACGCGGAAGTCAATCAGTCGCCCCTTGTAGCGCACCCGGAATCGTCCGTCCTGCGGGACGCGCCGCTCGGCAATGTCCAGTTCGGACATGACCTTGATGCGGCTGATGATCATCGAATGCCACTCTTTGGCGATCGGAGGCATGGCGTATTGCAGCACGCCGTCGATGCGGTACTTGATGGCGACTTCGGCGTCGCGGGTTTCGATATGGATGTCCGAGGCGCGGCGCTCCAACGCGTTGAAGATGGTCGTATCGACCAGCTTGATGACCGGCGCAATGTCGGCATCGCCGGCCGCCAGTTTGTCGATCGACAGCGTCTCGTCCGCGTTCTCTTCGTCGCCCACCACGTCGAGCGCGAAGCCCTCCGTGACCTCGTCCAGCACGCGCTGCGATTGCTCGGTCTTTTTCAACAGGTCCGAGATCTGCGAGAGACTGGCGACGCGGACTTTCAGCTTCCTCACCAGCAGGATGGCCAGCTCGTCGATGATGTTCAGGTGGCGCGGGTCGGCGACGGCGATTTCCAGCGTTCCGTTGTACGCCGCCAGTGGCACGAAGTTGTAACGGAACATCAGGTCGACAGGCACTGTTTTAAACAGCTCGTGGTCGATTTTCGCCGTCTTTAGATCGACAAACTCGCAGCGGTAGCGTTCTGCCAGCCGGCGCGCCTCGGCGGCTTCCTGCACTGGGTCGAGCGTTTTGGTCGTGTCGTTAGCCATATGCCCCTCGCTAATTGAAGCTCTCCGCCAATGAGAAGATCGGCAGGTACAGAGACACCAGAACGAAAGCGACGAACATGCCCATGAAGATCATGATGGCTGGCTCAACCATGGACAAAGTGGCCTGTAAGCGGGTGCTGACGTCGTCTTCATAGAACTCGGCGACGCTGTTGAGCATCTGGGGCAGCGCACCCGTGGACTCGCCGACCTCGACCATGTCGATGGATAGCGGAGGAAAGATGCCGGTTGAACTGAGCGCGGACGAAAGCGGTTTCCCCTCGCGGACCATCTTCTCCACGTTTTGCAGCGCCTCTCGGATCAGCGGGCTATCCGAGGCGACGGAAGCAGTCGCCAGTCCCTGCACCAGCGGGATGCCGCCGGCCAGCAGCGTGGACATCAGCCGCGATAGCTGGGCCACCTGGTACTTGATCCAGATCTCGTTGACGATGGGCGTGTTCAACTTGAGCCGGTCCATCCAGCGGCGGCCCCGGGTGGTTCTCAAAAAGAACCGTCCTCCGATGACCAGGCCCAGGACAACCACGGCCGCGCCTCCGATGTACTCGGACGCCGCGGCGCCAACTGCCATCAGAACGCGCGTTGGTAGCGGCAATTGCGTCGAGCCGTTCTGATATAGAGTCGCGAAGCGAGGCACCACGAAGGTGATCAGAAAAATGACCAGCATGATCACCAGGGTGAACAGAATGGCCGGGTAGATCATCGACACGATCAGCTTCTTGCGAATCGCCAGCGCCAGCTTCTGGTAGGAGACGAACCGCTCCAACACGTCGCCCAGTGCACCGCTTTTCTCTCCCGCCATCACCGACGTGATGTAGATGGTGGGGAAGACGCCTTGCCGCTCGAACGCTTCCGAAAGCAGCGCGCCCTTGCGGACATCGTCGCGGATGCCGCTGATGTAGGGCTTGAGCTTCTTGTCGGTCAATCGGTCGGCCAACAGGTCCAGCGCCTTCAAAATGGGCAGGCCCGCGCGGAACAGGGTGACGAACTGCTGGTTGAAAATGAGGAACTTCTCGACGTCTACCTTACCCTTGCGCCGCGCAGACGAGATGCCCAGGCCCGCTGCCGGGCGGATGGAATAGACCAGGTAGCCCTGGTTGGTGAGCCGCTCGCGCAGTTCGGCTTCGCTGGGCGCTTCCAGCACCTGCTGCCGCACCTCGCCCCGGGGGTCCGCGTACTTTAGCCGGTAAGACGCCATTAGCGCGCTTCCCCCTCTCCGATCGACTCGACATTCACCACCGGGATGCCGGGAGGGGCGGCGAAGCGGAAAGCCGCCTCGGCCACGGGAGCATTCAGCTTTTCGTTGGAAAACGTGAAGTCCATCACCGACTCATCCTGGCCAATGACGACCACGCGGCGGATCTGGTTGTCCGGCGCGATGGTGAAATCGACACGCCGGTAGGGCAGCCGTCCGCTCTTCGGCAAGGCCGCAATCACGATGTCGGTCCCACTCTGCTGTAGCGTCAGATCGCCAAATTCGCGATGGAAATCCAGCTTGCCGAGGAGAAACGCCAGCGGCGCGCGCAGGTCGTCCGACTCCTTCAGCGGGCTACGTTCCACGCTCTTCGCCGAAGGGCTGTAAAACCAGATCGACTTCCCGTCGGAGACGAAGGTCTTGCCGGCCGGAGCGGAATAATCCCAACGCATACGGGCCGGCTTGCGCAATACGAGTTCGCCCGACTCAACTCGCGGCAGTCGCCCGGGAGCCCGGTAGCGCTGGTCGAAATGAGCGGACAGACTTCTGGCGCCGTTGTAGCGCCGCTCGACGCCTTTGCAGGCTTCGTCGAGAGTGCGTGCATCTCCGGCGAAGACAGCATTCGCACAGACCAGTAGCGTTGTGATAAACAGCCCCATCCTCACAATACAAATGACGTATCTTCCCTTGATGGCGTGCAGCACGAATTAGATTCGGCCTAGATGGGGCCGCTAGTACTGGGTGGGCGTTCAATTCACTCGCCAGGACCGGCCTCAGCCCTGGGCAGCCATCGGTCGCCCCAGGACGCTTTCCTGGCTTGCGTCCAGTCCGGCTGCTTCTTGCGCACCAGCACTGTTTCGAGCCCCACCGGCGTGCACAGCTTCAGCTCGGCCTTGCCCGTGGAGTGTAGCGGATGCCGCAGCACTCGCGAGAGAGCGCCGGAGGGCGCCGAGCGGGTCGCGACCACGTAGCTGAACTTCTCGTCCTCGTAGCCCAATTCGCCACCCTTGGCCAGGCGATGAGCGCGAGTCCTGTCCACGCGGACGGCGAAGTGGCACCAGTCGGGCCGCTGCAGCGGGCATTCGCCGGAATGGGGGCACGGGGCGGCGATGAAGGCGCCCCACTCGATCAACTGACGCCGGGCTTCGAGCACCCGCGCGAAGCCCGCCGGCGTGCCTGGCTCCAGCAGGACCAATGCGCTCCCGGCCGCGTCCCAGGCCTGACGCAGAATCCTTGTGGCATCGAGCTTCGAGAGTTCGTTGAGGACGTAAGAGAGCACGGCGAGGTCGTGGACTTCCGGGGCGCGATCCAGGCGCCGCAGGTCGGCGTGCCGCCAAGTCGCTGGGGGAAGCCCCAACTCCGCGGCGAACCCGGCCCAGTTCGTGTTCTGCTCGACCAGTGTTGCCGCCGGCAGGTCCGCGAAACACTCCCGGGCCGCCCACAACGATGTTCCAGGACCCGCGCCGAAGTCGATCATACTCGCCGGGGCGGCGGGCAGTTCGGCGAAAGCGGTCGAAAGTGCGGCGAAAGTGGCCGGCATGCGCGTCAAGGCGTACGCGGCGAGATCGGTACGACGGTGCAGCCTGACGGGCTGTTCCAGACGATACGCATCCGAAAGCCGCCGTGCCGCCGCAGTCAGTTCAGTCGTTGGCAGGCTGGCCGCTTCGCGCTCCAAGGCCTCTCGCAAAGCCTGTGGAATCAAAGCGCTACGCATCCGGATTGGGTCGATTCGACAGGAATATGTCCATTCTGGTATTCTACTAATGTCGAGGCTTTCCCCACATCCTTATGGCAAGCAAACCGCCTTTTGCCGCTGGGGCCCAGGTCGAACATCCTAAGTTCGGTCCTGGCTCGGTGCTTATCTGCACCGACCAGCACATCACAATCAAATTTGACGAATCCGGCGAACGCAAGTTCGTCCTGGAAATCGCCCTTCCGTCGATCCGGAAAATTGACCGTCAACCGCCGGAAACCAAGAAGCGTGCGGTCAAGAAACCCAAAGCCGTGGCCGTAGCGGCGACCGTCGAAGTAGCGTGAGTTTTCCTCAGATAAATTAGTTCACCAATGCCGCAAGCCCCGGGTTTGCGGCATTACGTTTTGTAATCATCTGGTAAAATTGAGGTCTCCTACGATGAGATTCGGCGTCGTCGTCTTCCCTGGGAGTAACTGCGACCACGACGCGTGGTATGCGACTTCGCGCAACTTGGGGCATGAGGCTCAATACCTCTGGCACCATGACACGGACCTGAAGGGGTCGGATTGCGTGATTTTGCCAGGCGGCTTTTCCTATGGCGATTATCTGCGCTGCGGCGCTATCGCCAAGTTCTCTCCCATCATGGCTGCCGTAAAGCGCTTTGCCGCGGACGGCGGTCTGGTTTTCGGAATCTGTAACGGGTTCCAGATCCTGACCGAATGCGGGCTGCTGCCCGGCGTACTAGTGCGCAATCGCGGCCTCCGCTTCATCTGCAAAGACGTGCTGCTCACGGCCGCCACCCGCAATTCCCCCTTTACGAACGAAATCCCGGCGGGCGCCAAGATGCGCATGCCCATCGCCCACGGCGAAGGCTGCTACACCGCCGACGAACGGACACTCGACGAATTGGAAGCGGACGACCGGATTGCCTTCCGCTACGTGGAGAACCCGAACGGCTCCATGCGCGACATCGCGGGCGTGCTGAGCGCGGGCCGCAACGTCCTGGGCATGATGCCCCACCCGGAGCGCGCAACCGAACCGCTGGTAGGATCCACCGACGGCCTGGCGGTCTTCCGGTCCCTTGTTTCCGCCTGTTCCGCAGCGAAGTAACAAAAATGAGCGAAGTCACACCGGAAGTCGTCCAGGCGCACCAGTTGACGCCGGACGAGTACGAGCGAATTGTCGGCATCCTCGGCCGCGAACCCAATCTGACCGAATTAGGCATCTTCAGCGTGATGTGGAGCGAGCATTGCAGCTATAAAAGCTCGCGCCTGCACCTCAAAAAGCTCCCCACTAAGGGCCCTCGCGTGGTCTGCGGGCCCGGCGAAAACGCGGGCATTCTGGACATCGGCGACGACTGGTGCATCGCCTTCAAGATCGAGTCGCACAACCACCCCAGTTTCATCGAGCCCTTCCAGGGCGCGGCCACGGGCGTCGGCGGCATCCTGCGCGATATCTTCACCATGGGCGCGCGGCCGATCGCAGTGATGGACGCCCTGCGCTTCGGGCCGCTCGACGATCCGCAAAACGGCGCGCGCAACCAGCGCATCGTCTCAGGCGTGGTGGAAGGCATCGCGCACTACGGCAACTGCTTCGGCGTGCCGACCGTTGGCGGCGAGTGCGTTTTCGAGCCGAGCTACAACGGCAATCCGCTGGTGAACGTGTTCGCGCTAGGCATCTTCAAGCGCGATCAGATCTTCTACGGGCAGGCGACGGGTACCGGCAATCCGGTCATTTACGTGGGCGCCAAGACCGGGCGCGACGGCATTCACGGCGCGTCGATGGCATCGGCCGAGTTCACCGAAGAATCCAAGCAGAAGCGTCCCAACGTGCAAGTCGGCGACCCCTTCATGGAGAAGTTGCTGATGGAGGCCTGCATCGAGGCCATGGCCACGGGCGCGGTCTCCGGCATTCAGGACATGGGCGCGGCCGGCCTGACCTGCTCCACCTGCGAGATGGGCAGCCGCGGCGGCACGGGCATCGAGATCGACCTGGCGCTTGTTCCGCAGCGCGAAACCGGCATGACGCCCTACGAGATCATGCTCTCGGAGTCCCAGGAGCGCATGCTGCTGGTGGCCCATGCGGGCCGCGAGAAAGAAGTGCTGGACGTCTTCTCCAAGTGGGGACTGGACGCCGTGATCGTCGGACGCGTGAACGACGACGGCAAGATGCGGGTGCGCAACCACGGCGTGATCGTCGCCGAGATTCCCAGCCGCGAATTGGCCGACGAAGCACCGCTGTACAACCGGCCGTACACCACGCCGCTCCGCACCGTTCCGATGGAAGCGCCGGCCTTCCAGTCGAAGGGTTTGCGGGACGATCTGCTGACGCTGGCCGCCTCCGGCGACCTGTGCGACAAGAGTTGGATCTGGCAGCAGTACGATTACACAGTACGCACGAACACGATCGCCGGACCGGGTTTGGACGCGGCGATTGTTCGCATCAAGGAGACCGGCACCTCCATCGCGATGTCGCTCGACGGCAATGGCCGGCAGTGCTACCTCGATCCGCGCCTGGGCGCGAAGCTGCTGGTGGCCGAATGCTGCCGCAACCTGGCCTGCGTGGGCGCAACCCCGATCGGTACGACCAACAACCTGAATTTCGGCAACCCGGAACGCCCCGAGATCATGGCTCAACTGGTTGAGGCCATTGAGGGTATCGCCGAGGCCTGCGAGTTCTTCGACGCTCCGATTACGGGCGGCAACGTCAGCCTCTACAACGAGACGCTGGGCGACCCCATCTTCCCGTCGCCGGTGCTGGGCGTTGTCGGCACGGTGGCCACCGGGCTGCCGCCGGGCATCGCCTATCGCGCCGCCGGGCGGGATCTTGTCCTCATCGGCGGAGTGGGCACAGCCGACGAAGTTCGCATGGGCGGCACGCAGTATGCCAAACAGGTGCTGCACCAGATGTGGGGCTTGCCTCCGCAAATCGACCTTGCTTTCGAGAAGCGGGTCCAGGACGCTGTTCGCCAGATCGTGAACGCAGGATTGGCCGAGACCGCGCATGATGTGAGCCAGGGCGGCTTGGCCTGGGCACTGGCCGAAGGCACGTTCCAGAACGGCATTGGAGCCGCCATCGAGCTGGATAGCGATCTCCCGCCCGAGTTGCTGTTGTTCCATGAAGGACCGTCGCGGGTGGTCGTTTCGACGGTGAATCTCCCGCATGTGACGGCAATTTGTGCGGCGGCCGGTGTGCCGGCGCCGGTGATCGGTCAGACGGGCTCGGCCCGTCTGACCATTGCAAATCGTGGTGAGACGCTGATCCAAGTCAGCGTGAGCGAAGTCCGCCAGATCTGGTCGACAGCCCTGGAGAGCGCCTTACACACAGAAACCCATGCCTGACGAAGAACTACCGTTCGACAAGCTGCACGAAGAGTGCGGCGTCTTCGCCGTTTACGGCCACTCCGAAGCGGCGAACCTCGCACACCTCGGGCTGCACGCCTTGCAGCACCGCGGCCAGGAAAGCGCGGGCATCGCGTCGTCGGACGGCAAGCTGATTTACACCTTCAAGTCGATGGGGCACGTCGCCGACATCTTCACGGCGTCGGTGCTCAACGGGCTGCCCGGCTACATGGCCATCGGGCACACCCGCTACTCGACTGCGGGCGACAGTTCCGTGTTGAACGCCCAGCCCTTTTCGGTGTCGTGCAACAAGGGTCGCATCGCGGTGGCGCACAACGGCAACATCACGAATGCCGCGGAGTTGCGCAGCGAACTGGAAGACCACGGTGCGATTTTCCAGGCCTCCAGCGATTCCGAAGTGATCCTGCACCTGGTCGCCCATAGCAATCAGAGAACCCTGGCCGAGGCTTTGCGGGAAGCTCTGATGCTGCTCGACGGCGCCTTCTCGCTGGTGGTCGTCGCCGGCGACAGCATCATCGTCGCCCGCGATCCACACGGCTTCCGGCCGCTGGCTATCGGGCGCATGAACACGGCCAAGGGTCCCGTGTACGTCTTCGCTTCCGAGACCTGCGCGTTCGATCTGATCGACGCTCATTACATCGGCGACGTCGAGCCGGGCGAGATGGTCATCGCCGGTCCCAACGGGCTGACCCGGGAGTTTTACACGCTGCCCGACCGGCCGGCGCAGTGTGTCTTCGAGCACGTTTATTTCTCACGCCCGGACTCGATTGTCTTCGGCGTGCCCGTGCAGCAATCGCGCGAGTTGATGGGACGCCTGCTGTCCGAGGAACTGCCCATCCAGGCGGACGTGATCGTGCCCATCCCCGATTCCGGCGTGGCCGCCGCGCTGGGCTATTCGCACGCCTCGGGCATCCCCTTCGCGCACGGCCTGATCCGCAACCACTACGTCGGCCGCACCTTCATCGAGCCGTCGCAAGCCATCCGCGACTTCGGCGTCCGCCTCAAGCTGAACCCTGTGCGCGAGATCCTCGCGGGCAAGAGCGTGATCCTGGTGGACGACTCGCTGGTGCGCGGGACCACATCTCAAAAGATCGTGCGCATGGTGCGCAACGCCGGCGCGCGCGAGGTGCACCTGCGCATCTCCTGCCCACCGACGATCTCGCCGTGTTTCTACGGTGTGGACACGCCGACCAAGCGCGAGTTGATCGCCGCCAATCAGACCGTGGACGAGATCCGGCAGTTCATCGATTGCGACACGCTGGCCTATCTCTCGCTCGACAAGCTGAGCATGGCCGTGCGCGACACCAACGCCGAGAGTCATTTCTGCTACGCCTGTTATACGGGCAAGTACCCGACTGAACTGGTCAACATCGAAGAGTTGATGACTTCGCGCCCCAATCGCTGCTAATGCCCGAAGTCGCTCCAACCGCACGGGCGGTGCCGCACTCGCGCATCCGCGAACTGGCCGAGATAGCCATGCGCATGGACGCTGCGGCGCGCACTCCGTCCGAGCGGGTGCTGCGGCTGTTCTTCGGCGAATCCAATCTGCCTACACCGGCGTTCCTCAAGGAAGCCGCCCACCGGGCCATGCTGGACGGCTACACTCTGTACACGGAGAACGCCGGGCTGCCGTCGTTGAGGCGCGCCCTGGCCGCGCACTACGAGCGTTTGCAGGGCGTGGCGCTCGATCCGGCGCACGAAATCGTGGTCACCAATTCCGGGGTGCAGGCCTTGAACGTGGCCATTCGCTGCGTGCTCGATCCGGGCGACGAGGCTATCGTATTGACTCCGGCCTGGCCGAATCAGTCCTCCAACGTGAGCCTGTGCAACGCCACGCCGCGCGAGGTTCCACTGGCTCTGCAAGCGGGCCGCTATGCGGTCGATTTCGACGCGCTGGAAGCGGCGGTGAGCCCCCGCACGCGTCTGCTGATCTACACTTCACCGTCGAACCCGATAGGTTGGGTGGCGACGCTTGAGGAGCAGCGGCGTCTGCTTGAATTCGCGCGCCGGCACGCTCTGTGGTTGCTGGCCGACGAGGTCTACGAACGGCTTTGGTATCCGGATTCGCAGCCGGCAGGCACTCCAGCCCCGTCGATTCTTAAACTCGCCACGCGCGATGACGCGGTGATGGTCGCGCAGTCTTTTTCAAAGAGTTATTGCATGACCGGCTGGCGCGTCGGCTGGCTGGTCGCGCGAGCCGACCTGGCGGAGCGCGCCACGCAATTGAACGAGTTCATCATCTCCTGCGCGCCCGGTTTCGTGCAGAAGGCGGCCGAGATCGCCCTCGCCGAGGGTGAGCCGTCCTTGCGCGAGATGCTGGCGCTCTACAAAGCCAACCGCGATTTCTGCGTAGGCGCTTTCCGCGCAATGCCGGGCGTGACGCTGCCTTCGCCCGATGGCGCATTCTACGTGTTCCCCCGCATCGACGGAGTCGCGGACAGCTTTGCCTTCTGCGAGCGGCTATTGGTGGAGACGCGCGTCGGGCTGGCCCCCGGGGTAGCGTTCGGCGCGGGCGGCGAAGGTTCCATCCGCCTCTGTTACGCGGTGGACACCGGGATTCTCGAGGCGGCACTGACCCGGATTGGCCCATTCGTCGAGCGCATGTTCGCGGCGGCCCAATCCTGAGCCGTCGGTAGAAAGTCACCCACCCCCCCGAATTCCGCACATTCTGGCGCAGCTTGTGGCGCACGCTTCAGCGTGCGCCACACATGGCGGTATTCCAGTATTCGACGTGATAGAGTTTTCGGATATGGGGATCAGATTCTCTCGTAGAAACCTGTTGATGGCCGCTGCCGCGAGTTCCGTGGCTGCGGCGGGACAGAAGCCGCCGCGCGACAAGGGCGTGCCCAGCAACCCCTCCATCGACCCCTATGCCGGGCGCTCCGTCGTTTCGCTCGTCCCGGGAGAGAAGCGCTACGAGAATGTCTACAAGGCGCTCATGGCGCTTGAGGATCAGATCTTGCCGGCGCTCACCGGCAAGAGTTCCGTCCTGATCAAGCCAAACGTCGTCGATTACAATTACCCGCTCGCCGTCACGCACCCGGACGCCCTGCGCGCGGTGCTCGACTTCGTGGTGCAGCATTTCCGTGGACCCATCGTGATCGGCGAGGGTTCGGCGCTGGACACCCCGACGGGCTACTCTACGCTCGGCTATACCCAACTCATCCGCGACTACAGCCCGCGCGACGTGCGTCTGGTTTGCTTCCACGAAGAGGGCCTGTACAAAGTCCTGCAAGTTACCGACCGGGACACCCACGTCACGCCGGTTCGCCTGGCGGCGCGGCTGTTCGATCCCTCCGCGTTCATCATCTCCCTGGCCATGTTGAAGACGCACAACGTCGTCGTGGCCACCATGACGGTGAAGAACATGGTGATGGGCGCGCCGCTGCATGCCCCCGGCGACAACCCGGCTTGGAGCGACAAGCGGAAGTTCCACGAGGGCGTGCGCGTCAGCAACTTCGATATGTTCCTCAACGCGCAGAAGCAGCGGCCATTCTGGGACCTGGGGGTCATCGACGGTTTCGAAGGGATGGAGGGGGACGGTCCGACGACCGGGACGGCAGTGCCTTCTCACGTAGCCCTGGCCTCCACCGATCTGGTCGCGCTCGACCGTGTCGGCCTGGATGTGATGGGCGTCGATCCGACGACTGTTGGGTACCTGAATTATTGCTGGCAAGCGGGGTTGGGCCAGTACGACGCCAGCCTGATCGACATACGGGTCGGCTCGTTCGGGATGTTCCCGACGGCGTACAAACTCCACTCCGATCACGGGCAGGAATTGCTGTGGATGGGGCCCGCGCTTGAATGTGGCAGCAACCCGATCGTGGGCTGATTTCACACGGTTTTCCGTGGTTGCCGGAGCGCCTCAAAAAGCCAAACCGCTAATTTTCGCGGTTTGGTCTTTCAACCTATTGATTTATAAGGGGAAAATTTTGAGAACCGCCAGAATTGGCGGTTCTCGATTTCCTGCCAGAAACAGGCCGCTTAGAACTCCTGCGGGAACGTCTCCTGCAGTCGCGGCGCAAGCACCCCTTCCGCCGTGTCGAGCGTGGCTCCCGCCTGCTGCAGCGCAGCGACCGTGCGCCCGCCCGGATCGCCGTCGATCGGCCCCGGATCGTAGCCCAGCCGGATGAGGGCGCTCTGCACCAGCGCGACATTCTGGTCCTTCACCTGATCCACGTGAATGCCGAGCCCCAGGATCGCGCTGACCGCTGCCTGCTTGTAGGGGCTGATATCGGCGCGCACATGTCCGGCCGCCGCGTAGTCGTAGACGAGTTGATGGCTGCCGCGGAACTCGAAGTGCCACGCTTCGCTCGTCCCGGGATTTGGCTGCGCGATGATCGGGACCATGCCGAGCGGCTTGAGATACGCCCAGAAGTCGGCCAGGCTCATCCCGATCGTGGAGAGATCGATGTCCATGGCGCGTCCCGCCTCGTGCAGGCTGCCGCCGGCGGGTGGGCTGAAGGCTTTCTTGCGGCCCTGCAGGTAGTCCAGGTTCGCCTGCTTCTGCATCTCGTAGCTGCGGAACAGATCGCTCCAGCGCAATTTCGGCAGCCTCGCGGAGAGGTCGGCGAGGGCCGCAGCGAAGTCCTTCGATGCCCGGGCCATGCGCGCGGGAAGCGGTTGTCCGTTGTAGATCGACGGCAGGTTGACGGGCACCAGCGGTGTCAGCATTTTGAACGTCTCCTCACTGCTTTCTGTCTCTCAATTCTTCGGAAACGCCGAGCGGTCCAGACTCGGGACCACCTTCAGCGCGTTCTTGTAGTAGAGCTTCCTGAGTACATCGTCGGGCAACTCGAGCCCGTACATCTGCCAGAATGCGTGGCGGCGGCGATAGTAGTTGAAGTAGTCGTCGGCCGTCTCGAGGACTTGAAAGTAGGTGTAGTATTCCTGCGGTTTCCAGCTGTCTTTGCCGAACAACACCCGGTCCTGGTACTTGATGAACCACTGGTGCGCGAAGCGCGGCTGCCGCCCGAGTTCCGCCAGCACCGCACCGATCTCCGTGTAGACGTTCGGGCACTCGTCGAGCAGTTTCCCGAGAGCCGCCAGATCCCCGCCCAGCCAGCCCAGATGCGCGTCGATGAACGTGGTCTTCGGATGTCTGCGAAACAGCGCGTGCTGCTCGGCGATCAGCGTTTCCCAAGGTGCGGTGGCCTCTGCCGAACGCCGGCGGGACGGGATCTCCTTCAACTCCAGCCAGCGTTCGTTGTACTTATCCCAGGGCTCCCAAAACTGCTTTGGATCGGCAGTGTGGATCAGGACGGGCACTTTCAAGCGCGCGCAGGTCTCGAAGACCTCGTCGAAGCGCGGATCGTCCACATGCACGCGCTGCCCTTTCGAGTCGCGTACGTCCATGCCAAAGTTCTTGAAGATCTTCAAGCCCGCCGCGCCATTCTTCACGTCTTCCTCGAATTGAACGGCGAGTTTGTGTCCGTAGCCGGGCTCATCAATGCCGCTGAAATTGAGGTTGGCGAAGACGGCGAAGCGACCGGGCGCAGCGGCCCGGGAGGAAGCCACGGCCTGCTTGAGCCGGTCGCCCGAGCCGCCGCTCAGGTTCACCATGATCTGCAGGTTGATCGAGTCCATGTCGGTCACGAGTTGCTGATAGCGCTCTGGCGAAGCCGGAAAGCCCTGATGGTTGTGTACGTCGACGAAGGGGTATTTCGCGCGCGTTTTGGGGTGCTGAGGCACGACCAGCGAAGACTTCGGCGAGTACTCTTCAACGGTGACCGACTGCGCGCTGGCAAGGGGTGCGGCGAGCAAAACGAGAACGAGGACCTTCATGGGATTTTACGAGTATAGCGGGCGCGCGCGCCCTGCACGGCGGCGCGGCTCGCTCCGCAGCCGCAATCGCGGCTCCATGGTGCGATAAGTTAGTTCGCCAGCAACCCAGAGGCCCGCATCCACTCTTCCGCGCGCCTGGGCCAGGTGTTCAGCGGAGCCACCGGGGACCGCAGCCCGTAGCCGTGCCCGCCCGCTGGGTAGAGGTGCATCTCGGCCGGTACTTTAGCGTTCTTCAATGCGCGGTAGTAAACCAGGCTGCCTTCCACCGGGACGCCATCGTCCTCGGCCTGGATCAGCAGCGTCGGCGGAGTCTTGGCCGAAACGGGCAGCCCCGGCGACACGGTCATCATCTCTTTGTCGCCAGTCAGATATGCAGGATAGATCAGCATCGCAAAGTCGGGCCGCGCGCTGGCGGCGTCAGCGGCATCGACGGATTCGTACGCGAGCTTGTCGTAATTTGTGCTCACCAGCGCCGCAAGGTGCCCGCCGGCCGAGAAGCCCATTACGCCGATGCGCGCGGGGTCGATGTGCCATTCAGCCGCGTGCGAGCGGGCCAGCCGCAGCGCGCGTTGTGCGTCCTGCAGCGGTGCCATCCCGCGCGGCGAATCGGGCTGCGCCGGCACGCGGTACTTTACCAGGATGCCCGTTACGCCGATCGAATTGAACCACTCGCAAAGCTCCGTGCCTTCGAGGTCCATGGCCAGGATGTGGTAGCCGCCGCCGGGGAAGACGACCACGGCCGCTCCGGTGTCCTTGCCAGCCGCCGGCTTGTAGACCGTGAGTGTCGGGTTGGTGACGTTGCCCAGCCGGATCACCCGCTTGCCGTCTTTGTCTTCGCCCGGCTTGGTCATGTCGGACTCGGCGCCGATGTCGCCCTTCTCGCCCGGCGCGCCCTTCGGCCAAAGCGACATGGCCTTGTGCTCCTGGGCGAGCAGCATAGAGGGGAAAACGGCGAGCGACGCCATCGAGATCAGACAGAGGATTGCGTGGAGTTTCATAAGTGCAGGGAGCGGCCAAGAATCGCGTGCGCCAGCCTGCGGCCAGCAGACAGCCGTTTTAGACTATCACTTCGGGACTCTTGCCGGGGTCGCCCATGAAACTTCAGCGCAGTGCCGAAGTGATCTCGCGCGCCCGGTCGTAGAGCATCGAGGTCTCGTTGCTGCAGCCCAGGAACAACATGCCGTGCTCGCGCCAGAACCTGGCCATTTTGAGGTCGCGATTCTGGATTCCGGGCGCTATCCCGTGGCGGCGGCAGGCGTCAACGATCTTCTCTACGATGTCGATGAGCAACGGGTTGTCGAACTGTCCGGGAATCCCCAGGCTGATAGACAGGTCCACCGGCCCCACCAGCACGGCGTCGATGTTGGGAACGGAGAGCAACTCGTCGCAGGCCTCAAATGCCCGCTTTGTCTCGATCTGCAGGACCACCATGCTGTGCGCGTTGCCGTGCTCGACGATCTGCGGAATCGACACCGGCTCGAAGTCGAAATTGAACGCGCCAATCCCGCAGCCGCGTACGCCCAGCGGCGGGAACTTGGTCCAACTGACGGCCTTCTCGAGCAGGGCTGGATCCTCCACGCGCGGGAAGATGATGCCCTCCGCACCGCAATCGAGTGCGCGCGCGACCAGCGTGTACTGCAACTCGCCGACGCGAATGATCGGGCTGATGCCCGTTCGGACCGCAATGCGGGTCAGGTCCTGGATCGTCTCGATGCTGAAATTGCCGTGCTCGGTGTCGATGAAAGCCCAGTCGAAGCCGGCGGCCGCCAGAGTGCGCAGTGCGTCCTCCGATCGAAATTGCCAGAAGCCGGTGCCGAGTTGGACGCGGCCTTCGAGCAGAGCCTGTTTGACGGTGTTGGGTTTCATAGAGTCAGCAGCAAATGGTCGGGACAAGTCCGGTAGGTGTTCTCGTAGAGCGTGTCGATCAAGTCGAATCCCTGCCACGCCAGGAATGGCAGGAACGAGTATAGGCGCTCCTGCAAGTGGCGCTCGGGGTAGAGCAGGCCGGAAAGGCGTGCGGCGTTTTCGGTGATTCGCTTCTCGCGGCGCAACGCTTCCCGCGCGGCCTTGCCCCGGTTCTTTTCAAGCTGGTACCGCATCTTGACGGCGCTTTTGCGCATCGCCGCGCCGAGTGTCGGGTCGAACGCATCCAGCGACTCGCAGAGACGATCGGTGGATTCGATCACCGCGGCGCTCGTCGTATCGAACACCCGCTGCAGGTCCGCCGGCAGCAGCTTGGCGGCTATTCGCTCGCGCAGCAAGCCTTCGGGCTGGAAGCAGTCCAGCAGCGTCAGGTCGAAGCGGTCGAGCATAGTGTGGGCCCGTGCGTCGATCAGCGTGAAGCCAGAGCGCGGCACCATCACCGGCATGCGTTTCAGCAGGCGGCTGTACAGCGCCTCCGATTGGGCGAAGTAGGCGATTTCAGCCGGCCCACCGATGATGGCGGCAGTCGGTAGCAGGTAATCCTGCATCACCGGGCGCAGCAGGGCGTTGGGGGACAACGTTGCGGGATCGGCTGTAAGTTCGCCTGGAGCGTACCACCGGGTGTCGTGGTAGTACGCCCCGTCGTGGTGGCGCATGGCGATGCGCCGGCCATTCTCAATCCGCAGGAAGAGCGAGCTCTGTTGCTCGAACAGCACTTGCGAGTGGTACCCCGACGCCTTCAATTCGGCATCCCGGGCGATCACGGCTACGCTGAGTTCGTCCGTTCGCTCAAACGCCTCCAGCAGGAATGGCGCGGCGATTTCACGAATCTGCGGATCCAGCGGGTCCAGGAAGAGGAGGCCCCGACCGCCCAGAAGATCGGCCAGCAAGTGGCGAAACGCCTCGCCCATGGTCCTACCGGGCTGGTAGGCGGCGGCCACGCGCTCCACTACTTCGTCGGCGTAAGGCAGGCCGTCGAGCACGGTCCTTAAGTCGTCCAGCGGCACCGCGTCGAGGAGTTGGGAGCCGACAGGCTGGCCCGCCAGTCCCTGTACCCGGGCAGTGAGGCGAGTTGGCCGCCGGTCGAGGCCAAACTGCCAGCAATGGTCGGTTTCGGCTAAGTCGTGGTCTTCGGTCGCCAGCCAGAACACCGGGACCGCTGGTATCCCCCGTTCGTTCAACTGCTGTGCCAGCTTCAACGCGGTCAAGGCCTTGTATAACGTGTATGCCGGCCCACCGAAAAGCCCGACCTGCTGGCCCGTAACGATCGCGACAGTGCCGGGTGTGGCGAGCAAGTCGAGGGCGGGTGAGTCGCCATTGATGCGGCGCAACGCCGAAACCACGGCCAGACGGCGTTCAAATGGTATCTCTGCCTCGGAAGCGGCCCGGCGGATCGAAGCCGGATCGTTTGGGTCGTGACGGTAGAAACCCTTCAACCGCTGGAAGTCAGCGAGGTAGTCGGCGAAGAGCGCGCTGGTCCCCGGTAGGCTTGAATGCGGAATGCACTGCGTTTTCATCAATGCCAGGGAATTTTCCTTGCAACCACTACAAAGCGTATCAGAGGCTGTCATGGGTTCACCGAATCTCCTTGGGACATTCCTTTAGACTGAAAAGGTGATGCTGGGAGACCAGGAATTTCAACGCTTATCGGACGAATCGATTTCGGCGCTCTACGACAAGCTGGCGGAAGCGTCCAATGACTACGAATTCGACGTGGAGATGAACGGCGGGGCTCTGACCGTCGAGTTTGAAGATCCGCCGCAGCGGTTCGTCGTCAGCCCGAATTCGCCCGTGCGCCAAATCTGGGTATCCGCGCACGTGCAGAGCTTCAAGCTGGACTGGAAGGCGGAGCGCGCAGCCTTCGTCCTGGCCGCCACGGGCGAGAGTCTGGAACAACTCATCGCGGGGGCAATCGCCAAACGCCTGCCCGAGTTTCAGCTGTAACTTTTGGCAGAACCCATGGCTGGCGTCTACATCTCATGGCCCTTTTGCGCGCAGAAATGCACTTACTGCAATTTCGCGTCGGGCGTGTTCCCGCGCGAATTGGAGCGCGATTACCTGGACGCGCTGTGCGCCGAGATCCAGGGCGCGGACTGGACCTGGCGTCCGGATACGGTCTATTTCGGCGGCGGCACCCCTTCGTCTATGGACGTAAGCGCGTTGGAGCGCCTGCTCGATCTGGTGCCGGGACAGCCCTGGCTGGAGGCGACGCTCGAAGCCGCGCCGGGTTCGTTGGAGCGTGGACGGGTGGAAGCGTGGCGCTCGCTCGGAATCAATCGCGTGAGCCTGGGTGTGCAGTCCTTTGTCGAGGACGAACTGCGGCGCACGGGACGCAAGCACACCGCCGGGGGCGTTGAACGCGACGTGGCGCTGTTGCGCTCGTGCGGCATCGAAGAGATTAACATGGACCTGATCGCCGGGCTGCCGGCGCAGACGCGCGCGAGTTGGCGGGAGTCACTCGAGTGGGTCGAGCGGCTCAATCCCCCGCACGTCTCGGTCTACATGTTTGAGATCGACGAGGACAGCCGCCTGGGCCAGGAGATGCTGCTCGGCGGCGTGCGTTATGGTGCAGGACTGACGCCCGACGAGGACACCACTGTGGCGCTGTACGAGGAGGCGGTGGAGCGGCTCGACGAGCTCGGTCTGCCCCGCTACGAGATCTCGAACTTCGCCCGGCCGGGACACGAGTCGAGGCATAACCTGAAGTACTGGCGGCTGGAGCCGTATCTGGGATTCGGCGCGGATGCCCACAGCCTCGACGGTGGCCTGCGCTGGCAGAATAGCGAGGGCGTGGCGGAGTACGTTGCGCGCTGGAAGCGGGGCGAGGCGGCACGGGTTGAGCAGACGCCGGCCGTCCCCCAAGAGGAGCGGTTCTTTGTGGGGCTGCGATTGGCAGCGGGCGTCGAAGCCAGCGCAGCGGAGCGGCTGCACTTCGCGGAGCCCATCGCGCGGTTAATCGAGGCGGGACTGCTCGCGGATACCGGCCAGCGGCTCAAGCTGACGCCGCGCGGAGTCTTGTTATCCAACGAAGTTTTTCAGGAGTTCATAGCACCGGCATGCCCAGCGAACTGATCGATCTGCGAAGCGATACCGTAACCCGGCCGACGGCGGCCATGCGCGACGCGATGTTTCGCGCCGAAGTTGGCGACGACGTGTACGGGGAAGACCCGACAGTGAACCGGCTGGAAGAGCGGGCCGCGGAGATCTCCGGCAAGGAAGCGGCGCTGTTCGTCCCCACCGGCTGCATGGGAAACACCATCGGCGTCAAGCTGCTGACCGAACCGGGCCAGGAAGTGATCAGCGAATCGCGCGGGCACTTGCTGAACTACGAACTCTCGATGACGGCCTGGTTTTCGGGCTGCCTGATTCGCCAGGTTGACGGCGAGGACGGCATTCTGACGTGGGAGAAGATCGAGCCGCATTTGAGGCCGCTCGGTCCGCACGCCGCTCCGACCGGCTGCATCGAGATGGAGAACACCCACAACATGGGTGGCGGCACGGTCTACCCGCAGGACATGTTCGACACGATCTGCGACCGCGCCCACGAGCTCGGTCTGGGCGTGCACCTGGACGGCGCGCGCATCTTCAACGCGGCCGTTGTGACGGGCCTGCCTGTAAGCGAGATGTGCCGCAAGGCCGACACCGTGATGTTCTGCCTGTCGAAGGCGTTGGGTGCGCCGGTGGGCTCGATGCTGGCCGGGCCGCGCAAGCTGATCGGCACGGGCAGGCTACTGCGCAAGCGACTCGGCGGCGGAATGCGGCAGGCCGGAGTGCTCGCCGCGGCCGGCTTGATCGCACTCGAAGATATGCCGAAGCGGCTGTTCGAAGATCATGTGAACGCCAGGCTGCTGGCCGAAGGGCTGGCCGCCATACCGTCCGTGCAGGCGTGGCCCGAGAAGACCCAAACCAACATCGTGGTCTTCGACGTCTCGGCAACCGGACTCACCAGCGATCAGATCAGCGCGAGCTTGAAGGACCGCGGGGTGTTGATCAACTCGATCGATGACCGGCTGATGCGCGCCGTGACGCACTACGACGTATCGCGCACCCAGTGTCTGACTGCGCTCGATGCGCTGCGTGAAGTACTGCGATCAAGCGCTCGGGCGTAAGTTTAACGAACGTCTCCGGAGAACCTGCGCCCGCAAGGGTCTGGGCTGTGCCCGGGCCGCAGGCGCAGGCTCCAACCAAGAGTGAATCAGGGCGAATTCCCTGCGTTTATTGGCGCTATCCCCGACTAAAGTGTTACGATTCTTGACCAAACCACACATATACTGGGGAGCCCACTGGAGGGGATCGCACGATGAAGAAGGAAATGGGGACGTCCTTCGGACTGGCGGCGCTGCTAATGGTGTTGTTGCATCCGGTGATGCCGGAGGCGTCGCGAGGCGGTTCCGGCGGCGCAGCGGCAAAGCAAGCAGAGAAGGACAAAGCCGCGGCCAGTGGCGGGGACCAGGAGCCGGCGGACGGACCGTGGCTGGCCATCCAGAGCCACTTCCACGCCGAGACTCGGCCTGCCACCGCGGAACAACACCCCCCCGGCTGCGACGGCGTCGTAGGACGGCTCGGCAAACGAGTGCAGGGGCGGACGGACCAGAATTCACTGCAGACCTGCATCCAGCAGTTGGCTGGCGTGCCGGGCGATTTTGAACAGCGTTTTTCGTCGTGGTCGATTGTGGCATCGGTGGCCGATCCGTTGCACACCCGCATGGCGCTCACCCTCGACAGGCAGATCGAGGCCATGGAAGCTGCCGCGGAGAGCGCCGGCTGGCAGTTTGGCGGCCAGTGGCTGCCGTGGGGCGACCGAATCACTCTGCCTGACAACGACATGATGAAGCGGCGCAGCCAACGGCGCCTGATGCGCGAGCAGGAAGATATCCCCGGCGTGCTGCTGTTCCGGCGCAAGCGCCAGATGCCTTGTGCTGGAGAGTGCCCCAAAGACGAGGTTTTGACTATCTTCCTGGTTGGCGAGACGCCCACCACGGGCGTGCCGGGCGCAGCATTTTTTGGTGCGATGAACCTGGCCAGGGCGCTCACGAACCACGGTCACAAGATTGGAGTGCTGGGTCCCATCTACTCGGGGTCTCTCGCCTCCATGGGCGATCTGCTGCACGGCTGGATGCTCGACTATGGCGGCACCGACGGCTCGAAACTGTCATCGACGGTTTACTCCGGCAGCGTTTCAAGCAGGTACTCCGCACAGGATTTCATCCGTCAGACGCAGCTTGGATTCCGGAGCGGGATTGCCGATTCCCCGGAGTACGAAGCGACCGTTACCAAAGTACTGGAGAAGTACGGAGTTGGCGTGGACCGCGTAGCGCGCCTGGTCGAGTCCGGCACCGTGTTCGGCAGCGACTATGTGCGCAAGGACAAGCAGGGCAAGCGCGAGCCGATACGTTCGTATGTATTCCCTCGCGGTATCAGCCAACTGCGGAACGCGTATCGGGATCAGGCTGGCGGAAGCGGAGGGAATCAGGACGGATCCGCTGCGCCGGCACTCAGTTTCTCGCTGCACGACTCGGACGAGGGCGAGGACATCGTGCCCACGTATTCGAAGCAGACGCCGTTCACGCAAGACGCGGTTCTGACAACGATCATGCGGGACCTGCAGCGGCGCGAGATTCGCCTGGTGGATATCGTGGCGACGAACACGATGGACACCCTGTTCTTATGCCGGGTGCTGAAGAGTCAGTGCCCCGATGCGCGAATCCTGATCGAAGACGCCGAGATCCTGTTCATCCCCGACGCGCGGCAGGATCCGTTGCGCGGCACTTTGTTCCTCTCGACCTATCCGATGTTTGCCCAGGGCGAAGACTGGCTGCAGCCAAACAACTCCGTGCGGATGTTCGCCGGGCCCGGCTTCCAGGGGATTCACAACGCCGTCAACTTCCTGATGCGGGATCTCGGCGCACTCTCGGGAAAGCCCGAACTCCGCGGGTGGGGCACGTTGGAGGACCGGAAGAGCCATAGGCCCGAGCCCGGCATCTGGCTTTTGAGCCTGGCCCGTTCCGGCTTCACCCCGATCGACGTGTTCGAGAGCAAGGATCCGTGTTCTCTGCTGAAAGTTCAAACCCCCGCGGCGGTCGCCTCCACGTGCGATCCACAAGTCGCACCGAAAATCGTCATCAAGGACGGGTCGGTGGGTCAAGCAGTCCTGAAGAAGATGCCGCTGCCTCCCGAGACGTGGCTGTTGACCACCCTGCTGCTGACAATTGCCGCTTTGATCTATTGCGGGTGTGTGGTTATCGCCAACCTGCCCGGGGCTCCGCAGTGGTCGTTCTGCTTCACGATGGGCAACAACGGTGGTGCGCTGGAGTTGCCCATTATGGGTGCCGGGGTGGCTTTGTCCAGCATGATCCTGTTCCTGATTATCCCGTTTTGGCTGTTCTGGCCGGGTACTCCGTCGCCCGGGTGGCTGCGCACTCTAGCGGCATTCGCGTCGCTCGCCGCCGTAGCGCCGCCTGTGGTGTTCGTCATTACCCGATCGGTGCGCACGTCCGTCCGCAGCACCGTGAGTTGGTGGAACCATGCCTTTGTCGGCGCGCTCTACGCGTTGATGATCATCCCGTGGGCCTACTGCTGCGTGCAGGGCGGCGCGGATAGTGCCGCGGCGAAGATGTTCGTCTACCGGGCATTCGAGTTGCCGGGCTGCGTCTCCCCCGCAGTTCCCATGCTCGCCACCTGTTTCGCCATGGGCGCTGCCAGCGTGATGCGTGCGTGCCGTTACGCCGCAGTCGGCGCCATGGGCAAATCGCTGCTGTCACTCCCCGACCAACTGCAGGCCAAGGCCGCGGACGTTTCGGGCATGCTGATGCGCGCCCCTGGCCTCGGCGGCAAACACCTGGTGACCCGGCCGGTTCCGCTGTTGGCCGCAATCATCGTGCTGTTGATCGCAAACATGGACGGGGGCATCGATCCGTTCGACCGGACCGGCTTCGTGTGGGCCATTCGCTTCGCCAACTTCTGCCTTTTGTGGACTGTTTTTCACTACTGTCACGATCTGCTGCTACGCTGGCTCGCGCTCAAGGACCTATTAGCAGCCGCGCGCGCGGATCTGACGGATCCCGATATCGAACGACTGAACAGCAAGAAGTCCTCGCAGCCGAGCTACTTCACTCAAGCAGCGAGGCAAGTCCACAACATAGCGTTTACGCTGGCCCTCTGTTTCGTTGCGCTGGTGGTCTTCTTCAGCACTTACTCGCCGCAGGCGCCAAACGCTCTGGGACGCTGGCTGCTGGTTCTGTTCCTCATCGTGGGCACACTGGTGACTATCGTTCTGGTAGGCCTTGAGAAGGACTACGTGCTGAGCAAGGCGGTGGGCAGCGAGCCAGGAGAGTTGAATACGGAATTCTGGCTCAGACTGATTGGTTTCGGAGCATTACCGCTGCTCGGACTGGTGGGGCACCTGTTCCCGGAGCTTTCCGGGTTTGTCTCCAACTGGGTCCAGCCCAGTATGGAGGCGCTCCGTTAGGGCCGCCTGGTTTGCTCACGGGTACCACTTCCTCCCTCTCGCGGCCCCGTTCGGATCGGAACTGCGGTCGAGACGGAGTGGTGTCTGGTACCGGACTCTATCGCTCGCATTCGTTCGCGGTTTCATGCCGGGCGGCGGGCGCAGATGCTCAGCATTGGGGCTAAGCGGGCGCCTATCCGCCGATAGCGGCGTCGATCAGCGCCTGGCGGACCTGCAGGGTATCCGCTTCGCTGAGTTTTGCGCCGCGCTTGGTGACGTGAAAAACGTCGATGGCTCGGTGTGCTTCCGTGTTGACCAGCACGACTTCGATATTGCAATCCGACCGCGAAATGGCGGAAGCGAGTGCGTACAGCAGACCGGGCCGATCGTGCGCGACGACCTCAAACAGCGTAGCCGCATCGGAGGTTGCCGTATCGAGCGAGACCTGCGCGTCCACTTTGCCGGAGCGTGAAGGCGGCGCCTTAGCCGGCCGGCCTTGCAGCAGTTGCTCCACGCGCACCTCGCCCAGGATGATCCGGCGCAGCATCGAGCGTAGCCGCTCCAACTCGGGCGGGTTCAACTCCAGGTTGTTGCCCGGGTCGGAGAATACGAATGCGTCGGCAATGTAGCCGTGCCGGTTGTGGAAGGCCTCGGCTTTCAGGATGTTCAGGTTGAAACTGGAGAGTCCGCCGGCCACGGAGGCGAACAGAAACGGGCGATCGTGGGCGACGACGGAAAGATGGTAGAAGCCGTCTCGCTTTTCGATCTGCAGCGCCGCGCTGTGTTCCTGAGCGGAAGCGTAGAGCTTGGCCTGGGCCGCAGCCTGCTCCATCGAATGGGTGAACAGGTAACGCCGCGGTAATCCGTCCAGGAACTCCGCGAGCAACGGGTTTTCTTCCGGCGAGACGGGCGGAGTCTCGGGCTCGAGGCTGTCGCTGAGCTCCCGGGTCAGTTCCCTTTGTGTCACCCGGTAGAGCCGCCATAGCTGTTCCAGCCGCCAAGGGGTTAGGGCCGAAGGGTTGACGGCGTTGATATCCGCGAGCGTCATCAGTGTCAGAAGGCGCAAGCGTTCTTCCGTGGAGTTGAGCGCGGCCGAGTAGCGCGCGGTTTCCGGATCGGACAGATTGCGGCTTTGCAGCAGCGTGGAGAGGTCCAAATGGCGCTGAATGAGGAACATGACCGTCGCGCTCTCGACTTCTCCAAAGCCGCTCCGCGACAGGAATTCCTTCGCCAGGCGCACGGACTCGATCTCGTGATTGCCGCCTGTACCCTTGCCCAGGTCGTGGAACACCAGCGCGAGGCGGAGTATCCACAGCTCGTCTTTGCTCTCTTCGAGCAGAGGTACGAAGCGGAGGGTCGGCCCGGCCTTTGCGTTCGCCAGTTCTTCCAGCGATTCGAGAGTGACGATGGTGTGTTCGTCCACCGTGTAGTGGTGATAGAAGTCGCGTACTACCAGGTGTTCGACGTGGCCCCACTCCGGCAGAATGGCGCTCAGGAATCCGCAGGCGCGCATCGAGCGCATGGCCAGCGAGACAGACGGCAGGCAAAGCATCTCCCGCCACCACTTGGCCTGCGGCGGGTGTGAGGCGTAGTTCCGCGCCCACCTGGACAAATGGGCGGAGACGCGCTGTTCGGTTTGGCGCGCCGGTGCGACCCCATGCCGGGCAACGAACTGGAACAGCCGCAACGGCAATTCCGGATCGACATCCAAGTCGGCGGGGTTGCGCAGGAAGACCATGTCTCGCGAGACCGTGAATTCCGTGTTCGATAGCCGGGAGCGCCAGTCGCGGAAGTTCGCGAGCATCGAACGCTCCAGCTTCTCGCTCATCTCCAACTCGGACTGGATGTCCAGCCAGATCGAGTGGGCGTCGCGGTACCAGGCGCGCATCCACTCGGCCGGGTCGTGCCAGGGAGAAAACGGCGCGGCGGACAGCGCATCCTGAGACTCGAAGTCGAGCAGGTTCTGGTCGCGCCCGGCGCGGAAATGCAAGAACGTCCTAACCGACGACACGTGCGCCGCCGGATGCGGATCGAGGGGTGGGGGCACTTCTCCGTCGCGCAAACGGGGCAGCCAGCGCGTCGTGTGGACGTCGCGCAACCCACCAGGCGCCTCTTTTACATCCGGTTCCAAGCGATAGATGGTCTGGTGGAACTTCGCGTGGCGGGACCGCGTGGCCTTGCACAGCAGGCGCATGATTTCCTTGCGCTCGGTGTTGAGGAAGCGCGCAAAGCGCTCCCGCAATTGGGCATGCAGCGCCAGGTCGCCGGTCAGGAGCCGCTCGTCTAGCAAACTGATCGTCAGTTCGAGATTGCCGTCGTGCAGCACCAGGCACTCGTCCAGGGTCCGTACCGATTGGCTGCAGCGCAATCCCGCATCCCACAGGTGGCGCACGAACTCCGAGATGGCGGTTTTCGCCGAAGAAACGATTACCGGCCGCCGGGAGAGCAGCAGGAGATCGATGTCGGACTGCGGGAAAAGCTCCCGGCGGCCGTAACCGCCGACAGCCAGGAGGGCGAAATCTTCCGGGAAGGCAGGCAGCAACGAGGCGGCGTGAGCCTCAAGGACCTCCGTATCGACGTAGGCTGTCCTCGCTTTCCAAACGGCTTGAGCATCCCCGGTTTCGAGAAACCGGGTTCTCCAGCCGTCCAGGAACTCATTAGAGAGCTGCTTCCCCGCGCTCGTCATTGCGTATTCGAATCGCCTCCTCGACGGTGTAGATAAAGATCTTGCCATCGCCGATCTTGCCTGTTCGCGCGGCTGCGGAGAGCGTTTGCACGACCTCTTCGACACGAACGGTGGCTACGATTAGCTCGAGCTTTACCTTCGGCAACAGGTCCACCTGATATTCCTGGCCGCGATAAACCTCTTTGTGGCCCTTCTGGCGTCCATGGCCTCTAACTTCGGTAATGGTCATCCCGTCGATGCCAATTGCCTTGAGCGCATTTTTGACATCTTCCAGCTTGTAGGGCTGTATCACGGCTTCAATCTTTTTCATCGTGGATCTCCGTTCTCACTTGGAACGCTATGCATCCAAATTGTAGCCTTCTTCTCCGTGCATGCTCAGATCGAGGCCGTTTTCCTCCTGCTCCGCGTCGGGCCGCAGACCGCAGAGCGCGCCAGCGATCTTGAGACAGACGAAACTCCCCGTCGCACCCAGCGCCAATGCGATCAGCACGCCAATCGCCTGGTTGCCGAGTTGCGCGGCGTTGCCCTCCAGCAGGCCGGAAGGCAGCGTGGCACCGGCGGCGGTCTTCAAGATGGGGTTCACCAGACTGGAGGCGAACACTCCGGTCAGCAACGCACCCAGCGTTCCCCCCGCGCCATGCACGCCAAACGCGTCGAGCGAGTCGTCGTAACCCATCCGCATCTTCACGAAGGTCACCATGAAGAAGCAGAAAATACCTGCTAGGAACCCGATGATCAGGGCTGGCATCGGCTGAACGAATCCGGATGCGGGTGTGATCGCCACCAACCCGGCTACACAACCCGAAATCCCGCCCAGCATGCTCGGTTTGCCGTTGAGCAGCCACTCCGCCAGGATCCATCCCGCCGCCGCCGCCGCCGCGCCGAAGTGGGTGGCCACGAATGCGCTCGAGGCCAACCCCGAAGCGTTCAGCGCGCTGCCCGCATTGAACCCGAACCAGCCGAACCACAACATGCAGGCACCGATGACGCTCAACACCAAGTTGTGCGGCTTCATTGGCTCGTGCCGATACCCGCTGCGGGGGCCGAGCACTATCGCGGCGACCAGCGCGGAGATGCCCGACGTGATGTGCACGACAGTTCCGCCGGCAAAGTCCAGGCAGGGGATGCTCCCGCCCATCGACGCGTTCAGCAATCCGCCCTTGCCCCACACCATGTGCGCCATCGGAAAGTAAACCACCAGCATCCACAGGGTTGTGTAAACCAGCATCGTCGAGAACTTCATGCGTTCCGCATACGCGCCGGAGATGAGGGCGGGCGTAATGATGGCAAACATCAACTGAAACACCATGAACGTCAGGTGCGGAATGGTCGGTGCATAGTCCGCATTGGGCGCCGCGCCAACTCCGTGCATGAACACAAACTGGAATCCTCCAATGAACGAGTTCCCCTCGCCAAATGCCAGACTGTAGCCGACTACGGCCCAGAGAATCGTGACCAGAACCATGAGCACAAAGCTGTGCATCATGGTGGCCAGCACGTTTTTACGGCGGACCAGACCGCCGTAAAACAAGGCCAATCCCGGCCCCGTCATAAACAACACAAGCGCGCAACTGGCCAGCATCCAGGCGTTGTCGCCGGAAGACTGCGCTGACTTTGTGGATTCTTCGATCGCCTTCAGCCTCGCGTCGAGGCTCCCAGGAACCTGAGCGGGCGCGGCCATCGACGTCCAGACAAGGGACGGCAGTAGAGAAAGACAGATTCTCCTGAACACGGATGGGGTACTCCTACGTGGTCGAAACCTAACTGGGGTTGAAATCATAGTACATCGCCCAGCGTCCCCGGCTGGAACGAATTTATTCATGGGGGCTAAAGGGATTTTCTATTAGTCTAAGGTGTTTATAAGAAATGACTTAGTGAATCGCCGAGCGAGTGGATGGATTCGGAGGAAGCAGGTCTGGGCCCTCCGGCGCCATTCGGGCCTGCCCTACTGACGCGAGATGATATGATGGCCGCGAACCGGAGCGAGCCAAATGAAACCAATTCGAATCCTGACCGCGATGCTCATTCTCGTCGGCTTGAGCGCGCCGATCTCCAACCCGCTGCAAGCCCAGGCGAAGCGCAAGCGACTACTTGTAATCGGCGCAGTGAAGGGCTGGCAGCACGATGCCACCTCGCAGGCCATGGCGACGCTATCGAACCTCGGCCGGGAATCGGGGCTGTGGGATACCTACATCAAGACCGACACCCAGTTGATCACCAAGAAGAAGCTGACCGGCAACGCTAAGAACATCGACTACTTCGACGCGGTCGCTTTTTACACCACGGGCGAGCTCGACATGGACGACGAGCAGAAGGCCGCGCTGATCTCTTTCGTCAAAGAGGATGGCAAGGGGTTTCTGGGAGTTCACAGCGCCATCGACACCTTCTACAAGTGGCCGGAATACGGAGAGATGACGGGTGCCTATTTTGACGAGCACCCCTGGATGACGTTCGAGGCCCCGGTGATTATCGAGGATCCCCAGAGCCCGATCGTGCGGCACTTCCCGCTGGCGTTCAAGACCTGGGACGAGATCTACCAGCCGAAGGACTTCTCGCGCGACAAGGTCCGCGTTTTGGCGCGTTTGGACGAGAACAAGCTCGACCTGAAGAATCCGCGCGTCCACCGCGCCGACCATGATTTCGCCGTCGCCTGGATGAAGCAATACGGCAAGGGACGCGTGTTCTATTCGACTTTCGGGCACACCCCCGAATCATGGGACCGCCCGGATATGCAGAAGATGTGGTTGGAAGCCACGAAGTGGGTCATGGGCCTGATCGAGGCCGACGCTACCCCGCGGCCGCGTCCGGCGAATTAGGGAGCATTCCCGAAGCCGCTGATTTACGATGCGTGCGCCAGCGCCCGGTCGGGTAGATGCCGGAAACGTGCGGTGGCGAACAGTACGAACGCTGCCGCGACATAACACAGGGCGCCCAACAGCAAAGTGTTCTGCAGGCCAATGTAAATCGCGCAGCAGATAGACAAGGCCGAGCCCAACACGCTGGCCGCCGCATTCATCGACCAGGCCCAGCGCACGGCCGTCGGCTGCCACGCCTCCAGCAACGCGAGGCCTCCCGGGAAAGGCATTCCCATCAGGAACCCTGCCGGGGCGACTAGCAGGACAGCGCACAGCAGCCGGACGAAAGTCGGTGCGGTAGCCAGGGCTGAACTGGCCGGCGTGACCAGCAAGGCGAGCAACGCGACCGCTGCCGCCACGGCCAAAGGGACGAAGCGCAGACGTTTCTCGTCGCGGTTCAGGATTCGGCGGCTTGCGAAACTGCCGAGCCCGCTGGACAGCAGCATCGAAAACACGACGACCGTGAGCGCGTACGTAGGGTGGCCCAGCAGCAGGATCAGCTTCTGGATCAGGCCCACTTGGATAATGATGTAGCCTGCGCCGAGCAGAAGAAAATACGGCAGAAAAAGCACCACTCCCCGCTCGTGCGGCAATCTAGCACCAAGTAGAAGCGGCGGCAGCAACAGCGTTACGAGGGTGGCAACGACACTTACGGCCAGCAGAGTAAACAAGGCAGGCAAGGCCAGGTTCACCTTGAAATCCGCGTTGTCCTGATTGAACGAGTCGAGGAGCGACCACACATTGCGCGCCTGCACGGTGTAGAAGAAGAACGGCCGGTCGTCCGGCACGGGCCGCACGTCGAACGGGTAGCTCGCATAGAACTTATCCACGTCCTGGGCTAGCAAGAGTTGGCTGAAAGCGGTCGATCCCGGCGTGTCTGGCGCGTAAACCGTTTGCAGTTTGTCGGTCGTGGTTGCGTGCGCTTTCGCAAGATCCGCAACAGTGAACGGCTTGCGCGAAATCAACACGGTATCGGTCGCGCCCCAACGGTAGATTCGCGGCGATTGCTCTCGAATTACGATGACGTGACGCCAGGCATCCGCTTCCCCCAACCTGGAAAGGGCCTCACGTGCCAGCGAGAGCAAACGCAGTGATTCTCGCGGTGGCTGAAAGCCCCAACGCGTGAAGGAGAGCACGCCGTCCGGAGTCAGATGATTCAGATAATCGAGAAAGGCTTCGGTGGTGTAGAGGTTGTTCTCTGACAGGGCGAACGCGCCGGCTGCGGTAGACGCCCAAGTGTCTACGAGAGTGGCCTGTAGTACCTGGTATTTCTCACTTGACCGCCGCACGTAGCTGCGCCCATCTTCGACCACGATGCGCACATCGGGTCGCAGATAGATGCCTTTGTTCAACCTGGCGTAGTTGCGCCGCATGATGGTCGTGGCGATGATCGGATTAATTTCGACACCGGTGACGTCGTGGCTGCCCGAGCCCATTGCGCGCGCAATATCCCAGCCGCCCCCCGCGCCGAGAACAAGGGACTTGCTCCCAGGCCGAATGTTGTAGACAAAGCCCGGGCCTTCGGCGGCGAGCTGGGCGTGTTCTTCCGGCGTCAGATGGTCGATGTCGAATTGCGCTATTTCCGTACTGGCGTCGGCGTCGATAGCAATGACCTGTCCGCCGGCCGGACCGTTCTTCACGGCGATGCGCGAGAAACTGTTCCACTGCACGAAGTTCTCGCCGCGTAACTCCGCGCCTTTGGCTGTCCGCAGGTCGAGAATGTGAGCCTGCTTGTTGTAGGTGACCAGACCCACCAGCGCTAACGCCAAGGCGACGCCGAAAGCCCTCCCGCGCACGGTCTTGGCGAGGCCAAACCAGACTGCCGAAGCCGATGCGGAAAGTACGGCCGAGGCCAGCACCGCGCCCGGCGCACCGATGATGTCGAGCAGTGGTATCAGTAGCAGGCAACCCATCGCGGCGCCGCCCAGATCCCAGAAATACACCTTCTCAACGCGGGAAATGCTCTCCGAGATCGCGAGCGAAACTACGATCCCAGAGAACAGGAACGGCAGCGAAGCCAGGACGTATACGCTGCCCAGCAATGCGAACGAAGTCCCCCCATACTGGCCCAGCAGCCAGGTGAGGACCAGCGTGGTGACGATGGCATTTGCGGCTGAGACAACTCCCAGTTGGCGGTACAAGTCGCGCCCGCGCTTCGGGAACAAATAGGACGCCACACCGCCCGCACCGAGTCCAAACAAAGCGATTGAGATGGCGAGGAAGGCGAAGTGATAGTAGAAAATCACCGAAAACAGGCGCGTCAGCGCGAGCTCCAGGATGAGAGTGGCTGAAGTGGTAAGCGCCACGCCAGCATACACCGCGCCCCAGGCGGGACTCCTAGAAGCTTGAGGAGATGAGACCGTTGACAAACTACTATCTATCCTAACGTGAAGCCGGACCGAAGCGCGGTTGTGAGCAGTGCAAGGAAAGTGACCCCACTGTTGCCTGACCGTCGGGGTTCCGTTCCGGCCAGAATGGAACCCCGACGGTCAGGCAACAGTGGGGTCGGCAGGCAATTTGATCCGCTACGCCCGACGCGTAGCCCCTACATGATGGCCGTTGGCGGCGCGGGTTCGTCCGGTGAACCGGCGCGCGACAGCGGCAAGCGGATCATGTACAGGGCCAACAGGACCAGCACGATCAACCCACCTGCCAGCGGCGGTTCGGCGAAGAAGTGGAAGATCGATGCCAGCGGCTTGTCGGTGGCCATTACAACGCCGGCCTTGATCAACCCCATCAGAGCCTCGCCTGCGATCAGGCCGGAGGCACACAGCACCCCCGCATTCTCGATGCGCGCCTTCTGGGCGTCGTTGTAGTTGTTGCGGTCGCGGTACACGTCGCACAGCCAGCGGATCACGCCGCCGACGAATATGGCGAAGGTGGTTTCCAGGGGCAGGTACATACCGACGCTGAACAGCATCGGGCTCTTGACCTGGACCATGATCAGCCCAATGCCCATGAAGATGCCCACGATCACGAGCGGCCAGGGCATGTCGCCGCCTACGATGCCTTGCGCGAGACTTGCCATCAGCCCGGCCTGTGGCGCGGACAGTTTGGCGTCGCCAAAGCCGATGCCGCCTTCCTTGATGTTGCTCTGATGCAGCCACAGAAGCGGAAAGTACAGCACCAGGCTGGCTACCAGAACTCCCAGAAAATCGCCGATCTGCATCCGGCGCGGCGTGCCGCCGAGGATGTGCCCGACTTTCAAGTCCTGGAGCATCTCACCCGCGACCGCGCTGCTGACGCAGATGACGGCAGCGACCCCGAGCACTGCCATCACGCCTGTGGAACCCTTCACCCCGATTGCGACCATCAGCAAAGCGGCGATGATCAGCGTTGAAAGCGTCAGCCCCGAGATGGGGTTGTTGGACGACCCGATCATGCCGACCAGGTTGCCGCTGATGGCTGCGAAGAAGAAGCCCAAAATGATCATCACGACAGCTGAAACGCCGGCGGCGGCATAGTCTTTGGTGAAGAAGAAGTACAGCGCCAGCATGGCGAGAAAGGCCAACCCGAGGCCCATGAAGATCGTGCGGGCGCTGATGTCGAGTTGCGTACGGTCCTGCGCTTCACCTTGTGCGCTAGCCTTCTTCAGGTCGCTGATGGCGCGACCGATGCCCGCCGCCAGGCTCGCCCGCATCTTGAAAAGGGTGTAACTGGCTCCAACAAGCATTCCACCCACCGCGATGGGGCGCACGATGTTCCGCCAGACCTGGTTTCCGATTAGGTCCCAGGCGGCTTCGCCGGGAGGCAATGTCTTTGAAATGTCGGGTCCGAGGAAGTAGATCAGGAGTGGGACCAGCAGACCCCAGGCGAAGATGCCACCCGCGAAGTTCAGCGCCCCCAGGCGCGGCCCGATGATGTAGCCAACGCCGAAGTAGGCGGGGCTGATATTGGGCATTGAAAACTTCGTGATTCCGCCCACGGCAATCAACCGGTCCTTGCCAAGTCGAACCGCACTCTTGCCGATTTCCCCCATCTTGAAGAAGAAATCGGTGCTGGCGTTGAACAGCCGGAACTCACCGAGCAGGTAAACGAGTCCGCCGATGCCCATGGCCTGGAACAGCGTGTTGGCGGCGTCGCTGCCCCGCTGGCCTGCCTTGTGAATCTCCGCCGCAGCGGCGGATTCCGGGAACGGCAATTCGGGATCCTCGACCATCACCCGCCGCAGCAGGGTAACGAACAGGATGCCCAGGGAACCGCCGACTACCATGAGCGCCACCGACTGCCAGTAGGCCATCGACGAATCGAACTGGGGCCACGCTTTTGTGATCACGAACGCGGGGATCGTGAAAACGGCGCCGGCCGCCACGGATTCTCCAATGGATCCGACTGTACGGGCAATGTTCTCTTCGAGGATGGATGCTTTGAAAAGGCGTAGAACTGCCATGCCGATGACTGCCGCGGGATAAGTCGCCGCGATGGTCATCCCTGCCCTCAACCCCAGGTAGGCGTTCGCTGCCCCCAGAATTACCGTCATCACGAGTCCCAGCAGGACCGCGCGCAGGGTGAATTCCCTCATCTGCATCGAGGGCGGAACAAACGGTTTATAATCTTTGGTTTCGCTGGCCATTGCAGGCTCATCTCCTTGAATTGACACGACGGCGGCGGACTCAAAATGGGCGTCCGGATCGAAGCACGCGAGAACATCATACAGCGGGAACGCCCGGTTCCGGGTAGGCTTCGGTCGCTTTTATCACGGAGGATGAGTTGCCCCAAACGGAAACGGCAAGATTGGGGCATATCACGCAACCCGCAATGCGCACATTTGCGTAGTGCTTGGCGTTTCAACACTTTCACTCAGTCCCGTGTTTGGCAACGGACGTGCAGTTTAATCCACCGGAGTCCCTTTTTCATGGCCTACGTTATCACTGATACCTGCACTAAAGACGAGCACTGTATTGAAGCATGTCCCGTGAACTGCATTCATCCGACGAAGGATGAGGCGGATTTTGAAACGGTGGCACAACTTTACGTCAATCCGGCCGAATGCATCGACTGCGGAGCATGCGTGCCAGTCTGCCCGACCAATTCGATCTTTTTGAGTGACGAAGTTCCGGCGGAGCATGCCGAAGCGACCGACAAGAACGCGGCCTATTTCGGCTAGATCGCAGATTCCGGTGCCTGTCTTGTGTTCCAGTTCGCAGCGCTTGGTCTGTACTGAGACCGAGGCAGGCCTTCAGCAGGCAGCGATTCTGAACCCCGCGGCGGTTGGGTGCGAGATTCGGCATTACTGCTGATCGGACTATCACATCCGCAGAGAGGCGATGCCTCTCGGGATGTGCGGGATGGCGAGGGTTTGAGGTGTTCCCTTACCGTCGCGACGTACCTGAAGTTTGAGGCCGCGGTTCAGTTTGTCCTGAGCCGCGGCTTTCTTGTGTAAGCCCGAGCGGCGATTCCTTGTCCGGTTTAGCCCAGCTTTGCTTTGACTTTTCCGCTCAATAGCTTACCGTCGATACGCTTGCCGGCCAACTTCGCCTTGACGGCATTCATCACGAGTCCCATCTGCTTGGAACTGGTCGCGCCGGTCTCCGCGAGAGCTTCGGTAATGGCAGCCTCCAGTTCAGCTTCGGTGGCCGAGGCGGGCATGTAGCTCTCGATGACGCGCCGCTCCGCCTCTTCCTTTTCGGCCTGTTCGGGGCGTCCGCCCTGGCGGTACATGTCGGCGGCGTCCTGACGCTGTTTAACCAGTGAATTCAGAATCTTGAGCTCCGCCGCTTCGTCCAGCGGAGCAGCCGAATCGACTTTTGCCTTCATTACGGCAGCCTTGAGCATACGGACGGCGCTGAGCCGCGCCTCGTCTTTCGCCTTCATCAGGACGAGCAAGTCTTTCTGCAACTGATCGATTAGGGCCATATTTTGATATCCTGTTAGGTCTACCTACACATACCATGCACATCCGGAAGCAGCGACTCCTGACGCCTGGGCCGACGCCTCTACTGCCTCGCGCCCTGCACGCCATGATGGCGTCCGACATCCACCATAGGACGCCGGACTTCATTAAACTCTACCCGCTCGTACTGGCCGACCTCAAAGAGGTATACGGTACCAAGGGTGACGTATTGATCACGGTCAGCTCAGGGACCGGCGGGTTGGAAGCTTCGATTTCGAACTTCTTCAGCGAGGGCGACACCATCATTATCGCCTCCGCCGGCAAGTTCGGCGAACGCTGGGCGGAGTTGGCCAAGGCCTACCGACTCAACGCGGTCGTCCTGACTGCCGAGTATGGCGATGTCGTCGCGCCGGAGCGCATCGAACAGGCCCTGCGTGAGAACCCGTCCGCGCAGGGCGTCGCCTTTCAGGCTTCCGAGACTTCGACCGGTGCCGCGCACGACGTACGCGCCATAGCCGAAATCGTGAAGAAGACGGGCGCGCTGTGCATCGTGGACGCGATCACCGGCCTCGGCACAATGACGCTCGATATCGACAACTGGGGTCTCGACATCGTGGTCGGCGGCTCCCAGAAGGCCTTCATGATCCCGCCCGGCCTGGCCTTTATCTCGGTGAGCGAGAAGGCCTGGACCCACAACGCGACCGCGAAACTGCCGCGCCTCTACTTCGACTTGAAAAAAGA
>Ga0073936_10000923_pt1 | contig 46282 bp, 32 predicted proteins | sample AliMusrvi5mmetaG_FD_87041 | JGI IMG/M metagenome (GOLD analysis project Ga0073936, IMG submission 87041) | Freshwater lake bacterial and archeal communities from Alinen Mustajarvi, Finland, to study Microbial Dark Matter (Phase II) - Alinen... | ecosystem: Environmental > Aquatic > Freshwater >...
AGATATGGGAGATAAAAAATGAGAAATTCAAACAATAAAAAGGGTTCTCAATTACCGCAAACACAAAACGGTAAAGATAAAGTGAACAATGCTGTTGATTCAGAAGGTTCTACAAGATTAGAAGATACAACAGATAAGCGAAATATGGAAAATTTAGCAGATGAAAATTCATTGGCAGTCCTTAAAGATAGTTTTAGGTCAAATACAACTGGGGCAGATGACGATTTGGCTGTAGATATCCAAGACGCTATAGGCAGAGATATGTCTTTATCCCTGGTGGCAGATAATATTCGCGTCACAGTTGAGAATGAAATAGTGACTTTAGAGGGTTTAGTCTATAGGGAACAGGAAAAAATGACAGCAGGCTATATCGCAAGTATTTTCGTTGGGGAGGATAACGTCAATAATTATTTAACTGTTATAGGCAACTAAGTAGATTCGAATTTAACAAGGATGTTCTTATGAAGTTAATGGGAAATTGTGTTGATGAATGAGATGCTCATAAAATTTTAAACAGGAGAACGATATGGATGGTCAAATAGAGAAAATTAAAGGGCGTATTAAACACGCTGTGGGTGTTCTTATTAATAATAAGCATTTAGAAAATGAAGGTAAGGCCGAAGAGTTTCGCGGTACTGTCAAAAATAAGATCAATAATGTCGCCGATAAGATAAAAGAGCAGATATAAACTCTTAATCTTTCAAAAGGAGAAAAATGTCTAAACATCATATTAATAATTTAGCTGAACAAATTGCCAATAAGGGGTATGCTTCAGCGCCATTTCATCAAGAGAAAATGTACGACGAATCAATTTATGAAGTAAAGACAAAAGAGACTCAAGCGAAAGATGGTGATGAAGATAATTATGTAAAGCTTAAGGCGTACCAAATTCATTTAGAAAAAGGGGGATCTGAATTAGATAATTGGTTAGAGGCAGAGCAATGGTTAAAAAATAATTATAAAGCTGTTTAAAGATTAATAAACTAGGGGAATCTAAATTCTCAAGTTTAATTAACATTGATTTTGATGAATTTATTGAATCAGAGCAATTGTTGGAGTAAATGTTTAAGAAATTGGAGGGTCATATGATAAATAAAAATGAGCGAGAATATTATCCAACACGTGATAAGGATAATGATTTTTCTAAGTCTGTTCATACTTGGTTGGCTCAATATGATGAGGAAGATGATTTTTTTTATAAGAAGGCTTCAAGTTCTTTATCAGAACTTACTGAAGAATAATAAAAGATATGTTTTTATTTCGTTTGGCTTTTGTCTTTGTTTTTTTCTTAATTTATGTCCCAATGGTTCATGCCCAAAAGACAACCTATGACATCGTCCAAAGGATCATAATAAGTGAAGGAGCTGATCAAGGTTTAAAGGGAATGATTTGTATCGCGGAAGTTGTTCGTCACAGGGCAAGCGTAAAGGGATTCTATGGTTACAAATCAGGTTGGATCAATAAGGAACCTAAATCCATTTGGGATATGGCGGATAAGGCTTGGAAGCAGTCTGCGTATACAAATTATACAAAGGGTGCGGACCATTTTGAGAATATTCGTAGATTCGGTACGCCTTGGTGGGCAAAGTATTGTGTTAAAACCTATGAGTATAAAGACCATGTCTTTTATAAAGAAAATCGGCATGTTATTGGGCATAGGTAGGTAATAAAGTACAAGATAAGAAATAGAGACAAAAAAGATTACATGGAGAATTTATGTCAAAGAAAACTGTAGCAGAATTATTGATTGAACGGCTAATGCAATGGGGTGTAGATACGATTTTCAGTCTGCCTGGAGATGGGATCAACGGTATTTATGAAGTGCTTCGTATTAATCAAAGTAAAATTAAATTAGTGCAGGTGCGTCATGAAGAAGCCGCTGCTTTTGCAGCTTGCGCATATGCTAAATATTCTGGACGTTTAGGGGTATGCTTGGCAACGTCTGGCCCTGGCGGAGTCCATTTGCTCAATGGACTCTACGACGCTAAATTTGACGGACAGCCTGTCTTGGCGATTACCGGGCATACCTTTAGTGATTTGATTGGTACGCATTATAAGCAGGATTTAGATCTTGATAAATTATTTATGGATGTGGCAGCTTTCAATGAACGGATTATGGGCCCCTCGCATGTGCATAATGTAGTTGATGAAGCCATCAAAACGGCCTTAAGCCAGCGTACAGTTGTTCATATCAATATCCCTAAAGATATTCAGGAATGGGAAATGGATGGTCAGCGCTCAGTTGCCAATGTTCCTGCCCACAGCGCTGATATTTATAAGATGTCTAGACCCGTGCCATCGGTAGCTGAATTGAACGCGGCAGCACTTCTTATCAACGCTGGTAAAAAGGTTGTTATTTTAGCCGGTCGCGGCGCATTAGACTCGCGTTTGGAAATATTGAAACTGGCAGCCATCACCCAGGGAGTAGTTATTAAGGCTCTTCTTGGTAAAGCAGTAATTCCTGACGACAGTCAATATACGACAGGAGGGATTGGACTTCTTGGAACAGCACCTTCCCAAGATGCCATGCAAGAATGCGATACCTTGATTATGGCGGGAACGAGCTTTCCTTATTTAGAATTTTATCCTAAACAAAAAGTTCGAACGGTGCAGATAGATATTGACTCCGCTCGTATTGGACTGAGGAATCCGGTGGAAGTAGGGCTGACGGGAGATTGTCGTGAAACTTTACGGGCATTACTCGAATTATTGGAACAACATAAAGACATAAGTTTTCTGGAGAAATCTCAAGAACGCATGAAAAAATGGAATGAGCTTTTGCGCGTAGAGGGTACGTGCAAGGAAAAGCCGCTAAAGCCGCAAGTGGTTGCGTATCAATTAAGCTCTCTTATAGATAAAAACTGCATTATATGTGCCGATACCGGTGTCGTTACCACCTGGGCTGCCCGCCATATTGTGATCCGTGATGAAATGAAATTTTCTTTGTCTGGAAATCTTTCTAGTATGGCAAATGCTTTGCCTTATGCTGTTGGGGCGGCAATGGCTAATCCTGGCCGTCAGGTTATATGTTTATGTGGAGATGGTGGTTTTTCAATGCTGATGTGTGAATTGGCTACCATAGCCAAGTATCAACTTCCCGTTAAGATTATCATATTTAAAAATAATACGTTTGGCATGATCAAATGGGAGCAAATTGTTTTCGAAGGAAATCCCGAATATGGATTGGAACTGTATCCGATTGATTTTGCGATGTTTGCGCGTTCTTGCGGTATTGCTGGTTTCACTCTTGATGACCCAGAGAAAGCTGAAGAAACTATACAACAGGCGCTGGGTACTCTTGGGCCAGCTCTTATAGATGCGCTCATTGATCCTTTCGAAGCTCCTATGCCTGGACATGTCAGTTCAGCGCAAGCCTGGTCTTTCGCAAAAAGCATGATACGTGGAGAAAAAGACCGTTGGAATATTATAAAGACTGTTGTTAAGAATAAAATGCGACGAATAGTGTAAGTTCTAAGAATGAGGACAGGCGTGATTCATTTTGATTATGTCTGTCTTTTTTAATTATGGCTGCTGAGCAGATAATAAGGAATTTTTGTGAAGAGATTGATAGAAAAGATAGTTAAAAAACCCATGCTTGTGGAGTTGCCATTACGTTCAGAAATGTTTAGTTCTGAACAAATGAAACAACATGGCAAAATGTTAGCGGATGTACACCAGTTAACTAAAAAACGGACTTCCCTTTCGTTATTAACAAGACTAACAGAAAATCAGAATATTCTCTATGAAACCCACCAGTTATTAATCGCGGCGGTAAAGTCTAAACGCTTGATTACGCCGGGTGGTGAATGGCTGCTGGATAATTTTTATTTGATAGAAGAACAAATTCGAACAGCAAAGCGGCATTTACCAAAGACGTACCATCGTCAACTGCCTTTTTTGATTAATGGTCCATCCGCGGGGCTTCCACGGGTCTACGATATAGCGTTGGAGTTGATTGCGCATGGTGATGGGAGGGTAGACCCAGAAACTCTAAGCGGATTTATGGAGTCTTATCAAAAAGTCACGAATTTAGACTTGGGTGAATTGTGGGCCATTCCGATTATGCTGCGCCTTGCTTTGATTGAGAATCTTCGTCGTATCGCGACTAATATTGCTTCAGTCAGAATGGATCAAGATTTGGCTGATTATTGGGTAGACCAAATGTTTGCGATTGCCCACAAAGATCCTAAGAATTTAATTTTGATAGTTGCGGATATGTCGCGGTCTAAACCTCCTATGTCCAACGCTTTTGTCGCCGAACTGACTCGCCGCCTTCAAAGTCAGAGTCCGTCCTTATCGTTACCACTAACATGGATCAAGCAGTGGCTTTCTGAAGAAGGGATGACTATCGAGCAAATGGTCCATCTAGGAAATCAGAATCAGGCTGCTAATCAAGTTTCTATCAGTAATAGTATTGGCAGTCTTCGTTTACTAGGGACTAAAGATTGGCGTGAATTTGTTGAGTCGATGAGCGTTGTTGAAAATGTTTTGCGCAATGATCCTAGTCGATTTTATCGTACGATGGACTTTGCCACTAGGGATCGCTATCGTCATGTTATTGAAACGATGGCGAAAAGGAGTTTTCTTTCTGAAGGTCTGGTTACGCAGAAAGCGATTCAATTAGCAAGTGAAGCCGCAGCTAAGAATGGCATTAATGATCGAAGATCACATGTCGGGTACTACTTAATTGACAAGGGACTTGTAGAACTTGAAGAAGTTATAGGGGCGCAATTTTCTATTTTAGAAATGTTATATAAGATTTCGAAACGGTTTGCATTGTTGCTCTATCTTGCTGGGATTGTCCTAGTTACAATTTTTTTAACTGGCGTTCTATTAACACATATCAATGTTAAAATTGTCCCTTATTGGGAAATTATTATTTTTAGTTTTTTCTTAAGTTTGGCCATTAGTCAATTAGCTTTAGAGTTGGTCAATGGCCTGGCGATGTCTATCGTAATGCCGCATTTGTTACCTCGTATGGATTTTTCTCAAGGGATCCCGTTGGAATTTAGAACCCTTATCGTTGTCCCAAGCATGATTACAAGCGTTCATAATATAGAATGTCTTGTTGAGGCGCTGGAAGTAAGGTTTTTGGCCAATCGTGATGAACATTTGTATTTTGGCTTATTGACTGATTTTTCAGATGCTACCCAAGAAACATTACCACAGGACGCGCCACTACTCAGATGTGTTCAAGAAAAAATAGAAAATCTTAACTCAAAATATAAAAGGGGAAGTTCTGATGTTTTCTTTCTTTTTCACCGTCCACGGCGTTGGAATTCTCAAGAAAATATTTGGATGGGTTATGAGCGCAAGCGAGGGAAATTAGCGGATTTAAATTTGCTTCTACGGGTAGGCTCAAGAGATAGTTTTTCACTGATTATTGGTGGTATAACGGTTTTAAGAAATATAAAGTATATCATCACCTTGGATACTGATACTAAGCTTCCACGTCATTGTGCCCGTCAGCTTATTGAAACTATGGCGCATCCCTTGAATCGGGCTTGTTATGATGAAGCTAAACAATGTGTCTGTGATGGGTATGGTATTCTTCAACCGCGGGTGAGTATGAGTCTGCCAGGTGGGAATCGTTCTTTATTTGCTAGATTGTACGCAGGAGAGTCGGGAATAGACCCCTATACACGCTCTGTTTCTGATGTGTATCAGGATGTGTTTGGTGAAGGCTCCTTTATTGGTAAAGGGATTTATGATGTGGATATTTTTGAACGGGCGCTTAAAGGCCGTTTTACACAAGGGCAGATTTTGAGTCATGATCTTTGGGAAGGATGTTACGCGCGTTCGGGGTTGTTAAGTGATGTAGAGTTATATGAAGACCACCCCTTTCGTTATAGCGTTGATGTTATACGTCGTCACCGTTGGATCCGTGGGGATTGGCAATTAGCTGGATGGTTATGGTCACGGGTTCCTACATCTGATGGTCGAAAGCAGAAAAACACCTTGTCCATATTATCTCAATGGAAACTCTTTGATAATCTACGCAGAAGTCTTGTTCCTGGGGCATTAATAGTCCTTTTATTGATGGGGTGGACGATTTTGACATCTCCTTACTTTTGGACAGGGGTTGTTCTTGGAATCATCTTTATTCCAGCGTTGATCATTTCTATTGTCGACGTGTTTCACAAATCCAAGGATGTATTGCTAAAGCAGCATTTAGAAACGGTGATGCATTCAACGGGTTGGCGTTTTGCTCAAAGGATTTTTACACTCGTGTGTCTGCCTTATGAGGCTTTCTTTAGTTTAGATGCGATTGTACGCACGTTGGTACGGATGCTTATAACTCATAAAAGGCTTCTTGAATGGTGTTTGACAACAGATAAGGACGGCACTTGCGCGGATTTAATGAGTATGTTTCGTTTAATGTCAATCGGCCCTATAATCGCCCTGATCGTTTCTTTTTATTTATCGTTCTTGGATCCATTAGCCTTTAGAGCAGCAGTTCCAATTTTATTGTTATGGGGCGTGTCCCCGGCAGTCGCTTGGTGGATCAGTTGTCCTTTGAAGAGGAGTAAAGTGCAGCTTGTTAGCGACCAGCTTTTTTTTCTTAGGAAACTTTCTCGAAAAACATGGGGATTTTTTGAAGCTTTCTTCACCCAGGAAGATAATTGGTTGCCTCCGGACAATTATCAGGAAAATCGTAGTATCAAGATTGCCCACCGCACATCACCCACCAACATAGGTCTGGCTCTATCAGCAAATTTGGTGGCGTACGATTTCGGCTACATTACGGCTGGCAAACTCATTGAACGTACTCAAAAAACCTTTCGCACGATGGAAGCTTTAAGGCGTTATAAAGGGCATTTTTATAATTGGTATGATACACAATCTTTGCAGCCGCTTATTCCAATATACATATCAACAGTAGATAGCGGCAATCTCGCAGGCCATCTTATGACATTAACTCCAGGACTATTGGCTTTAAGTAATGAGGAAATATTGAGCGTACGTTTTTTTGATGGCCTAAGAGATACCCTCACAGTTTTGATTGACTCGATAGAAGATGTCAATTTGCTCGGTTCTGTAGAACAACTTCAAATTGAAATTGAGAAAGCGTGTGAGTGTAAGCCAAGTTCTTTACCCCAAGTTTTTTTATGTCTTGAACATTTAATTCAATGCGCGGATGAATTAGAAAGTAAACTTTATGTGACTGCCGAGATTGAAGGGACAGAATGGGTCCATGCCATTGGGCAACAATGCAAGGAAGCTCTTCAGGAGATAAAATTTTTAGTGGGGCAAGATTTTTCCAAGATTTCATCGATTCCAACACTTAGCACCTTAAGTAAACTTGAAGGAGAAATCGGTGTTCGGGCGTATCAACGGATTTTAGACATCCAACGACTTGCTCATCAAGGCAGTGATTTCGCCCGGATGGAGTATGGGTTTCTTTATGACAAGCCAAGTCATTTGTTGTCGGTAGGCTATCATCTGCAGGAAGGTAGATTAGACTCAAGTTTTTATGATCTTTTGGCATCAGAAGCAAGACTATGTTATTTCTTAGCGATTGCTCAGGGAGAAGTGCCTCAAAGTAGCTGGTTTGCCCTTGGACGTTTACTTACGACTACAGGTGGGAAACCGGTTCTTTTGTCGTGGAGCGGGTCTATGTTTGAATATTTAATGCCGCTTCTTATCATGCCTACTTACGAAAATACACTGCTTGAGCAAACGTACAGCGCAGCCGTAGAGCGGCAAATCGAATATGGAAAACAGCGTGGAGTGGCATGGGGTATCTCAGAATCAGGCTATAATACGATCGACGCGGGTCTTAATTATCAGTACAGGGCCTTTGGTGTGCCGGGCCTTGGGTTTAAGCGGGGTTTGGCAGAGGATTTGGTCATTGCTCCGTATGCTTCTGTATTGGCGTTAATGGTAGCTCCTTTGCCGGCATGTGTCAATTTACAGCGGCTTGAGAAGGAAGGAATGATGGGGAAATATGGTTTTTATGAAGCACTTGACCATACTCCTTCACGTCAACCTTATGGTAAATCAAGCACGGTGATACGTTCTTTTATGGCCCATCATCAAGGAATGAGCCTGCTTTCATTGGCGTATATATTGTTAGATCGTCCCATGCAAAAGCGGTTCAATTCGGATTTATTATTTCAAGCAAACCTTTTATTACTTCAAGAGAAAGTTCCCAATATTATCCCTTTTCATGTCCATGTCAATGAGCTCTCCAACATCCGCCTTCTTCCCGGTGAAGCAGAAACGCCGTTACGGATACTTAAAAGCCCTAATACTAAAGTCCCGGAAGTTCAGTTATTATCCAATGGAAGGTATCACGTTATGGTAACAAATGCAGGAGGAGGTTTCAGCCGATGGAATGACCTTGACGTTACCCGTTGGCGGGAAGACTGCACGTGTGATAATTGGGGCATGTTTTGTTATATTCGTGATATGGAAAGTGGAAAGTTTTGGTCAAATGCGTATCAACCGACGCTTAAAAAGCCTGATAGCTATGAAGTGGTTTTTTCCGAAGGACGCGCTGAATTTAGGCGGCACGATTATGGTTTAGAGACGTATACGGAGATCGTTGTATCGCCGGAAGATGATATTGAATTACGTCGAGTACGCATTACCAATCGCTCACGAGTCAGGAGAATGGTTGATGTGACCAGTTATGCTGAGGTGGTTATTGCGCCCCAAGCTGCGGATGCCTTGCATCCTATGTTTAGTAATCTATTTGTACAGACAGAGATTATCCAGGCTTCCCAGGCGATTCTTTGTTCCAGACGTCCTCGGTCTGTTGAGGAACATACGCCTTGGATGTTTCATTTAATGGCCGTGCATGGCACTGAGGCCCAAAAGGTTTCCTATGAAACTGATCGAATGCAGTTTGTTGGTAGGGGCAACAGCATTGTCGAACCTTATGCAATGAAACATTTAGCGCCACTTTCAGGTAATCAGGGTTCAGTGCTAGATCCGATAGTTGGTATACGTTGTCAAATAGTCATTGAGCCACTGCAAACAGTCACGATTGATTTAGTTTGCGGTATTGCCACGACACGCGATAAAGCCTTGATTCTAGTTGAGAAATATCAAGACCAGCGGATTGCAGATAGGACGTTCGAGCTTTCATGGACACATGCCCAAGTGGTTTTACGGCAGATCAATGCCACTGAGACAGATGCGCAGATGTTTGGGCATCTTGCTAACTCAATTATTTATGCCCATTCTTTATTACGCGCGGAAACACAAGTTCTTCTAGAGAATCATCGTGGACAAAGTGGTTTATGGGGCAATGCTATTTCCGGAGATTTACCTATTGTTGTCCTTCAAATTGGAGATTCTAACAATATCGAACTGGTTCGTCAGATGGTACAGGCGCATGCGTATTGGCGTTTAAAAGGTTTGAAGGTGGACTTAGTGATTTGGAATGAGGCGATTTCAGGATATCAGCAATTACTTCAAGAACAAACTATTGGGTTGATCGCAGCGAGCGTTCAGGGAAAAATAGCCCGCAACTCAGGTGAAATATTTGTCAGACCAGCCGAACAAATATCCAACGAGGAACGTATTTTGCTACAGTCTGTTGCGCGGGTTATTATTTCAGACCGTCGAGGATCATTGGCAAGTCAGATCAACCGCCGTATCCCAATTGAAGTTCCGGTGGCACGGTTTATACCCAATAAAGAATACCATCCAGAGTCAGGCGCTACTGTTGGTATGTCTGGGGATGATTTAGCTTTTTTTAATGGATTAGGAGGGTTTTCATCTGACGGTCGTGAGTATATCATTATACTATCTCAGCGGCAGGCAACTCCGGCACCGTGGGTGAATACATTAGCCAATGCTCATTTTGGTACCATTGTTTCGGAGAGTGGCATGAGCTATACCTGGGGTGAGAATGCCCATGAATTCCGTCTGACTCCTTGGAATAATGATCCGGTCAACGATTTGATGGGAGAAGCTTTTTATTTACGTGATGAAGAAACAGGCCATTTTTGGTCGCCAACACCTATGCCTGCGCGTTCGAAACAGCCCTACATAACGCGACATGGATTTGGATATAGTGTATTTGAACATAATGAAGGAGGGATCATTTCAGAGCTTTGGGTTTATGTGGCTTTGGACGCATCCATCAAGTTCTCGGTTCTTAAGATTCGTAATACATCAGGTCGAGCTCGTCGACTTTCTGCCACCGGTTACGTGGAATGGGTGCTTGGAGATTTGCGTTCCAAAACAGCGATGCATGTGAGTACCGAAGTCGATCATTTGAGTGGCGCAATTTGTGCCCGTAATCCTTACAATACGGAATTTTCTGAAATAGTTACTTTTTTTTCTGTAGATGATATGAAAGGAACAATAACCGCCGATCGTACGGAGTTTATTGGACGTAACGGTTCAATTCATAATCCATCAGCTTTATCGCGTGCGCATCTCTCTGGACGTGTAGGGGCGGCTTTAGATCCTTGTGCCGCGATTCAAGTTCCGTTTGATTTAGGTGCGGGGGCAGAGCGGGAAATTGTTTTTACTCTTGGGCTTGGGAAAAATATGGAGGATGCCCGTAATCTGATCAAGAGATACTGTGGAGCAGTAGGAGCAGAAGAAGTTCTGAAAACTGTGACCAAGTACTGGACGCATACTCTTGGAGCTGTACAGGTAGAAACTCCCGATGCATCCCTTAATGTGCTGGCTAACGGATGGCTTGTTTATCAAACCTTGGCTTGTCGTCTTTGGGGGCGCAGTGGGTATTATCAATCAGGAGGGGCCTTTGGTTTTCGCGATCAATTGCAAGATGTCATGAGCCTGATCCATAGCACCCCTGTGTTGATGCGTGAGCATTTACTGTTATGCGCGTCCCGTCAGTTTTCTGAGGGAGATGTTCAGCATTGGTGGCATCCGCCATCAGGCCGGGGTGTGCGTACGCATTGTTCAGATGATTATCTTTGGTTGGTTTTGGCCACTTCCAGATACGTTTTGAGCATAGGTGATACAGGAATATTGGAAGAAATGGTTCCGTTTCTTCGAGGTCGATTGGTAAATCCAGATGAAGATTCGTATTATGATAAACCAAACCAGTCCTTAGAGAAGGGTAGTTTATATGAACATTGCCAACGGGCCATATTCAAAGGTCTTGCGTTTGGAGAACATGGTTTACCTTTGATTGGTTCCTGTGACTGGAACGACGGAATGAATCTTGTCGGTAAAGCGGGCCTAGGTGAAAGTGTTTGGTTGGGATTCTTTCTTTATGAAGTGCTCATAGAGTTTGCGAAGATTGCAGAGCTTAGGGGGGATTTGTCATTTGCTCAACTTTGTAAAACCCATGCAGCTCAATTGCGTCAGAATATTGATAAAAATGGTTGGGATGGGAAATGGTATAAGCGAGCGTATTTTGATGATGGGACACCTCTTGGCTCAGCGAGTAATCCGGAATGTCAGATCGATTCAATTTCTCAAAGTTGGTCAGTGCTTTCAGGGGCAGGGGATCCTGAATATGCGCGTACGGCGATGGAGTCTCTTAATCGACGTCTTGTTCATCGGGATAGCAAGATCATTCAACTGCTTGATCCTCCGTTTGATAAGTCCGCTATGGATCCTGGCTACATCAAAGGCTATGTTCCTGGAGTGAGGGAAAATGGGGGTCAATATACTCATGCGGCAATTTGGGCCGCCATGGCATTTGCGCGATTAGGTGATAATAAGAATGCCTGGGAATTTCTAGATATGATTAATCCCATCAATCATGCGAAATCTTTGGAGGATATTAATGTTTATAAGGTAGAACCTTATGTGGTCGCAGCCGATGTTTATGCAGTTTCACCTCATGTTGGCCGTGGTGGATGGACGTGGTATACCGGATCAGCCGGTTGGATGTACCGGTTAGTCTTGGAATCCCTTTTGGGATTAAAACTTCAAGTAAATATGCTGACTATAGATCCTTGTCTTCCCATGGAGTGGAAATCATATAAAATTCAATACCGATATCGGGAAACGATGTATCATATCAATGTGATGAATATGCCCGTCGGTAATAATGAAGAAATTGTAGAGGTTGACGGAATAAAACAAGAGAGTGGGTCGATTACTCTTATCAATGACATCCAGAACCACCAGGTTGAAGTACACATTCCTTACCCAAAGACGGTTTAGATTGCGTGCTAAATTTTGATCCGTTTGTTATACCTCAGTACAATTGATTCATTTCCCAAAATTTCTTAAGATAATACATGGAACATTTATCAATGATCGCCAAATGGATCTCTGAAAAGTCTGCGCAATCGTTCGTAATTTTCTCTGTATTATTAATTATATTGATTTGGTTAATAGCAGGTTTTCCGATGCATTTTAGCGTGACCTGGTATCTCATGTTTAGTACATTTGAAGCTGTCGTCTCCATTATAATGCTTTTTATCATTCAAAATAGTCAAACCCGTCACACGATTGCAATCCAGCTTAAACTTGATGAAATGATTCGTGCTACCAAAGGTGCGCATAATGAAATGATGGATATTGAAAAGCTCACGGATGAGGATTTAGCGAAAATTCAAAAGAAGTACGGTGTGCTGGCGGAGAAAACTAAAGAAGACTTAAAAAGAGGGAAGATCGATACGCACACACCTAAAATTAGCAAAACAATTACCGAGAAGAAATAGTTACATATCACAAATAGAGAACAGCATTTTAAGGAGATCGTAATATGAGCCAGATCATCACCAAAGATGGAACACAAATATATTATAAGGACTGGGGCTTAGGTCAGCCTATCGTATTTAGTCATGGATGGCCATTGAGTTCGGACAGTTGGGAGGCTCAAATGTTTTTTTTGGCCTCTAACGGTTATCGTTGTATCGCTCATGACCGTCGAGGACATGGCAGGTCCGATCAGCCATGGCAAGGTAACGAAATGAACACGTATGCCGATGACCTAGCAGAACTGATGAATACTCTTGATTTAAAGAAAACCGTTCTTATCGGTTTTTCTGCTGGCGGGGGAGAAGTCGCTCGTTATATAGCTCGTCATGGTACCAAGCGTTTGGCTCGTGCTGTACTGGTTTCAGCCGTGCCACCGCTAATGCTAAAGACCTTAGCTAATCCAGGCGGTTTGCCTATTGATGTGTTCGATGGTATTCGGGCTGAATCAATTGCCGATCGTTCTAAACTCTACATGGATCTTGCAAGCGGTCCATTTTTTGGGTTCAATCGTCCTAACGCAAAGATATCGCAGGGCATGATTGATTCTTTCTGGCTGCAAGGGATGAGGGCTGGGCACAAAAACACCTTTGATTGTATTAAGGCTTTTTCCGAGACAGATTTTACTGAGGATCTTAAGAAATTTGACGTCCCAACGCTTATCATTCACGGTGATGACGACCAGATTGTGCCGATTGGTGCGGCTGGTTTAGCTTCTTCAAAACTTATTAAGAATTCAACTTTGAGGGTATATAAAGGAGCTCCTCACGGTCTGGCCGATACACATAAGGAGCAACTTAACAGTGATCTTTTAGCCTTTATAAAGTCATCGAAGATTTAAAAATGTGTTAATTATATAGCTTTACAAATAATCAGAGGAGAATCAGTAATGGGATATATAGCCAAGATATTAGCTTTTGCAGGAAGTACACGCACAGAGTCTTTCAACAAGAAGCTTGTTAAGATTGCTGCGGCTGGTGCTAGAAAAGCGGGAGCACAAGTGACCTATGTGGATTTAAAGGATTTTCCAATGCCGATTTATGATGGAGACTTGGAGGTTGAACAGGGTTTATCGGATAATGTAAAGAAATTCAAGACGCTCTTAATAGAGCATGATGGGTTTTTGATTTCTGCTCCTGAATACAATAGTGGCATAAGCGGCGTTTTGAAAAACACGATTGATTGGGCCTCGCGTCCGTTAACCGCTGAGGTCTCGACTGACTGTTTTTCTGGAAAAATAGCAGTGATCATGAGTGCTTCACCAGGGGTGCTAGGAGGCCTGAGGGGATTAGTTCAAGTTCGTTCTATACTTTCCAACCTACAGGTGCTGGTTCTTCCACAGCAAATGGCTATTCCTAAGGCAAACGAAGCTTTTAATACTGATGGGACACTTAAGGATATCAAACAGCAATCTACCATTGAAGTACTTGGCCGCAGCCTTACCGAGATTATAGTTAAGCTAAAATGAGTTAAGGAGTTTTTACTCTAGTTACCATTATTTTCTAAAGTCATGTTATCCGTCGTAGAACTTATTATACTTCAGTACAATTGATTCAATATAGATTCCTGCTTAAAATACACCCATGAGCTCAAGAGTCAATTAGAAGGGATGAAATATGATTACAATATTTGAGATCGGGCTACTAGTTATGGTCCTTGCTGAAGTTGTTATACAGATGATAGGTTGAAAAGATGTCTACTGTCATGACTCATCAAACAATTAAAAACGGTGGGTAAGGCCCAGGAGTTTCATGGTAATGTTAAAAACAACATTGATGGAAAGTCGTAGGTAGATTAAAAAACAGGTTTAAATTCATAGGGACACAAAGTCAGTCCCAGGAAAGGAAGATATGTTGTATACAATCGCAGTGATTTTACTTGTGCTTTGGTTGTTAGGATTGGTTTCGTCATACACAATGGGTGGGTTTATTCACATCCTGCTTGTTATTGCCGTTATCGTTATTGTTATTCGATTAATTAGTGGTAGGAAAGTAGTTTAATTTTATAAGTCTTAATACAGTAATGTAGTTAATGTTAATAATGTAGTAATAAACAAAGGAGATGCATATGAATACATGTGATACCAAAACTGGTGTTTGTGAAACATCACAAACGCCCCAAGCTCATTGTGAAAGCAAATGTCCCTGTGGTTGTGGCAGTGATTGCGCATGTCCCATACACATGTGGATGTGTTCGTTCCATGAAGCAAAGAAGTCTCTCCAGGTTGATATTCTTAAAGCAAAAATCCAAAAGGCATGGGGTCCTAAATTAGAGAAAGAAGCCACTGCAGTACTTGAAGCTATGGAAGCCAAATGGAAATCCATGCATGCTGTAGGACAATTTAAAGAACAATTAAAGGAAAAATTCGAACAAATATGTAAAGAGAGCAGATAGTCGCAAGCGAAAAGACCGTTTTTCTAATATTGATAATAGAGAAGCGGTCTTTTTCTATTGAACCAATTAAAAAGTTTAAATTATGTGATGAATATCAATACCTAGAAATATCCAATGATTTTGGCGTTTTTAAAAAATTAAACTGCCAATGAGATTTTTTAGTTTTATATGGAAAAACTGCTCACTCCCCAATCTAACGTTAAGGATACTTCTCTTGCAACTGGTCTGACAAACGATGAAGCTAGAAGCCGGTTTGAAAAGTTCGGCCCAAATGCAGTACCCGAAACGGCTCTACATCCATTACGTAGGGCCTTAGCCAATTTCTGGGCACCGGTTCCATGGATGCTTGAGGCTGCGATTGTTCTCGAACTTTCTTTAGGAAGGTTAGTTGAAGCTGCGATCATTGTGACTCTTCTGGCTTTCAATGCTGTTCTTGGATTTTTACAAGAAGGGCGTGCCCAAGCGACTCTAGCTGCGTTAAAGTCTCGACTTGCACTTAATGCATCGGTTCGTCGCGATAGTCGTTGGTCGATTATACCTGCTACCGGCCTCGTACCTGGAGACATTGTGAAGCTATCGGTTGGTGCAGTGGTTCCTGCCGATGTACGTTTGGCAGAAGGAGAGATTTTACTGGATCAGTCCTTGCTCACCGGTGAATCAATACCTATTGAAGCTGGGCCTGGCTTGCAAACATATGCAGGAGCATTGGTACGGCGCGGCGAAGCCGTTGCTGTAGTTACGGCTATCGGCACGCGAACAAAGTTTGGACGTACTGCGGAATTGGTCCGCGCCGCGCACGTTGTAAGTTCACAGCAGAAGGCAGTTCTGCGTGTAGTACGAAATATAGCCATATTCAATGGTGTTATTATTTTAATACTGGTGGGATACGCTTATATTCTAAAGCTACCGCTAGGTGAAATCATTCCATTAGTGCTTACTGCAGTTCTTGGGTCGATTCCCGTAGCGCTTCCGGCTACTTTTACCCTTGCAGCTGCGCTTGGTGCGCAGGCTTTGGCACATTTAGGGGTTCTCCCGACGCGGCTATCCGCTGTAGATGAAGCGGCAAGCATCGACGTTTTGTGTGTTGATAAAACAGGCACGCTAACTTGTAATGAGTTAAAAGTTACTGCAGTGCACCCTATGGTCGGTTTTGACGAATCACAGGTTCTTGGATTAGCCAGTCTTGCAAGTTCAGATGGCGGCCAGGATTCTGTAGACATGGCTATACGTTTAGCTGCTTCGCATACTGTTGTTTCTGATCTTCCGAAATTAATTAAATTTATACCTTTTGATTCCGCAACCAAGATGTCTGAGGCGACCGTAGTGGACCTGAGCGGCTCTACGCTACGGGTTGTCAAAGGAGCTTTTAGCGAAGTAATGGCTCTTACTCAAGCAGAGGCTGATGCGTCCGCAATAGCAAATCAATTGCAGTCTCAGGGCTTCCGGGTGCTAGCAGTAGGGGTGGGGTCATCAGGCGCAGTGAAGCTTGCGGGAATTATCGCTTTAAGTGATCCTCCAAGAGAGGACTCATCGGAATTAATTACACAGTTGCATGGATTAGGTGTTCGAACGGTCATGCTCACTGGTGATGCCCCTGTAACAGCAGGAATCGTGGCTCAAGCGATAGGTCTTAATGGAAAAGTTTCCCCAGCCAAAGCGATTTTTGATAATGTACGTCCTGAAGATTTTTCTGTCTTTGCAGGCATTCTTCCGGAAGGTAAATACAATCTCGTTAAGGCATTTCAAAAGAGCGGATACATAGTTGGCATGTGCGGTGATGGTGCTAATGACGCTCCCGCGTTGCGGCAGGCTCAGATGGGAATCGCAGTGTCAACAGCCACGGATGTAGCCAAATCAGCAGCTGGTATTGTTTTGACCAAGCCTGGACTTGGTGGAATTGTCGCTTCTATAAAAGAAGGTCGAGAGATATTTCAGCGCATTTTGACTTATACGTTAAATTCAATTACCGGCAAGATAATGAAGACTCTTTTTCTTGGCGTTGGTCTGCTCATAACAGGACACGCGGTGCTGACCCCCATGTTAATGGTCATTATTATGCTTACAGGGGACCTTCTTGGCATGTCCTTGACGACAGACAATGTAAGAGCGTCTCCTAAACCAAATGTATGGCGGATAGGCTCATTGACTATTGCTGGAGCGTTCATGGCAATCACCGAGTTGGTTTTTTGTACAATCATCTTATGCTTTGGGAAGTTTTATCTAAGTCTTGATATCAATACATTACAAACCTTGTCGTTCATAGCCCTTGTATTTGCCAATCAGGCAACTACCTATTTGAATCGTGAACGCCAGCGCATGGGAACCACGCCTCCAAGTCTATGGCTTTTAGTATCCTCAGCACTAGATCTGCTGATTGCATCAACGTTAGCGATTTGGGGAATTGCCATGGCTCCTTTGCCGTTAGTTGTCGTGGCGGGGATACTTGTGGCTGCAGTGGTTTTTGCATTCATTTTGGATTTTATTAAAGTCCTTATTTTTAATCGTCTTGGCGTTTCATAATTAATCTCCCGTCGGCATGCTCTTAATCCATTCTGATTATACCCCGGTACAATTGATTCATTTTGGGTTCCTACCTAGAATAATCCTAAAGATAATTTAGAAACTATATCAATTAAAAAGGAGTTGAATATGAAGGTTCAATTAAAGTGTTGCAGCATGGTTATAGGTTTAGTTTTGTTAAGTTCTATGGCATTTGCGAATTGGAATATGAGCGTCGATGATAAGGTCAATAAAATGACGAAAAACCTTAGTCTAACCGCCGATCAAGTCATTGCCGTTAGACCAATTATTCAAGAATATAAGGATAAGATGGATCAAATAGAACAAGAAAAAGTACAGAAATTAAGCGGGATTCTTACTTCTGATCAATTGACTAAGATGCAGAGTATGAAAAATGAGAAAAATAGTAAATAAAGAAGAGTGTCAGTGTAATTCTTCAAGGTCTCTGCCCACGGCGATAGCTATCATTATTTGACTAAAGTTAGCGATAGAAACCGAAAGGCAGAGATCTTAAACATCATCTGCACTAGGTGATATTAGAAGACGAATATGTATTAAGGAGATAGATATGATGATAAAACCAAAGATACAGAAAGAGCTCAATAAGCAAATAAATGTGGAATTCAGTGCCTTTTATTCCTATTTATCCATGGCCGACTATTTTGAATCCTATCATTTGTCTGGTTTTGCCCAGTGGTTTAAAGTTCAATCTAATGAAGAATTCAAACACGCTACGAAATTAAGAGATTACATCATTGCTCGTGGTGGAAAAGTTATTTTGACAGCTATTGAAGAGCCGCAAACCCAATGGAAGTCCTTTTTGTCCGTTTTTGAAGCGGCGTATATACAGGAGTTAAAGGTAAGCGCTTTGATTAATGACCTTGTAGATTTGGCGAAAAGTGAACACGATCATGCCACAGAAGTTATGTTGCAGTGGTTCGTAACTGAACAAGTTGAAGAAGAGGACACTGCCAACAATAACGTTGAGAGGTTTAAGTTTATTAAGAATACCACAGAGGGGATAGAGGCGCTTGATCATGAACTTGGAGCACGTAAATAGCATAAATGGAGGAAATCATGTCAAAACATCATCATCAAAGCAGGATAGAACCTATTAACAACAAAGATAGAAAAAATAGCTTTGCTGTGAATAATATCCAAGTGTCACGCTATATAAGTGAAGGGAACCCGAACACTCAAGAAGTGACATCGAATTTAGACAAACAAAAGATAGGGAAACCGTCTTCAAGCATTTCTAACGATCAACAAGAGGCACACGAAGTAAAACAGGCTATTAAAGATGATCCATCGTTATCTGATGTTGCTGGGGATATCCACGTCACTGTTAAAGATGGTAATATTACTTTGGATGGAGAGGTATCAACCAATCAACAAGTGAATCTTGTTGCCAATACAGCGACGGCTGTCGGAATGGTTGAAAAAGTTAACAATCGTATACAAATAACACATCATTAATCTCGGGTCGAAAAGAACACTATGGCATACACATTACCAAAATTGAATTATTCTTACAATGCTTTAGAACCATATATTGATGCGCGGACCATGGAAATACATTACACCAAACATCATCAAGCCTATATTGATAATCTTAATAAGGCGATCAAGGGTAAAACTGATCTTGAAAGTAAAAGTGTCGAAGATTTGATATCAGATCTTAAAGCAGTTCCAGAAGATATTCGTAATATCGTACGTAATAATGCAGGAGGCCATGCCAATCACTCTTTATTTTGGAACGTAATCGGCCCCAAAGCAGGGGGAGAGCCTGTGGGGGAAGTCGCCTCTGACATCAAAAAGACCTTTGGTTCATTCGATGACTTTAAAGAAAAATTCGCGCAAGCGGCGCTCACACGTTTTGGTTCTGGCTGGGCGTGGTTTTCGGTGACCAAGGACGGTAAGTTGGAAATTTCTTCCTCGGCAAATCAGGATAGTCCCATTATGGAAGGCAAAACACCACTTTTAGGAATTGATGTCTGGGAACATGCCTATTATTTACATTATCAAAATCGCCGTGCTGATTATATTGCGGCATTTTGGAATATGGTCAATTGGAAAAAAGTTGAGCAGATTTTGGAAAACTTGGCTAGCGTAAAATAGTAACGGAAGAATTAACAGGGGGTTATCTTTATGAATTATATAATTTTAATTGGAAGAATATTTTATTCATTGATATTTGTGATGGCCAGTTTCAGTCATTTTTCCCAGAATACGATTAGTTACGCAGCTACACAAGGCGTACCATTAGCTTCTCTTGCAGTCCCATTTTCAGGTGTTATGGCGCTTTTGGGTGGCCTGAGTATAGCTTTTGGATTTAAAGCTAGGTGGGGAGCTTGCCTCTTGGTGCTTTTTCTTATACCAGTCACTATCATGATGCATAATTTTTGGGCCGTAAGTGATTCTGGAATGGCTCAAATTCAACAGGCCATGTTTATGAAGAATCTCGCTTTGCTAGGAGCTGCATTATTTATTTCCCAAATGGGTAGCGGACCATTGAGTTTAGATAATCGAAGAACCAGCTAGTATTGTCTCTCTGTTTTTTTGTACGCATTCTTCCTGGTTGTTTAGATAGACATAACGGGGAAATTAGTAATTTACTTCTATTCCATAAGCTGCAATTATCCAAACTAACCAGCAAGCCTGTTATACCTTGGTATAATTGATATTTTCTCATCTTCTTTTTAAAATAAAGTTACTCTTAATCCCATTAATCCCAGCAATGCTAGGAAATGTGAGAAAAAACTATACAAGTAGGTTAAGGATCCAAGGGAGGTAAAAATGTCAAAGGAGAGCGGGAATAACCGAATTGAACAAACCACAGAAGATAGTTCTGCCCAAATACTTGCTCATCAGATTCATGTAGGATACGGGGGTTCTGATTTAGATAATTGGTTGGAAGCAGAAGAAATAGTAAAGGATCGAAAGATTTTCTCCCAAGAACAGGTGACAATGGCCTAGGAACTGTTGGTTACCTATTCTTTCAGCCCACCTTGTATTTTTATCGCAAGGTGGGTTGAAAATTTTGTAGTTCATTTTAATGGGTTGTGACTTCAATTGTATCATTCGAACTTAAAGTATAAATAAATCAGCGTAATCCTGACTAGTGTAAAGCCAGTTGTAAAAATCTTCTCCTGTTGGGAGCATGTTAAATTACTCAAGCGTAACACACCAGATGCAAATCTTCGGAGCCTTTTTTAATTGCTACCTATCGAATCCTTATCTATACTAGCTAGTAAACTTTTTTGTGACTTGTGTCCTGTGTCTCATGGACAATAAAATTAACAAACTACAGCAATTAGTAATTCATATGCGTAAATCTTTTTTCATGTTTCTTTGTTTTTTAGGTATTGGTTTTTGGTTGTACTGGCATTTAAACCAAGAACATGTTTATCAGCAAATGTTAGAGCGGCTTCAGGCAGAGTCACGGGCAGCGCAGGTGCTTGTGACGTCTGTTAGTTATGACCAAGCATCGCATCGCCAGATGACGACCATTAAATTTATTGAGGAAGACAGCGTTGGTCATGCTTTGGCTCCCAAATATTTTACCTTTAAAGGTAATTTGATCCAGTTTCAGTCCTTGGTGGTGCGTTTCCAAGACAAATTTGTGGCCGCGGGCGACCGTTTTAAGGGCAGAAGTGTTTATTTGTTTTGGAAGGCGTTTGTGCTCGATGGTTCTTCAACCCAGGAGTTTCCCATAACCCAGTTAAATGAGATCCCTGGCGGATATAAAATTCCCGGCAGGAGCAGTGGTTTTGAAAATAGGTTTTGGAGAGATTTTTGGAGCTTTGCCTTGGATGACAAAAGGGCTATAAACGCGGGGGTCAAGAGCGTGCAGGTTGAGGCGCCTGGGGCTGTTTTTGTCCCGGGATATTTGTATACTATCCATATTGAACACAACGGTGGATTAAGGATTGATGCTAAGCCTGTGGATCCTATCTGGCGTGGAGAAAAGATTAATTAACTCGGATTTTGCAATAGCAAATAACAAAGAAGACGCGGTTGCGCTCTTCGTAAACTCAAGAAAGGATGTGCCCAATGGGAGATAAAAGTCCTCGCAACAAAGAAAAAAAGAAGCCAAAGAAGGGGAAATAAGAATTTTAGGGTATAGACAGGGCAGTCTGACTGCCCTGTCTATACAACAAGAAAATAATTGCATCATTAAAGGGAAGGCCTAGCAGAAGGATTCAAGACTATATCATTCAAGGGAAAAAGGCCCAGCAGAAGATTCAAGACTGCATCATTCAAGGGAAATAGTCAGTTGGAGGGCTCAAGACTACATCACTCAGGCCAAAAACGGTCAAAGAAGGGTTAAAGGGGAAATTTTTATTTTTTCTGTAAATCTTTAAGGATATCTGCAATATTTTGACCAGCAGTCTCTTTTTTCTTGTAAATGACTGTGCCTGACCAAAACCTTTGTGGGTGAAGGTCAAAGGAAGCCTCCTCACTAAAATATTTGTGCAGATATTTAAAGAAAAACGGACAGTAATTCTTTCCAAACACTCCCCACATATTTCCGAAGTAGCAAACGTTATCAATGACAATATATTTGACCCCCTTTTTTTCTAAGTTCTTTATTAGATCCATCTCTTGTTCAGGAGGTATGTTTGATACTCTAAGCAGGTATAGTAATCTATAGGGCGATGGTTTTCCTGATAGAAAGTAATAAAGGGCATCAGCTGGAAAAGCAAAGAAGAGAGAATTAGGGGGAATATTCTTTTCAATATAATCGGCTGTTTTTAACACAGTTCTCATGTCTCTTGGATAGGAGGTCACATAAGCGTTAATCTTTTCATGATTAAAAAAATGGTCCTTATTCTTAAAGCTTTCGAAATAGTGCCATCTTTCATGACCATAAAATATTACTCCCCATAGGCAGGCTAAAAAGACCATGGAATGAACAAGATTGCCGCTGACAACGCAGGCTTCAGATATAAGATAGGCTATTGTCATAACAGTAAATGGTTGGGCCCAATAGGCTTGGTAATCGGTACATCCTTTAAAATATTCATGATAACTTAACATCATAAAAAGTAATAAGAGGGCATTAATCAGGAAGTAATTACGTTCAAGTTTTACTATACAACTATGGTTCCAAGTCAAATGGAATAATACACGCAATAATGGCAAGATAACAACGAATGCGATTAAAGTGTCAAAAGGATTGCTGGCGATGTTGACAAAGATCCTTTTAAAGAAAATACCGCAAAGGAAGGGGAACGTACCCCCATAATAGGCATAACCTTTAAAAAAAGGGAAGCATTGTTTCATTTCATGAACAGAAAGGCCTCTAAGCAGAAAGAAATAAATTGCTCCCCAAGTGATGCAAATCAATGTCGCTGAAATGAAATATTTTAGAAGGGTTCTAAGAGACAAGCTTTTATGTTTAAACAGATCACAAAGAATAAAGGAAGCAAAAGTCCCTCCAAGAAAAAGAACGCCAAAATTAATTTTACACAATCCCAACAAAAGAACAAAAAATGCCCCCCAGGCTAAGTATGCCTTTTTGGGGCTTTGGTAATAGGATAATACGGCCCATAGCACGCCGATTTCTAAGCAGACACCTGTGTAGTGATTAAAAGTGCTGGGGAATTCCGGCATAAAAATACTAAAGGCTATGGTAGCTAAAAAAGAAAATGAAGATGGCATAATCCTTCGTGCTGCTAAAAAGAAAACGCCTGAGAATATTGTCTTGAGAATCAATCTTCCCAGCATCACGCTGTGAATATTGAGTCCAAACAATTTAAAGAATAAGGCGTTGATATAAAGCATCAATGGTCCATAAAACCAAGTAAAATCATGGTAAGGGGTTTGTCCCTGTAGAACTGCTTGAAAACAATAAAGATTAGACCCCGCGTCTCCGGGCAAGAAGCTATCTTGGACAAAAAGTGTTGGAAGGTTTAGAAAGAAGCTGATGACTACGCTAAGGATCAACAAGAAGGATGTCATAGGAATTATCTGATATCTTTAATTTGTTTTAGTTGTTTCATTAAAAGTAGCTCAATGATAAAATAAAAATCAAACTTTAACCAATATTAATGATAACAATAAAATGCCTAAAATAAATAATCGAAAATTAAATTTTGTTCTGGATGTGGATGGTGTTTTATCAACGGGGCAATTTCTTTATTCCGTAAAAGGGAAAATATTCAAGGTTTTTGGGCCCCATGATGCGGATGGTCTAGAATTAATTAAAGAACAGGTTGATGTTTTATTTATTTCAGCAGATCATCGGGGTTTTTCTATTTCTCAAAAAAGAGTCCTTGATATGGGTTTTAAGATTAAATTGGTTTCTCAACATGATCGTTATGATTTTATAAGGAAGAATTTTAACTTAGACAATCTTATATTTATGGGTGATGGAATTTTTGATGTTCCTCTCTTAAAAGAGTGTAAATTCGGTATTGCGCCGGCCAATGCCCGTATTGAAGCTAGAAAAGCCGCTGATTACATTACACCTTCTAAAGCTGGTGAAGGTGCTATCTGTGATGCCTGCATTGAGATAAAGAATCGATTCCTAAAATAAAACATGTCGTATTTTAAAATTGACCAGTTGACACCTAAGCACTCAAGCACTCTTCTTGGCGTTGGTACTATAAGTAAGAATTGTGTCGATGCGACGATAAATCTGGCAAATCAATATAATGTTTCTGTCTTTCTAGTGGCCTCCAGAAGACAAATTGAAGCCCAAGAGTTTGGTGGAGGTTATTGCCATTGTTGGTCTTCCGAGGAATTTTCCCGCTATATTCGATCAAAGGACAAGAAGAAAAATATCATCATTGCTAGGGATCATGGGGGCCCTTGGCAAAATGATTTTGAAATCCACAATAAATATAGCCTTAATCAAGCTATGGAAAGTGCAAAGCGTTCATACCAAATTGATATAGAGTCTGGCTTTGAATGCATCCATATTGATCCAAGTGTGGATATTTTTGGGGATCCTAATACCGATGAAGTCTTGTCTAGAGCTTTTGAACTTTATGAACATTGTTGGAAGATAGCCCAAAAGTTAAATAAAAAGATATTCTTTGAGATAGGGACGGAAAAACAATCAGGGGATATAGGCACTTTAGATGAGGTGGAATACATTTTTTTTAAAATAAAAGCATTCTGTCAGAAGAACCAGCTACCATTACCCACATTTATTGTCATTCAAACAGGGACAAAGGTGGTTGAAATGAAGAATGTTGGATTAGTAGGAAACTCCCTAAAGGGTGCTGATGCGTTACAAATTTCCGCGCTAATTGATTTCTGCAATCGTAATAATATTTTATTAAAACAGCATAACACAGACTATTTAAATGATGAGATTTTAAGCCTATATCCTAAACTGGGTGTTCATTCGGTCAATGTCGCTCCAGAATTCGGCACCAGAGAAACGTTGGCGTTGGTTGATTTATTTAATAAATATAAATTGGTTCTATTAAAAGATAGGTTTCTAAAATTAGCCTTTGATTCCAAGAAGTGGGAAAAATGGATGCAGACCCAAAATGGCGTAGGGGATTACGAAAAATCTCTTATTGCAGGTCATTATGTTTTCTCAGACCCTAGATTCTTGGAAATTAAGATACAGGCCCAGAGTGAATTAAATGGCCGCGTTCAAGACATTGATGCATATTTGGTAGAAGAAATTAAGAAAAGTATCTTGCGTTATTTTAGGAATCTTAGCTTAATACGATAAAAAGCTTGTAATAAATCACAAGACCTTCGAATAACTTTATGAAAGTTTGTATTTTAGCCGCAGGCATTGGTTCTCGAATGGCAGGGGTTGCCCAAACCGCTCATAAGGCCCTATTGCCATTAAATAATAAGGCCATTATCGGCAGGATTATTGAACAATTTCCCCATCAAGAAGAATTTGTTATTGCCGTAGGTTTTCAAAAAGACCAAATTAAAGATTATTTAGCCATTACTTATCCTCAAAAGCATTTTATTTTTGTCGAGGTGGATAATTTTGAAGGTCCTGGCTCAGGTCCTGGATATTCACTATTTTCTTGTCGAGATCATCTGCAAGAGCCATTTATTTTTACTGCCTGCGATACATTAATCCTTTCACATTTGCCTGATTATCAAGAAAGCTGGATGGGGGTTAAGAAGGTCGCTAATATTGAAAATTGGTGTTCAGTAAAAGTTGATTCTCAATCCAGGGTAAGAAATATTTTCTATAAAATGAATATTGATTCAGATTTAGCTTTTGTTGGTATAGCATTTGTGAAGGAATACCAAGCGTTTTGGGAAGGTTTTGATAGAAATAGTTCTCCTTTGGAAGGGGAAGTACAAGTTAATAACGGGTTAGAGGCTCTAATCTCTTATCAATTGAAAGCCGTATCCTTAGAATGGGAAGATACTGGAAATGAAGAGAATTATCTTAAGTTATTAACCAAACAGTCTTCCAATCATACATTCGATGGTAAAATTACGGATATAACCTATCATCACGATAGTAGAATTATCAAATTCTTTGGGGATCAGAAAATATCAAGATTGCGATTTGAAAGGGCCTCTGCCTACAAAGGTGTTTTTGCTAATACATTGCAGTTACAAGGTTGTTTTTATTCCTATGAATATGTTCAAGGTAATCTTCTTTTCGATATCATCAATGCCGACGAATGTCATAAATTCTTGAATTGGGCAGAGAGGCATCTTTGGAAGAAGCTTCCAGTCAATGCAAATGAGTTTGAGAAGAATTCTCACTTTTTTTACCATGAAAAGACCTCTGATCGTTTAAATTCTTTTGTTGAAAGACATGTGTTTGATAAACAAGAAAAGGGTTGTGTCATTAATGGCGTTTTTTGTTTAACTGTGAAAGAATTGTTAAACCAAATTGATGGAGGTTTTTACAAAGAAGGAATGGCTTCAACCTATCACGGAGATCTTCATGATAATAATGTCATTGTTAAGGATGATTCGACCTATGTTCTTATCGATTGGCGAGAATCCTTTGGGTTTTCTTCTAAAATAGGAGATCGCTATTATGATTTAGCTAAATTTTTGCACACCTTAAACTTTTCTGTTGAAGCTATGAAAACAAGAAAATATGAGTTTAATGAAACGGGAGATACTATTACGATAAAACATGTTTCTTCGATACCTTGTTTGCAAGCTATAAACGCATTTTGGGATTTTGTTAAGAAACATCATTATGATGAAAGAAGAATACGCATTATAGAAGCCATTGTTTTTATTAATATGTCTCCCTTATATGCTAAGGATTTAGGAACATATTTGTATTATCTGGGCCGTTATTCACTTCAAAAAGCTCTTAATTGATTCTATTTCAGTCAAAATTAAAATGAATATTACAAGTTCACATAAGAAATCAAAAAAAGAAACCTACTGGAACGATTTAATAGGCGGGACAACATCTCAATATAAAGAAGAAATGATGCTTGGTTTGGTCGATAAGCATTATAAAAGAAGTTGTGAAAAGTTATTAGATGTTGGCTGTGGAACGTGTGAAGTGATTCTTAAGTACGCCAGTATATTTAAGGCCAAGAGTTTGACATGTTTGGATTATGACGCGTCGATTATTGAGAAAATGAAAAACAAATATTCCAAGGAAAGTATAACTTGGAAGGTGTCAGATATTTTTGATATTCAAGGATGGTCCGAGAAGTTTGATCTAATTTTCTTATTAGATATGTTGCATGAAATTTATTCTTTTTATGGGCGGACCAATAAAGACATCCAATCTCCTGTGGATCACGCGTTAGGGATAGGGTTTGTTCGTCAAGCGATAACCAATCTCGCGGAGCATACAAACAAGGGTGGAGGTATGATTATTACAGACAATATTTTATGTGAACAAAGCACTGAAATTTGGGTTTTATTAAGAAATCAAGAAGTGTTAGAAGCTGTTCAGTATTTTTTTAACCATTATCCAACTAAGAGATTTAAATATCATTTAGAAGGCCATAATATTTTAAGAATCAACTCCAGAGATTTTTGTATCCTCTTAACGCAATATAATAAGATTAAATCTAAAGATTTTGATCGATGGAATGTTGAGCGTTTTGAGATTCATCAATACATGACTCTTAAGGAATATCAAACATTCTTCCGTCAATTAGGATTTTCTACATATCATACTGTTGGAACACCAAAGAGCTCTATGCAGGAGTGGGAGAATGATTTTGAAGTTTTAAAAGGGTTTACTAAAATTCCTGAAAAAAGAATAACCCTTTTAGCTATTAAGGATTAATCGTCGTGAATAAGGTAGTTATTTATATCCCTTGTTATAATGTCGAGAAAACTATAAAAGAGGTATTTTCGTCTTTTTCTGCTGAAATTCTTTCAAGGATTGAGGTAATTCTTTGTGTTGATAATTCTAGTCAGGACAAGACATTTTCTTTATTAATGGATATTCAAAATAAAGAACCGTTTGGTAAGAAGGTTGTTATTATCAAGAATTTTGAGAATTATGGTCTTGGGGGAAGCCAGAAAATTGCTTTTCAGTATTTTATTGATCATCAATTCTCTCACTTCATGATTATTCATGCGGACCTACAGGGGGATAATGATAAGATCGCTAGGAACTTCTTTGAGATTCTTGATCAAAAATCAGACGTTGATGTGGTGTTGGCCAGCCGATTTCACCCTAAAGCCAATTTATCCGGGTATAACATATGCAGACGTCTTGGTAATCAATTCTTTAATGGAGTAACATATTTATTAACGGGGCATAAAATAAGCGATGCTGGAACCGGAATCATATTGTTTAAGACTGATGTTTTAAGACGCATTTCTTTCGTAAAATTAACTAATTCTTTTCAATTTAATCCCCAACTTAATATTTTGTTATACAACATAAAAGGGCTTAAGATTCAGGAAATACCTCTGGATTGGAGAGACTCAAAGATTGGTTCTAATGTTCAATCCATTAGGTACTGTTGGATCCTTTTGGTGATTTTGATTAAATATTTTTTTTGTAAATTATTCTTTAAGAAATGTGACCACATCCCATTTAATGATGGGGCGAAGGATTTTAAACCTGTATTTGAAATCATTCAAAAGGTCTGATCAAGAATTTAAACTAGAGGGTTATTTTCCAGATTTTAATACATCCCAAAAAGCCGCCGTGTTTTCTTTAATTTGACGAGGATGTTCTGTGGCTAAAAACGGCACGATCATGTAGATGATAAGAATGGCAGCACCCAAGGCTTTTTGATAACGCGAGCACACCCGGTTGAAGAAATAAAATGAAATAAACATGATAGAATAAACCGGCCATTCCAAAAAACGCGTTTTAAGCCATGCCCGTGAACCAAAATCAATAAAATCGGTAAAGAAAAAGCAAGAGACAAGCCCAACAACACTTAAAAGAAAGATTTCGTATAATATGAAGTCTGTATAGGTGTAAAAGTCTTTTCGTTTTAAACCTTTGTTGAAAAGGAAATTTGTAAGAATAATCAAAATTAAAATCCAACCATAGTAGGCCGCGAATTTATGTAATCCCTGGCAATATTCATTGGCGTCACTCATCTCCCTATGGTCGCCTATGGCGAATGTTCCGGTTTGATGTGGTTCTAATCCAGTCCATTTAAAAATTGGCAGCAATTGAATGTTGGTTTCTCCCACGATTTTCCCCAGATTTTTCATGGCGGATGCTCTTAGAGGATTTTCAACGAACATATTTCCTAAGAAAATTATTCCAAACAGAATGGCCCCTAAGAGCACAATGGCTTGAAGAAGAATATTTCTGTGTTTGTCCCAAGAGTTCTTGATATTTAAGAAAAAGAACCTTAGCTTTGAAAAATATATCCAAAGAAACAACTCAATCACTAAAAATACTGAGAGGGTTCTAAGGTGATAGGTTATTGCGCTTTTAAAGGGCAACCCGTACATCAGAAAAAGGGTAATAACAGCAAGAAAGCATAGGATGGTCCCTAATTTTATATTATTGTTTAGGTGGTCATCGCCAGCTGTAAGGTTTTCTTGACGGTAATTCTGAAAGAAAATAACCGTAATGACCAGGATAGGATAAAGCACTAAGAGCCAAAGGGCATTGGAAATGGAGGTGGCTGTTATCCCTAGGCCAATCAATATAAGTGTGAGTAAAGGCAGGCTATTTTTGGATGAGCGTTCTAGGATGGCATCGACTATTAACATAAGCATAATACCAATACCCACAATCCTTCCTGAATGAGCAGTAAAATACAGAAAATTTGCTGAATCAAAAAGCATGTAATATTTAGTCGGTATTAAGGAGGATGTCCCAATAAACATAAATAGCGAGAAAAGTAGTGAAAAAAAGAAAGAGATGTTGAGTTTTCGAAAGGCGAAAAATAAAAATGCCAGGAGGGATGTTTTGATAAGCCCAAGGGTTACCCACCACGGCAATATAGGGTCGTAAAATAATTGGGCGGGTGAAGATAAAAAGTAATGAAATATTAATTCATCATAATGTTTCTCAATAAATGGAAAATGTAAAGGAGGTTTATTTTGCCATTCTTCTATTAAATACGCATATTGATAGGTGCCGTGACCGACCCATGCAAAATTCCATTGCCTGACCTGGAGCATTAAAACTGTGCACACAAAGACGAGTAATAAAATACCCCATAAGAAATTATTAAGAATAATTTCTTTTACATTGTTTGCTTGTAAAACACGTTTTTGTATTTGAAACAATTGATATTTATTCAATAAGAATATTGTTATTAAAAGCTCAGTTATAAAAACAGGCCAATAGATGTGTTCATAAGGACAGATTAAGGAATAAACTCGGATGATTCCCAAAAGAGAGGTGTATCCTATAAAAAATGAGGCCAGAAAGGTTCCAAGAGAATATTTAAAAGTTGTGTCAGAAAAGAAAGGTTTAACCAACATGCTGCCAAAAAAAATCACAAAGAAATAATTTTCAAATAGAAACGGCAGGAATTTTAAGAAGCTCTTTAAGGGTTTTCTTAAAGATAGAGCGTTTGCAGTGCCTGAGTCTTTAATATAGGGAGGCATAAATCTATTGCTGTACCAGACGGGTGGTGTTTGCTGGGCTTTTTGTAAAACAGGCAGAAACCTCGAGTAGTTTTTTCCAAAGACTTTTGAGAGAGCTTCCTTATTTTGAAATAAATTCTTTGCTAAAGCAATCTGGTGTGGCTCATTATTCTTAGCCAATCCATTCTTGATTAATTTATCAGAAAAGTCATTCCAGTTAAGGCCGGATTCTTCAATTTGGTATTTCTCGAGTGTTCTTTGGGGTGAGAAAGAAAGCCATGTGATCAAGCTTAGGAAGCTAAACAGTAAAAGTAAGGGGAATAGGGCTTTTAGTGAAAGATGTTTCAATGGAAGCCTTTATAATTATGAGTTTGGATTTTGTACCTTCGATATCCTAAAGAAATACGCACCAGTAATCTGCAATTCATCCACGGTCTCAAGTTGATACCGTGGATTTAACACATTATCTGCAAGTGGAGATTTGGTCGTGTAGGAAATGGATTGGATGACGTAGATGGAGCTAAAAAGGTGGTTTTTGTATTGTTGTAAAATAGTGCTCACATCATGATTAGCGCTTGCGTAAGAGATGGCCCCGTGATTAAAAACTATGATTTGACCTGGCCTACCACAGATGATTAATGCATTTTTATCAGCATATTTCTTCAAGAATCCATCAACAAATTTAAACTCACGAACAATCATCAGGTTATTAGTTAAGCGGTCCTCAACAGCCACGGGATGATAATAGGCAAAGAAGCACAAAGCCCCGATGAAAATAAAGACGGCTAATTTGTTTGTGGATTTTAAGATGTTGATCAAGGAAAAGATAGGAAGAATGGAGAATACAACAAGTTCCGGCAGATAAAAACGCCCATTCATGGGGTGGGGATCTGCGCCGTAGAGATTAACTATAAAGAATGACGCTAAGATACCAGCTATTACACAGGCCAAGAATATGTTTTGGTCTTCATTCTTGGATTCTTTTAGCCTTGCCATAAGCAGAACAATGCAGAACAATAACGCTAGAAACCCTAGGATATTAAGGGTGCCGGCATATCCTAGTTGGTTATTAAAACCAAGGCTAGATTTTACAAAGATGTCTGTATTGTGTAATAAATTTTTCCAATTGAAATAGTTAAGCCAGGAACCGCCTTTTACGTTGGGGTCCGGAATAGTAAGCATAATAATTCTTTGCCATATTAAAGGAAGAAAATACAAAGAAGAAAGTCCATAGACAACCGATTGAGTGAGGAATTTAGGTTTCAGATAACCAGCGATAAGCACAATTAACATGATAATGACGAAGAAAATGGCCGATTCATAGCGAACATTGGCCAGCATGATAAGATTTAAGATTAAAACGGTACAAGACTTAGAATCTGGGCTCGAGAGGAAATAACGTAAACTTAAAAAACTGGCGATAATAAATAAGAGGTTGAATAATTCAAAGCTGGCGCTAGTGGCGCTTAATGAAATGATAGGTTGGGAAAGCACTAAGACTAGGCTTGAAAAAGCCAATAGTTCTCCAAGATAAAAACGAATCAGCAGGTAAAGTAAGAATAGGCTGGCCCATAGGACAAAATAATTAAGGATAAAGACATTCTCCACTCGATAGCCAAATACGCTGTGCATAAGCGAGGTGAAAAAAGGAAACAAGAATGGTCTTTTTTCTGTGGAAGAAACATTAGGCCAAAACATTTCGTAATACCATTTGCCTTCTGTGACATTATCGACTGTTTTATTAAAGGTCATGGACCTGGCAACCGAAAGAAGGTTTGTTTCATCGCTTAAGACGCGAAAATTCTTGGGGACAGAAATAAAAACAATAGATGTTAGAAAAAATGAAAAAATAATTCCTTTCCAATGGGTTTGGATGAAGGAAAGGATGTTTATTTTTCGGTCAATTGCCAAATGGACTAGGGAATATAGCCAGGTGATAGTTAAAAGGAAGATAATGTAGTAACTTAGGTGAGAGAAAGCTGTGTGCATCAAGAGGCTTTTTTTGATTGTTATTAGAAGAATGACGATGAAGGAGAAGAAACTGCAAATATTAAATAGAAGAATAAAGGGCATAGGTAATTATGTAATTTAATTTAAAAGATGTCAATGCCCCTATTGATTTAATTTTGATTTAATTGTCAGCTTGAAAATGGAATATTTATAATATATACTCCCAAAGAGAATTTGTTTTACTTCTTTTAACTGTGCTTGTGTCAACAGAACGAAATTATAATCAATACTATTAAATAAAGAACCTAAAAATGGACTTAAGTAATATCCAAATATTCATCGACTCAATAATCTATGATTTTGGGACGTTAGAAATCCTTTTGGCTCATGACAGAATCAAGGAAACTGTGCCTGTTATGGAGCGTATATTCAATCAAATTCGCCTCTTGAACGAGAATATTCCTTGCGATGAATTAAAAGATTTGTTTGCTGACACTTCCTGGCAGGAAGATTTTCATTATCTTATTTCACAAAAAGATTTTTCTAAAGCACAGTATGCGCGTTTGATACAAGATACGCGTCGATGGGTGTATGGGAAGATTTATCAATTAAGACAAAGAACAAAATCCTCACAACAAAAACAATTCGAGACTATCATTTTTATCCTCTGTGGATGCATCGCGGGATTTTCTGTGCTTCTGATTTTTATCCTTAGCTTTTGTTTTCATGATTGGGGCCTTCGAGGAGATTTTTATAAGGGAAGGAATTTTGGTAAACATATCTGCGGCATTAACAATAAAATGATCAATTTTAATAATTACCTTGAGATGAATCCCCGTGTGCCTGCGGAAGATTTTTCAGCCCGATGGAAGGGGTATGTATTGGTGCCTCACGATGGGCAATACATATTTTCTTTGCTCATGGATGATGGGGCTAGACTGTCCATAGATAATACATGCATTATTGATCAGTGGAAGGATCATACTACAAAAGAATTTGAGAAAAAGATTTTCTTAACCAAGGGCCCTCACGCAATTCTTCTTGAGTATTATAACCATTTAAATGATGCTATTTTAAAATTGTATTGGTCCAAAGATGGTCATAACAAAGAGATTATTCCGGCGTGGAATTTTAGAAGGTAAAATATAAATTTTTTATATGTACTAGAATGAACTCCCCCCGGCCCCCTCTTTACCAAAGAGGGGGATGGGGGGGTTAAAGAATTTGTTAGGATTAAATATAAACCCATGAACTCTAATTCTTATCCTAGATATAATCTTATCGCTTGGAGTATTATAGCCGCGGCTTTTTTGATTAAGCTGTTCTATATATTTCATTGTACTTCCTTTGATAGTTCTGTTCGTTTCGACATGTCCTTTTATTGGAATGGAGCATTTGAGAAATTATGGACACAAGCAATTGCCTATAAGCAATATGCCATTTTCCCTCCGTTTTATATGTATTTCTTAGCTGGCTTTTTTGGGGTTCTTAACGTTTTAGGGTGTATAGCGTACGCGTTGCCATTGGTCATTTTCTTTAATGTTCTGCTGTACAGCCTATCTTCCTATATTGTTTATTTGATCGTTAGGAAATTAAGCTTTAGGCCTTTCATTGCTTTAGTGGCTTTGGCGTTTTATGCCTTTTCCTATACGGGATTTTACATGAATGCCCTTGTTTTGCCTGATAATCTGGCTTCGGTTTTGTTAGTGTTTATAACAGGTGTTTTTGTTTTGGCAGAGATGAATTTGTTTCTGGCGGCTTTGGTTGGTGTGTTGTTGGGTGTGGCGCTCGCGGCCAAACCGTTTTTTGTTCTTTTTAGTATAGTTTTTCTTTTTAAGATGATTACGCTTTCATACCATAGTCCTCATCGATGGGTTCTGCCGGTTATTTTTATCGTGGGGCTTATGATCGTGCCTTTATGGACCATTGGTGAGAATTATCATATGTCTAACGGCAGGCTCAGTGGGTTAGGATTTAATGGAGGTGTGAATTTCCTAGAAGGCTGGGGAGAGGTGGGAAAGATTGACAGTCAAAGTCATGATGGGAATTATTGGGTGCGTTCTTCCGGCAGTTGGGATGAGCCTACTTGGAAGACAGCCGTGTTTAAGGAGCCATTTTATCATCAAGGGTATTACTATCGTCAGGGGCTTTCCGCTATCAAGAAAAACCCATCAGTTCTTTACAAGAAGATATTTTGGTTTGGTAAGCTTTTTTTTGGAAGTCTTAATCCAACCTTGTTCAAATCACCTGACGGTTATAACACTATCATGCCATGGTTTGAGAGAACTCTTTGGGGTATGTTTTTGTCTTTAGGATTGCTTTATTTGTTCTTTATTAGATATGTGGACAAAGAAAGAGTTGCTTTTCTTTATTCTCTATTGGGGGTGTTTTTTATTTCTATTTATCTCCTAGGGATGCCGGAGAGACGGTATCTTTATTATATTGAATTTTTGATCCCCATTCTTTTTTTTATAACAGTGGACTGGGGTATTTCTTTGTATAGGATATACAAGAAAGAAATTTGGTTGTATGTGTTTTGTGTTTTTTCTTTGTTGATGTGTGTTCCAAAAGCTCTTTGTGCCGTTGGCCATTTCTTAAACGGGGGATAGGTTAAGCTTTAATCCCTAACCTTAAGTTTAATAAGGGATTAAATCAGTGGACCCTACGGGCGAATTTTTCTATTGAAAAATTCGGGTTAATGAAAGGATGTTTATGAAAAATAATATTTTGATGGTGGTTTTGATTGTGATTGTTGTTATTTTATCTGGAAGCTGTGTTTTATTAGGCATAACTAGCGCGGTTTCTTTGGCTGTGGGGCCCTTGACATCTAGAATGGCTGAAATAAGTGAGGTTCAAAAGGAAATTCAAAGAAAATTCAATGAGCATAACGGTGGCGATGTTACCACGCAGCTTATGCTTATAAACCAAAAGCTTGGTTTTCTTGAAGCCAGGTTGAACAACAATGGCGGTATCTTTATCCAGCAAGCGCCTCGATCGCCGCAAGCTGGCGGGGGATGCGGCGGTGGGACACCTCAAGATAGTAATAAGCTCTACACTATTCCTATTGGGGAGTCTCAAATTTTAGGTAAAAAGGATGCTCCGGTCACGATTGTCGCCTTTTTTGATTTTCAATGTCCGTTCTGTTCGAGATTTTACCCGCCTATCAAAGACGTATTAAAAGCTTATCCTGATAAGGTGAAGTTTGTGATTAAGAACTATCCGTTGCCCTTTCATTCTAATGCTCTTCCAGCGGCTAAATTGGCCCTGGCCGCTAATTTGCAGGGGAAATACTATGAAATGGTTGATGTGCTTTTGCAAAATGGGGCAGTTTCAACTGAAGATAAGATTAAGGAGTACGCCAAGACTTTAAATATCAATTACAGTAAGCTGATGGATGATTTTACAAAGAAAGATGCCCAATGGCAAAAACGGGTTGATGAAGACAAGACTTTGGCCGGACAGGTGGGAGTCAGGGGTACTCCAACCTTTTTTATCAATGGCCGTTTGACCTCGGCCAGGGATTTCAATAGCTATAAAATTGAAATTGATAAAATCCTAGCGGGGAAGAAGTGAAACCGTTTGTTTAGCGTGTCATTGCGAACGAAGTAAAGTAATCTTTTTTAAAAGACGACTTCTTCCTTCGGGCCCGCAGAAGACACATAAGTTGCTAAATATTTACAAAATTGGTATAGCCCTGTAAATGACTATAAAAGATTAAATTTGCCCTTGCTAATTCCATTTATCCATGTAGAATGGAGTTATGTTTACCAGATTAATTAATGTACCCTCGGATAAAAGTTTCTTTCTTTTCGGCCCCAGGGGGACGGGAAAAACCACCTGGGTCAAAAAGAATTTTCCTCAGGCTATCTACCTTGATTTATTAGATGATGATCTCTATACCGATTTATTAGCCCACCCTCATAGGCTTGAATCATTAATACCAGTAAATAATAAGCAAAGAATCATTATTGATGAAGTCCAGCGTGTACCTGCGTTATTAAATGAAGTCCACCGCCTTATTGAAAACAAGAAATTAAAATTTGTTTTAACCGGGTCAAGTGCTAGAAAATTAAGGACTAAGGGGGTCAATTTGTTGGCAGGCAGGGCATTAACAGTCCATTGCTATCCATTAACAGCTATTGAGGCCGACAAAGAATATTCATTACAGCGCAGTTTATTGTTTGGCCAGTTACCGAGTGTTTATTCAGAAAAGAACCCTCAGTCTTATCTGGCCAGTTATGTAAGAACATATCTTAGGGAAGAAATTTTACAAGAAGGGTTGACTAGAAATTTGGGTGCTTTTACTCGTTTTCTGGAAGCGGCTAGTTTTTCTCAAGGTAATGTTTTAAACGTATCTGCTATTGCGCGCGAATGCGCCGTAGAACGTAAGGTTGTGGAGAATTATTTTTCTATTCTTGAAGATCTATTAATTGCCTACCGTTTACCTGTTTTTACAAAGAAAGCCAAACGCAAAATGGCTGCCCATGATAAGTTTTATTTTTTTGATACGGGAGTATATCGGGCCATCCGTCCCCAGGGACCTTTAGATAATCCGCAGGAGGCTGAAGGGCCAGCTCTGGAGACCTTGGTTTTACAGGAACTTAAGGCAATTAATGAGTATAAAGATTTAGGATATAGCCTGCATTATTGGCGGACTTCTAATAATATGGAAGTAGATTTTGTGCTTTATGGGAAGCGTGGCATCAAGGCCTTTGAGGTCAAACGCACGGCCAAGATAAGTTTGGATATGTTCCGCGGTCTTAAATCATTCCTTAGTGTTTATCCTTCAAGTAAAGCCTATCTAATTTATGGAGGGGATCATCGAGAGTACCACTCGGGAATAGAAGTAATCCCTGTTGAAGAGGCTTTAAAATCTTTGCCTGAGATTTTAGCTTAATAGGGTTTCAAGACTACAGGCAAAAGCCGGTCGCAATGACACGATAGACATGGCTGCCAAATTTAAAAATGTATCGATGATGTCTCAAGTTTTACCGGACACTATAGGATCTAACAGCGTTAAGGGGGGACACCAAGTATTGCCCTGTTTTTAACTTAAAAAGTGTCCACTTTTAATTTGCAGATGACAGTGGAATGGGGTTTGTTTGACAGAAAATCAAACACATGTTACATTTTAGACACAACAATAAACATTAGCTATTGAGAACCTTTGTGAATAAAACCTTCTTAGTTGTGATATCTTTTGTAATCTTTTTTTTCACAATTCTGGGTTTAGTAGAAGTTAAAGCAGATACGAGTTCTACGGGTTACACTGGCCCATCAAGTAAAGATACTTCTCAAAGTATTGTACGACCAAATTCAAATCTTCCAGTGATTTCACCTTCTTCTAATAATAGCGATAATAGCATTTCTAACACTCATACATCCACTTCGTCTGACACCAACAGCACTTCAACTAATCCCGATAAAAGTTTAGCTAAAAATACAACTACTAGTACAGATACTAATCCCACGCCTCCTTCAACTAGTTCTGATAAAAGTACGACCGTAAACCCAGCAATCACGCCCAATGGTAGTGCTTCCAATAATGGCACGCAAGGGGCCGCGCCTAACAATGTTCAATCAGATTCAGTAAGTGTAGAACCCTTTAGCGGGAGCGCTAATCTTACCTATCCTTTTCAGATACCGCTGGGGCGAGGGGGCATTCATCCCAATATTGCCTTAAGTTATAGTTCTGCTAATAGAACTTTAGGTTTTGCGGGGGTGGGTTGGACGCTGGAATTAGGATCTATAAAGATTTCTACTAAAGATGGTGTCCCTAAATATGATGGTACCGATATCTACACCCTGGTTGAAAATGGTAATTCAAAGAATTTGGTTTACGATTCGCAGACCGGCTTTTATCGGGAAGATGTTGAAGGAACCTTTGCTAATATCCAACAAGAAGGAAATGGGTGGGTATTAACAGATAAAAAGGGAGTTAATTATTATTTTGGCCAAACTGATGATTCTCGTCAATATGATTCGGCTAATAGCAGCCATGTTTTTCAATGGGCATTAAATAAGGTAGAAGATTTAAATGGTAATTATATGACGATTTCCTATTTGAAAAACCAAGGGCAAATATATCCCCAGACTATTAATTACACAGGCAATGATCAGGGGTCTTTTAGTTTAAATCCTTATGCTCAGGTGAATATTAATTATGGGATTAATTCTGTGTCAACCAATTCTGAGATACAGGGTTTTTCTGTCACAACAGCCCAACGTATCAATACTATTAGCATTTCGGTGAATGGCAATCAACAAGCTTTATACACCTTATCTTACACTCAAAGTCCGGACACGGGCAGGGATTTACTACAGTCTATCCAACAAACAGGTTCTGACGGGATTAGCACATTACCTGCTGTTACTTTCAGGTATCAAAATAATAACGGTGTTTTTGCGCAAAGTCATGTATCTAGTAATTCTTCACAAGCGGATAAAGTCCTTATTGGAGATTTCAATAGTGATGGTTTTATGGATATAGCGGACTATGCACCAAGTTTAGGAACAGTAAAGGTCTCTTTTGGGAGCAGTAGTGGAACATTTGCCAGCCAGACTACTTGGTTGACAGGAGCGCCGTTTAACCAGACGGTCATTCCCATTAGTGTCAAAGGAAATGGGAAAACAGATTTAGTCTTTTATGATACAACTTCTGGAAATTGGACGGTTGCGTATTCCACGGGCAGTAGTTTTAGTTCGCCTGTTTTATTACAAAGTAATTGGGGAGTGGGGCAGCCGGTTGGAATGGCAGATTTTAATGGGGATGGGCTGGCTGATTTATACACGTATAAAATTGTTAGTGGGAAAATATATGCCCGCATCATGGTTCAACAACCCTCAGGCAGCTTTAGTGATTTGTTTAACCAGGATATTCTTATAGGAAATGCTGGGGATACTATTTTGACGGGTGATTTTAACGGGGACGGCTTAACTGATTTTTGCGCGCTTACCCCCTCAACCGGCCAATGGACTATGACCTATAACAGCGGTAATTATTCGCGAGGTTTTATTAGCGGCCCGGTCATTACAGGGTTTGGCACGAATCAGAACGCGATTGTAGGAGATTTTAATGGAGACGGTAAAATAAAAATTGGATATGTAGATACTAGTACGGCAAAAATAAATTATAGGTCGGTGGATAGTTCTACAATTACGACTAGTACTGTTGCTTTGAGTAATGCTTCTAATTCATTTGCGTATCAAGGTGTTGATATGAATAGCGATGGGGTAACTGATGTATTTGGTTATAATACTTCAGGCGGTTGGGAAGAGCTATTAAATGGAAATACGCCTACTGATTTATTAATAAGCGTCAATAACGGTATCGGCGCTTCGACAAATATTGTGTATGATTCCGCGGTACATTATCCAAACACTTTTCTGCCGTTTTTTATCCCTGTGGTTAAATCTATTACTAAGACAGTTAATAATCCCGCGGATCCTTCAATGGAATCTTATACGACAAATTATAGCTATTCAGCGGGACAATGGGACTCCCTCTGGCGGGAATTTGATGGCTTCGGGACTGTGATCGTGATAGACGCGCAAGGCAATTACGCGACCACCACGTATTTACAAGATCACTACACAAAAGGGCGTATTAGCGAGCAGGATTCGTATGATTCAAAGGGGAATTTGTATACCAAGGTGGTTAATCAATGGCAGACCCAAAATATCGCAACCGATAGTTCGACGAGCATTATTTCTAAATTTGTTTACTTGGCCCGGACGGACAATTATTCGTATAATGGTGCTTTAACGGCCAAACGCAATGCTCAAGCATTTATCTATGCTGAAAGTCCCCAATACGGTGATTTGACCAAGTCTATTAATTATGGCGAAGTTGATTCCAATGGCAACGAGGTAGGGACTAATGAACAAATAACCAATAATGAATACGTTTATAACACGGATGATTGGATTATTCTCCCTAAGCATACCTATCTTCAGGATATCAATAACAATACCGTCAGTCAGACCTGGAATTATTACGATGATGCTGATGACAATAACGCCATTTCCTATTTAGGGCAGTTAACAAAGAAAGTTACTTGGTTAGGTAGTAGTACTCAATCGGATCCTGCAACAACTTATTCCTATGATGTTTATGGTAATCAATTGACTACTACAGACCCTAATGGCAACACCACAACCACCATTTACGATAATGATGTTTATATGTTTCCGGTTCAAAAGATCAACGCTCTAGGACAAACAGTCAGTACAACCAATTATGGTGTCGCTGGAATATCTTTAAATAACGGGACTGGACTTCAAGGGCTTTGGGGGCAGTCCAGGAGTATGAGCGATCTCAATAATCAGATGACCTATACCAGTTATGACGCGTTTGGCCGTCCAACAACTACTGTTTCACCTTTGGATTCCATAACATATCCAACGACGCAGAAGATTTATGGTGTGTATTCTAATTATACCCAAATCACAACCAAGTCCTTAATTAATAATGGAACAGCAAAAACGGTTGATACGGCAGAGTATTATGATGGTCTGGGTCGTTTGATTGAAAAGAAGTCCCTTGGCCCTTCGTCGGGAGAATATATTGTTTCCGAATTAACAGCCTATGATAATAGGGCTAAGCCGGTTAAGAAATATTTGCCGTTTTTTACAAATAATGATTTAAACACCATTGACGCCCTTGATACAGCCAAGAATGTTTTTACTAACAATTCTCTTGCGAGCTCAAGTGTTGTGCCTTTTAGTCAAACAGCTTATGATCCTCTAGGCAGGGTCATAACTAAAACTAACCCTGATAGCACTTACTCAAGTGTTTCTTATAATCAATGGACTACAACAAACATTGACGAAAATGGTCATAGGCAGGACACCATTGTCGATGGGTTTGGGCGATTAGTAAAAAAGCAGATATACACAGGTGCTGATGGGCGCGACGCTAATGACTATTCTCAAAATGCCTATACGCTTTATTCGACGACCACATATGGCTATAACGTAATGGGTAAATTAACTTCTGTTACAGATGATAAGAGTAATGTGACAACCATTCAATATGATAATTTAGGCCGTAAGACGCGTATGAATGACCCTGATATGGGCCAATGGCAATATGGCTATGATACTAATGGAAATCTTATTTCCCAAATAGATGCCAAGGGGTTAACCATAAGATTTAGCTATGATCAACTCAACCGTCTGTTGAATAAAACCGACGGAAACCCTGCGGGCCCTTTTAATAATTTTCCTAATTTAACCTTGGTTACGCCTACTTTCAATGAAGCCTATGCCTATGATTTTAATCCAGGTCATCCACAATTAGCATTAGTTCCCAATAAGAATAAGAGGCCGGCGAATCAAAAGATAGTATTAGCCAATTCTAATTTTCAAAAATCCAAATCGTCATTAAAGAAAGATTCTTTATTAGATAAACTTTTAGGTGTTCAGGATGCGTATGCGGCAGGATCATGCAATGGTATTGCTATGATTGATTCGATAACAGCTCCTTCTGGGTATATAACGACATCTTCAGTTACATTTACATGGGATGGAGGAACCTGTGTTACTAGTTCACGTTTTGCGATTGGGACTTCATATACTATCGATATGTTTGGAAATCTTCAAATTGGAGGCAAAATTTATGATAGTTCCATAACGGGAAAATCAGTAACTATTAATAATCTTGATCTTAATAACCAGACGTATTTTGTGTTTCTTACTTCATATTTTAGTGGTTTGAATGTGCGGGACTTGGAAATCCCTACTATCTATACTTTTGGCACGCATCAACCCACTGTTGCTTTAACTACACCGGCTAATGGTGCCTGTTATGTGGCTCCTGCCAATATTGTTCTTACAGCTACTCCTATTAATTCAGGGCATATATCTTGGGTTGCTTTTTATAATGGAAGCGCCTTACTTAATCAGGCCTCAAATCCATCCCCCCCGATTACTGACTCTTTGATCAATGTTCCAACTGGTACTTATAATTTCAGTGTCAAAGTTAAGGGAAATATTACAATGACTACACCTCCAACCACGGTGAATGTTATACCAGCTCAAGCGCCGACAGTTAGTTTAAGCGCTTCAGTCAGCGGCAGCAATGTTAATTTATCTGCTACGGCAACCCCAGCAGCATGCCAATCAATTTCTAAGGTCGAATTTTACAATGGTTCAACAAAAATAGGCACGGCTACAAGCAGCCCCTATAAATATACTTGGAACAATGCGCCCAATGGCGTCTATAGTTTAACCGCTGAAGTTTATAGCGGGAGCGCCACCGCCACTTCAACTCCAGTAACAGTGAGTATTAGTCCCTCTTTATCGCCCGTTGTAATTTTAACGGCGCAGGGCAGTAATAATGATTACACTGCGCCTGAAAATTTTATTTTGACTGCAACAGCATCAAAAAGCGGGACGACGATAAGCAAAATAGATTTTTATAACCATGCAACTTATTTAGGTTCAAGCACAAGTAGCCCGTATACTTTTTCATGGTCTAATGTCGCGGCAGGCAGTTATATTTTGACGGCCAATGCCACTTTTAGTGATGGCACGAGTAGCGTTTCGCCTAATGTTTATATCACTTTGAGAAAGCCTGACGCGTCGCCTCTGGTGAGTTTAACGGCACCGGCTTACAATTCTTTATTTAGCCCTGGGGCCAACATTACTTTGACGGCCAACGCTTCTAAAGAGGGGGGAAGTATCAGTCGGGTTGCTTTTTATAACGGCACAAGCTTGCTTGGAACAGTGACCGCAAGTCCGTATACCTACACCTGGAATAATGTTAGTGCGGGAAATTATTCATTGACTGCGCTGGCCACTGATAGTAATGGTGTAACAAGGACTTCTGCGCCGGTGGCTATTTTTGTTGCTTCTAACACGATATCCAATCAATCATACTCTATTGGACATTTGTCCCAGGAATCGTATGACAATGGGGGAGAAATTCAATATCTCTATGATGCCTTGGGCCGTAAGATTCAAAGTAATAAAACTATCAATGGGACTACTTATTCTATCCAGAAAACTTATAACGCTTTAAATAACATTACCCAAATACAGTATCCCAATGGCGATCAAGTGACATATGCGTATAATCAGGCAGGCCAAGTCTCAGGCGTCCAGGATGCTGGTGCTGCTCTGCCTAGGACAGCGCTTGAATCAATACCTAATAATGATCGTCTAGCGTGGTTTGATAACACATTGGGTGTTACCAATGCCTATGCTTCAAATTCTTCTCCTCCAAGTATAACAATCCAATCGGTTGATGTGACAGTCACCGCGCCCGCAAAGGCAATCTTTAAAGTCGCAGCCAGTGCCACTCCCTCACCGAAATATCAATGGATGAAGAGCGTCAATGGCGGGGCATTTACCAATATTACCTCAGCAACAAGCGCCACCTATACAACTGCGGCAACATCAATAACTGATAATGGAACCCAATATGAATGTGTGGTTAGTAATGTTGCAGGCAGCGTAACCAGCAATGCGGCGACATTGACGGTGAATGTTAAACCGAGCATCACAACCCAGCCAGTGAATGTGACGGTCACAGCACCGGTAACAGCGACCTTTTCAGTGGCTGCTACTGGTATGCCAGCCCCGACATATCGATGGCAACAAAAACTTCCAGGGGATAGCGTGTTTACAGCCATTATAGGGGCGATCAACGCCTCTTATACAACGCCAGCGACAACAACAGCCAATAGTACAGCTAAATATGAGTGTGTAGTCACTAATGCCGCAGGCTACGTAACTAGCAACGTTGTAAATTTAACTGTCAATCCGACACCGGCAGCCCCGAGTATTACAACCCAGCCTCTTGATGTGACAGTGACAACGCCGGCAAAAGCAAGCTTTACGATAACAGCAAGCGGTACGCCTGTGCCAACATACCAATGGATGAATAGTGTTAACGGCGGGGCATTTACAAGAATTACGGGAGCAACAGGCGCCAGCTATACCACAGCGGCAACAACAGCAGCCAATAATGGGATCAAATATGAATGCGTGGTCACTAATTCTATGGGGCAAGTGACAAGTAATGCGGCAACGTTAATGGTTAATATTCCTTCGGCCCCGATAATTGTAACCCAGCCGGTTAATGCTACAGCCGCAGTGCCGGCAACAGCGAGCTTTACAGTGGCAGCCAATGGTGCGCCTACTCCAACTTATCAGTGGAAAAAAATGGCATTGGGCGCCAATACATTTACCAATATCAGCGGGGCGACAAGCGCCACCTATACAACACCAGCAACAACCATAGCTAATAGCGGTACAAAATATGAATGTGTCCTCACAAATACCAAGGGCAGTGTGACAAGTAATGCGGCAACATTAACGGTTGTTTTAAACGTGGCTGCGAGCATCACAACCCAGCCGGTTAATGCAGCAGTCACAGCGCCGGCAAGTGCTACCTTTACGGTAGTGGCCACTGGAACACCTGCGCCTACCTATCAATGGGAGAGTGAGGCTCCTGGTGCGACAAGTTTTAGTCCTATTAATGGTGCAACTAATGCCAGTTATACAACAGCGGCAACGACAACGGCTAATAGTATTACTCAATATGAATGCGTAGTTACAAATTCCGTCAACAGTGTGACCAGCAATGCGGTAACGTTGACGGTTAATGAACCTGCTCCGGTAGTGAGCTTAGAAGCTAATAGTGACACTTATGAAGCTCCCGGCAATGTTACTCTTACAGCCAACCCAGCGCAGCTTTACGGGACAATACGTAGGGTAGATTTTTATAATGGATCAAGTTTACTGGAATCAGTGACATCTAGTCCGTATACATATAAATGGAAGGGGGTTGCGGCAGGCAGTTACTCTCTCACTGCCAGAGCGTATAATGATGGAGGGCAAATGGCTGTTTCTGATACGGTCAATATTACTGTCGTCGCGCCAAATAATTACATCCAATCCATTAACTATAATGCCCAGGGGCAGATAACCCAAATTCAATACGGCAATGGCGTTGTGACAGCCTACAGTTATAATCCGCTGAATTCCCGTTTAACGCGTATTTATACTTCTAACTCGCAGGCTTTAACCATTCAGGACTTAAATTATACCTATGATGCCGCAGGACAGGTGCTAACGATAACGGATAAAGCAAATAAAGATTTAAGATCAATGTCTCAGAACTTTAGTTACGATGCCTTGAATCGTTTAGTTTCAGCAACCGGTTCTTATGGCAGTAAAACCTACGTTTATGATTCCATTGGCAATATTATCAATAAAGACGGGTTGAAATATAATTATGGAGAATCCAATAGCCGTACTGACGGTTCTGCCGCGGGAGCGCACGCGGTGACATCTTTGTCCGATGGGACGACCTTTATATATGATCTCAATGGTAATATGGTCAGTTTGCAAAAGGGAAATAATTTAACCCAATATATTTATGACGCCCAGAATCGTTTGCAAAGTGTGATGGTCAATGGTTCCAAAGCTGCTTCTTATGCTTATGACGCCGATGGCAAAAGGACTCAAAAGATAGTTTACCGACGTGATTTGGCCCTTTACAATGACAATGTTAACGCAACGCTCTTTGGCAGTGTGACCAATCCTTTGCCTGCAACTTCGCAAAACCTGACGATTGATACAACTATTTATGTGGACAATCTGTATGAAACAGAAAGCGGCGCTTCCCGGCAGACCAAGTTTATATACCTTGGGCATATTCGTGTGGCCGCCGTTGATGGGGTAAACCCAACGTAAATATTCGGTAATCACATATCCTCATTAATCTTCCTACCCAAAAATAAATAAAAAAACACTGGCTACGCAGAATGATTTTTTCTACAATACATCCATGCTTACACAAGAATTTTGTGAG
>Ga0073936_10000942_pt1 | contig 45545 bp, 55 predicted proteins | sample AliMusrvi5mmetaG_FD_87041 | JGI IMG/M metagenome (GOLD analysis project Ga0073936, IMG submission 87041) | Freshwater lake bacterial and archeal communities from Alinen Mustajarvi, Finland, to study Microbial Dark Matter (Phase II) - Alinen... | ecosystem: Environmental > Aquatic > Freshwater >...
ACGTGGGTCGTAGAGGAGGACCAATCCATGGAACAGGCAATCGTCAGCGCCGTCACCCACGACGCCACCGAGGCCAAGGTCACGGTCGCTGGTGTGCCTGACCGGCCGGGCATCGCCGCGCACCTCTTCCGGGCGCTCGCTGATCGGTCGATCAACGTCGACATGATCGTGCAGAACACGTCCGCCAACGGCACCACGGACATCTCCTTCACGGTCCCGAGGGTCGACCTCGACGACGCGGTGGCGGCTGCCGAGTCGCTCTCCGGCGAGATGGGATTCGCCGGCGTGTCCTCGGACAGCTCGATCGCCCGGGTGTCGCTCGTCGGCGCAGGCATGAAGTCCTACCCCGGGGTCACCGCCACCATGTTCGAGACGCTGGCCGAGCTCGGGATCAACATCGAGATGATCTCGACGTCCTCGATCCGCATCAGCTGCGTGGTCGATGAGTCGGTGGTCGAGGAGGCGCTCAGAGCCCTGCACGCAGCCTTCGGCCTCGGCGGCTGAGCGACCACTGTCGTCGCCGAGCCGACGGCTCGGTACGATCGATGCCATGAGGATCGCAGTCGTCGGCGCCACCGGTCAGGCAGGTTCGGTCATGCGCGCCCTGCTCGAGGAGCGCGCCTTCCCGCTCGACGACGTCCGGTTCTTCGCCTCTGAGCGCTCCGCTGGCAGCGTGCTCGCCTTCTCTGGCGGCGAGGTCATCGTCGAGGATGCGGCCACCGCCAGCTTCGAGGGCATCGACATCGCGCTCAGCGCGGCGGGAGCCACCTCGTCCAAGGTGCTGTCGCCGAAGCTCGCTGCCGCCGGTGCGATCGTCGTCGACAACTCGTCCGCGTGGCGGATGGATCCAGCCGTGCCCCTCGTCGTGCCTGAGGTCAACGCAGACGACCTCGACGACATCCCCAAGGGCATCGTGGCGAACCCGAACTGCACGACCATGGTCGCGATGCCGGTGCTCAAGCCGCTCCACGACGAGGCCGGGCTGGTGTCGCTGGTGGTGACGACCTTCCAGGCGGTCTCTGGCGGCGGACGCGAAGGCGTCGCCGAGCTCGCAGACCAGATCGCCGCCACCGCCGAGGGCGCAGCCGACCTGGCGCTCGACGGTCGGGCGGTGGCTGGACCATCGCCGGTCAAGTTCCCAGGACCCATCGCCCACAACGTCCTGCCGATCGCGGGGAGCATCGTCGACGATGGTCTCGGGGAGACCGACGAAGAGAAGAAGTATCGCAACGAGAGTCGCAAGATCCTCCACCTGCCTGACTTGGCGGTGAGTTGCACCTGCACCCGGGTGCCCGTGTTCACCGGCCACTCGGCCGCCATCACTGCGTCGTTCGCCTCGCCGCTCAGCCCTGCTCGGGCGCTCGAGATCCTCGGTGCAGCTGAGAGCGTGGTCGTCAGCGATCTGCCCACCGCCCTCGATGCAGCGGGCACCGATCCGTCGCTCGTCGGACGAGTCCGGGTCGCCGAGGGCGTGCCCAACGGTCTCGCCATGTTCGTGGTGGGTGACAACCTGCGCAAGGGTGCCGCCTTGAACGCCGTGCAGATCGCCGAGGCACTCCTGCCTCGGCGCTTCTAGCGCCTCAGTCCGCTCCTGCGGTCGGGGGCTGGACCGGCTGGCCGCCTTCGGTGGCGAGTCGTCTCGCCAGGTTGACGGCGTGGTCGCCGAAGCGCTCGTAGAAGCGAGCCACCATGGCCAGCTCGATCGCCACCGGCACGGGCATCGAGCCGGAGACGGCCTCAGCGATCAAGGTCACGTGGAGGTCGTCGAGCTCGTCGTCGAGATCCTCGACCGCCGCCGCCTCGATGGGGGAGCGATCCGAGACGACGTCGGTGGTGGTGGCCCACATGGTCGTGGCCACCTCACCCATCCGCTCGACGAGCCCTCGGGCCCGAGCGGAGATCTCATGGCCGAGACCCCGCGCCGCTCGCCGGGCGATGTGCTCGGCCAAGTCGCCGTTGCGCTCGAGGTCGGGCAGCATCCGCATCACAGCGAGCAGCTCGAGGCGCTCGTCGCGACTGCGTCCACCATCGAGCAGCGCCGACTCGACGGTCGTGGTGGCCTCGGCGATGAGCTCATCGATCCGCTCGTCAGCCGCCACGAGGGCCTTGGCCGCTTCACGGTCGCCGGTGAGCAGGGCGTGGCTGGCGCCGGCGATGGCCTCTGACACGAGGGCGAAGACCTGGGTGAGCGCACCGGTGATCTCGGGGATCACGGGTGTCGTCGTGCCGGGACTCTCCTCGAAATCGCTCTCCGCGCCGAGGCGCCAGGGCGTCCTGATCGAGGTCGGTCGGCGCATGGTCACGGCTCTGACCCTACCGGGGTCGTCGTACCTCGATCCGAGCAGCCCGCTCATGTCACACCCGCTGCGTACCCTGCCGCGAGCGGCAGATCGCCGGTGACTGCCCACAAGGAGGATCCATGAGCGCGACAGAGATAGCGGCGGTGGTCATCGCGCTGGTGGTCGGCGTCGCGCTTGGGGCGGCGATCGCCTCTGCGCAGAGCAACCGGCGCTCGAGCCGCCAGCGGGTCGAGCTCGCTCGGCTCGAGGCCCAGAACGCCGCCCTCGAGCAGCGCGTGGCCACAGAGGGCTCGGCGCTCGAGGCGCGCTTCGAGCAGCTCTCGAGCCGCCTCATCACTGAAGGTGGGGACCGCCTGGCCGACCTGGCGGCGAAGCGCTTCGAACAGGCTGCCAACGACCTCAAGGGTGACCTCGATCTTCGCGACGAGCGCCTGAAGGGCCAAGTTGCCCCGATCGCCACGTTGCTGACCCAGTACAAGGAGCAGCTCACCCAGATCGAGGTGGCACGCACCGGCGCGTACGAGGGACTCCTCGCCCAGGTCGAGCAGCTCAAGGGGACTGGCGAGACGCTGCGTCTCGAGACCCAGAGCCTCGTCACCGCGCTCCGCGCCCCCCAGCAGCGAGGGCGCTGGGGCGAGATCCAGCTTCGTCGAGTGGTCGAGATGGCCGGCATGGTCGAGCACTGCGACTTCATCGAGCAGGTGACCACCGATGGCGACGACGGCCCGGCCCGGCCTGACATGGTCGTGATGATGCCGGGCGGACGCACGATCGTCGTCGACGCAAAGGTGCCGCTCGCCGCACTCTTGGACGATCTGGCGACCAGCCACGATGCTCCTTCGCCGGAGGTCCGAGCCGAACACGCTCGTCAGCTGCGCGCCCATGTCGACTCGTTGAGCAAGAAGGCCTACTGGAACCAGTTCGCCGAGTCGCCGGACTTCGTCGTCTGCTTCGTCCCCGGCGAGGGGCTGCTCGCCGCAGCCTTCGAGGCCGACCCGGGCCTCGTCGAGCGGGCGCTCGAGAGCCGGGTCCTGCTGGCCAGCCCGGTCACCTTGGTGGCACTCCTGCGGACCATCAGCTTCGGGTGGCGGGAGGAGGCCATGGCGGAGAACGCCCGTCAGGTCCAAGAGCTCGGCCAGGAGCTCTACACCCGGCTCTCGACCCTGGCGTCGCACCTCGGTCGGATGGGGCGGTCGCTGACCAGCACCGTCGATGCCTACGACGGCCTTGTCGGGGCGATCGAGGGTCGGGTCCTCGTCAGTGCGCGGCGCTTCCGTGATCTCGGTGCCGTCGGGGACGGCGTCGAGCCGATCGCCCCGACAGAGCCGATCTCCCAGAGCGCCCGCCGGCTCGCTGCACCCGAGCTCGTCGCCGATGCCGACATCGACGACTGAGGGCGAAGGGGGACCGGGAGCCACGTGTTCCTGTGTGTAACCTGAGAGCCACTCAATCGTCGTTGTCGAAACGCAACTGAAACGGAAGAGAGCTCTGTGAAGATCCTTGTGCTCGGTGGTGATGGTTTCTGTGGATGGCCGACTGCGCTCCACCTGTCGTCGGTCGGCCACGACGTCGTCATCGTCGACAACCTGAGCCGGCGGTGCATCGACGTCGAGCTCGAGGTCGAGTCCCTGACCCCGATCAGGCCGATGTCCGAGCGGCTCGCCGTCTGGAAGGAGCACACCGGGCGCGAGATCGGATTCATCAACCTCGACTTGGCCCAGGAGTACGACCGCTTGGTCGACGTCCTCCTCGCCGAGAAGCCCGATGCGGTGGTCCACTTCGCCGAGCAGCGCGCTGCCCCCTATTCGATGCGCAGCCCCAAGGCCAAGCGCTACACCGTGGACAACAACGTCAACGGCACGCACAACCTGCTCTGCGCCATCGTCGAGTCAGGCAAGGACACCGCAGTTGTCCACCTCGGGACGATGGGTGTCTACGGCTACGGCTGGTCCGGCTCGGCTCCTATCCCTGAGGGCTACCTCTCGGTCCGAGTGCCGACGCCAGATGGCGAGATCGATCGCGAGATCCTCCACCCGGCCAACCCCGGCTCGGTGTACCACATGACCAAGACCCTCGATCAGCTCCTCTTCGCCTTCTACGCCAAGAACGACGGCCTCAGGGTCACCGACCTGCACCAGGGGATCGTGTGGGGTACCCAGACCCCGCAGACCGCCTTGGACGAGCGCCTCATCAACCGCTTCGACTACGACGGCGACTACGGCACGGTGCTCAACCGGTTCTTGATGCAGGCGGCCATCGGCCACCCGCTCACGGTGCACGGCACGGGTGGCCAGACGAGAGCTTTCATCCACATCCGTGACACGGTCCGCTGCGTCGAGATCGCTCTCAACAACCCGCCCGCCTCAGGGGACCAGCCGAGCGTGTTCAACCAGGTCACCGAGACCTACCGCGTCCGCGACCTCGCCGAGCTGATCTCGAAGCAGACCGGCGTCGAGGTCGCCAACCTGCCCAACCCCCGCAAGGAGGCGGCCGAGAATGACCTCGAGGTGACGCGGGACAAGTTCCTCGCCTTGGGGCTCGACCCGACGACGCTGTCCGACGGTCTGCTCGAGGAGGTTCGCGACATCAGCTCGAAGTACGCGGATCGAGCCGACCTGACCAAGATCATCGCCCGGTCGGTCTGGACCGCCGGCATGGAGACCTCACCTGACCTGATGCGCTAGCGCGGGCCGGCCCAAGGGGGCCCAGCTCGAGGGCGGTAGCCTTGGATTCCCATGGCTCGCTGGTCAAAGAAGAGGTCGACACGCTCGATCCTCGGTCTCGTGGTCGCGGGTGCGCTCATGCTCGGGCTCATCGGCATCTTCGTGAACGGCGTGGTCACCTCGGCCAGCTCGTCGACCAGCTATCTCTCGGTGATCAACCAGTCGTTCGCCACCCAGGCCAATGCGATCTTCACGGCCCAAGAGCCCGATGGCCAAGCGCTCTCTCGGCTCCTCGTGAACATGCCGAACCTCACGAGGCCGGTGCTCGAGCAGAAGCTCGACGCGCTGGCCACCTCGACCGCTGCGTCGGCCGCGTCGGCCGCCGACACCATCTCCCCGGCACCGAGTGCGGGGATCGGCCCCCGTTTCGTCGCCATCGTCGAGCAGCGAGCCAAGGGCGTCAAGATGATCCGCTCGGCGGTCGAGCGCCTGCTCGGCATGACGCCGCTGCCGCCCCCGGGCACAGGCGGGTCGACGCCGGTGGTCAAGCCGCTCATCTCGAGCAGCGAGGCCACAGCGAGGCTGAGCGCCGCTGGCGCGCTCCTGGTCAAGGCCGACGAGGCGGTGGGGCCGCTCAGGGCTGATCTGGCCAGGCAGCCGGGCCACGCCCAGCTCAAGCGATCGGTCTTCTTGACAGCTCGAACCCTGGTGTCGCCCTCATCGATGGCGTCGCTCGTCGACCAGCTGACCAGCTCGTCGAGCTTGGCCGTCGTCCACGACCTCTCCATCACCGCGGTCAGCCTCACGCCTGCGGCGTTGCCCACGCCGGGCGCCACGTCGACCAACCTGCCGCCGACCACCCGCCTCGTGGTGACGGTGGTGGTGACGAACCACGGGACGGTGACCGAGAACGCCGTCGTCGTCACCGCCTCGCTCACCCCGGTGAGCGGGGGTGTGAGCTCGTCGGCCAGCGCACAAGGCGTCGCTCGTCCTGGCGGCGCGCTGTCACTGGTGCTGCCAGCGCTTCGGACCAAGCCCGGCTCGACCGTGACCTTGACGGTCTCGGTCCCGCCACCACCGGGTCAGAACAACACCTCGTCGCTGACCCGGACGTACACGGTGGTGGTGGCGCCTGCCACGCCGAACTTCGGCTGAGACTGTCCGTCGGTTCGGCCGTTGGCCGTAGCATGGGGCTTGTCAACGAGCCATGAGGAGGCCGAGGGGCGTGCCAGAGAGCATCACCATCACGGACAACCGGACGGGGAGCACCGTCGACATCCCCATCGTCAACGGTGGGGTCGCCGCATCGGACTTCTCAAAGCTGTTGCCAGGAGTGTGGTTCTACGATCCCGGCTTCATGTCCACCGCCGCGTGCGAGTCAGCCATCACCTACCTCGATGGAGAGAACGGCGTCCTGCGCTACCGCGGGTACCCGATCGAGCAGCTTGCTGAGCAGTCGAACTATCTCGAGGTCGCCTACCTCCTGCTCAACGGGGAGCTGCCGACGCCCGAGGAGTACACCAAGTGGTCGCACGACATCACGTACCACACCTTCATCCACGAGAACGTCCGAAAGCGCTTCTTGGAGGGCTTCCACTACGACGCCCATCCGATGGGGATGATGGTCTCCGCGGTCGCCGCGCTGAGCACCTTCTACCTCGACGCCAAGGACATCTCTGACACAGCCGTCCTGCACAAGCAGGTGGTCAGGCTGATCGCCAAGATGCCGACGCTCGCCGCTGCCGCGCACCGCTTCAGCGTCGGGATGCCCTTCGTCTACCCCGACAACAGCCTCGACTTCTGCGCCAACTTCCTCTCGATGATGTGGAAGGTCGCCGAGCCCCGCTTCGAGCCGGACCCCGCACTCGTCCGAGCGCTCGACATCTTGTTCATCCTCCACGCTGACCACGAGCAGAACTGCGGCACCACCGCCATGCGGACCGTCGCTTCCGCTCATGCCGATCCCTACTCAGCAACCGCAGCAGCAGCAGCAGCGCTCTATGGGCCTCGACACGGTGGCGCTAACGAGGCGGTCATCCGCATGCTGACCGAGATCGGGTCGGTCGACAACGTCGAGCCGTTCATCCAGGCTGTCAAGGAGGGCAAGGGGCGCCTCCAGGGCTTCGGGCACCGGGTCTACAAGAGCTACGACCCCCGGGCCAAGATCATCAAGCGGACCGCGGACGAGGTGTTTGCAGTCACGGGCAAGAACCCGCTCCTCGACATCGCCCTCAAGCTCGAGGACATCGCTCTCAACGACGAGTACTTCACGAGCCGCAAGCTCTACCCGAACGTCGACTTCTACTCAGGCCTGATCTACCAGGCCATGGGGTTCCCACTCGAGATGTTCACCGTGCTCTTCGCCATCCCGCGCACCGCAGGATGGCTGGCACACTTCAAGGAGCTCTTGGAGCAGGACTCCAAGATCACCCGACCTCGCCAGCTCTACGTCGGCTCCGAGGAGCGAAACTACGTCCCGATCGCCCGGCGCTAGCCAGGCCGCAACGTCACTAGAGGACTCGGGCTAGACCCTCCTGGACCATCGAGACGCACAGGCGTCCGGACCGGTCATAGAGGAACCCTCTCGCGATGCCCCGTGCGCCGTGTGCGCTCGGTGAGTCGGTGTCGTAGAGCAGCCACTCGTCGGCGCGGAAGTCGCGGTGGAACCACATGCAGTGGTCGAGGCTGGCACCCATGAAGTTGGGGTCGTCCCAGCGGATTGCGTGCGGCGCCAGGATGGTGTCGAAGAGGCTCATGTCACTGGCGTAGGTCGCGACGCAGGCGTGGAGGAGCGGATCATCGGGGAGATCGCCGTCCGCCTTGATCCACAGCTGCTGGATCGGCTCTCGGCCCTCGGTGATCTTCCACGGCAGGTCCCCGATGAACCGCTGGTCGATGGGGTGAGGCCGCTCGAACCACTCGGCGAGCTCTTCGCGCCACGGCTCGAGTCGATCAGGCAGCGTGGCGAGGCCCTCCGGGTCAGGTACCACGGGCATCGTGAACTGATGCTCGATGCCCTGCTCTGGGGTGTGGAACGAGCACTGCATGTTGAAGATGGCTCGCCCATGCTGGATGGCGACGACGCGTCGGGTGGTGAAGGAGCGACCATCCCTGATCCGGTCAACCTCGTAGAGGATGGGCACGGTCGGATCGCCTGGGCGCAGGAAGTAGGAGTGTAGCGAGTGCACCTGGCCGTGCTCGACGGTTCGCCCTGCCGCCATCAACGCCTGGCTCGCCACTTGGCCACCGAAGACGCGCTGGCGCTCCTCGTCGGGCTGGATGCCGCGGAAGATGTTGACCTCGATTGGCTCGAGGTCGAGCAGGTTGACGAGGAAGTCGAGGGATTCGCTCATCCGCCCATTCTCCCACCTCGGCAGGTTGCCTGCGCCGAGGCTGTGCGCGACATAGGGTCTCGACCATGACGACGACAGGATCGAGTGACGAATTGCGCTTCCCGGAGGGCTTTTTGTGGGGGACGGCCACAGCCGCCCACCAGATCGAAGGCGGTAACACCAACAACGACTGGTGGGCCTTCGAGCACGCCGATGGGACACCAGTGATCGAGCCCAGCGGCGACGCATGTGACTCCTGGAACCGGTGGGAGCAGGATCTCGACCTCGTGGCGAAGCTCGGTCTCAATTCGTACCGCTTCAGCCTCGAGTGGAGCCGGATCGAACCAGCGCCCGGGGAATTCTCGACTGTGGCGCTCGATCGCTACAAGCAGATGGTCACCACCGCTCGTGATCGCGGCATCCTGCCGGTAGTGACGTTCCACCACTTCACGACGCCGAGCTGGCTGGCTGAGCGCGGGGGATGGGAGTCGTCGGAGGCACCAGATCGCTTTGGCGAGTTCACGGCTAAGGCTGCCGCGCACCTCGGCGACGAAATCGGGATGGCCTGCACCATCAACGAGCCCAACATCGTGGCGCTGATGGGCTTCGTCCTCGGCGCCTTCCCGCCGGGGGTGGCGATGGACTTCGGGCGCTACGACCTGTGCTGCGAGCAGCTCAACGCGGGGCACCGTCGAAGCGTCGAGGCACTCCGGGCGGCTCCCGGTTCCTACCCTGTCGGCCTGACGCTCTCGATGGCCGAGCTGGTGGGCCACGAGGGTGGCGAGGAAGAGCTGGCGCGCTTCCAAGAGACCGTCGAGGACCGCTTCCTTCGCAACACCGTCGGTGACGACTTCATCGGCGTCCAGACCTACACCCGCTTCCACTTCACCAACTCGGGTTACCAAGTCGCCATCGACCCCTCGGCTCGCATGACCCCGATGGGCTACGAGTTCTATCCCGAGGCTGTCGGCGCGACGGCATCGAGGGCGGCTGCGGTGACCGGTTTGCCGGTGATCGTGACCGAGAATGGCGTGTCGACCGCTGACGACTCGGAGCGCATCGAGTTCGTCGACCGGGCCCTTCGCTCGGTGCATGCCGCCATCGAGGATGGCGTCGACATCCGGGGCTACACGCTCTGGAGCCTGCTCGACAACTTCGAGTGGGCCTTGGGATACTCGCAGCACTTCGGCATCGTCGAGGTCGACCGGACCACCTTCGCTCGCAACCCGAAGCCCTCGGGAGTCTTCTTCGGTCGAGTGGCTCGATCCGGGGTCCTGGGAGCACCACCTGTCGGCTCCTGACCAGAGCAGCGCTTCGCCACCGGCTAGCATCGAACCGATGCTTGAGAAGATCGATGCCCTTCGTCAGTGGGCCAACACCCACGAGGGCAAGAAGCTCATCCGCTTCACGATGGTCTCGGTGATCTCGACGCTCGTCTCGTTCGTCACACTCTTCCTCGTCTTCGGCGTGCTCAAGCTCTGGAGCCAGGTCCCCTCGACCATCTTCGCCAACCTGGTCGCGACCATCCCTTCGTACAACCTCAATCGCAAGTGGGCGTGGGGCAAGTCCGGCCGCAGCCACGTGCGCAAGGAGATCATCCCCTTCTGGACGATGTCGGGGATCGGGATTGCCGTCTCAGTGGTCGGCGCGCAGCTGGCTCGTCACGTGTCGATCAAGCACAACCTGCCGCACTGGGAAGAGACAGCGGTCGTGCTCATTGCCAACGTGCTGTCGTTCGCGGTCTTCTGGGTGCTCAAGCTGCTCTTGTTCAACCGGCTTTTCCACGTGCCTGAGATCGAGGAGTTCGATGAGCACCTCACCGCCGAGGAGCAGGCCAGCGCCAGCTGAGCCCGCCTGTGCTCAGTCGCGAAAGTTGTTGAACTGCAGGGGCACGCCAAAGTCGGCGGCCTTGCACGCGGCGATGACCTGCTGGAGGTCGTCTCGCTTCTTGCCGGTCACACGGACCTGCTCACCTTGGATCTGCGAGGTGACGCCTTTGAGGCCGAGATCCTTGATGAGCTTGTTGATCTTCTTGCCCTCGTCTTGGCCGATGCCGGCCTTGAGCACCACGCGCTGGCGGGCGGTGCCCCTCGATGCCTCCTCGATGCCCTTGGGGTCGAGCGACTTGAGCGAGACCTCTCGACGCACGAGCTTCTCCTCGAGCACCTGGTAGAGCGCCCGGAGGCGGTCCTCGGTGGACGAGGTCAGGAGCAGCTCGTCAGGGGTCATCTCGATGGTGGAGTCGGTGCCTTTGAAGTCGAACCTGGTGCCAGCCTCGCGGTTGGCCTGGTCGACGGCGTTGCGGACCTCTTGGAGGTCAACCTCTGAGACGATGTCGAAGGATGGCATGGCACGGATCGTATCCGCCGCGGCTCGGCGGCTGCCTGATGTCGCGCCACCTCGAGCGCGGCTAGCATCTCCGCCGGGTCGGTGCCCGAGTGGCCAAAGGGATCTGGCTGTAAACCAGACGGCTCAGCCTACGGGGGTTCGAATCCCTCCCGGCCCACCACCGCTCGTGATCGTGCGGCCTCCACGTGAGGCCGCACGATCACAAGTGTCCTCTCAGGTAGATCCTGCGAACGTCGATCGCTTTGGTTACAATGCCGTTACGAAACGACGCAAATGCCGTTGTTCGCAACCCTCATGGACCACGCACCAATCTCCTCCGACACAGCGATCGATCAGCCTGGTGCTGTCGCGACGGCACGGCGGGCTCTCGACACAGCAGTGGCGAGCGGCACGCACGTGTTCAACTCGCTCCGTCGCTGGCGTCGCAGCGAGGCGGAGGCGCCCGAGGGCTGGGCGTGGCTTCGCCGTCCGGCGATCATCGGATTCCTGGCGATCATCGCCATCACCGTCGGTGGCTCGTTCTCCAACTCGCCGTTCAAGCTCGAGATGCCCGGCACCTGGCCCTTCGGCGTGCCGACCGCCAACACCGCGGCCACTGACCCGGAGAACCAGACGCTGTTGATGCTCGGCCTGTTGCTCGTCTACGGCGGCCTAGTGCTGCTACTTCGAGTCTGGCTGCAGGTCTCGAAGGCACTGAAGAACCGACCCGGCGCACCGATCAAGTACCTCACGTGGATCCTGGTGCTCTGGATCATTCCGCTCGTGATCGCCGCCCCGATGTTCAGCCGCGACGTCTTTAGCTACGCGGCCCAGGGCGAGATGGTCAGCCACCACATCAACCCCTACATCTACGGGCCTTTCACTCTCGGTTCTGGCCCCTATGTGAATCCGGTGGATCCGCTCTGGGGCAATACGCCGGCACCCTATGGGCCGTTGTTCTTGATCATCGACGGCTTCTTCGCCTCGGCGACCTTCCACCACGCCACCGCCACCGTGATGGCGCTCCGTCTCCTCGAGCTCGGCTCGGTGGCGCTCTTGGCGGTGTGCATCCCCAAGCTGGCCCGAAGCGTCGGGCGTGACCCCGGCGAGGCGTTCTCGCTCGCTGTCTTAAATCCGCTCGTGCTGATCACGATCGTGGGCAGCGCCCACAACGACGGGATGATGATCGCCCTCCTTGTGGCTGGGGTGACCGCCGCCCGGCTCAAGCACCCTGTCTGGGGGATCGTCCTGTGCGCGCTCGCCGCGGCGGTCAAGGCTCCGGCCGCGCTCGGCATCCTCTACATCGCCTGGGACTGGCTCGGCCCAGATGTCCCCTTCCGTCAGCGGCTCCGACCGCTCGTCTTGGCGGGCCTGCTCTCAGCCGGCGTGCTGGCGGCGCTCACTGCCATCAGCGGCCTCGGCCTCGGCTGGGTCTCGAACCTCGCTACGCCGGGAACCGTTCGCTCATGGGCTGCGCCTGCCACCGGCATCGGGATGGGGATCACTGGACTGCTCCACGCCCTCGGGGCCGGCGTCTCGATGGCCTCGGTGCTCACCATCACCCGATTGCTCGGCTTACTTGCCGCTGTCGTGATCGGCGTGTGGCTGCTCAAGGAGTCTGATCGCATCGGCCAGCTCACCGCGCTGGGTCTGACGCTGTTGCTCTTCGTGGTGCTCGGTCCGGTCGTGCAGCCGTGGTACCTCACCTGGGGCCTCGTGCTGTTGGCCCCTGTGGCGGAGGGACGGATCCGGACGACCCTGATCGTGCTCTCGGTCACCGCGCCGTTTATCGGTCTGCCCGGTGGGAGGACGATGCTGGTCGAGCTGCTCCACGCTGATCCGCTGGTCCTGGCCATCAGCCTGGTGGCACTGCTCGTCTTCGTGGTCGCACCACTTGGTCGCTGGACGCAGATCGGTCGCGTGGAGCAGGGCGTCGCTGATCGCGACCTCGTCGCCAGCTGACCTAGAGCAAGCGCTGGAGCTCGACGACGTCGAGCCACCGGCCGTGCTTGCGCCCGACCTCTCGTTCGATGCCCACCATTTCGAAGCCACACGCGAGGTGGAGGTCGATCGAAGCTTGGTTCTCTCCGACGATCCGAGCGATCACCGAGTGGAAGCCACCCTCGACCCCTGCGGCCAAGAGATCGTCGAGCAAGAGCCGCCCCACGCCACGTCCCCGGGCCGAGCGGTCCACGTACACAGAATCCTCGGCGGTGGTTGCGTAGGCCGCCCGTGAGCGGTACGGACCAAAGCAGGCGTAGCCGACGATCCGCTCGCCACGGGCACCGAGGTGGCCGATCTCCTCGTCGCCGTCGTCGCTGACCGCGACGATGGCGAGGTGCGCACCGAGGTGGCTGTCAATCCACTCGAGCTGCTCGTCCATGGTGCGCGGGATGACATCGAAGGTCACAGTGGTCTCGATGACCTCGGGGTTGTAGATCGCAAGCAGGGCTGAGGCATCAGCGTGCTCGACAAGGCGGGTGCGCACTGAGAGAGATGGTACCCGTGGGGGTGGTGGCTTCTCGCCATGGCCCCACGCGGGGGAGCACCTCTCGAGACGCGGCTATCATTGACGGGCGGCCGGTTCGAGGGCCGTGTTTCGCCCTTGTAGCTCAGTGGCAGAGCACCTCCATGGTAAGGAGGGGGTCGTGGGTTCAATCCCCACCGAGGGCTCGCAAGGCGGCGTAGCTCAGTTGGTCAGAGCACACGGCTCATAATCGTGTTGTCGCGGGTTCGAGTCCCGCCGCCGCTACCGAGGGTCCCAGAGCGGGGCCCGACGAGCCCCTCGTCGGGGGGCATGAGAACCGAGGAAGAAGCGAGGGAGATCCCGTGGCAAAGAACGAGAAGCGGGTCCAGGTAACGCTCGAGTGCCAGGACTGCAAGCGACGCAACTACATCACCACGAAGAACAAGGTGAACGACCGAGAGCGCATCGAGATGAAGAAGTTCTGTCGCTTCGATCGCCGCCACACCCTCCACAAGGAGACCCGCTAGACGAGCCCTGGCGGGGCGGTGGTACGATCGTGCTCCGCCTCCGGCGGGCCTGACGATTGGGCGGTCTGTTCAAAGGTCGCCCATCGAAGGGCAGTAGCTCAACTGGTAGAGCACCGGTCTCCAAAACCGGCGGTTGGGGGTTCGAGTCCCTCCTGCCCTGCTCGGTGCAGGAGATCTGCGCCAACGACAGTCAAGAACGAAGGAACAGCGTGAACCGCGAGACCAAGAGGATGATGCAGAAGCAGGGCCAGACCGGCCCTGACGGCGCGCCCTCGTCTCGTCGCGCCGCAGCGGCCACCACCGCGCAGCGCCGCCAGCCACAGCAGCGAGCAGGCATCCGCCAGTTCTTCCGTGAGGTCCGCGAGGAGATGCGGCAGGTCTCATGGCCGACGCGCGCAGAGCTGATCAACTACACCTCGATCACGCTTTTCGTGCTGATCGTGATGATCGGCCTGATCTACGGCCTCAACCTCGTGTTCGGCAAGTTCGTCCTGTTCCTGTTCAAGCACTGAGCCTGGGAAGAGCGACGCAACGATGAGTGAGGACAACATGACCGAGGAGATCGAGGTGACCGAGATCGTCGCCGAGACGGCTGACGGCGAGGTGGTCGAGGAGATCGTCATCGCCACTGTGGCTGACGATGGGCTCGATGGCGCCTTCGACGAGGACGACGAGGATGAGGACGAGGGTCCGATCATCCAGAGCCCCTACGACCGACCAGGTCGTTGGTACGTGGTCCATACCTACTCGGGCTACGAGAACAAGGTGAAGGGCAACCTCGAGAACGTCATCGTCTCTCGTTCGATGGAGGACTCGGTCTACGAGATCGTCATCCCGATGGAGGACGTCGTCGAGTTCAAGGGCGGCAAGAAGGTCACCGTGTCGAAGAAGGTCTTCCCGGGGTACATCCTCGTGCGCTGCGACCTCGACGACGATGCATGGGGAGCGATCCGAGGGACGCCTGGCGTGACCGGCTTCGTCGGCCCAGGCACCAAGCCTGTCCCGCTGTCGCGCAAAGAGGTCGAGGGCATCCTCCAGGTCGAGATCATCGGTGGCGAGCAGGCGCCCGCGAAGCGCAGCCGGCCACGCCTCGAGTACGAGATCGACGAGACGGTCCGCGTCAAGGAGGGTCCGTTCGCGGACTTCTCCGGTCAGATCGCCGAGATCAACGAAGACCAGCTCAAGCTCAAGGTCCTCGTCAACATCTTCGGCCGGGAGACCCCGGTCGAGCTCGAGTTCAGTCAGGTGGCGAAGCTCTAGGCAGACGCCTGAGCCCACCCACTCCCACGTCAGGCAAGGAAGAGGAACACCATGGCCCCCCCGAAGAAGCTCATCGCACTCGTGAAGATCCAGCTCGATGCTGGCTCCGCCACACCGGCACCCCCGGTGGGCACCGCCCTTGGACCGCACGGCATCCAGACCGTCGACTTCTGCAAGCAGTACAACGAGCAGACCGAGTCGATGCGTGGCCAGGTGGTCCCGGTGGAGATCTCGATCTACGAGGACCGCAGCTTCACTTTCATCCTGAAGACCCCACCGACCCCAGCGCTGCTTCGCCAGGCCGCTGGTCTCGACAAGGGTGCGCAGACCGCCGGCCGTGAGACCGCCGGCTCGGTCACCGACGCCCAGGTCGAGGAGATCGCCAAGACCAAGATGCCCGACCTCAACACGGACGACCTCGAGATGGCCAAGCGCCAGGTGGCCGGCACGGCCCGCTCGATGGGCATCTCCGTCAACTGAACGCCAGAGAAAAGCGAAGGACTGAGCAATGAGCCAGCACGGTAAGAAGTACACAGACGCCGCCAAGCAGGTCGACCGGGAGTCTCTCCAGACCCTCCCGGCAGCGATCGAGCAGGTCAAGGAGCTCGCCTCGGCGAAGTTCGACGAGACCGTCGAGCTCGCTGTGCAGCTCGGGGTCGACCCCCGCAAGGCTGAGCAGATCGTCCGCGGCACCCTGTCGCTCCCCGCTGGCACCGGTCGTGACGTCCGCGTGGCGGTCTTCGCCGCCGGCGACGCTGCCACCGAGGCCCGTGACGCAGGTGCTGACATCGTCGGCGCCGACGACCTGGTGGCCAAGGTCGCTGAGGGCTTCTTGGACTTCGACATCGTCATCGCCACCCCTGACCTCATGGGTCAGGTCGGTACCCTCGGTCGTGTCCTTGGTCCTCGTGGCCTGATGCCCAACCCCAAGACCGGCACCGTCACCACCGAGGTCGGCAAGGCAGTGGGGGAGTTCAAGGCGGGGCGTATTGAGTACCGCACCGACAAGGTCGGCAACATCCACATGCCCATTGGCAAGGTCTCCTTCTCGAAGGAGGACCTGATCGCCAACGCTCGTGCGGTGATCGAAGAGCTGTTCAGGGCCAAGCCCGCATCGGCCAAGGGCCGCTACGTGCTCTCCGCCACGGTTTCCTCGACGATGGGACCTGGCGTCAAGCTTGACCCAGCCCTGATCCGAGAGGTCGACGAGGAGCTCGCCACCGCCAGCGCCTGAGCACCGGCTGGCCCGGCCTTGCCGGGTGCGCTAATGTCAGGACCCCGCAGCCGCCGTGGTGGCTGCCACAGAATTCCCAACAACTGACGCCGAAGACATCCGGTGCCGCTCCGGCGGCCGAAGGGACCGAGAGGTTCGCCTGACGAGGTGGTCTCCCGCAGCGCCGAGCTGCGTGGGTCCTCTCTCGAGCCGGATGGCCGAAGCCCCAAGACCGGCAGAGCCGGTGGAGGACGAGAGATGGACAACCCGAGAGCAGACAAGGTCGCAGTCGTCGACGAGGTGCGTGAGCGCCTCGAGGGGGCGCAGGCATCTGTCGTCACCGAGTATCGCGGCCTGACCGTTGCAGCGATGGCCGAGCTCCGTCGGAACCTTCGCGCCGTCGGCGGCGACTACAAGGTCTTCAAGAACACCCTGGTCAAGCTGGCTGTTGCTGGCGGCGACCACGAGGGGATCAGCGAACACCTGACCGGTCCGACCGCCATCACCTTCATCGAGGGTGACGTGAGCGCGGTCGCCAAGGCGCTCCGTGATTTCGCCAAGGACAACCCTGAGCTCGTCATCAAGGGCGGCGTCCTCGACGGCAAGGCCCTGTCGGCCACTGACCTCAAGGCCCTGGCCAGCCTCCCGTCCCGCGAGGTCCTCCTCGCCCAGCTCGCCGGCCTCATCGCCTCGCCGATGCAGTCGTTGGCTGGTCTGTTCAGGGCGGTCCCGCAGAGCTTTGCCTACGGCCTGCGTGCGCTGATCGACTCCAAGCCCGCCGATGAGGCGCCGGCTGTCGAGGCGCCAGCCACCGATGAGGCACCTGTCGACGAGGCACCAGCAGAGCCCGCTGACGAGACCACTGATGCGGCACCTGTCGACGAAGCACCGGTGGAGGCCACCGATGAGGCCGCTGACGCGGCTGCACCCGTCGCCGAGGCACCTGCTGTCGATGAGGCTCCCGCGCAGGAGCCGGCAGCCGACGAGGCACCCGCTGGCGACAGCACTGACGACTGATTCTTCAATCCCAACAACTGATCGAAACACGAAAGGAAACCCCAATGGCTGGAACCCTGACCAAAGAGCAAATCCTCGATGGCATCGCCGAGCTCTCTGTCATCGAGCTCAGCGAGCTGCTGACTGACTTCGAGGAGCGCTTCGGTGTGACCGCAGCCGCTCCGGTGGCCGTGGCTGCCGCCCCTGCTGCCGGCGGTGCCGGTGGCGATGCTGCCGGCGGTGCCGAGGAGCAGAGCGAGTTCGACGTCATCCTCACCAGCGCTGGTGACAAGAAGATCGGCGTGATCAAGGAAGTCCGCGGGCTCACGAGCCTCGGCCTCAAGGAGGCCAAGGACCTCGTCGACTCGGCGCCCAAGCCGGTCCTCGAGAAGGTGTCGAAGGACGACGCCGAGAAGGCCAAGGCTGCCCTTGAGGGCGCCGGCGCCACCGTCGAGCTCAAGTAGCTCACCTCTTCATCAAGGGCGTCGACCCCGGGCCTCGCCGGTCCGGGGTCGAGGTTCCTTGACTCACGGGCGGCTGATCCGTAGGGTCGCGCACAGCACGGGCTTGTTCCCGGGGCGCATTCGGGTGATCCCGAAGGCCTCTCTTGTGCTCGGCTCGGATCAGGGGTAGCATCCCATCTACCGTGTCTCCCCGTCTGCCGATGTCGCAGCACCTTTGTTGTGCCGTCTCCGCGCTCGGATGACCGGTCGTCCGCCCACCGAACCCCAGCTCAGTCGTCCGCACCGTAATTCAGCCAGTGAGGAGTAGGCCGTTGCCTTCACGGTCCCAGAGTCCCGAGCGCGTCTCGTTCGCCAACATCGACGAGGCCCTTCCCCTTCCAGACCTGATCGCTATCCAGCGAGAGAGCTTCAGGTGGTTCCTTGACCATGGCCTCCAGGAGGCGTTCGAGGACATCAGCCCTATCGAGGACTTCACCGGTCGCTTGAGCCTCGAGCTCGAGTTCGACCCGTCTGATCCTGACCTGCGCCCCGGACCGAAGTTCACGGTCGAGGAGTGCAAGGAGAAGGACATGACCTACTCCGCACCGATCTTCGTGCGTGCTCGCTTCATGAACGCCGACACCGGCGAGATCAAGGAGCAGACGGTCTTCATGGGGGACTTCCCGATGATGACCGACCGTGGGACGTTCGTCGTCAACGGCACCGAGCGAGTGGTCGTCAGCCAGCTGGTCCGCTCCCCGGGCGCGATCTTCGCCCCGGGCCGTGACGCAAAGACCCTCTTCACCGGCACCATCCACCCGTACCGTGGTGAGTGGATCGAGTTCGACATCGAGAACAAGCCCAACCGTGACGTCAACGCCGGGACCCGTGTGGCCCGCAAGCGCCGTCTGTCGCTCTTCACGCTGCTGCGAGCGCTGGGCTACGAGGACGAGGCCTTCTACGACCGCTTCGTCGGTCACTTCGACTTCCTCGAGGCCCAGTGGGCCAAGGAGCAGGGGTCGCTCGAGACCAAGGAAGACGCTCTCCTCGAGATCTACAAGCGGGCCCGTCCAGGCGAGCCGCTCTCGGCTGAGTCGGCGCGCCAGTACTTCGAGAACGCCTTCTTCAACCCGAAGCGCTACGACCTCACCCGCGTCGGTCGCTACAAGTTGAACCGCAAGCTCGGCCCAGAGATCGAGCGCATCGAGGACATCTTGAAGGTCAAGCTGGACCGCCCAGGCGAGAGCCAGGGCACCTTGGCCCCGTCTGAGATCCTCGCTGCGAGCACCTACATGCTCCACCTGGCCAAGCACATGGCCGACGGTGAGACCAGCTACCGCATCGACGACCAGGACCACTTCGCCAACCGTCGTATCCGCTCGGTCGGCGAGCTCATCCAGAACCAGGTCCGCGTCGGCCTGTCTCGGATGGAGCGGGTGGTGCGCGAGCGCATGAGCACCCAGGACGTCGAGGCGATCACGCCGCAGTCGCTCATCAACATCCGCCCGGTCGTGGCTGCGGTCAAGGAGTTCTTCGGAACGAGCCAGCTCAGCCAGTTCATGGACCAGAACAACCCGCTCTCAGGCCTCGCCCACAAGCGTCGCCTCTCAGCGCTCGGCCCCGGCGGCCTCTCGAGGGAGCGCGCCGGCTTCGAGGTTCGAGACGTCCACAGCTCTCACTACGGCCGTATGTGCCCGATCGAGACCCCGGAAGGTCCGAACATCGGCCTGATCGGCTCGCTTGCCACCTATGCCAAGGTCAACGACTACGGCTTCATCGAGACCCCGTACCGCAAGGTCATCAAGGGTCGCGTGACCGACGACGTCGTCTACCTCGCCGCTGACGAGGAAGAGGAGCACGTCATCGCCCAGGCCAACACGCCGATCGACGCCAAGGGCAACTTCCTCGAGGACCGAGTCCTCGTGCGTCGTGGCCCCGCCGGCACCGGCGTGCGGATGGGCTCCGCCAACTCGAGCTACGGCACCACGTCGGAGATCGACTACGTGCCGCCCGCAGAGGTCGACCTCATCGACGTCAGCCCGAAGCAGATCATCTCGGTGTCCACCGCGCTGATCCCCTTCGTCGAGCACGACGACGCCAACCGTGCCCTCATGGGCGCCAACATGCAGAAGCAGGCGGTCCCGCTCGTCGTGCCGGAGGCGCCGTACATCGGCACCGGCATCGAGGCGCGTGCCGCACGTGACGCAGGTGACGTCATCACCGCCGAGGGCGCTGGCACCGTGCTCGAGGTGACCGGTGACCACGTGGTCGTCGACTACAAGTCCGGTCAGAAGGACCACAACGGACACCCGCTCGGCAAGAAGACCTACGTGCTGGCCAAGTTCCGCCGTTCGAACCAGAACACGGCGATCAACCAGCGACCGCTGGTCGACGAGGGGCAGAAGCTCGCCCAGGGCGACCTGATCGCGGACGGCCCGTCAACCCACAACGGGGAGCTGGCACTCGGCAAGAACCTCCTCGTGGCCTTCATGCCGTGGGAGGGCTACAACTACGAGGACGCCATCATCCTCTCCGAGCGCCTCGTGCGCGACGACGTGCTCACCTCGATCCACATCGAGGAGCACGAGATCGACGCCCGTGACACCAAGCTCGGCGAAGAGGAGATCACCCGGGACATCCCGAACCTCTCCGAGGAGATCCTGGCTGACCTGGGCGACCGCGGCATCATCCGCGTGGGCGCAGAGGTCGGCCCCGGCGACGTGCTGGTCGGCAAGGTCACCCCGAAGGGTGAGACCGAGCAGACCCCAGAGGAGCGCCTGCTGCGCGCCATCTTCGGCGAGAAGGCCCGTGAGGTGCGTGACACCTCCCTCAAGGTCCCGCATGGCGAGTCCGGCAAGGTCATCGACGTGCGCGTGTTCTCTCGCGAGGACTCCCACGAGCTGCCCCCCGGCGTCAATGCCCTGGTCCGCGTCTACGTGGCTCAGAAGCGAAAGATCTCTGAGGGCGACAAGCTCGCCGGCCGCCACGGCAACAAGGGCGTCATCTCGAAGATCCTCCCTGTCGAGGACATGCCGTACCTGGCTGACGGCTCGCCTGTCGACATCATCTTGAACCCGCTGGGCGTCCCCTCCCGGATGAACGTGGGGCAGGTGCTCGAGAGCCACCTGGGCTACGCAGCCCGGCACGGTTGGAAGGGCCTCGAGATCAACGAGGGCACCGGCACCTCGGGCAAGGGCGACGGCGCGCTGCGCAAGACCCGTCCGAGGACCCAGCCGGCTGCGTGGGTCGCCACCCCTGCCTTCGACGGTGCGCACTGGGACGAGGTCGAGGATGCTGGGAAGCACCCGACGATCAAGAAGATCTTCCAGGAGCTCAACAGCGACTCGGCCGACGGCACCGTCCAGATCCAGGACGATGGCAAGGCCCAGCTGTTCAACGGCCGCACCGGCGAGGCGTACGACAACCCGATCTCGGTCGGCTACGTCTACATCTTGAAGCTCGCCCACCTGGTCGACGACAAGATCCACGCTCGCTCCACGGGCCCGTACTCGATGATCACCCAGCAGCCGCTCGGCGGGAAGGCCCAGTTCGGTGGGCAGCGCTTCGGTGAGATGGAGGTCTGGGCACTCGAGGCGTACGGCGCTGCCTACGCCCTCCAGGAGCTCTTGACCATCAAGTCGGACGACGTGCTCGGCCGGGTGAAGGTCTACGAGGCCATCGTGAAGGGCGAGAACATCCCCGAGCCGGGCATCCCCGAGAGCTTCAAGGTGCTCATCAAGGAGATGCAGTCCTTGTGCCTCGATGTCGAGGTGCTCAACGACGCCGGTCAGCAGATCGAGATGGCCGAGATCGACGAGGACGTCTTCAGGGCGGCCGAGGAGCTCGGGATCGACATCAGCCGCCCAGAGCGGGGCAGTGACGAAGAAGACGCACGACGCGCGGCAGAGAGGGGTCTGGTTCGATGACGAAGCTGGACGTGAACACCTTCGATCAGCTCCGGATCGGTCTCGCTACGGCGGACTCGATTCGTGGATGGTCGAACGGCGAAGTGAAGAAGCCCGAGACCATCAACTACCGGACGCTTCGTCCGGAGAAGGACGGGCTGTTCTGCGAGAAGATCTTCGGTCCGACCAAGGACTGGGAGTGCTACTGCGGCAAGTACAAGCGGGTGCGATTCAAGGGCATCATCTGCGAGCGCTGTGGCGTCGAGGTCACCCGATCCAAGGTCCGCCGCGAGCGGATGGGCCACATCGAGCTGGCCGCCCCGGTCGTCCACATCTGGTACCTGCGTGGCACCAGGTCGTGGCTCGCCTACCTGCTCATGGGCACCGAGCCCCGCGAGGAGCTCAAGGCCAAGCAGCTCGAGAAGGTCATCTACTTCGCCGCCAACCTCGTGACCTATGTCGACGAGGACAAGCGTCACACCGATCTGCCGGAGCTCGAGGTCGAGCTGCGCGAGGAGATCGCTGAGATCGAGAAGCGTCGCGACTTGGACGTCGATCGTCGCTACAAGGCGCTCGAGGCCGAGCTCGCCGACCTGGAGAAGGAGGGGGCGAAGGACACCGAGATCAAGGCGCGCCAGCGCCTCGTCGAGAAGGAGATCGTCTCGATCCGCGAGAGGGCGGACGAGGAGATCGACATCGCCGAGCGGTCGATGACCGAGTTCAAGGCGCTCCACAGCCGCAAGATCATTGAGGACGAGCTCCTCTGGCGTGAGCTCAAGATCCGCTTCGAGGACTACTTCGAGGGCGGCATGGGTGCTGAGACCATCTCGTCGCTTATCGAGCGCATCGACCTGGATGAGGAAGAGGTCAAGCTGCGCGACGCCGTCGAGGCATCTGATGGTCGCAAGCCACTCTCGGCCCAGCGTCGTCAGAAGGCGATCAAGCGCCTCAAGATCGTCTCGGCCTTCAACCGCCGTGACGAGCACGGCCGTCGGATCAATGACCCGGCTGCCATGATCCTGGGCGCTGTCCCGGTCATCCCGCCCGACCTGCGCCCGATGGTGCAGCTCGACGGTGGCCGTTTCGCCACCTCGGACTTGAACGACCTCTACCGCCGTGTCATCAACCGGAACAACCGCCTGAAGCGGCTCCTTGACCTCGGCGCACCAGAGATCATCGTCAACAACGAGAAGCGCATGCTCCAGGAGGCTGTCGACGCGCTGTTCGACAACGGCCGCCGTGGTCGCCCGGTCACCGGGCCGGGCAACCGTCCCTTGAAGAGCCTCTCTGACATGCTCAAGGGCAAGCAGGGTCGCTTCCGCCAGAACCTGCTCGGCAAGCGAGTCGACTACTCAGGCCGTTCGGTCATCGTGGTCGGCCCGAACCTGAAGCTCCACCAGTGCGGTCTGCCCAAGCTGATGGCGCTCGAGCTCTTCAAGCCCTTCGTCATGAAGCGGCTCGTCGACAAGGAGCTGGCCCAGAACATCAAGTCGGCCAAGCGCATGGTCGAGCGTCGCAAGCCCCAGGTGTGGGACGTGCTCGAGGACGTGATCAAGGAGCACCCCGTGCTCCTCAACCGTGCCCCGACGCTCCACCGCCTCGGTATCCAGGCGTTCGAGCCCCAGCTGGTCGAAGGCAAGGCCATCCAGGTCCACCCGCTCGTGTGCACGGCATTCAACGCTGACTTCGACGGCGACCAGATGGCTGTCCACCTGCCGCTCTCGGCAGAGGCCCAGGCCGAGGCCCGGATCCTCATGCTCAGTGCCAACAACATCCTCTCGCCTGCGACCGGTCGCCCCATCACGGTGCCGTCGCAGGACATGGTGTTCGGCGCGTACTACCTCACCCTCGGGCGCGATGGCGCCAAGGGTGAGGGACGCGCGTTCCGCCACGCCTATGAGGTCGAGGCAGCCGTCGACGCTGGTGATGTGGACCTCCACGCCACCATCCAGCTGCGTCCGTCGGTGGAGTCCTCGCTCGGCGACCGCCTGGTCGCCGCTGGCATCGAGCCCGACGAGAACGGTCGGCTCAGCATCGAGACAACGCCGGGACGCGTCCTCTTCAACGAGGCGCTTCCGACCGAGTTCCGCTACGTCAACACCCTGGTGGGCAAGCGCGCCACGCAGATCGGCACCATCGTCGAGGAGCTCAGCGCAGGCTGGGGCAGGCTGCTCGTGGCCGACAGCCTCGACAAGATCAAGGCGCTCGGCTTCCGCTATGCCTCGCAGTCAGGCCTGACCATCTCCATCAACGACGTGCAGACGCCGCCGGAGAAGCAGGAGATCCTGGACCGCTACGAAAAGGAAGCGGAGAAGGCCGAGACGCAGTACAAGCGAGGCATCATCACCGACGACGAGCGTCGCCAGAAGGAGGTCGAGATCTGGACCTCGGCGAACTCCGAGGTCGGTCGAGCGATGGAGAAGACCCTCTCGGGCATCTCCTTCAACCCGCTCGACATGATGGTGGACTCCGGTGCTCGAGGCAACGCCCAGCAGATCCGTCAGATCGCCGGTATGAAGGGCCTCGTCTCGAACCCTCGTGGTGAGATGATCCCCCGTCCGATCAAGTCGAGCTTCCGAGAGGGCCTGAGTGTCCTTGAGTACTTCATCTCGACCCACGGCGCCCGAAAGGGTCTGGCGGACACCGCACTGAGGACCGCTGACTCCGGCTACCTGACCCGTCGCCTCGTCGACGTCGCCCAGGAGCTCATCATCCGCCAGCTCGACTGCGAGACCAACCGTGGCATCTGGATCGAGGACGTCGTCCCCGACACGGGGGCCACGCGCTCGTACTTGGAGACCAGGGCGTATGGCCGTGTCATCTCCGAGGACGTCGTCCTCTCGGACAAGACCACCTTGAAGGCGGGCACCATGCTCACCGACGAGATGGTCGCCGCGATGCGCGACGACGAGGCGATTACCCGGGTCCGGGTGCGCTCAACGCTGACGTGCGAGGCCTCGCAGGGCATCTGTGCTGCGTGCTACGGCCAGTCACTCGCCACCGGCAACCTGATCGAGATCGGTGAGGCGGTCGGTGTGATCGCCGCCCAGTCGATTGGTGAGCCTGGCACCCAGTTGACGATGCGTACCTTCCACGCCGGTGGTGTGGCTGGGTCCGACATCACCCACGGGCTGCCCCGCGTGGTCGAGCTCTTCGAAGCTCGTACCCCGAAGGGTGCCGCGGTTCTCGCCCACCACTCCGGTGTTGTCCGGGTGGAGGAGGAGGAGGCCGGCCGGGTCATCACCGTCGTCGCTGACGATGGTGCTGAGCAGGTCGAGACCCTGCCGCTGCGTGTCCACCTTGAAATCTCCGATGGCCAAGAGGTCGCTGCAGGCGACGCGCTGGTCGAGGGTCCGAAGGACCCCAAGGAGCTCTTGGAGGTCAAGGGTGTCCGTGAGACCCAGCAGTACCTCGTCGAAGAGGTCCAGAAGGTCTACCGCGACCAGGGTGTGTCGATCCACGACAAGCACATCGAGCTGATCGTCCGCCAGATGCTCAGGAGGGTGAACGTCGCCGACCCCGGTGACGCCGAGTTCCTCCCAGGCCAGCAGGTCGACTCCCAGATCTACACCGAGGTGAACCGCGAGCTCGTCGCCGAGGGCAAGAAGCCCGCTGAGGCACGTGTCGAGCTCATGGGCATCACCAAGGCGTCGCTCGCCACCGACTCGTGGCTCTCAGCCGCCTCCTTCCAGGAGACGACCCGAGTCCTCACCGAGGCGGCCATCGAGGGTCGTTCCGACTTCCTCTATGGGCTCAAGGAGAACATCATCATCGGCAAGCTGATCCCGGCTGGTTCGGGCACCGAGGACTACCGGACCATCCGCCTCGACATGCCCGACGCAGAGCCGATCTTGAGCTACGGCCAGGACGACGACGACCTCGCCGCCTGGTTGCTCGAGGGCTTCGATGACGGCGTCGACGAGAAGTTCGCACTCGATGCGAGCTGGACCGGCGAGGCCCCGACGACCGACGACCTCGGCGGTGACGCCCAGGCCACGAGCTGACCACGACGTCCAACGCGGTCCGGGTGGGGGAGTTCCTGCCCGGACGGCTGGACGCCGAAGGGGTCAAGAGCGTATGCTCGGAACCCCTGCGCGCCGCAGCGATGAGTTGCTGTGCGCGTGATCGAAGTTTCCCCCACCACCACGAGAGATACGCAGAGGTAGCGCGTGCCCACGATTGAGCAGCTGGTCCGCAAGGGCAGGCAGGCAAAGAGTTCGAAGACCAAGACCCCGGCCCTGAAGGGCGCGCCCCAGCGCCGTGGGGTATGCACCCGCGTGTACACGACCACGCCGAAGAAGCCGAACTCGGCGCTTCGGAAGGTCGCCCGTGTGCGTCTGACCTCGGGCGTCGAGGTCACCGCCTACATCCCAGGTGTCGGCCACAACCTCCAGGAGCACTCGATCGTCCTCGTCCGTGGCGGTCGTGTGAAGGACCTCCCGGGTGTCCGCTACAAGGTCATCCGCGGCGCCCTCGACACCTCGGGTGTCCGTGAGCGCGCCCAGGCACGCAGTCGCTACGGCGCCAAGAAGGAGTCCTGATATGCCTCGTAACGGTCCTGCACCTCGCCGCGAGCTCGCTCCCGACCCGGTCTACCGCTCTGTCCTCGTCACCCAGGTCACCAACAAGGTCCTGAGCCGAGGCAAGCGCAACGTCGCCGAGCGCATCGTCTACACAGCGCTCGACACTGTCAAGGAGCGCACCGACTCCGACCCGGTCGCCGTCCTCAAGCGCGCCGTCGAGAACGTGCGTCCCGAGCTCGAGGTCCGCAGCCGCCGCGTCGGTGGTGCGACCTACCAGGTCCCTGTCGAGGTCCGTCCCCGTCGTGCGACCACCCTGGCCATCCGTTGGCTGGTGGGCTACTCGCGTTCTCGTCGAGAGAAGACGATGGCCGAGCGCCTTGCCAACGAGATCCTCGATGCCTCGAACGGCGTCGGCGCAGCAGTGAAGCGCCGTGAGGACCTCCACAAGATGGCCGAGTCCAACAAGGCCTTCGCCCACTACCGCTGGTAGTCGGCGTTTCCCCGGTTCGAACACCCCCGTCGTAATCCAGAGCAAGGTTGAACAATGGCTGACGCCCTTCCCCCCCGCGAGACGCCGCTCGAGCGGATTCGCAACATCGGCATCATGGCGCACATCGACGCCGGTAAGACCACAACCACCGAGCGGATCCTCTACTACACCGGTCGCAACTACAAGATCGGTGAGGTCCACGAGGGAGCCGCGACCATGGACTGGATGGTCCAGGAGCAAGAGCGCGGGATCACCATCACCTCGGCTGCGACCACCTGCGCATGGCGCGACCACACGATCAACATCATCGACACCCCTGGTCACGTCGACTTCACCGTCGAGGTGGAGCGTTCGCTTCGAGTCCTCGACGGCGCCGTGGCGGTCTTCGACGCCGTGGCCGGCGTCGAGCCCCAGACCGAGACGGTCTGGCGCCAGGCGAACAAGTACGAGGTCCCTCGTATGTGCTTCGTCAACAAGATGGACCGTGTCGGCGCCGACTTCTACCGCTGCGTGGACATGATCAAGGATCGCCTCGACTGCGTGACCGCCGTCATCCAGCTGCCTATCGGCGCCGAGTCCGACTTCCTCGGCGTCGTGGACCTGGTGGGGATGCGAGCCCTCGTCTGGGAAGACGGCATGGGCGAGGAGTACAAGGTCACCGAGATCCCGGCTGACCTCGTCGACCGGGCCGAGGAGTACCACCAGGAGCTCATCGACGTCCTGTCGAACTTCGACGACAACGTGATGGAGAAGTACCTGGCCGACGAGGCGATCACGCCCGACGACCTGCTCGCCGCGCTGCGTGTCGGCACGTTGACCAACGCCTGTGTGCCGATCTTGTGCGGGACTGCCTTCAAGAACAAGGGCGTCCAGCCCATGCTCGACGCCGTCGTCGACTTCCTGCCCTCGCCGCTCGACCTGCCCCCGACCGTCGGCACCAAGCCGAACAAGGACGAGGAGCTCGAGCGTGCCGTCTCCGACGATGCACCGTTCTCGGCCCTGGCCTTCAAGATCATGACCGACCCCTACGTCGGCAAGCTCACCTACCTGCGGGTCTACTCGGGCACGCTCGGCAAGGGCGACACCATCGTCAACACGACCAAGGACGGCAAGAAGGAGCGCATCGGTCGCATCCTCCAGATGCACGCCAACAGCCGTGAGGACCTCGACGTCGCACGCACCGGTGACATCATCGCCGCTGTCGGCTTGAAGCAGACCACGACCGGTGACACCCTGTCGGACCCGTCGAACCCGATCGTGCTCGAGGCGCTCGAGTTCCCTGAGCCGGTCATCCACGTCGCTGTCGAGCCGAAGACCAAGGCCGACCAGGACAAGCTCGGCAAGGCCCTCTACGCCCTCTCCGAGGAGGACCCGACGTTCCGCGTCCGCACCGACGAGGAGACGGCCCAGACGGTCATCTCCGGGATGGGCGAGCTGCACCTCGAGGTCCTGGTCGACCGGATGCTGCGTGAGTTCAACGTGGACGCCAACGTGGGCAAGCCCCAGGTGGCCTACCGCGAGACCATCCGCAACAAGGTCGAGAAGGTCGAAGAGAAGTACGTCCGTCAGACCGGTGGCCGTGGTCAGTACGGCCACGTGGTGATCACGGTCGAGCCGACCGGCCCTGGTGGCGGGTACGAGTTCGTCGACGCCATCTCCGGTGGTGTCATCCCCAAGGAGTACATCCCGAGCGTCGACGCTGGCATCCAGGAGTCGTTGACCTCTGGTGTCCTTGCCGGCTACCCGATGGTGGACCTCAAGGTGTCGTTGACCTATGGCTCGTACCACGACGTCGACTCCTCTGAGATGGCGTTCAAGATCGCCGGATCGATGGCGATCAAGAAGGCCACCCGTGCAGCTCGTCCTGTCCTGCTCGAGCCAGTGATGGCCGTCGAGGTCGTCACTCCCGAGGACTACATGGGCGACGTGATCGGCGACCTGTCGTCTCGTCGTGGCCGGGTCGAGGGCATGGATCAGCGAGGCAACTCGCAGGTCATCAGGGCCCAGGTTCCCCTGGCCGACATGTTCGGCTACGCTACGGACCTGCGTTCAAGGACGCAGGGTCGAGCCACGTACTCGATGCAGTTCCACGCTTACAACGAAGTTCCCGACGCGGTCGCCAAGGAGATCGTGGCCCGGGCAACTGGCGAGTAGGCGTCGAGCACGATCGACCAAGCAAGACCTCACCCCTCGACGGTGCACCAACGGCCCTGGCCGTTGAGGCTCCGAACAGAGGTGGGCTGAGCAACAAGACACAAACCAAGCAACGGCGGGCCCGAGGGGGTGCCGCCAACATCCAGGGAAAGGCACCCGCATCATGGCGAAGCAGAAGTTCGAGCGCACCAAGCCACACGTCAACATCGGAACCATGGGTCACATTGACCACGGCAAGACGACGCTGACCGCGGCCATCACCAAGGTCCTCGCTGACCACAACGGCTCGGAGTTCACGCCGTTCGACATGATCGACAAGGCTCCTGAGGAGCGCCAGCGAGGCATCACGATCTCCATTGCCCACGTCGAGTACGAGACGGACAACCGTCACTATGCCCACGTGGACATGCCTGGTCACGCTGACTACATCAAGAACATGATCACCGGTGCGGCCCAGGTCGACGGTGCCATCCTCGTGGTGTCGGCTGCTGACGGCCCGATGCCCCAGACCCGTGAGCACGTGCTGCTCGCCCGCCAGGTCGGCGTGCCCTACATCGTGGTGGCGCTGAACAAGGCCGACGTGGTCGACGACGAGGAGCTCCTGGAGCTCGTCGAGCTCGAGATCCGTGAGCTGCTCAACGAGTACGAGTTCCCCGGCGACGACACCCCGATCGTGCCCGTCTCGGCGCTCAAGGCCCTCGAGGGCGACCCCGAGTGGTCTGCCAAGATCCTCGAGCTCATGGCCCAGGTCGACTCCTACATCCCCGAGCCCGAGCGTGACACCGAGAAGCCCTTCCTCATGCCGGTCGAGGACGTTATGTCCATCACCGGTCGTGGCACTGTGGTGACCGGCAAGGTCGAGCAGGGCATCGTGAACGTCGGTGACGAGGTCGAGATCGTCGGTCTGCGTGAGACGCAGAAGACGACCGTGACCGGTGTCGAGATGTTCCGCAAGCTCCTCGACCAGGGTCAGGCTGGCGACAACGTCGGCGTCCTGCTCCGTGGCACCAAGAAGGAGGAGGTCGAGCGCGGCCAGGTCCTCTGCAAGCCCGGCTCGATCACCCCGCACACCGACTTCGACGCCAACGTCTACATCCTGACGAAGGAAGAGGGCGGCCGTCACAAGCCGTTCTTCTCGAACTACCGGCCGCAGTTCTACTTCCGGACCACGGACGTGACCGGCTCGATCTCGCTGCCCGCTGGCACCGAGATGGTGATGCCTGGTGACAACACCGAGATGACCGTGGAGCTGGGCAAGCCCATCGCCATGGACGAGGGCCTCCGGTTCGCCATCCGTGAGGGTGGCCGCACCGTCGGCGCCGGCCGCGTCACCAAGATCCTCAAGTAGCGATTCGACCGGCAGGGAAGGACCCACTCACATGGCCAACAAGATCCGCATCCGCCTCAAGGCGTACGATCACGAGATCCTCGACCAGTCGACGGAGAAGATCGTCCAGACCGTGCTGCGGACGCAGGCCAAGGTCCAGGGACCAATCCCGCTCCCGACCGAGAAGCACCGCTACACGGTGATCCGCTCGCCGCACAAGTACAAGGACTCGAGGGAGCACTTCGAGATGCGCGTGCACAAGCGGCTCGTGGACATCATCGAGCACACCCCCAAGACGGTCGACTCGCTCCAGCGACTCGATCTGCCTGCCGGGGTGGATATCGAGATCAAGATCCAGTAGCCCGCCGCTGAGCTCTGCCCTGGGTGCCGGTTGGCGTCCAGGGTGGGGACTCGGCTAGGGTGTTGAACCCTGCTCTCCGCGAGGAGCGGCGGGATCGGAGACCGGGCGACCGGACTCCGCACAGCAGACGTGCCCGGTTGCCTCTTCGGAGGGACGCCGGGCCGCACCAGTCGAGCGCTCCGCTCGGGGAAGCCCGAGCGGAGCGTTGGCGTGTCGGTAGGAATGCCGGCACCCGTTTTAGGAAGGTTGCATCGTGGCAACGAAGGCGATCGTCGGCGAGAAGGTCGGCATGACGCAGGTCTGGGACGAAGAGAACCGTGCCATCCCGGTCACGGTTGTCAAGGTCGCGCCCATCCGCGTCGTTCAGGTCAAGACCCCGGAGACGGACGGCTACGCCGCCCTCCAGGTGACCTGGGGGACGAGGCGGGCGAGCACCCTGACCCGACCTGAGCAGGGACACTACGAGGCGGCAGGCGTCGAGGCCGGCCGCAAGCTCGTCGAGCTCCGACTCGAGAACGTCGGCGACTATGTCGTCGGACAGGAGATCACCGCTGACATCTTCGAGAAGGGCGAGAAGATCGACGCCATCGCCGTGAGCAAGGGCAAGGGCTTCGCTGGTGGCATGAAGCGTCACAACTTCAAGGGCCAGGGCGCGAGCCACGGTAACCACAAGGCGCACCGTGTCCCGGGCTCTATCGGTGGCTGCGCCACCCCGGGCCGTGTCTTCAAGGGCACCCGGATGGCCGGTCGCATGGGTGGCCAGCGTGTCACCACGACCAACCTGGAGATCGTCGCAGTCGACACCGAGCGCGACCTCGTGCTCGTCAAGGGCGCGGTGCCCGGCTCGAGGGGCGGCACCGTCGTGCTGCGCAACTCGGTCAAGGTGCCCGCCGGCAAGGGTGGAGGTGCCAAGTGAGCGACCACATGCTCAGGGGACCCGTCAAGAAGGATCGTCCCGCTCCCGTCGCCCGCAGCGTCGAGCGCCGTGACATTACCGGCAAGGTGCTCGGCACCGTGGAGCTCGACGCCGAGCTGTTCGGCATCGAGCCCAACGCCTCGGTGCTCCACCAGGTGATCACCGCCCAGCTGGCCGGTGCCCGCCGGGGGACCCAGTCCACCAAGACCCGGGCCGAGGTGCGCGGTGGTGGCGCCAAGCCATTCCGCCAGAAGGGCACCGGTCGTGCCCGTCAGGGCTCGTCTCGCTCGCCGAACATGGTCGGCGGTGGCGTGGCGCTCGGCCCGAAGCCTCGCAGCTACGCACAGAAGACGCCCAAGAAGATGATCCGCCTGGCACTGCGCTCGGCGCTCTCTGACCGTGCAGCCGAGTCGAAGGTGGCGCTCGTCGACGCCTTCAGCTTCGAGGCGCCCAAGACCAAGGACGCCATCGCAGCGCTCAGCGCGCTCAACCTCGATGGGCACGTCCTCGTCGTGCTGGCCGCTGGCGACGATACCGCTCGTCGCAGCTTCGCCAACCTGCCCGAGGTGCACACCATCGAGGCATCGCAGCTCAACCCGTACGACATCATCCGCGCCGACTGGCTCGTCTTCACCGACGAGACCCTGCCGACGTCGGCTGAGAAGAGCGAGGAGGTTGCCTGATGCGTGACCCGATGTCCGTCCTCATCCGACCGGTCGTGTCCGAGAAGACCTACACCCTCATGGACGAGGGCACTTACGTCTTCATCGTGGACAAGGCCGCCACCAAGATCGACGTGCGCCACGCCGTCGAGCAGGCCTTCGGCGTGAAGGTTGTCAACGTCAACACGCTGAACCGCAAGGGCAAGGCCACCCGCAATCGCCGGACCAACACCGTCGGCTCACGTCCTGACACCAAGCGCGCCTTCGTGACGCTGCAGGCCGGCGACTCGATCGACCTGTTCGAGAGCTAGAGAGACCACACACCATGGCACTTCGTTCACGTAAGCCGACCAGCCCCGGTCGTCGGTTCCAGACCGTCTCGGACTTCTCCGAGATCACCCGGACCACGCCCGAGAAGTCGCTCGTCGTCCCCAAGCCCAAGACCGGTGGCCGCAACGTCAACGGTCGCAAGACCTCGCGTCACCGCGGCGGCGGCCACAAGCAGCAGTACCGCCTCATCGACTTCAAGCGCAACAAGGACGGCATCCCGGCCACCGTTGCGACGATTGAGTACGACCCGAACCGCAACTGCCGGATCGCGCTGCTCAACTACCACGACGGCGAGAAGCGCTACATCCTCTGCCCCGCAGGCCTCCAGGTCGGCGACAAGCTCCAGAACGGCCAGGGCGCTGACATCCGCGTTGGCAACGCCCTGCCGATGCGCTACATCCCGACCGGTTCAGTCGTCCACAACGTGGAGCTGCGCCCCGGCGGCGGCGGCAAGATCGCCCGAGGTGCGGGTATGAGCGTCCAGCTCGTCGCCAAGGACGGTGGCTTCGCCACCCTGCGGCTCCCCTCGACCGAGATGCGCCGTGTACCGATCGACTGCCGGGCCACGCTCGGTGTGGTCGGCAACTCGGAGTACGAGCTCATCAAGATCGGGAAGGCCGGTCGCTCCCGCTGGAAGGGCAAGCGCCCCCTGACCCGTGGTGTGGCTATGAACCCGGTGGACCACCCCCTCGGTGGTGGTGAGGGTAAGACCTCCGGTGGACGCCACCCGGTGTCCCCGTGGGGCAAGCCAGAGGGCCGCACCCGTGCGGGCAACAAGGAATCCGACAAGCTCATCGTCCGTCGTCGCCGCACCCGCGGGTCCAGGCGCTAGGGAGGACCAGGAATGCCCAGGAGTCTCAAGAAGGGCCCGTTCGTGGACGACCACCTGCTCAAGAAGGTGGATGTCTTGAACGAGGCCAACGAGAAGAAGGTCATCAAGACCTGGTCGAGGCGCTCGACCATCATCCCCGACATGATCGGCCACACCATCGCGGTGCACGACGGTCGTCGCCACGTCCCGGTCTTCATCACCGAGTCGATGGTGGGTCACAAGCTCGGCGAGTTTGCCCCGACGCGGACCTTCCGGTTCCACGCCGGCCAGGAGAAGACGGGAAGGCGTTGAGATGACCGGACCCAAGACCAACGAGCGTCCCGGGACCAAGGCGGTCCTCAAGCACTTCCACATGTCGGCCTACAAGGCTCGTCAGGTGCTCGACCTCATCCGCAACAAGGACGTCGTGACCGCCTCGGAGATCCTCGCCAACACGCCGAGGGAGGCTGCTCGGGTCAGCGCCAAGGTGCTGGCATCGGCCATCGCCAACGCTGTCCACAACGACGGCCAGATCGCCGAGGACCTCTTCGTCGCAGCTGCCTACGCCGACGAGGGCCCGACCATGGGCCGCTGGCGTCCCCGTGCACGAGGCCGCGCCACGAAGATCCGCAAGCGCACCTGCCACATCACGATCATCGTCGACCGGATGGACGAGGACACCCTGGCCCGTCGGGCCGAGGCTCGCCAGGCTGCCGGTGCCCAGCGCTCACGCCGAGTTGCCGAGTCGCAGCGCCGTGCCGACCAGCAGGGTCGGGGCCGTCGCCGCGATGCTGCCCGTGAGGCCGCCCTCGACGCCGAGAACGAGGCTGCAGAGGAAGAGTCGCTTGAGGCGACCGCAACCGATGAGGCAGTGACCGACGAGGTCGCCGCTGAGACCACCACCACGACCACCGCTGAGGCCACCGAGGCCGAGGCGACCGACGAGTCGGCTGGAGACGCCGAGCCAGGGGCCACCGAGGCCGAGGGCGACGCCGACGCTGCTGACGAGGAGAAGAACTGATGGGCCAGAAGGTAAACCCCTACGGCTTCCGCCTCGGCGTGACCACGGACTGGAAGTCCCGCTGGTTCGAGGAGAAGAACTACAAGGAGTTCGTGATCGAGGACTGGAAGATCCGCGACTACCTGATGAGCCAGCTCGAGACCGCTGCGGTCAGCCGCATCGAGGTCGAGCGGACCCGTGACCGCGTCCGTGTTGACATCCACACTGCTCGTCCGGGCATCGTCATTGGTCGCCGTGGCGCTGAAGCCGACCGCTTGAAGAAGAAGCTCGAGGAGATCACCGGGCTGCCGAACCGCATCCAGCTCAACATCCAGGAGATCAAGCAGCCGGAGCTCGACGCGGCGCTCATCGCCCAGGGCATCTGCGACCAGCTGGTCCGCCGGGTGGCTTTCCGTCGTGCGATGAAGCGTGCGATCCAGACCGTCCAGAAGGCAGGTGCGCTCGGGATCAAGGTCCAGTGCTCCGGTCGTCTCGGTGGCGCTGAGATGAGCCGCAAGGAGCAGTACCGCGAGGGTCGCGTGCCGCTGCACACCCTGCGCGCCGACATCGACTACGGCTTCCGTGAGGCCCGCACCGCCACTGGTCGGGTGGGCGTGAAGGTCTGGATCTACAAGGGCGACATCCTCCCCTACAAGGTCTCGGTCGAAGACAAGATCACCAAGGAGGCCGCGATGGCCGTCGGTGAGACCTCTGGCCAGGCTGGTGCGACTCCTGAAGCTCCTGCGGCCCCGCGTCGCCTGGTGACCGCCGGTGGTGGTCGTCGCAAGGAGGACATGCCTGAGCCGGGCACCGCACCGGTCGTCGTCGAGGAGGAGGTGACCGAGCTCCTGGCCCCGCCCGTCGAGGCTGACGAGCTCGAGCGCCGTCTCACCGAGGAGGAGGAGATCGAGCGCAAGACCCTCCACGAGCACCACGAGGCCCCTCACTTCAAGAAGGAGGTGGACTGACCATGCTGATGCCCCGCAAGGTCCGCCACCGTAAGCAGAACCGTGGCCGCAATAGCGGCATGGCCAAGGGCGGCACCGAGGTCAGCTTCGGCGACTTCGGCATCCAGGCGCTCGAGCCAGGGTGGATCACCGCTCGCCAGATCGAGGCTGCTCGAATCGCCATGACCCGTCACGTCAAGCGTGGCGGCAAGGTGTGGATCCGGGTCTTCCCGGACAAGCCCGTGACCCAGAAGCCTGCCGAGACCCGCATGGGCTCGGGCAAGGGCAACCCAGAGCACTGGGTGGCCGTGGTCAAGCCCGGTCGCATCCTCTTTGAGCTCGCTGGTGTCGACCCAGAGTTGGCCAAGGCCGCCATGGAGCGCGCTATCCAGAAGCTCCCGATCGAGGCCCGCTTCGTGGTCCGTCCGGGCACGCACGGCACGCCGGAGGTGCAGGTATGAGTTCCAAGATCGATGAGATCATCGGCCTGAGCGACGACGAGCTGGTCGACCGGCTCGCCGAGAGCCGTCGTGAGCTGTTCAACCTTCGGTTCCAGCTCGCCACAGGCCAGCTCGACAACACCGCCCGCATGGGGGAGGTCCGCAAGGACATCGCCCGGCTGCTGACGGTGCTCCGCGATCGTGAGATCGCCCAGGCAGAGGCCCTCGCAGGCCAGGGAGGTGCAGCCTGATGGCTGACGAGACCACAGAGACGACCGAGGCGACCGAGCGGACCAGCCGCAAGGTCCGAGAGGGCATCGTGTCCTCGGACAAGATGGACAACACGATCGTGGTGTCCGTCGTCGAGCGCGTCCGCCACCCGAAGTACGGCAAGACCGTGCAGCGGACCAAGAAGCTCTACGCCCACGACGCGACCAACGACGCCAAGGTCGGCGATCGCGTGCGGGTGACGGAGACCAGGCCGCTGTCGAAGCTCAAGCGCTGGCGCCTGACCGAGATCGTGGAGCGTGCGCGATGATCCAGCAGGAATCACGCCTCCGTGTCGCTGACAACAGCGGCGCCAAGGAGGTCCTTTGCATCCGAGTGCTCGGCGGCTCACGTCGTCGCTACGCCTCGATCGGTGACGTCTTCATCGCCACCGTCAAGGACGCCATCCCGGGCGCGGCTGTCAAGCGAGGCGACGTGGTGCGCTGCGTCGTCGTTCGGACGAAGAAGGAGAAGCGTCGTCCAGACGGCAGCTACATCCGCTTCGACGAGAACGCCGCCGTGCTCATCAACGACCAGCTGCAGCCTCGTGGCACGCGCATCTTCGGCCCTGTCGGCCGTGAGCTGCGTGACAAGAAGTTCATGAGGATCGTCTCGCTGGCTCCGGAGGTGCTCTGATGCGTATCAAGAAGGGTGACGACGTCGTCGTCCGTGTCGGCAAGTGGGCCGGCACGCGCGGCGAGGTGATCCGGGCCCTGCCTGCTGAAGGCAAGGTCGAGGTGGCTGGCGCCAACATTGCCAAGCGCCACCTCAAGCAGACCGGCCAGACCATGCAGGCTGGCATCGTGGACAAGTTCGTCCCGCTGCCTGTCGCTTCGGTCTCGCTGTGGTGCAAGAAGTGCGACGGCCCGACCAGGGCCGGCATGAAGGTTGCAGAGGACGGGACCAAGACCCGAATCTGCCGCAAGTGTGGAGCAGATCTGTGAGCACGACGACACGACCCAGGCTCAAGGAGCGCTACGACGCGGAGATCCGCGCCAAGCTCAAGGACGAGCTCGGCCTCGCCAACATCATGGAGTCGCCACGGCTCGTCAAGATCGTGGTGAACTGCGGCGTCGGCAAGGCCACCCAGCAGCAGTCGCTGCTCGAGGGCGCCCAGCGCGACCTCGAGGCCATCACCGGCCAGAAGCCGGCGGTGACCAGGGCCAAGAAGTCGATCGCAGGCTTCAAGCTGCGTGAGGGCCAGCCCATCGGCGTCAAGGTGACGCTGCGGGGTGACCGGGCGTGGGAGTTCCTCGATCGAGTGATCTCGCTCGCCATCCCCCGCATCCGCGACTTCCGTGGTCTGAGCGCCAAGTCATTCGACGGGAACGGCAACTACACGTTCGGCGTGACCGAGCAGCTGATCTTCCCCGAGATCGACTACGACCAGATCGACACCCCTCGCGGCATGGACATCACCATCGTGACCACCGCTCGCACCGACGACGAGGGCCGGGCCTTCCTGAAGGCCTTCGGCTTCCCGTTCCGACAGGAGAACCGCTGACATGGCGAAGAAGGCACTGATCAACAAGCAGCAGAAGACCCCGAAGTTCAAGGTCCGCGCGTACACCCGCTGCCAGCGGTGTGGGCGGCCCAAGTCGGTCTACCGCAAGTTCGGGCTCTGCAGGATTTGTCTGCGCCAGATGGTCCACGCGGGGGAGATCCCCGGTGTGACCAAGGCGAGCTGGTGAGGAGGGAGACGCCATGACAATGACCGACCCCATCGCCGACATGCTGACCCGCATCCGGAACGCCAACAAGGCGCAGCACGACACGGTAACCATGCCAGGCTCCAAGCTGAAGGAGTCCTTGGCCAAGATCCTCGAGCGTGAGGGCTACATCGGGGGCTTCGACCTGGTCGCCAACGAGGGCCGTCCCGGCGCCTCGCTGACCATCCGGCTCAAGTACGACGCAGAGCGTCACGCCACCATCGCCGGACTCAAGCGGGTCTCCAAGCCCGGGCTGCGCATCTACGCCCGTGCCGACGAGATCCCTCGCGTCCTCGGTGGCTTCGGCGTCGCCGTGCTGTCCACCTCGGCTGGCCTCATGACCGACCGGGAGGCGCGTAAGCGCCACCTCGGGGGAGAGGTGCTCTGCCATGTCTGGTAGCAGCACCACGAGTGGAAGGAAGGGAGCGTAGATGTCACGCATCGGACGCAACCCCATCACCGTGCCCTCCTCGGTCACGGTGGACATCGCAGACGGGACCGTCACGGTCAAGGGGCCGCAGGGCACCCTCGAGCGCAAGGTCCCGGGCGCCATCACGATCCGCCAGGAGGGGGAGACCCTCGTGGTCGAGCGTCCCGACGACCTGCGGGAGAACCGTGCCCTGCACGGCCTCACCCGCACGCTCGTGGCCAACATGGTCCTGGGCGTCACTGACGGCTTCTCCAAGGAGCTCGAGATCGTCGGCGTGGGTTACCGTGCCCAGGCCAAGGGACCGAGTTCGATCGAGCTCGCCCTCGGCTTCAGCCACCCAGTGAACTTCGATGCGCCTGAGGGCGTCACCTTCGAGGTCCCGACCCCGACGCAGATCATCGTGAAGGGCAACGACAAGGAAGTGGTCGGCCAGGTCGCCGCCAACATCCGCAAGATCCGCAAGCCCGAGCCCTACAAGGGCAAGGGCGTGCGCTACGCCGGCGAGCGCGTCCTGCGCAAGGCCGGAAAGGCAGCGAAGTAGTCATGGCGAATCGCACCACGAGAGAGCTCCGGATCCGGCGGCACCGTCGGGTCCGCCTCCACGTCGCAGGGACCGCCGAGCGGCCCCGCGTGGCCGTCAGCCGGTCGAACAAGCACATCAGCGTGCAGGTCATCGACGACGAGGCCGGCCGCACCCTGTGCGCCGCATCGTCGGTCGAGAAGGGCATCAGCGCCAACGGTTCGAACCGTGAGGGCGCTGGCAAGGTGGGCAAGGCTCTGGCCTCGCGCATGAAGGATGCGGGCATCACCACGGTCGTCTTCGACCGCGGTGGGTTCGCCTACCACGGGCGTGTGGCTGCACTGGCCGACGCCCTCCGCGAAGAGGGAGTGGAGTTCTGATGGCTGATCTCGAGCAGTTCGAGGAGAGGACGATCAACGTCAACCGCGTGGCCAAGGTGGTCAAGGGTGGACGTCGGTTCAGCTTCGCCGCCCTGATGGTCATCGGTGACGGCAACGGTCGGGTCGGTCTCGGCTACGGCAAGGCCAAGGAGGCCGGGCTGGCCGTCCAGAAGGGCATCGAAGAGGCTCGCAAGAACCTCTTCGAGGTCCCGCTCGCCGGCACCACCATCACCCACCAGGTCCTCGGCGAGGCCGGTGCCGGCCGCGTGCTGCTCAAGCCCGCCGCCCCTGGTACCGGTGTGATCGCCGGCGGTGCTGCTCGCGCCATCCTCGAGATGGCCGGCATCCGCGACATCCTGGCCAAGTCGCTTGGCTCGTCGAACGGCATCAACGTGGCCCACGCCACCATCGCCGGGCTGAAGTCGCTCCGTCGTCCAGAGGAGATCGCAGCACTTCGGGGCAAGACCCCCGAGGAAGTCGTCCCGGCTGGCGTGCTCAGGGCCTACCGTGAGCGCAAGCGCGCCACCGAGCTCTACAACGAGGCAGGTTGAACATGGCTGACAACAAGACCCTGAAGGTCACGCAGGTCCGCTCGGCGATCGGCACCAAGCCGAAGCACCGCGGCACCCTGCGCGCCCTCGGGCTCCGCGGCATCGGGCAGGAGAACACGCTGCCCGACCGTCCGGAGATCCGTGGCATGATCCCCCGAGTGCCCCGCCTCATCGCGGTGGAAGAGGAGAACTGACATGAAGCTCCACGATCTCACCCCGAACCCGGGCTCGACCAAGAAGCGTCACCGCGTCGGTCGAGGCATCGCAGGGAAGGGCGGCAAGACCGCTGGTCGAGGGACCAAGGGCCAGAAGGCTCGTGACACGATTCCGGCCGGCTTCGAGGGTGGCCAGCTGCCCCTGATGCAGCGCCTGCCGAAGCTCAAGGGCTTCACCAACCCGTTCCGGGTCGAGTACACGCCAGTCAACTTGGACGCCCTCGACGGCCTTGGGCTCGACACGGTCGACCCGGAGGCGCTCATTGCCAACGGCCTGCTGCGAAAGGGCGGTCTGGTCAAGATCCTGGGTCGCGGCACCGTGAGCAAGGCGATCACCGTCAAGGCGCACGCATGGAGCGCCTCGGCCGAGGCCGCCATCACCGCAGCCGGTGGAACGCTCGAGAAGGTCGACATGCCCTTCGACGTTCGACCGCCTGCCAAGGGCAACGCCCACACGAACCGCTAGGTTTCTCACGTGCTCTCTCGGCTCGCGAACATCTTCCGGGTCCCGGACCTCCGCAACAAGGTCGTCTTCACCCTCGCCGTCATCGCGCTCTACCAGCTCGGTGCGAACATCCCGGTCCCCGGGGTCTCGTACGCGCAGGTGCAGTTGCTCCAGGCGAAGGCAGGGGCGTCGGGAGTCCTCGGGTTCTTGAACCTGTTCTCGGGCGGCGCGCTCACACGGCTGGCCATCTTCGGTCTCGGTGTGATGCCGTACATCACGAGCTCGATCATCATCCAGCTCCTCACCACCGTGATCCCGAAGCTCGAGGAGTGGCGGGACCAGGGTGCGGTCGGCCAGAAGAAGATCACCCAGACCACCCGGTACCTGACGGTCGCCTTGGCGCTCATGCAGGCCACCGGCCTCGTCTACGCCTTCCACGGCCACGACCAGGCGCTCATCGGCTCGACCATCGACCTGATCCCGAAGTTCACTCTTCCGCTCGGTGTGTTCATGGTGCTGTGCCTGACCGCTGGGACCGCCTTCGTGATGTGGCTGGCTGAGCTCATCACCCAGCGCGGCATCGGCCAGGGGATGTCGATCCTCATCTTCGCCAACGTCGTCGCCGCCATCCCCTCGGGTGGCCGTGCGATCCTGGCTGAGGGCGGCACGCTCAAGTTCGCCGTGATGCTGGCCCTCTCGTTGGGCCTGCTCGTCTTCATCGTCTTCATGGACCAGGGCCAGCGCCGGATCCCGGTGACCTTCGCCAAGCGGGTGGTCGGCCGAAAGATGTACGGCGGCAACTCGACCTACATCCCGCTCAAGGTGAACCAGGCCGGTGTGATCCCGATCATCTTCGCCTCATCGGTGCTCTACATCCCGGTGCTGCTCTCGAACATCATCCCGTGGGGCTGGTTCCAGAACTTCGTCACCCACTCGCTGACCCCGACGAGCTTCGTGTACATCGGGATCTACTTCCTCTTGATCGTGGCCTTCACGTTCTTCTACGTGTACATCGCCTTCGACCCGCACCAGCAGGCCGACATCATCCGCAAGCAGGGTGGCTTCGTCCCGGGCATCCGTCCAGGACCCCCCACCGAGCGCTACTTCGCACACCTTCTCAGCCGCATCACCGTCGTCGGTGCGCTCTTCCTCGGCCTCGTCGCTGTGCTGCCGAGCGTCCTCATGGCGCTCTGGCACCTGAACCGGTTCCCGTTCTACGGGACGACGCTGCTGATCAGCGTCGGCGTGGCCTTGGAGACCATGCGCCAGATCGACAGCCAGCTGATGATGCGTAACTACGAGGGCTTCCTCAAGTAGTCCTATGGCGGCCGGGGTCAGGCTGGTGGTCCTCGGAAAGCAGGGGGCAGGCAAGGGGACGCAGTGCGTGCGTCTCTCACATCGCTACGCGGTCCCACACATCTCGACGGGTGACATGTTGCGCGCCGCAGTGCGTGCCCAGACACCGCTCGGCATCGAAGCCGAATCGCTCATGTCGACGGGCGAGCTGCTCCCTGACGAGCTGATCACCCGGATGGTCGACGAGCGCCTGACCGAGCGAGACGCCACCACCAGGGGCTTCATCTTGGACGGCTACCCGCGCACCGTGGTCCAAGCCACGATGCTCGAAGAGATCGTCGCCGCGAGGCCGCTGCACTGCGTCGTGAACCTTGACGTCCCGACCGACCTGGTGCTGCAACGACTCGTCTCGAGGCGGACGTGCGTCGACTGCGGGTCGATCTACTCGACCTCGGAGCCGCCGGTGCAGCGCTGGCTGTGCGACGTGTGCGGGGGAGAGGTGGTGCAACGACCTGACGACACTGCAGAGGCCATCATGACGAGGCTCCAGGCCTATGAGCGCGAGACCCTGCCGCTGATCGACTTCTACCTCGAGCGGGGCCTGCTCGAGACCATCGACGGCAGCCGGACCCCTGACGAGGTCCTCAAGTCGACGGTCGAGGTCGTCGAGCGGCGCAAGAAGGAGCACGGATGAGGCGGAACGCGGGCGAGCTCGAGAAGATGCGTCGTGCTGGCAAGGTTGTCGCAGAGATGCACGAGAAGACCCGGGCGGCGATCCGCCCTGGCATCACCACGATGGATCTCAACAAGGTGGCCGCCGAGGTCATCGAGCGGCGCGGGGCGGTGTCGAACTTCCTCGGCTATCACGGCTTCCCAGCCGTGATCTGCACCAGCCCCAACGACATGATCGTCCACGGCATCCCCTCAGACCTCATGGTCTTAGAAGAGGGTGACATCATCAGCGTCGACTGTGGCGCCATCATCGAGGGCTACCACGGCGACGCTGCCTATACCGCCGGTGTCGGCGAGATCGATGCGGCGTCGGCGCGCCTGCTCGAGGTGACCGAGCGGAGCCTCTTCGCCGGGATCGAGCAGCTCACGAAGGGCAACCGGCTCCACGAGGTCGGTCGTGCCGTGCAGGACGTCGCCGAAGCCGCTGGCTTCACGGTGGTGCGTGAGTATGTGGGTCACGCCATCGGCACTGCCATGCACGAGCAGCCTCAGGTACCCAACTACTGGCCCGGCAGCCCCGGCCCGACGCTCAAGACCGGCATGGTCTTCGCCGTCGAGCCGATGGTCAACGCCGGGACACCTGAGACGATGACGATCGAGGACGGCTGGGGCGTGATCACGGCTGATGGCAAGCGCTCGGCCCACTTCGAGCACACCATCGCGGTGACCGATCACGGCCCGGAGATCTTCACACTCCCCTGAGGGGGAGGGGTCGATCAGCCCACGTCGAGCCCGCCCTGAGCATGGCTCGGGGCCCGGGCTGGCGCTCTCGTGGTTTATGAGTAGAATGGAAGTCCGCTCGTCGCGCCCTTGTCGGGTGCCGACGTTCGGACATGCCCCCCGCACGTGGTGCTGGTCGCTCGTGCGGCCCTCGCCTGGGGGCGGTACCGGAAGATTCGCAAGGAGAACTGAACTGCCCAAGCCCAAGGAAGACGCCATCGTTCTCGAGGGCACGGTCGTCGAACCGCTGCCCAACGCCATGTTCCGCGTGGAGCTCGAGAACGGGCACAAGGTGCTCGCGCACAGCTCCGGGAAGATGAGGATGCACCGCATCCGGATCCTTCCCGGCGACAAGGTCCAGGTAGAGCTCACGCCCTACGACCTGACCCGCGGGCGCATCACCTACCGATACAAGTAGCCCGAGCAGGGTCGAGAGGAAGAACGATGAAGGTACGACCGAGTGTCAAGCCGATGTGTGAGAAGTGCAAGGTGATCCGCCGGGCCGGCAACGTCCGGGTCATCTGCGAGAACCCGCGCCACAAGCAGCGCCAGGGCTGAGGAAGAGGACTACTGATGGCACGTATCGCAGGCGTTGACATCCCCCGTGAGAAGCGGGTGGAGATCTCGCTGACCTACATCTACGGGGTTGGGCTGACCACCTCGAAGAACGCGCTCGCTGAGACCGGCGTGAACCCTGACACCCGGGTGCGCGACCTGACCGACGACGAGATCAACGCACTCCGCACCTGGATCGACGACAACTTGACCGTCGAGGGTGACCTGCGACGTGACGTCGCCCAGGACATTCGTCGCAAGATGGAGATCAACTGCTACCAGGGTGTGCGCCACCGCAAGGGCCTGCCGGTCCACGGCCAGCGCACCCACACCAACGCTCGCACCAGGAAGGGCCCGAAGAAGACCGTGGCCGGGAAGAAGAAGGTCAAGAAGTAATGGCGAAGCCCCAGGGAACCCGGCGACCCCGTCGTCGAGAGCGCAAGAACGTCGCCTACGGCGTCGCTCACATCAAGAGCTCGTTCAACAACACCATCGTCTCGATCACCGACCCAGAGGGCAACGTCCTGTCCTGGGCATCGGCCGGGAACGTTGGCTTCAAGGGGTCGCGCAAGTCGACCCCGTTCGCAGCCCAGCTCGCAGCTGAGCAGGCTGCACGCAAGGCAATGGAGCACGGCGTCCGCAAGGTCGACGTCTACGTCCGGGGCCCCGGCTCTGGTCGAGAGACCGCCATCCGCTCCATCGCAGCCGCCGGCATCGAAGTCGTCGGCATCAAGGACGTCACCCCCATCCCCCACAACGGCTGCCGCCCCAAGGAGCGGCGCCGGGTCTGAGCAGGAGAGAAGCTTCATGGCCCGCTACACAGGTCCCGTTTGCCGGCTTTGCCGGCGCGAGCGCACCAAGCTCTTCCTCAAGGGAGAGCGCTGCTATTCGATGAAGTGCCCCGTCTCTGACCAGGTCACCGACCGGGCGAGCCGGAACTACCCCCCGGGCGAGCACGGTCGCGACCGCATGCGCCAGGGGTCGGAGTACCTCACTCAGCTTCGTGAGAAGCAGAAGGCCCGCCGTATCTACGGCGTGCTCGAGAAGCAGTTCCGCAACCTCTACAAAGAGGCCAGCCGCCGAGAGGGCATCACGGGTGAGAACCTGCTGATCATGCTCGAGCTGCGCCTCGACAACGTCGCCTACCGTGCCGGCTGGGGCGCGAGCCGCAGCCAGGCTCGCCAGTTCGTCCGCCACGGTCACGTGACGGTCAACGGCAAGCGGGTGACGATCCCGTCGTTCCGTGTCCGCAAGGGCGACGTCGTCGCGCTGAAGCCAGCGAGCCGTGAGAACTTCCACGTCCGCCGCAACCGCGACACGCTTGACCACGAGCTGCCCTCGTGGCTCGAGGCGGCCGAGGACGGCTTCCAGGTGACGGTGCTCAACCAGCCCATCCGGGAGCAGATCAACGAGCCAGTCCAAGAGGCGCTCATCGTCGAGCTGTACTCGAAGTAACCCCCTAGTTCTCTTTTCAAGACCACCGAGGAGCCACCGCAATGCTCATCATCCAGCGACCAACTGTCGAGTCGATCGACGAGGAGCAGGGAAACCGACAGCGCTTCGCTGTCGGCCCGCTCGACCCAGGCTTCGGCCACACGCTCGGCAACTCGCTTCGCCGCACGCTCCTGTCGTCCATCCCGGGCGCAGCCGTGACGCAGCTGAAGTTCGACGACGCTCTCCACGAGTTCACGACCATCCCGGGCGTGAAGGAGGACGTCACCGACGTCATCTTGAACCTGAAGGACTTGCTCCTTCGGATGACCGGTGACGAGTCAGTGGTCCTGCGTCTCGACAAGAAGGGCCCCGGCGACGTGACCGCTGCTGACCTGCAGGTCACCGGCGACATCGAGATCCTCAACCCCGAGCTCCACATCGCAACCGTCAACGCCAAGGGTCACCTCGCCGTCGACGTGACCGTGGACCGTGGCCGTGGCTATGTCTCGGCCGACCGCAACAAGAAGACGAACGTCATCGGTGTCATCCCGGTCGACTCGATCTTCTCGCCAGTCCGCCGCGTGACCTACATTGTCGAGCCGGTCCGGGTCGAGCAGTCGACCGACTTCGATCGTCTCGTGCTCGACATCGAGACCGACGGCACCATCAGCCCCCGTGAGGCGATCGCCTCGGCTGGTGCGACCTTGGCCTCGCTGGTCAACCTCGTCGCCACGTTGGACGAGGAGCCCCAGGGCCTCGAGCTCGGGGATGTCGGCGCTGCGCTCGGCGCATCGAGCGAGCTCGACGCCCGCATCGAGGACCTCGGCTTGACCGAGCGTGCCCGTAACTGCCTCAAGCGTGCCGGCATCAACTCGACCGGCGAGCGCGTCAACAGC
>Ga0073936_10000943_pt1 | contig 45541 bp, 54 predicted proteins | sample AliMusrvi5mmetaG_FD_87041 | JGI IMG/M metagenome (GOLD analysis project Ga0073936, IMG submission 87041) | Freshwater lake bacterial and archeal communities from Alinen Mustajarvi, Finland, to study Microbial Dark Matter (Phase II) - Alinen... | ecosystem: Environmental > Aquatic > Freshwater >...
ATTATGAATATAAGAAATTTAATCATTCATCTTTTCCCTAATCTTAAAGCTATTGGCGTTACAACCAGAATAAATCTTAATTATTTATTAGCTATTGAGCTCACAATGGCGTGGAACTTGCTTTACAAAAATGCTTTAGGCTATGAAAAAATTATAGTCGTTGGTATGGATCCAGATCCAAAAAAACATAAACCATATACTTCACCGTTAAATGGAATGCCATATTATGTCCCAAATCAGAGGGGTAATTACTTCATAGCTGATATTGTAGATAAAACTACAATAACAACTCAAATGGTTAAAAAGAATTTGCGCAATGGAGTTATTCATCCAAAAATAACGGAAATGGTAGATCACGAAAGTCATTTTGGAATGCAGTCAACCTTTTCACTAATAAATATTTGCAAAGATTTAGATGAAGATTATAGGTTAATCATTCCATTTGATCCTAAAAATGCAACGATAAATTCATTAAGTCAGCCTTTTATTGGTATACAAGCACCTGCTTTTTATGTAGGTTGAAATTGATGTTTAGAAAGGGCTTACAGGGATTCCATCTTTCGAAAAAGAGATGGAATCCTTACAAATTTCAATAAACAAAGAAGTTATACGTTAAATCTAAAATGCATGATATCGCCATCCTGAACCACATATTCCTTCCCTTCGATACCGATTTTACCTGCTTCACGGCAGGCAGCCTCTGATCCTAAGCGAAGATAGTCATTGTATTTAATCACTTCAGCACGAATAAATCCCCTTTCAAAGTCGGAGTGTATGATACCTGCAGCCTGAGGAGCCTTTATTCCACGGACATAGGTCCATGCGCGGCTTTCGTCGGCACCTGTAGTAAAATAGGTTTCAAGATTAAGCAACTTATAGGCGGCATGAATTAACATATTTACTCCGGGCTCGGTTAACCCCAGTTCCTCCAGAAACATCTGTTTCTCTTCGTACGATTCCAGTTCAGCAATATCCGATTCTGTTGCCGCTGCAATAATCAGAAGTTCAGCATTTTCATCCTTAATCGCTTCTTTAACCATCTCAACGTACTTGTTCCCGTTCTTGGCCGATGCCTCGTCCACATTACAGGCATACAAAACAGGCTTATTGGTTAAGAGGTAGAAATCATACGTAAGCTTTTTCTCTTCAGCAGTAAGTTCAACGGTTCGTGCCGATTTGCCCTGGATAAGAGCATCACGATAGCGTTGGCTTATTTCTACTATCTTTTTGGCAGTGTTGTCGATGCCGTGTTTCGCTACCTTTTCCCACTTTGCAATACGCGCTTCAACCGTTTCCAGATCTTTCAACTGCAATTCGATATCAATGATTTCCTTATCCCGAACAGGATTAATAGAACCATCAACATGAGTAATGTTATCATTGTCGAAACAACGCAGAACATGGATAATTGCATCAGTTTCACGAATGGTTGCAAGAAACTGGTTTCCAAGCCCTTCTCCCTTACTTGCACCTTTCACTAAACCGGCAATGTCAACAATCTCAATGGTAGTGGGAACAACTTTTTTGGGATTATCAATCCGCTGTAATTCAATTAATCGTTTATCGGGAACTGTAATTACGCCTATATTGGGTTCAATGGTACAAAATGGATAGTTTGCTGATTGTGCCTTGGCACTCGACAAACAATTAAACAAAGTTGACTTTCCAACATTTGGAAGTCCTACAATACCACACTTTAAAGCCATGCCTTTATCTCTTTTTAATTTTGACGCAAAGATAATCGATTCGGCCAACTATGCAGCAATTAAAAGTTTATACTTTCTCTTTCCTTGCTCAACAGCTAAACTCCCGAACCGACCTGTAAAGTTTTGGATTATCTGAATCCCTCATAAGTAATTAGAACAATATGTAGTCGTATTTGTCAACAGATGAATGCATCTAAAACAATTTCATTCAAGTCAAGTATTAGAACGCGGATTTACACGGTTTTAGCGGATTAAAGACGGATTTATTTTCAATAAATTGAAACGGATTTAAAAGTATAGCAAAGTTATAGAGAAGATTGAATAGCTCCAACAGCCAGATTTAAAGATCAGAATACGAAGTATTATAAATCCGTCTTTAATCCGCTAAAACCGTGTAAATCAGCGTTCTATTTTTCTTTGTCTTTCCATTGGAAAATACGAGATTATTTAGTTTGTATTACTTACAACATATTGAAGTTCAGGAATAAGAATTACTTTCCTGAATTATAATATCTGCAAACCTTGTTCATCATACAGGACGTGCATTTGGGGTCCGTAGGCCTGCAGATTTCCCGACCAAGATAAGATAGTGCCATTCCTGTCTCGTTCCACCGGTTTTGGGGAATGATTTCCATCAGTTGCTTCTCAATTTTTTCAGGCTTGTCTCCTTCAGCAATTCCCAGGCGGGGTGCAACCCTAATCACATGTAGGTCAACTATAATACCTTCAGCATTGTCCCCCGATTCGCGGATAATTACATTGGCCGATTTCCTTCCGATACCAGGCAACTTAATCAACTCTGCCATGGTAGTCGGTATCTTGCTGTCTTCACCGATGGTACTTGCCAGTTCAGCAAGCCATTTTGATTTGTTTCCAAAATTCCTGACAGACCTTAGGTGCTGCATGATATCCTCCACCGAAGCTTTTGCCAGCTCGCTCAAGGAAGGATAATTCCTGAAAAAATCCTTTGCCACTTTATTGATTAGGATGTCGGTAGCCTGCATTGAAAGTATTACCATTACCACCAGTTGATAACGATTATTGTAATCAAGCGGGTGTTTTCGTTTACCATAGGTTTGCAATAATGGTTCAATTTGTTCTATCCAGTTTATTTCCATATTCTATAATATTAGTGTGATGCACAGTATATCAGGCTTTAGGGCTGGTGATATAAAATTACGAAAATATTTCATTTATATAGGGCCTGCTGAAAAACTCATAATATTTAGTACTTCAATAAAATGACTGCATTAAACTTAAAATAAATGCAAGGAAATTTGAATTGAATCTTCAATATCCATGCACCGAACTCGTGTCGTGTGCTATACCAAAAATGTATAGCTCTTCTGCCTTGTTGTCTCGCTTTAATGGAGCCTTCAATTCTTTAAATTATTAGAAGGTTATTCGAAGGCTATTCGAAGATGGTTCAATTTTATTCTAATAATCATCGAATAGGTTTCTAATAACTATTAAATAAGTTTCTAATAATTTTAAACTCTATTAGATGGCCGGTATATGGGAGACCCAATCAACACCTTAACCTTGAACAGACAATGGAACGATAGTGGTAAAATACAGATCTCTGCAATTCATTAACCATTCATCAGTAAAACAGGAGGAAAGACAAAAGAATAAATCAACGAAAAGGACTATAGGTAATGGCAAAGATTTAATGTCGTATTTTCTAAAGAATAGAACATACAACCATTTTTTAACCTGGGATTAGAGATAATGAGTTCATATGATTACTTTTGCATTCAAAGAAATTGCATTATGATTTTAAATTCAGTCTCCGTCGATTGTGTGATCTTTGGATTTGATAAATCCGGATTGCGTGTGTTACTTAATCAAATTGACAAAGAAGCACTTATACGCACACTTCCTGATCAGGCGAGTTCAGATCAGATTAAACAGATTTATGAAAAGCATCCTGTTCTAACCAGCGATAATTACTGGAGCTTGTTTGGCGGACATGTTCCGGAGGAAAGGGATTTGGATGAATTTGCCAAAGATCTGCTTTTTCAGGCTACCGGATTGAATGATGTATACCTTCAACAAATCAGCGCCTTTGGTTCGCTCGAGCGGGTACCTTATACCAGGGTTATCACCATCGGTTATTATGCATTGATTAATCCGGATTATTACGATCTGAAGCAATCGACACTTGCAAAATCCCTTCAATGGTTTAACCTGAATGAATTACCACTCCTTTGTTTCGATCATGAATTAATTATCCGGCAGGCGCTGGTTAAATTGCGGCAGGAAGTTATGTACCATCCGGTTGGATTTCATCTTTTACCTGAGAAGTTCACGCTTACTGAAATACAATCACTTTACGAGGTCATCCTCAATAAAAAGATGGACACCCGAAACTTCAGGAAGAAACTTGCAAAAATGGAGTTATTGATTGACTCAGGAGAGAAGCAGCAAAACGTAGCTCATAGGGCCGCAAAATTATACCAGTTCGATATTCAGGTTTACGAAAAGCTTAAAATGGAAGGCTTGAATTTCAGGATTGAATAAAAAAGACAGACCGATAACAACACTAATTACATAAAGGTTTTTTCGACAAATAGTCTGATTAAACCATTTACCCGTTTCATTGTCAGAATATAAACGATTGTTTCAAATATGACCAATGACCAACAGATACTGGATAGCCTGAAAGATCCTTCAACAAAGGAACTTGCTTTCAGACATCTGATTTCCAATTATAAGGAAAGGTTATACTGGCATATACGGAAAATAGTACTGAACCATGATGACACTGATGATGTTCTCCAAAACTCGTTCATTAAAATCTGGAATGGAATTGATTCATTTCGGGGCGAATCGAGTTTGTTTACATGGCTATACCGGATCGCCACCAATGAATCAATCACTTTTCTCAATCAGCGGAAGCGTAAAATGATGTCGAGTCTGAACGATGAAAATGAGTACCTGATTGAAAATCTGGAAAGTGATACCTATTTTGACGGTGATGAATGGCAAATGCTTTTACAGAAAGCGATTGCCACATTACCCGAAAAACAACGACTGGTATTTAATATGAAATATTTCGACGAGATTAAATATGAGGAAATGTCAGTGATACTGGGAACATCCGTTGGAGCATTGAAAGCCTCTTATCATCATGCAGTAAAAAAAGTGGAAGAATACGTAAAATCACACGAAACCAGAATAGATCCATAATCAGGGACAAAAGACAAAAGAACAAAGGGAAAAGAAACAAAAGTCACCACAATAAAGACTGAAAGTTATAATAAGCCTTCAGCTAAAATAAAAAGTTCAGGATATTAAACTATTTGAAATTAAAGTTGTCAAAGCCATATATTTAAAGATCATGTACGAAGAAGAAAATATAAACCCGGAATTCATGAAACGGGGAAAAACAAATCCGTTTCGAACACCAGACCGCTATTTCGATACGCTCGAAGATAGGATCATGGGAGAAATTAAACATTCAACAAAAAGCAAAACAACTTCTGCCAAAGTAATCCGATTACTGAAACCAGTTTTAGGTTTGGCAGCAAGCGTTACACTTGTGTATATATTAATATCTAACCCGATCAACCATTTACTGCTAAAAGGAACAATTAATTCTCAGGCAGAGGTTCCCACTGCTGTTTCATCGGATTATGATTCTACACTTAGTTTATCATCAATTGATGATAATACAATAATAAATGCAATTTCTTCAGATGAGACTAGCTCTGTCTCTGAAATTAACTCGGATGACATGCTTGCCTATCTATCTTCCGGGATGAATGAAGTTGAGATTTATTCTGAAATTCAAAAATAGAAAGCCATGAAAAAGATATTCCTACTGATTATTTTAGCTATTTGCTCTTTGTCTTACCTGTTTGCACAGGAAAGAAGAGAGATGAATCCTGAAATGTTTGAGAAAATAAAAGCTGAGAAGATCTCATTCTTTACAGATAAGATGAATCTTACACCTGCTGAAGCGCAAACATTCTGGCCAGTTTATAATGAATTCGAGAAGAAGAGGTTTGATATTCAGAAAGAGATTCACGAATTTGAGCATATGCCCGATGAGAAATATGCCACTTTATCGGATGCAGAAATCGAAAAAATGACAAATAATTATATTAGTTCATTCGAAAAAGAAGCTCTGTTACTTAAAGACTATAATAAACAGTTTCTGAAAATATTGCCAAAGAAAAAGGTATTAACTATGTACCGGACTGAAAACGAATTCAGGGGTCATCTGATTCGGGAATATAGAAAAGATCAAAAGAGGGATTAATAAAAAAGGCTGGGTTACCAGCCTTTTTTATTTTACAGGATATACTTTCCTTTTTCAAGAAACTCTATAGTTTTATTGATTCCAACATACATCAAGGTATCTTCACTTACAAATGATACCTGTTCCCGGTAATCGCTCCAGAAACGTTCCAGGTAATCCGATGTTTTTGCTGGTCTTCTGAACTCCATGGCCTGAGCAGCATTGTAAAGCTCTATTGCAAGGATGCTGTAAATATTCGTTGCTACTTTCAAGGCTTTCGTGGCCGCATTTCCACCCATGCTTACATGGTCTTCCTGCTCGTTTGACGATGGAATAGAATCAACTGAAGCAGGTGTACTCAATTGCTTATTCTGACTGACAATAGAGGCTGCGGCATATTGGGGAATCATGAATCCTGAATTTAATCCAGGGTTGGCAACTAAAAATTCGGGGAGATGGCGGTCGCCCGAAATCAACCGATAGGTGCGACGTTCAGAAATACTTCCAATTTCAGAAAGAGCGATAGCCAGAAAATCGAGTGACAAAGCCAATGGTTCACCATGAAAATTACCCCCTGAAATGATCAGATCATCATCCGGGAATACGGTAGGATTGTCGGTAACTGAGTTAATTTCAACTTCAATAACACCTGCCACATAACTTACTGCATCTCTCACGGCACCATGTACCTGGGGAATGCAACGAAACGAATACGGATCCTGAACATGGTCCTTTTTACGACTGATTAATTCGCTCCCTGCAAGTAATTTCCTGAAGTTGGCTGCTGTCTTGATTTGTCCTGAATGAGGTCTTATTTCCTGAACCTGGGACATAAATGGCTCTATTAATCCATCGAAACTGTCCAGAGACAAAGCTCCGATAATATCAGCATAATCAAGAAGTCTGAAAGCCTTTAGTAAAGTAAACACAGCATGTGCACTCATAAACTGAGTTCCGTTCAACAAAGCCAATCCTTCCTTGGCCTGCAATTTAATAGGCTCCCACCCCATTTCCTTTAAAACATCAGACGAAGCCTTCCGGATTCCATGATGATACACTTCACCCATTCCGATTAACGGAAGAAAAAGTTTACCCAAAGGGGCCAGATCTCCGCTTGCACCAAGCGAACCCTGTTCGCAAACAATCGACAGAATATCGTTATTGTATAAATCAAGAATGCGTTGAACGGTAATCAACTGTACTGCAGAATTTCCCCTGGACAAAGCATGTGCTTTCAGTAATAACATCAATCGTACAACATCCGAAGGAATCTCCGGGCCCAGGTTACAGGCATGAGAAATGACCAGGTTTTCCTGTAATTTACTCAGATCATCCTTTGACACTTCAATATTGCACAAGGCCCCGAAACCTGTATTAATACCATACATCGGGCCATGGGTTTCATTTATTTTACGGTCGAGATAAGCTTTACTCTTTTGAATTAAAGCGACAGATTCCTCTGATAATGCAAGCATCTTCCTTTGCTCCAGAATTTCTTCTATTATTGGGTAAGTAAGTTTATCGGGTGATATATAATGAATTTCTCTTTGCATAAGATTTTAGTTTTGAATGAAAATGAAGCATTTTAAATATTGGATATTCTTTATTGTTTGTTGGAATTTCAATTTCCAACAAACAATATCAAATACTGAATATTCAATATCGATTAAGAAAACAGGAAAAAGGAAAGAACCATAATCAAGGTAACATTCTGGAATATAAATCAGAACTTAATGCCAGTTATAGAAATGGACTCCCGGATTTTGGAACTCTACAATGGAAAGTAAGACTCAGGGACAACGGATGTCGCCCCCTCTGGATATTGAAAACCGATATTCTTTTAGCAAAACAATCATTTACTGAAATTTTGCAGGAAGTAACTCAAACGAATATTATAAAGAAAGGATTTTTATCAGTTCTTCCGGATCAACCAATTGTTGTTCGCCTGAAAGCATATTTTTAAGATTAATTTTTCCCATAAGCATTTCATTTTCTCCAACTATTGCAACAAATGGTATTTTTTTATTGTTTGCCCAGGTCATCTGTTTAGCCATCTTGCTTTTATCCGGAAAGATTTCAGCATTTATTCCAGCTTTGCGTACTGCTGCCAAAACCGGTAAACAAAAGGCCTCTTCGGCAGGACCGAAATTAACAAACATCAGTCTGGTCGAATCGGCTGTGGCTGCCGGAAACAATTCCAATTGGGTCAATACATCATAAATTCGATCGGCTCCAAACGAAATACCTACCCCGGATACGCCCGGCATTCCAAAGATTCCGGTAAGATCGTCATACCGACCCCCGCCACAAATACTGCCCATGGCAGCGTCTTTTGCCTTCACTTCGAAAATTGCTCCGGTGTAATAATTCAGACCGCGTGCAAGCGTCAAATCAAGTTCAATTTCAGTATTTAAAGTGAGTGAATCAAGATATGCAAACAAAGTTCTTACTTCGGAGATTCCAACCGAACCGATTTCAGAATGACCAATAGCAATATCTAATTGAGATAGTTTTTCAGAAACATTACCCGACAAATGCAGTATAGGCTGAAGTTTTTCAACAGATGAAATTGGTATTCCTTTTTCAAGCAATTCTTCATTTACTTTTTCCAATCCTATCTTATCGAGCTTATCAATGGCAACGGTAATGTCTACAATACGGTCTTTTTCACCAATTACTTCAGCAATTCCAGCCAATATTTTACGATTATTGATTTTGACTACCGTATTAATCTTCAGTTTTGAGAAAACCTGATCAACAATCTGAACCAATTCCATTTCATTGAGCAGCGAGTCGCTACCTACAATATCAACATCGCATTGGTAAAACTCCCGGTAACGACCTTTCTGTGGCCTATCGGCACGCCAAACTGGCTGAATCTGGTATCTTTTAAAGGGAAATGAAATGTCGTTACGGTATTGTACCACATAACGTGCAAAAGGGACCGTAAGGTCATAACGTAAGCCTTTTTCGGAGATTTTATGTGTCAACCGGATGCTATTCCGTTCCATCAATTCCTGGTCAGAAGGAGCTGATGCAAAATCACCGGAATTCAAAATTTTAAACAATAGTTTATCACCTTCTTCGCCATACTTTCCCATCAGGGTTGATAAGTTTTCCATTGCCGGAGTCTCAATGGGTTGAAATCCATACAATCGAAAAATACTTCTTATAGTATCAAAGATGTAATTCCGGTTGGTCATTTCTGCCGGAGAAAAGTCGCGTGTTCCCTTTGGGATTGAAGGTTTCTGTGCCATGAAGATAATTTATCCTAAAAGGAACAAAATTAAGGTTTTTCAGGATAATCCAGTAACAGATGTAAGTTTATATTGATCGGTTATATTTTCAGGTTATTTAGTAGAATAAAGATAATTTTCTTATGGCATCAATCCGATTAAATATTGGTTTTATATCGATTGTAAAGGGTCAATATGTGTTCAAGTATCATATTCACATCCTTCATGAATAGAAATAGAACCAATATTCTTATCCTCAATGATAAAATACGCACAACTGATTAGAGCATTGATGGTTGAAGCAAGCTGACACGGTTGCCTTCTGTATCAATAAATGATACGTAAGCACCAACTGCCGGAATATCGACAGGTTCGCCAAGTAATTTTCCACCGGCTTCAACAACCATCTTCATCGACTCATGAACATTGTCCACTGCAATAACCACTGAAGGGCAATCATTCTGATCTGCTCTTCTCTGATAAAAACCACCATTGATAGCACCTGGCATCTTAGGCCGACCTTGTTCGTCAACCTCAGTGGTACTTACTGTTACATAATTTCCCATTTCTTCACCATACATCAAGGTTTCCCACCCAAATACGTTTGAATAAAAATCGGCCATGCGTTTACGATCTATTGCAGGCATTTCAAAATGTACCACTTGATTCATCTTTTTCATTTCAGTAAAATTTAATGGTTAAACCGTTGTGAATATTATTCATCAGAAAACACACATTTCATAAATTGGTTCGCCTTTTGCCAATGATTTTCTTTATTATTTCAAGTACACTGATTTGAATTAAGATCCAACATTTAATTAACAATACTAAAAGAAAAAGTCCGAAGTGATAACCACTTCGGACCTTTATATTTATTATTCAGATTTGAATTAATCTTTTATAAGCTTTTTATATTTGACACGTTGTGGTCCGGCATCACCCATTCGTTTTTTACGGTTCTCTTCATAATCAGTGAATCCACCTTCGAAGAAAACGACCTTCGAATCTCCTTCAAATGCAAGAATGTGAGTAGCAATGCGGTCAAGGAACCAGCGATCGTGGGAAATGACCACAGCACAACCGGCAAAGTTATCCAATCCTTCTTCGAGTGCGCGTAAGGTATTAATGTCAATGTCGTTGGTTGGTTCATCGAGTAATAATACATTTCCTTCTTCTTTCAGGGCTAATGCCAGATGTAGTCTGTTCTTTTCACCACCTGAAAGATATCCGCATTTCTTTTCCTGATCGGCACCTCCAAAATTGAATCTGGAAACATATGCCCTGGCGTTCAATTGTCTGCCGCCCACTGAAACGAGATCACTTCCACCAGTTATAACCTGAAACACGGTTTTCTCCGGATCAATTGCCTTATGAGTTTGATCAACATAGGCAAGTTTAACTGTTTCGCCAACTTCAAATGTACCCTTATCAGCTTGTTCCAAACCCATAATCAGCTTAAATAAGGTGGTTTTACCAGCACCATTCGGCCCTATAACACCTACAATTCCATTTGGTGGCAATACAAAATTAAGATCTTCAAATAAAAGCCGATCACCGTATCCTTTTGCTACCTCAGTGGCTGAAATTACCCTTTCGCCTAAACGTGGTCCATTCGGGATAAAGATTTCAAGTTTTTCTTCCTTTTGTCTTACATCTTCATTAATCAAACGGTCATATGCACCAAGTCGGGCTTTCGATTTCGCCTGACGGGCTTTGGGGGCCATCCTGATCCAATCCAATTCACGCTCAAGGGATTTTCGGCGCTTGGAAGCAACTTTTTCTTCCTGCTCCATCCGTTTCGATTTTTGTTCCAGCCAGGAAGTATAATTGCCTTTCCATGGAATACCTTCTCCACGATCAAGCTCTAGAATCCATCCGGCTACATTGTCAAGGAAATAACGATCGTGAGTAATACATATCACAGTTCCCTTGTATTGCTGGAGGTGCATTTCAAGCCACTGAATCGATTCAGCATCCAAATGGTTGGTTGGCTCATCGAGTAACAATATGTCCGGTTCTTTTAAAAGTAAACGGCATAAAGCGACCCTGCGTCGTTCACCTCCGGAGAGTTCGCCCACAAGCTGGTCATCGGGAGGACATTGTAAAGCGTCCATTGCCCGTTCGAGTTTTGCATCAAGGTTCCAGGCATCAAAATGGTCTATCTTATCCTGAAGAACAGCCTGCTCAGCAATCATTTTATCCATGAGGTCCGGATTCTCATAAACTTCAGGGTCACCAAATTTTAGATTGATGTCTTCAAAACCTTTCAGAACATCAACAATCTCCTGAACTCCTTCCTGAACAATCTCTTTTACTGTTTTAGATTCATCCAACTGTGGGTCCTGTTCAAGGTAACCAACAGTATATCCCGGTGAAAAAACAACATCGCCCAGGAAGGAACCTTCAAGCCCTGCAATGATCTTTAGCAAAGTCGATTTCCCTGAACCGTTTAATCCTATTATTCCAATTTTCGCACCAAGGAAAAATGACAATGAAATATCTTTCAATACTTGCTTTTGTGGAGGAAAGGTTTTATTTACCCGAAACATCGAGAAAATAATCTTCTTATCGTCGGCCATATTTATTCAATTTTAAGGTTCTTATATCAAACGTACCTGTTCAATTATCCAAATGAGGATTTGAGTTATCAAAAATAGTTTTTTTTAATTTCCTAATTCATTAGTTTTATCCTTAAGAAAAAGTGTCAATCAAAATTAGCAATGTGAAACTATTAATTGTCGATGATAATCCAATAAATCAGAAATTTCTTTTCTACTCACTTAAAAAATATTATGAGATAGAAACTGCTAATAACGGTCAGGAAGCTGTAAAAATTCTTGAAGAGAAAAATTTTGATGTCGTTCTAATGGATTTATCTATGCCAGTGATGGATGGTGCAGATGCTACATTACAAATACGGGAATCGATCAGCTTTAGGAATAAGCATATTCCTATTATCTTTGTTACGACCAATGACTTTGAACATGATCGGATTCGATGTATTGAGAATGGGGGAGATGCATATTTGATAAAGCCAATTGATGTGGAGAAATTATTATTTACGATTAACTATCATCTTGATCAAAAGCAAGACATGCTTTAAGACAATATCGAAACACTATAAAATACCAATTTTTCTAATTATTAAAATTCAAAAAAGGTAAAAAAAAGGCTGATTATTCATCAGCCTTTTTTTATATTAATATTATCTTTATTCCTCATTCTTTTCTTCAGGTGCAGCTTCTTCAGCCTTAACAACCTTCGTTTTAGGTGCAACTACTTTAGGTACACCAATTTTTGGCGCTTCAGCCTTTTTCTTACCACCACGACGTGAACGAACTGGTTTTGCCTTGCTGTCCTTATCGGCCAACATGTTTTCGTTATAATCAACTAACTCAATGAAACACATTTCTGCGTTATCACCCAGTCTGTTGCCAGTTTTAAGAATCCGTGTATAACCTCCCGGACGATCAGCCACTTTTTCAGCAACGTCTCTAAATAACATTGCAACAGCTGTTTTACTTTTCAAGTATTCAAAAACGATTCTTCGTGAATGAGTAGAATCGTCCTTTGCCTTGGTAATAAGTGGCTCAACATATATTCTTAAAGCTTTTGCTTTCGCTAAAGTTGTTGTAATACGTTTGTGAAAAATCAATGAATTGGCCATATTGGACAACATTGCTTTCCGATGAGCGCTTGTTCTTCCTAAATGGTTGAATTTTTTATTATGTCTCATTTTTTACTTATTCCTTATCAAGTTTATACTTACTGATATCCATCCCGAACGTCAAATTCAGGCTCACCAACAAATCATCGAGTTCTGTGAGTGACTTTTTACCAAAATTACGGAATTTGAGCAAATCGTTCCTGTTGTAGGTAACTAGTTCACCCAAAGTTTCAACATCGGCAGCCTTCAGGCAGTTCAAAGCACGAACTGAAAGATCCATGTCGACCAGTTTAGTTTTTAAAAGCTGGCGCATATGCAGAACTTCTTCATCAAATTCTTCGTTTGCAAATTTCTCATCCGAATCAATGGTGATTTTTTCGTCAGAGAAAAGCATGAAGTGATAAATCAGAATTTTTGCAGCTTCTTTCAAAGCATCTTTCGGATGAATTGAACCATCGGTTGTGATTTCAAAAACTAACTTTTCATAGTCAGTCTTTTGCTCAACACGATAATTTTCAATTGCATATTTGACATTTTTGATGGGAGTGAAAATTGAATCGATCGGAATGACTCCAAACTCAGCATCAATCGGCTTGTTTTCACCGCTTGGGACATATCCGCGACCTTTGTTGATGGTAATATCCATCACCAGTTTCACTTCATGTTCCATCCGGCAGATAATTAACTCCGGATTCAAAACACGGAAACCGGTCATAAATTTATTGATATCTCCTGCAGTAAATGTATCCTGCCCGGTTATTGAAATTGAAACTTTCTCACTGTCAAAATCTTCAACTTCACGTTTAAACCGTATTTGCTTGAGGTTAAGGATGATTTCAGTAACATCTTCCATCACACCTTTAACAGTAGCAAATTCATGGTCAACTTTATCAATTTTGACAGTTGTGATTGCATAACCTTCCAAAGAGGATAACAGAATTCTTCGTAGGGCATTACCAATAGTAATACCGTAACCTGGTTCCAATGGACGGAATTCAAATTTACCGTATTTCTCATCGGTTTCAACCATTATAACTTTGTCGGGTTTCTGGAACGCTAATATTGCCATAATAATACTGAGTAATTGATTATTTAGAATACAACTCTACAATAAGTTGTTCTTTAATGTTTTCAGGAATTTCTGCTCTTTCAGGACGGTTTAAAAATTTACCAACCAATTGAGAATTATCCCATTCCAACCATGCAAATTTACTATAACGACGCGAGTTAAGCGAAGCTGTAATTACTTCCAGTGATTTTGATTTTTCACGAACACCAACAACGTCACCGGGACGTAAATGATATGATGGAATATTGACAACTTCACCATTTACGGTCATGTGTTTATGAGAAACCAATTGACGTGCAGCAGAGCGGGTTGGTGCAATTCCTAAACGGAATACCACATTATCTAAACGTGCTTCGAGCAGTTGTAACAGAACCTCACCGGTTACCCCTTTTGAGGCAGATGCTTTTTTAAACAAATTAGAGAATTGTCGTTCCAAAATACCATACATGTATTTTGCTTTTTGTTTCTCTTTTAATTGTGTTCCGTATTCAGACTTTTTACGTCTGCGGCTAGCTAAACCGTGAACCCCCGGCGGGAAATTCTTCTTTTCAAGTACTTTATCAGGTCCGAAAATTGGTTCACCAAATTTCCGGGCGATTCTGGATTGTGGTCCTCTATATCTTGCCATTTCTGTCTTAATTAATTAGATTAAACACGTCTCCTTTTTGCAGGACGACAGCCGTTGTGTGGTAGTGGGGTAACGTCAACAATTTCACTTACCTGAATGCCAACGCTGCTGATGGCGCGAATAGCAGATTCACGACCATTGCCCGGACCTTTTACGTAAACTTTTACTTTCCTAAGTCCAAGATCATAAGCGGTCTTGGCACATTCTTCAGAAGCTACCTGAGCAGCATAAGGAGTGTTCTTTTTTGAACCTCTAAATCCTTTTTTACCGGCAGACGACCACGAAATAACTTCACCATTACCATTGGTCAACGACACAATGATATTATTGAATGAAGAGTGAATGTGTGCCTGCCCGATTGCTTCAACGATAACAACTCGTTTCTTTGTAGAACCAGTCTTTTTTGCCATAATTCAAATATCAATTATTTAGTGGCTTTTTTCTTATTAGCAACTGTTTTTCTCTTTCCTTTACGTGTACGTGCATTATTTTTAGTGCTCTGTCCACGAACAGGTAAGCCAACACGATGACGGATTCCACGGTAGCAACCGATATCCATCAAACGTTTAATATTCATCTGAGTTTCAGAACGTAATTCTCCTTCAACCTTGATGCTTCCACTGATAGCTGCACGAATCGCAGCCAGATGATCATCAGTCCAATCCTGAACTTTGATGTTTTTGTCAACGCCGGCTTTTTCGAGGAGGGTTACAGAAAGATTGCGACCAATACCGTAAATATAGGTTAATGCTATCTCACCTCTCTTATTGTTGGGGATGTCAACACCACTTATACGAGCCATAAAATAAATTTTTTACAAAGTTAATTAATTATCCCTGACGTTGTTTGTACTTAGGATTTTTTTTGTTAATCACGTACAAACGGCCTTTCCTGCGTACTATTTTGCAGTCAGCGCTACGTTTTTTAATGGATGCTCTTACTTTCATTATTTTGTGCTTTAGTTTTTGTATCTAAAAGAAATTCTTCCTTTTGTCAAGTCGTATGGCGACATTTCAACCTTTACTTTATCACCCGGTAAAATCTTGATGTAGTGCATCCTCATTTTTCCGGAAATATGTGCAGTGATGATATGCCCATTTTCCAATTCAACCCTGAACATTGCATTCGATAATGATTCAATGATTGTTCCGTCTTGTTCTATTGAAGACTGTTTTGCCATAAATATAGTCTAATTATCTACTAATTTGGTGTTTACATTCTAAATACGATTCAGGTCTAAACACCGGAACGATATATTAACTAATTTTTTTCTGATAAAGCTGGCAAAACTACAAGAATTGCCTGATTTATTCACTTATTTATGAATTAAATTCAACAAGTTTAGAACTTTCATCAACCAAGACAAAAATGCCTGGTAATTAGTATGCTGCAGCTCCACCTCCGGTACGTCCTTTAATACGGCCTGATTTCATCAAACCATCATAATGACGCATCAAAAGATGACTCTCAATTTGCTGTAGTGTATCCAGTACTACTCCAACAAGAATCAACAGAGATGTTCCTCCAAAGAAATATGCAAACTGTTGATTAATACCGGCAATCATTGCAAATGTCGGAAGAATCGTAATTATTCCCAAGAATACTGATCCGGGAAGTGTGATTCTGGACATGATAGTATCAAGAAATTCAACAGTCTTTTTCCCTGGCTTAACGCCCGGAATAAATCCTCCGTTTTTCTTCATATCTTCTGCCATCTGCAAAGGATTTACTGTAATTGCGGTGTAGAAATAGGTGAATACTATAACAAGCAGGAATTGAGTCAGGTTATACCATACTCCCAAGTGATTTGTAAAAGCAGCTGCAAAGCCACTTAAACTATCAGACTTGGCAAAACCAACTAAGGTAATTGGAATGAACATGATTGCCTGCGCAAAAATAATAGGCATAACTCCGGCAGCATTAACCTTTAACGGAATATACTGACGAACTCCACCATATTGTTTGTTTCCTACAATACGTTTTGCATATTGAACCGGTATTTTACGTGTTCCCTGAACAAGTAAAATTGCAGCCATAAATACAACAATAAGTACGACAAACTCTAAAAGGAACATGACCATTCCTCCACCTTGCTGTTCGATACGCGAAATAAATTCAGCGACAACAGAATGAGGCAAACGGGCAATAATTCCGATCATGATAATCAGTGAAATACCATTTCCAATACCTTTATCAGTAATACGTTCACCAAGCCACATCACGAACATAGAACCGGCAGTTAAAATGACGGTTGATGTAAATGTAAACGCGACTCCGGTAATTGCAAAAGCTGTTGCTGGCAATTGGGCATGAAGGTTAACCAAATATGCAGGTGCCTGAAACAACAAGATAACCACAGTCAAATAACGTGTTAACTGATTGATTTTACGGGTTCCTGATTCACCTTCTTTTTGTAACCGCTGGAAATAAGGTACCGCAATACCCAACAACTGGATAACAATAGAAGCCGAAATATAAGGCATGATTCCTAAAGCAAAGATAGAAGCTTTTGAAAATGCACCCCCTGAGAACATATCCAACAATCCGAGCAACCCGCCGGACGTTTGATTTTTAAGTTGAGTCAGCTGAGCTGGATCAACTCCTGGCAAAGAAACATACGAACCTAAACGATAAATTAAAATCAAGAACAAGGTGATCCCCAACCGGGATCTCAGGTCTTCAATTTTATATATATTCTTCAGGGTTTCAATAAACTTTTTCATCAGTTTAAGAGTATTTCAATGGTTCCTTCTAATTTTTCAATGGTCTCTTTAGCTCTTTTAGAAAAAGCGTGTGCTTTAACTTCCAATTTAAGGGTCAATACTCCATCTCCCAGAATCTTCACTTTATCCCTTTTTGAAGCCATACCTGCTTCAACTAAAGTATTAGTATCAATAGTAGTCAGGTTTAATGTTTCAGCCAATTCCTGAATTACATCAAGATTGATTGCTTTAAACTCTTTTCTGTTGATATTTTTAAAACCAAATTTTGGCACAGCACGCTGTAAGGGCATCTGACCACCTTCGAAACCACGACGGCTTTTATAACCTGATCTCGATTTGGCTCCCTTGTTCCCTTTGGTAGAAGTGCCTCCATGTCCGGAACCCTGTCCTCGGCCAATTCGCTTTACGCTCTTTGTAGAACCTTCAGCAGGTTTAAGATTACTTAAATCCATATTTCTTGATCTTAATAAGTTTAAACTTCTTCAAAAATTACGAGATGGTGCAATTTATTCACCATCCCCATAATTTGTGGAGTTACTTCGTGTACCACTGAATGGTTAAGTTTTTTGATTCCCAAAGCAATAAGCGTAGCCTTTTGCGTTTTATCAGAACCAATCTGACTTTTTATTTGTGTAATTTTTATCTTAGCCATATCTTCTTATCCATTAAATACTTTATCCAAAGTTACACCACGGTGTTCGGCAACAGTATGCGCATCACGTAATTCGAGAAGTGCAGCCATGGTTGCTTTTACCAGGTTGTGTGGGTTCGATGATCCTTTAGACTTTGCAAGGATGTTATGAATACCAACACTTTCGAGCACTGACCGCATAGCACCACCTGCTTTTACTCCAGTACCTGATGTGGCTGGTTTTAAAAATACACGGGCGCCACCAAATTTTGCTTCCTGTTCGTGAGGTATGGTACCATTATGAACCGGAACCTTAACGAGGTTCTTTTTTGCTGCATCAACACCTTTTGAAATTGCTGTGGTAACTTCGCTGGCTTTACCCAGGCCCCAGCCTACGATGCCATCTTCGTTACCTACAACTACGATTGCTGAGAAGCTAAATGTTCTACCTCCTTTGGTTACTTTAGTAACACGGTTAATAGCTACTAACCGGTCTTTCAGTTCCAGATCACTGGTTTTTACTTTTCTGATATCTCCTGTCATAACGATTAAAATTTAAGGCCACCTTCACGGGCAGCATCAGCTAATTGTTTAATTCTTCCGTGATATAAATAACCATTCCGATCGAATACAACAGCGGATATTCCGGCAGCAACAGCTTTTTCAGCAATTGCTTTACCAACTTTTTCAGCCATTTCGGTTTTAGTACCCTCGGTACCAGCGAAATCTTTAGTAAGTGAAGATACCGCCATCAAAGTTTTTCCTGTTAAATCATCAATCAACTGAGCATAAATCTGCTTGTTGCTTCTGAAAACATTCAAACGTGGTCTTTCGGCAGTTCCGTTAACAATTTTACGGATTCTCTTCTTAATTCTATATCTTCTTTCTTGCTTCGTTAAAGCCATGGTTTTAAAATTTAACTATTTAGCACCCGCTGATTTACCGGCTTTGCGCCTAATTACTTCACCAACAAATTTCACACCTTTTCCTTTATAAGGCTCAGGCTTCCTGAAGGATCTGATTTTAGCCGCAATGTGGCCAATTAGTTGTTTATCACAACTCTTCAAAGTTACTATCGGGTTACTACGTTTATCACTTTTTGCCTCAACCTGTACTTCTGAAGGAAGCTGCAGGTAGGTATGATGTGAATAACCTAAAACCAAATCGAGAACCTGACCATCGTTTTCAGCACGATAACCAACACCAACCAATTCAAGTTTCAATTCGTAGCCTTTTGATACACCAATCACCATATTGTTGATCAGCGAACGGTATAGGCCATGAATGGCACGGTGTTTCTTTTCATCAGAAGGACGAATAACTGTTAAGATATTTCCTTCAAGTGAGAAAGTTATTTCAGGATCAACCTGTTGTGTAAGTTCACCAAGCGGTCCCTTTACCGTAACCAGATTTGTATCGGTTACCGTAAATTTCACTCCGGCTGGTATTTCAATGGGTAGTTTACCTATCCTTGACATTCTTATTCCTCCTAGATTAATAAACGTAACATAAGACTTCACCACCAATGCCTAATTCCCGAGCTTCTTTGTCGGTAATTACACCTTTGGAGGTTGAAATTACTGCAATTCCCAAACCGTTAAGTACACGTGGTATACTATCGGTGTGGCAATATTTACGTAAACCAGGTTTACTTATTCTTTTAATTGCCTTGATAGCAGGAATGCGTGTCTCTGGGTTATATTTCAAAGCAATTTTAATGTTGCCCTGAAAGTTCACTTCCTCCTCAAATTTATAGTTGAGGATATATCCTTTATCTTTCAAAATTTTGGTAATTTCTTTCTTGATATTGGATGCAGGAATATCAACAACACGATGTTTTGCCTTTTGGGCATTTCTGATTCGTGTCAGATAATCTGCTATTGGATCTGTAATTTTGCTCATTACTTCTTAATTAGATATTACCAACTTGCTTTTTTAACACCCGGAATGAGACCAGAAGAAGCCATTTCTCTGAAATTGATCCTACTGACACCGAATTGACGCATATATCCTTTCGGACGCCCGGTTAATTTGCATCTGTTATGCATACGAATACGGGAAGAGTTCTTAGGCAACTTCTGAAGACCGACAGAATCACCTTCTGCCTTAAGCTTGGCCCTTTTTTCGGCATATTTTTCAACAAGTTTTGCTCTTTTTACTTCGCGAGCTTTCATTGATTCCTTAGCCATAACTTAAATCTTTTTAGCATTTTTAAACGGTAAACCTAACTCTTTCAATAATGCGTAGCCTTCTTCATCTGATTCAGCTGAAGTAACGAAAGTAATATTCATTCCGTTAATACGGGTAACTTTATCCATTACGATTTCAGGGAAAATAATCTGCTCAGGAATTCCAAGAGTATAATTACCCCTTCCATCCATTTTGCCTTCTATTCCTTTGAAATCACGGATCCGGGGAAGAGACACACTGATTAAACGATCCAGGAATTCATACATGCGTTCTCTTCTTAGGGTAACACGAACCCCGATAGGCATTTTTTTCCTTAGTTTGAAGTTAGAGATGTCCTTCTTAGATTTGGTTTGGACTGCCTTTTGACCGGCGATATTTGTAATCTCATCTGTTGCGACTTCGATTAACTTTTTATCTGCGATAGCAGCTCCAACTCCCTGGTTGATGACAATCTTATCTAACTTTGGTGCCTGCATTTGGTTTTTGTAGGAAAATTCCTTCACTAACGCAGGAACAACTTCGTCTTTGTATTTTTTCTTAAGTGTTGGTACGTAAGCCATTACTTAATCTCCTCTCCTGATTTAATAGAATAACGAACTAATTTACCTTTATCATTCAGCTTCCTTCCAATACGAGTAGGTTTCCCGGTTTTAGGATCCTTGTTCATAAGGTTAGAAATGTGAATAGGTGCTTCCTTCTCCACAATACCACCCTGCGGATGAGCTGCGTTCGGTTTTGTGTGTTTTTTAACCATATTAACACCTTCCACAATAGCTTTCTCGGTAGCTCTGATTACTTCAAGCACTTTACCTTCACGTCCTTTGTAATTGCCAGCAATTACAAAAACAGCGTCGCCTTTTTTTATGTGTAATTTTTTCTGCATCTCTTTGATTTTATGCATTAAAGTACTTCAGGAGCCAGTGAAATAATCTTCATGTTTTGATCACGAAGTTCTCTTGCTACGGGTCCGAATATACGAGTTCCGCGCATTTCACCTGTATTGTTCAGTAAAACTACTGCGTTATCATCAAAACGGATATATGATCCATCAGGACGACGAACTTCTTTTGTCGTACGAACAATAATTGCTTTAGAAACGGCTCCTTTTTTCATGTCACTTCCCGCTATAGCACTTTTTACTGTAACTACAATGGTATCGCCTAACGAAGCATAGCGCTTTCTTGTTCCGCCTAATACGCGAATACAAAGCACTTCTTTTGCCCCACTATTATCGGCAACGGTACATCTTGATTCCTGTTGTATCATGATTACTTAGCTCTTTCTATGATTTCCACTAATCTCCAACATTTCTGTTTACTGATTGGTCGTGTCTCCATGATCTTTACAGTATCGCCGATGTTGCAGCTGTTCTTTTCATCGTGGGCGTAAAACTTGGAAGTTTTGTTGACGAATTTTCCATAAATGGGATGTTTTTCCTTGCGCTTTTCAGCCACAACGATTGTGCATTCCATTTTGTTACTCACAACAACTCCAACACGCTCCTTTCTTAGATTTCTTTCTTCCATTACTAACTCTGTTTTGCGTTAATTTCCCTTTGATGTAGAATGGTTTTTAGACGTGCAATATTTCTCCTGGCAATCACAATCACTTTTGGATTGTCAAGAGGTGAAATTGCATGGTTCATTTTCATCCGTAATAAGGAATCCTGCTCCGCCTGAACTCTTTCCAGAATCTCAGTCTTGGATAATTCTTTAATTTCTGATGTCTTCATTATTCTGCAATTTCAGATTCAACATAATCACGTCTAACAATAAACTTGGTAGTTACCGGTAGTTTTTGTGCAGCAAGACGAAGTGCTTCCTTTGCAACCTCAAAAGGAACTCCTTCAGCTTCAATCAAAATTCTACCTGGTGTAATCGGAGCAACAAATGCTTCCGGAGCACCTTTACCTTTACCCATACGTACCTCTGCAGGTTTTTTAGTAATCGGCTTGTCGGGGAAAACCCGGATCCAAATTTGACCCTGACGTTGCATATGACGAGTAACGGCAACACGGGCAGCCTCAATCTGACGACCAGTAAGCCATGTCTCTTCCAACGATTTAATACCAAAAGATCCGAATGCCAACTGGTTGCCGCGTTGCGCCAGTCCTTTCATCTTTCCCTTTTGTACTCTTCTGTATTTTGTCTTTTTCGGTTGTAACATCCTTCTTTAATTCTGAAAGGTTTACAAATTATTTTTTTCTTTTCTTAAATCCGCCACCTTTTGGGCCACCTTCGTTTGGACGTCCGGTATTACCTGGTTTCTGTCCAACATTTGGTGAAAGGTCACGCTTTCCATAAATCTCGCCTTTACAGATCCAGACTTTAACACCGAGTAATCCGGTTTTTGTCAGGGCTTCTGCAAGAGCATAATCTATATCAGCTCTCAGAGTGTGCAAAGGAGTACGACCATCTTTATACATTTCTGAACGTGCCATTTCAGCGCCATTTAAACGGCCTGAAACCTGAATTTTGATACCCTGTGCTCCCATTCTCATGGTTGAAGCAATAGCCATTTTGGTGGCACGACGGTAGGCAATTTTACCTTCAATCTGACGTGCAATGTTAACAGCTACAATTTTAGCATCTAATTCCGGACGTTTGATTTCAAAAATATTGATCTGAACTTCCTTGTTGGTGATCTTCTTTAACTCTTCTTTCAGTTTATCAACTTCCTGACCACCTTTGCCAATAATAATACCGGGCCTAGAGGTGTGAACAGTGATGGTAATAAGCTTTAGTGTTCGTTCAATGATAATCTTGGAAATACTGGCTTTAGCCAAACGGGCATTCAGATATTCCCTGATTTTAAAATCTTCCACGAGCTTATCGCCATAGTTGTTTCCACCGAACCAATTGGAATCCCATCCTTTGATGATTCCTAAACGATTAGCGATTGGATTAACTTTTTGTCCCATGTATTATTATTTATTCTGTTTCTTTTACTTGAATTAAACTACCAAGGCTAACCGTCACGTGATTCGATCTCTTTTTGATACGGTGAGCACGTCCCTGCGGTGCAGGCATTAGTCTTTTCAATATTCTTCCTGAATCAACAGCGATAGTTTTTACATACAAATTGCTTTCTTCCAAACGACTTCCTTCGTTTTTAGCCTGCCAGTTTGCAATGGCTGACATGACTAATTTTTCAAGTCTGCGCGAAGACTCCTTGGATGAAAACTTTAGTACATCAAGAGCTCTGTTCACTTCCATTCCACGTACCATATCGGCTACAAGCCTCATTTTTCGTGGTGAAGTAGGACAATTCTTTAAAACTGCAAAATACTGCTGTTTCTTAGCTTCCTTTAGTTCGGTTGCACTATTTCTTTTTCTAGCACCCATCGTGAATTCTTTTAATAGTTAATGAGAATCTCATGCCTTATTTCCTTCCTTTGGCATGTCCCCTGAAAGTTCTTGTAGGTGCAAATTCACCAAATTTATGACCAACCATATTTTCAGTTACATAAACCGGAATGAATTTATTCCCGTTGTGAACTGCAATGGTTTGCCCTACAAAGTCAGGAGAAATTACTGATGCTCTGGCCCATGTTTTGATTACCGACTTTTTATTGGTCTCAACCATAGCTAGAACTCTGCGTTCGAGCTTGAAATCGATAAAAGGCCCTTTCTTTAATGAACGACTCATATTGTCTCCTTTTAATTATTTCTTGCGTTTTTCTACAATATACCTGTTGGAAGCTTTCTTGAGCGAACGGGTTTTGAATCCTTTTGCTAACAAGCCTTTACGTGAACGAGGATGTCCACCTGAAGAACGACCTTCTCCACCACCCATTGGGTGATCGACAGGGTTCATAGCTACACCTCTTACGCGAGGTCTTCTACCTAACCAACGTGAGCGACCGGCTTTCCCCGAGCGTTCCAAGTTGTGTTCGGTATTTCCAACAATACCTACTGTAGCACGACAAGTTACGAGCACCATTCTAGATTCGCCCGAAGGCAATTTCACGATTGCATACTTTCCTTCTCTCGAAGTTAACTGAGCGTACGTTCCGGCACTACGAGCCATCACACCTCCCTGACTGGGATGAAGTTCAATGTTATGAACCAAGGTTCCTAAAGGTATTTCAGCAAGTGGTAGTGTATTACCTATTTCAGGTGCCACTCCGGTTCCGCTCTCTACTTTCTGGCCAACTTTTAATCCGTTGGGTGCCAGCATGTACCTTTTTTCACCATCTGGAAAAACCAGCAGTGCAATTCGAGCGGTACGGTTTGGATCATATTGAATAGATTCTACAACAGCGATAATACCATCTTTATCACGTTTAAAGTCGATAAAACGGTATTTTCGTTTATGGCCACCACCTATATACCTCATTGTCATGCGACCCTGGCTGTTTCGACCGCCAGAACTCGTCATGGGCTTCAACAATGATTTTTCAGGTGTTGATGCAGTAATGGACTCAAAGGTACCAGCAATCTTGTGCCTTTGACCCGGAGTAACTGGATTTAATTTTCTTACTGCCATTTCTAATTATTAAATATTACTATAAAAATCAATAGATTCTCCTTTAGCTATTGTTATAATAGCTTTTTTGCTCATTCCTGTGCTTCCGGAAATAACACCGGCTTTGGTAAAGCGAGATTTTCTTTTACCACCGTTGATTAACGTATTGACAGATTCCACTGAAACATTGTATAAACTTTCAACGGCTTTTTTAATCTGCAATTTATTGGCGTTCCGATTTACTATAAAACCGTAGCGGTTAAGACTTTCGGCCTGTGCTGTAATCTTTTCGGTAACGATTGGTTTAATTAAAATTTCCATTTTCAAGCCTTTTATATCTTAAAGAATTCTTCAATTTTACTTACTGAACTTTCCAGAACGATAACTTTCTTAGCGTTTAATATCTGATAAGTATTTAATTCTGAAGCTGTTATAACTGAAACTGCCTCTAAATTTCTGGAGGACAAATATATATTTTTATTTTCTTCCGGTAAAACGAAAAGTGACTTTTTATCATTAATTTTCAGATTATTACTGATTTGCACCATTTCGCGTGTTTTTGGAGATTCAAAAGAGAAATCTTCAATTACCAGAATTGCTTCCTCAAGAGCTTTATAGGTCAATGCAGATTTACGTGCAAGAGCTTTAACTTTCTTATTTAATTTAAAGTCATAGTTTCTTGGACGAGGACCAAAGACACGTCCACCACCACGGAAAACAGGTGATTTAATACTACCTGCCCTGGCTGTACCTGTACCTTTTTGTTTTTTAATCTTCCGGGTGCTTCCAGACACATCCGCACGTTCTTTCGAACACGAAGTTCCCTGTCTTTTATTTGCCAGAATTTGTTTTACATCCAGATAAATGGCGTGGTCATTTGGCTCAATACCGAAAATCTGTTCGTCTAACGAAACAGTTCTTCCGGTGTCTTGTCCTGCTGTGTTTAATACTTTAATTTCCATTACTGATAAATAATTACGTATGAACCTTTACAACCAGGAACTGATCCTTTAACTACCAATAAATTTGACTCTGGAATTACTTTCAAAACTTTAAGGTTCTGAATCGTAACATTGTCATTGCCATCGTTACCAGCCATACGCATCCCTTTGAATACACGGGATGGATAAGAAGATGCACCTACCGAACCAGGAGCTCTGAGTCGGTTGTGCTGACCGTGTGTGCTATCGCCAACACCTCTGAAGCCGTGACGTTTTACAACACCCTGAAATCCTTTACCTTTAGTCACACCCTGAATGTCAACCCATCCTTCTTCATCAATGGAATCAACTGTAATGGTGTCACCAAGCTTGAATTCTCCTTCAAGTTCTTTAAACTCAAGAATTTTTCTTTTTGGTTCTGTTTCGGCTTTTTTAACATGTCCCAACTCAGCTCTGTTTGCGTGCTTTTCTTTTTTGTCTTCAAAGCCCAGCTGAATGGAATCATAGCCATCAGTCCCCACCGATTTCACTTGTGTTACTACACAAGGTCCGGCTTGAATCACAGTGCATGGGATGTTTTTCCCCTCAACACTGAATACGGAAGTCATTCCGATTTTTTTACCGATTAATCCTGCCATTGTTTTGTTTTTTACAGGTTATCAAACTTTAATTTCTACTTCAACGCCACTTGGTAATTCAAGCTTCATTAAGGCGTCGATTGTTTTTGCTGTTGAACTGTAAATGTCGATCAAACGTTTGTATGAAGACAGCTCGAATTGTTCCCTTGATTTTTTATTTACAAAGGTTGAGCGTAATACAGTGAAAATACGTTTGTGAGTAGGAAGTGGAATTGGTCCGCTAACTATTGCACCCGTAGATTTAACTGTTTTTACGATCTTTTCAGCCGACTTGTCTACTAAGTTGTGATCATACGATTTCAGCTTAATTCTGATCTTTTGACTCATAATGAGAAATAATAATACAGTTTATAATTATAATAAGTCTGTTCTTCCTTTAAGATCTTCAAGAACTTTTATCGCAAGTAATTTAGGCAACTCAACGTATTTGGAAAATTCCATTGAAGAAGTTGCACGACCTGACGATAAGGTTCTAAGTGTAGTCACATATCCGAATAATTCAGAAAGTGGCACCAGGGCTTTAATAACACGTGCTCCGGCCTTTTCTTCCATACCTTCAATATGCCCGCGGCGACGGTTAAGGTCACCAATGATGTCTCCCATATATTCTTCAGGAGTCACAATCTCGCATTTCATGATTGGTTCAAGTAATCTTGGACCAGCTTTCCCTGCAGCATTTTTGAACGCCTGACGAGCACAAATCTCGAATGACAGTGCATCGGAGTCAACCGCATGGTAGCTACCATCGAGTAAGGTCACTTTCAGACTGTCAATATTGAAACCGGCCAAAGGACCGTTTAACAATGCTGATTCAAAGCCTTTCTGTACAGATGGTATATATTCACGTGGAATATTTCCTCCTTTTACTGCATCAACAAATGTAAGTCCTAGTTTGCCTTCGTCAGCAGGTTCAACGCGAACACTGATATCAGCATATTTACCACGACCTCCGGATTGCTTCTTGAATACTTCGCGAAGTTCAACCATTTTGGTGATACATTCTTTATAGGCAACCTGGGGAGCTCCCTGGTTACATTCAACCTTAAATTCACGACGAAGACGATCCACAATGATTTCAAGGTGAAGCTCACCCATACCGCGGATAACAGTCTGTCCTGAATCAGGATCAGTATTTACTTTAAATGTTGGATCTTCTTCAGCAAGCTTGTACAAGCCCATGTTCAGTTTATCCAAATCCTTTTGAGTTTTAGGCTCAATGGCGATCCCGATAACCGGCTCAGGGAAGTCCATGCTTTCGAGAACAATCGGGTGATTGAGATCTGATAAAGTATCGCCTGTGCGTATATCTTTAAATCCAACAGCTGCACAAATATCACCGGCTTCGATGACATCAATTGCATTTTGCTTGTTTGAATGCATCTGGTATATACGGGAAATACGTTCCTTTTTACCGGTACGTGAATTAAACACCGAATCACCGGCAGTAATTTTTCCCGAATAAACACGAATGAAACACAAACGACCAACATAAGGGTCAGTTGCAATTTTAAATGCAAGAGCTGCAAGTGGCTCCTTTACATCAGGATGACGAATAACTTCTTCATCACCATTATACTCGATTCCTATAATTTCTCCTTTATCGAGAGGACTTGGAAGGAATGCACAAACGGCATCCAACAAATGCTGTATACCTTTGTTTTTAAATGCAGAGCCACAAAGCATCGGGATAATTGCACCACTGATTGTTGCTTTACGAATAACCGGCAACATTTGATCGACACTAATTGATTCCGGATCTTCAAAGAAACGTTCAAGAAGTTCATCATCAAATTCTGCAACCGATTCAACCAGTTTAGCACGGTATTCATTAGCTAATTCAATCATATCTTCCGGAATTTCTTCCAGGTAATAGGTAGTTCCCAGTGTAGCATCATCTTTCCAGCGAATGGCTTTCATTTCAATCAAATCAACCACGCCTTCAAATTTCTCTTCAGCACCAATAGGAATAGTAATTGGGACAGCGTTTGCGCCCAATTTCTCTTTAACTTCAGAAACTACATTGAAAAAATCAGCACCTGAACGGTCCATTTTATTAACGAACCCGATTCGTGGAACACCATATTTTTCAGCCTGACGCCAAACGGTTTCCGACTGAGCTTCAACACCACCTACAGCACAGAAAAGAGCAACAGCCCCATCCAATACCCTTAACGAACGCTCTACTTCAACAGTAAAGTCAACGTGTCCGGGTGTATCTATGATGTTAATTTTATGTTCTATGTCTTGATATGTCCAGAAAGTTGTAGTAGCCGCCGATGTGATTGTAATACCACGTTCCTGCTCCTGCTCCATCCAGTCCATTGTGGCAGCCCCATCGTGGACTTCGCCAATTCGGTGAGTAATCCCTGTATAATACAGGATCCGCTCCGAGGTGGTCGTTTTGCCGGCATCAATGTGAGCCATGATGCCAATGTTTCTAGTATATCTTAAATCTTTTGCCATTTTTTACCAATATCTTTCCTTTTACTAATACGCTTTCTATTTTCCTTCTAACCTTTTCTACCAATTAAAAACGGAAATGTGCAAATGCGCGGTTTGCTTCAGCCATACGGTGGGTGTCTTCTTTCTTTTTGAAAGCTCCGCCTTCTTCGTTATAAGCTGCAACGATTTCTCCTGCAAGTTTCTCAGCCATTGAACGGCCTGAACGTTTGCGGGAATATAAGATTAAGTTTTTTACGGATATGGAAGTTTTTCTTTCAGGACGGATTTCCATTGGAACCTGGAATGTAGCTCCACCAACTCGTCTGCTCTTTACTTCAACATGTGGGGTAATTTTTTCGAGTGCTTTTTTAAACACGTCGACAGGACTAACTTCAGAGTCCTTCATTTTCTTTTCAACGATATCCATCGCATCGTAGAAAATTTGATAAGCGATAGATTTCTTTCCGTCATACATCAAATCGTTGACGAAGCGGGTAACCAAAATGTCGTTGAACTTTGGATCGGGCAGAATGATCCTCTTCTTTGGTTTCGATTTTCTCATTATGTAATGCTTTAGTGTTAATTAAATTCGCTGTCGTTTGTAGGCTTCAATAGGCTCTCAGGCTTCTTTACTCAACTCAAACCACTAAGCTAGAACGTCAATTAAATAAATAAATCAGTGAAATATTATTTTTTCACTTTTGGTCTCTTGGTACCGTATTTCGACCGTCTTTGTGTACGACCTTCAACACCGGCGGTATCCAAAGCGCCACGAATTAAATGGTAACGAACTCCGGGAAGATCTTTTACTCTTCCGCCACGCACCAAAACAATAGAGTGTTCCTGAAGGTTATGTCCTTCTCCCGGAATGTAAGCGTTCACTTCCTTGCCATTTGTTAAACGTACCCTGGCTACTTTACGCATAGCTGAGTTTGGTTTCTTGGGAGTGGTTGTGTATACACGAACACATACTCCACGTCTCTGTGGACAAGAATCTAATGCCGGAGATTTACTTTTCTCTGCATTGCTTTGTCTACCTTTTCTAACTAACTGCTGAATCGTTGGCATATAGCTACTCTTAATTTTAATATTACTTACGCAAAAATTTGGTCTGCAAAGGTATCGTAATTTTCCACAATTACAACACTTTACATTCCGATTCAAGGGTTTTTCCCTTTAAAACGGCTCGCAAAAGTACTAATTACCAATAGAAAACCCAATAAAACCAAGAAAATATTTGATCTTTTTTCGATTAATCTTAACGTACGGAGGTAAACGACTGACCGGAGGTCTTATTCAGGTGAGGAAACACGATGTTTGAGCAGTGATTTCAGGGGATTAAAGAATCGTTGAATCAATCTTAAATCTTCAGTGATTATTTCTGCTGACCCTTTCATCTCCTGGCTAAAGTTTAGCGGAATGTCATAATTGGTCTTCATATCCTGTGGCAGCTCAACTTCAACAATATAATTTTCATTGCTTGGCATCAGTGAAATATTTTTGACTTTCCCTTTTAGATAACCGAATTCCATGTATGGAAAATTCTCGAACCGAATGTTAACTTTCTGTCCGATGGCAACCTTACCTGCTCCTTTAACCGGCAAGCTGATACGGCCAATGATCTGTGATTGCTTTTCAGGAATAACCGTAAACACCACCTCATCCTTCTTTACCTGTTGGTTTTTACTCCAGAAATTCGCAAAGCTTACCTTACCGGCAATAGGGCTCTTGATGACAAAGGATTGTTCCCAGAAGGCCAATCTGCTTTTCAGGACATTCATTGCCTCAATCAGTGAATTCTGAGCCTTTTTCGTTTGATTGGCATATTCCATTTCGGCATCAACTACATCCTGTTCCATCTTTATGGTAGAACTTTGGGTTTCTGCCAGTAAGGTTCTTGAGACGTTCAGATTGTATTTCTTTTGTATCAGGAGTGTTTTTGATTTTTCCAGATCGAGATCCGACAATACACTCTTCACAAATAACAAAGAATCGCGCTTGTACTGCTTATTTATAAGTTTGTAATCGGCTTCCATATCCTGTTTTTGTGCCCATAGCCGTTCATAATAGATGCGGTTCATCTTAACTTGCTTTTGCAGCGAAGTAATCTTTTTGGGATATAATTTTAATCGCAGGAAAGAAAAATAATCATTGTACAGCCTGACAAAACTGGAATAGTCTGATTGTATATCACCAAGTTTTAAACCAAATTCAGGTGCAACTGCCGACAAAGTATCAAATTTAAGTATAAAAGGTTCAAGCCGGTTAAGAAGTGTCTTTAACTTCATGGCATCACCAAAGGTTGCTGTACTTTCAAGAATAGCGATGATTTGATTTGCTGAAACTAACTGCTGATCGTTAGCCGTCAGGGAGTCAATCCTGGCAGTAGTGCGTGCAGCAAGGTAAGCCGGAGGATTTTCACTCAATACCACAATGTTGGCATCGATGACATCCGGATAACGGAAGAAGTAACTTCCAGCCAGCAAAAGAATGAATACCCCAAGTATAAGATAAACGCCGGAGCGGATCATCCAACGTGGTGATTGCTGAATGATCTCCTGGAATTCATCACTTCTGAGTTCAATTTCAAACCGTTTCTTTTCCATATCAATTAAATAATGAGGAAAAAAGAATTAATGCATCAGCGCAATTCTCCTAATTTCTGTTTCCTAATTTCTTTTTCCTTTTCTGATCACCCATAACATTCAAATTTCATCTTAATAAGGTTAATAAGGTTGTGGAATTCTATGTTCATCTTTGCTACTAAGGTTGAAAACTAAATATAAGGTTTACTTAAAAAACCAAAATATGCATATTCCCTTATTCACACCTTCTCATTTTCTCACCCTCTCATTTTCCCTTTTCCTTTTTCCTTTTTCCTTTTTCCTTTTTCCCAATGACTAATGACTCTTTCCTAATGACTTGTATCTTAATTCCCCAATTCCAACTGATTCTTAACCAACTGATAATAGGCCCCTTTACTGATGGTCAATTCTTCGTGGGTGCCAATTTCTACAATATTACCTTTCTCTATGACTACAATCTGATGTGCATTTTTTACTGTGCTTAAGCGATGGGCTACCACAACAACCGTTTTACCGTTAAAGAATTCATCCAGGTTCTCCAATATTACCTTTTCGTTGTTGGCATCCAAAGCATTGGTAGCCTCGTCGAAGAACAGATATTCCGGATTCTTATAGATCGCCCGGGCAATTAATATACGTTGTTTCTGGCCCTGGCTTAGTCCAACTCCTTCGGGTCCGATCTTAGTATTGTAATTTAATGGCAGCGTCTCAATAAACTCCTGGATATTTGCCATTCTTACTGCGTAACCCAATCGATCCTTGTCAGGTTCTTCATCCCCAACAGCAATGTTATTGGCAATTGTATCCGAAAATATAAAGCCATCCTGCATAACGGCTCCACATTTAGCCCTCCACCAATGCTGCTCATAGGCCGACAATTCAGCATCACCTATCCTGATAGAACCTGAAACCGGTGGATAGAAGCCAAGAATAAGTTTTACCAGGGTTGTTTTACCACTGCCACTGGTACCGACAATGGCAGTTACCTTGCCTTGTGGAATTACAAGGTTAATATCATTAAGCACTTTGGGCGAATGTGGACCTTCATACTGGAAGACCAAATCCGTGATCCGTATATCAGCCGAAGCAGGTAAACTGGTGAGTTTACCTTCCTGGTATTGTTCTTCATCTTTGCTGCCGTGAATCTCAGCCAGACGTTCAAGGCTGATCTTGGCATCCTGCGATACCTGCATGAATTCAATCATCTGATCCAGCGGGCTGTTCATCTGACCTATTATATATTGTACAGCCAGCATCATCCCAAGCGTCATATTTCCATGCACAACCGATGTGGCAGCCAAAACAGTTATCACAATATTCTTGGTTTCATTGATGAATACCGAACCAGCCTGTTGGTATTGCTGCAACGAAAGACTTGATACGTTCACCTTGAAAAGACGTGCCTGAATCCGCTCCCACTCCCATCTTTTCTGTCGTTCGTAGTTGTTCAGTTTTATTTCCTGCATCCCGTTGATCAGCTGAATCAGTTTGCTTTGGTTATCCGAAAGTTGTGTGAACCGTTTATAATCCAGTTCACGGCGCTTCCGTAGAAACAGGAAGATCCAGCCAATATATACTGCCGAGCCAAAGAGAAATACAAGGAAAATACCAAGGTTATAGATCACCAGTACAATACTGAAGATGACAATATTGAAAACTGAAAATATAACATTGAGTGATTGGGAAGTCAGGAACCGTTCTATGCGATTATGATCTCCGATGCGCTGAAGCAAATCCCCAATCATTTTGGTATCGAAAAAGCCGATAGGCATTTTCATCAGCTTGATCAGGAAATCGGATATGATACTAATATTAATACGTGTACTGATGTGAAGTAATATCCACGACCGTATGAAATCAACTGTCATCCTGCTGATGAAAAGCATCATCTGGGCCGCCAGAATCAGGTAAATAAAATTAATGTCCTGTGTATTGATACCAACATCGACAATACTCTGGGTCAGGAAAGGGAAAATAAGCTGAATCAGGCTTCCGACCAGGAATCCAAGGATAAGCTGAAAAACCAGTTTCCGGTGAGGCTTAAGGTACTTGAGCAGAAATCTGAAATTACTGCGGTTCACCTTTTCGCCTTCCTGTTCAAAGAATTTTGGAGTAGGCTCAAACAACAGACAGATGCCTTTCAGTTCGCCTTGACGGACTGTAGCCAGCCAATGTTTTTTAAATTCAGCCTCCGGATATTCAACAAGACCAAATGCAGGATCAGCCACATAGACTTTCCCTTTGCGGTAATTGTATACAACCACAAAATGATCCTGATCCCAATGAACGACACAGGGTTTAGGCGCATTCAACAACTGCTCGACAGTAATCCTGGCGCCAATGGTACGAAAACCGATTGATTCTGCTGCATCGCTAAGACCAAGCAATGAAACCCCCTCACGTGAAATATGTGACAGCTCTCTAAGTTTTTGAAGCGAATAAGTTCTTCCATAAAATGCAGCTATCATGCGGAGACAGGAAGGTCCGCAATCCATGGCATCATATTGTTTAAAGAAGGGGAATTTAGACATACCTACACATTGTTGCTCAAAAATAACAGAATTAGTTGAAACTACATCACAGTTTAAACAGATTCAAGGAAGATGCCTGATTTACAGATTTTGCTGGTAGAAATCAAGCGTCCTCTGTTTAAACCCTTTCCAGTCAATCACCTCAGGGCTTTCTTGACCTCCATGTTCAGCTCCTTTTACGATCCATAAATCACGGATGAAACTATTTATATTTGAAAGAAGAGCGATTGACATTTCCGGAGGTGTCCTAACATCATGCTCACCTACGATGAGCATTATTGGTTTTGTTATATGAGGAGCAAGATCTATTGCACGATATTCGGGTTGGTCAAATGCTGCCGGATAGGGATGTATTCGTTCAGGGTCAATGCGGTCAACATTCTTTATTAACTCTTTATAAGAGGTAAACATTCCCCTCACAATCAAAGCTTTTATTTCGCTTCTTAACGAAAATTCCAAAAAAGAAATATAAGCTCCGGTCGAAAAACTATATGCACCAATCCGCTTGTTGTCCACTTCTTTCATTTGGATGACTGTGTCTAAAACTGCATTGTAATCTTTTAAAAATTCCAGGCAAGCTATATTCTTGTCAAATTTCCATTTCTGACTTTTCGCAAACCCGCGCCAATCAAAAGTAACCACATTATAGCCATGAGGGCATAAATATTTTACATTCCCAATATGGTAACACATACTATTCGCGTCAGCATTACAAATAATGATTGTTGGTTTCTTATTGATATCGGCGTGATAATTTTTCATGATCCTACCTTGCTTATAAGATCCGTAACCCGTTGTGTCTTGGGCTGGATAGAACCAAACATTAATAGAAACATTATCAGCGGTTTTAACTTGAAATTCTTTATATATTAGGCCAAAATCCTGAGGCATAAATACATATGTTGAATCCGGACGTATTCCTAATACCGAAAAGGGCAATGTTGACATCAAAAAGATGACAATTAAATTTTTAAATAATTTGTCTTTTAAACTGAAGGTATCAATTTTCATTTTTCATTTGATTATTTCGAACGATTATACCTAAATATTTCCCGAAAAATGCTGCAATCATTTTGAGACAGGTTGGTCTGCAATCCATTACATCAAATATTTAAAGAAGGGAAATTTAGACATACATAAACATTGTTGCTCAAAAATAACAGAATTAGTTGATTAGGCAAACGATTAGCAATAAACTTATCAATATTGATTGTTAAGCATAAGAATATTCATTCAACCAGAATATGGACAATTACAGGAGTTTTGTGGTAAAGGCAGTTTTCACCTGTTTTATAATCCTGAAATACCGACATCCTTACCGCCGATCTCGCTGATCTCGCTGCTTTCACATTTCACCCTGCCTATTACTCCTTTTCTCCCTTTCCCGATAATCCAGACAGGTTAGTTTAACTGGAATGTACCACAAAACCAGCGATTTTACAGCTTGGTTCAAAATAACAAAGCAGCGAGATCAGCAAAACCAGCGAAACCCGGACCAGATTTTTAACTAAATAAGCTATCTTCCCCTTTTCCACACCACTTACTCTTGCTTTTCCATTTTCCCGTCCTCCTTATTCCCTTTCCTTTCCGCCAGGCTGACATTGATATAAGCCCCCTTCAGTTCACGAAAAACCAAACCTTGTTTGCAGAAGTTGAATCGGTTTCGAAGATCAGCCCACAACCGTCGTTCTCGAAAAGCAATTGGAAAAAGCCCGAGGCCGAGCTATTGGCAGGAATGAAGAGCATCAGTTCAGGTGGCCAGTCTGGTTTTGGAATGGCAGCCTCTTTCCATTTGATCATGTTATACTGCTTCATCCCTGTTTTGTATTCCTGCCTGGCCATTTTTGTCTGCTCCCGCAGGACATCGTGAATGGGACTGACCAGTTGACGGCAAAGCTCCAGCTTGCCTTTGCCGGCAGAGGCCTGTGCGGTGACAAACAAAAAGAGGTAGGGATAAATCCTTTTCTCGCCATTATAGCCGTAGACCTTGGGAAGTCCGGAACCAATAGTTGTTAATGATCCAAGGAGCATCATATCCCGCTCTTCGCTGGAGCTGCACCTGTCCACCACCTTTTGAAGGAAAGCAGGAAGGTTTTCGAATACCGAATCGGGGAAGGTGGATAAATCTTCTTTAAATTGAATGTTTTTCATGATGTGAATATTTTTAAGATTAATATTCACAAAGAAAACCTTCGATCAATTCAACTATTTGGTATAAAAGTGTTCCGTTATTATTCCAAAACTATTCAATTCAGTTCTTTTTTACTTTTTTTCATAATTTGACTTAAGCCGGCTTAACAGAGGATGAATGTCATCATTAAATATTAGCCCTCATCAAACAGACTGCTTATTGCCTGTAGGGCTTTCGTATTATTAGAATAGGTCAACTTGTAGAACGATGTTTCCATTATCCGGTTGAACAGGATATCTGCATTCCCCGGAGTGGAAGGAACCCAGGCCTGGTCGAGAAGTTGCTTCAGCGATTTCACTCCATTGAGTTTTTCAAAGGTGAAGTCAACCGATTGGTTATATTCAATAAATACAATTTCCTGAACGGGAAAGACTTCTTTCGTGAAATCCGAAACTGCATTCATCGGAATGTATCTTACACTCTTTTCAGGCGAAATATGGACCAGTTCGTTCAGTTCCAATTCAGGGTAGAAGGGTATCAAACAATCCATAGAGCCCGGTTTGACAGACATAGCGATCGGGAAGGGATATGCGCAAAAATCGTTCCGGTCTATCGGCACAAAATCATCAGAAATCAGACGGTAGCCTTTAGCCTTTAATAATGCTGCCATAGTGGTTTTCCCCATCCCTGGAGCAGCCGAAAACAGAATCGTTTTCTTTCCGTTTGTAATTGCTGAAGCATGCACAGTCATCAGCCAATCGGCCTCGATTTTGTCATGCATCACATTAATCAGAAACAGGAATATAAGCCCCTTCACTAATTGCGTTTCATCATTCTCCCATATTCCCTTCACCTCTCCGTTATAACGAAATACAATACGTTCCTGATGGGCAAACAATTCAAAAAGAGGTATCTCTGCGTCCGGTTCTGTAGTTTCGAATTGACTGATTAAGGGGTGAAGATAATATTCAAAAAGGCGGGATTCGTAAGCGAAGGCCAGCTGTTTATTTCCCAGGTTGTAACAATGAATCGAAAAGGGCGTAAACTTATAGTCATTCAGATTGGCGGTATTCTTATTCCTTTTGTCGTCACTGCTATCCGTTTGGTTCATTTTCATGATTTCAGAACGGATATCCTTCACAAAGGACAAGCTTTCTTCAGACGCAATATCATAACGCCACGCAAATTCACTTGCGATAGTTTCACTCTTATGTCTGCCTGCAATTTTCCTGAAAACAAACCATGCCGGCTCTTCCAATTGAACATACGAATTGCTGTTTCCGATCCAGACCAGATAGGTTTGTCCGATTTTTCTCTTAATATAGTGAATGGCCGACATGTATATTTCTTTTTGATCAGATAGACGAATCCGGTCGCTGCAAACAAGTGAAACGTGCATTAGCCGGGTTTTAAGACCCCAAATATAACTTTCAATTCGGGTTATTTCATCTGTTTCACCAAAATAACCACATAGACACATAGGACACATGGTATAAGTGAGATTACTAAGCATATTACATCTGAAACTTTACCGAGGGATCGGGACGGGCAGGGAAGTGATCGTAAAATATAAATAATGTTGAGGCCATTCCGAAAAGAGGGTTTCCGTCATTGCGATCCCGAGGACTTGGAAGAAGCAATTTCAACATATAGATTATCAATAGAATGGGCTTGTTTCGTGCCAACCAATGACCTGCAGTGTCGCTTTTCGGAGTGTAATCAAGCATAGTAACCTTAAAGCTTATTGTATATAAAATCGAGTTTCCTCAATATTGTTTTTCCAATGATCGGAATTCTGATGTAACCCAACGATATACGTTTACGTAATGACGAAGAATGACAACATCTGACAGTCTTAAACGAGCTAATTGGTAAATAAATCGCACGATCATAGATATAAATCTATGATCGTGTTTCAGAAAATGTTAATTTAACCGTCTCTTATTCTGAATAATCTGCTATGACCTCAAAACTCAAGGTGATCATTGCTGAAGATCATCCCATTTTCCGCGATGGGTTGTATTCATTAGTTTCGGCATTTGATGAAATTGGCCAGCTGGTAGTGACCGCTGATGGCGAAGAATTTTTAGCCAGAATTCATGCTGAAGATTTTGATCTGGCTCTTGTGGATATAAAAATGCCTGGGATAGACGGCATCGAAGTCATCACCGAAGCCCGCAAATTCAATCCTAACATGAAGTTTATCGTCATTTCAGGATATGAAAGTACCGATTATATTAATCGTGCTTTGGCTGCCGGAACGTCGGCTTATTTATTGAAAAACTCCGAACTTGACGAAATTAAGGATGCCATCCTGAAAGTCATTAATGGAGAGAATTATTTTTCTCCCGGAATCTTAAGAAAGATTACAGATGAGTTTGGCGAAAAAACAAGCCTGCTATCCTTTGCCTCTTCAATCCCGAATTTGACCGACCGTGAAATAGAAATCTTAACTTTTATCTGTCAGGGACTGAACCGAAAGGATATTGCCCGATCACTTTACATTAGCGAACGAACTGTAGATAAGCACAAAGAAAACATTCAACTGAAGACCAATACGACAAACTCAGTTAGTTTAGTGCTTTATGCGATTAAAAACAAATTAGTCGAACTTGTCCAATGACGCTCCTGATCGGCCAATTAACAGTCAGTTTCTTACGCTCAACGTCCTTCATTGAGCTGAGGCCACTAATCAACCTCTTGTTTCTGCTCGGTTATTTAATGGCGGCGATCTTTCTGATTTTCTTAAGTGTGCGGGCCATAAAAAAGGGATACCGTCCGGCAAGGTACTTCTCATTTTCAGTCATCCTCTTTTTTACAACTACTTTGCTCTTTTTCATCGACGTTTTAGGATTTATTAAATTCAACGAACCGATTTTCATGTTAACTTCTGTTAGCGTTTTTGGGGGTTCACTTTTTCTCACCCGGGGTCTTCTGATGATGGCTAAATACAATACAACTAAAAAACAAAAAGCTGTAGAATTATTTCGGAATTACCTGTTGTTAAAAAACAGAATCAATGTATTGTTGAAAATTGAAAACGAAATGCGCTTCAATCAGAAGGAATTGGAAGAACTCCACGAAGAACAATCGCAGCGGTTAATGGAAAAAGAAAAACATTTCAAATACCTGGTCGAAAACCTTAGCGATTGGGTATGGCAAATAAATTCCGAAAGGGAATTCACTTACAATAACTTTAAGCTGCAAAAGCTACTCGATTATCGGGTGGACGAACTATTCCATAAACCAATTATCCAATTGATCGAACCCAATGACCGGTTCCGGTTCGAAAAAGCAGTCTCCACTTGTCTCTCCGAAGGAAAGGGATTTATCGATCTGCCCGTTCAACTGCTCGACAAAAACAATCTGTCGGTACCTGTGGAAATAAGCGGTGAGGTGATACGCGATTACAAAAATAAAATCATTGGTATCCTGGGTATCTCTCGCGATCTGAGGCAGAAGCGCATCTCCGAGCAGGTTTTGCTAAAAGCCATCCATGATGCCGAAGAGAATGAACGAAAACGATTGGCCACCGAAATTCACGATGGTATCGGACCAATCCTGTCGGGAATAAATCTTTACTTATCAACCTGGCTTCTACACAGAATATCTCCTGAAAAACAACGTGAATTAATCGACAAAACAAAAAAATCGATTCTTTATGCCTCCCAGGAATTAATCCAGATCGCGAATAACCTAATGCCTGCCGAATTTATTAACTATACCCTAATCGAAAACATTTCAATGTTGGTTCATCGCATGTGTCCAAATAACGAAATTTCACTCTCCATTATTACCAAAGACTTTCCCGAAAAATTGACCGACGACCAAAAGCTGGTCATATACCGGATTATTTCCGAGTTATTCACTAACACACTGAAACATGCCAACGCCAGGAAAGTATCAATTACGTTCACTTCTGAGGATAATACTGCCAAAATTAGTTACTCCGACAACGGTATTGGTTTCGATGTTTCTGAAATGACTAAACATTTCGATGGATTGGGTCTGCGTAATATTCATTCCCGACTGAAGACATTAAATTCAATACCTTATTTTAGTTCATCTTCCGGAAACGGAATGACCCTCGATTTTTCGTTTCAAATTACCGACGATTCAAATTGCCACCAAGGCTGAAAGACTCAAAGTTCCACCAAATTAACCACATAGGCACATAGGACACATTGATTATCAATTTATTATTCAATGTAGTTTAGTTAAGATAATATCTTAGTTAAAATCGTCATTGGTAGGAACAAAGCAATCTGTAAATCATCATCTTCTACCCCCCGATCTATTGTCCTTTCACCTACTTTGAGAATCTTACAGATTTTAACATTCCTAATCTCTGTATTCTCTTCGGGAATTTCCATCTACCGGCATAACCAACGGGCTATACCAGAGTGCCTGTTTGAGTATACCTTGTGTATACCTTGAGTATACCTTGTGTGTACCTTATGTGTTCATGAACACATAAGGTACACCTATGTTAATCTTATTGTATACTTATAGTATACTCAAACAGATACTGTGGTACAGCCTGTATACGACCGGTAACCGGCTTAATGTTTCACCGAATGGTAAAACAATGCTTTTTATACCTTATATTATTAGGCAACAAAACCTCGCAGCCAAATATAAAAATTGCCACACACACACAAGGGCTCCAGGACACCAAGCTACCTCCCGGGGACTCGGGAATATTCAGACAGTATATTTGGTGAAACCTTGCGTCCTGGTGTTTTGGTGGCAAGAAAAACTCAACATTCATCAGAGAATAGTTTAACTATGTGTCCTATGTGGTTGTAAAGGAAAGCAGCTATTCGGATAGTGAAGAGAACAGAATAACAATTGATTTGTTAAAAGAGAATGCAAGGGGGAGGGTTACAGGCAAACCCTCCGGGTTTGGGAAAACAAAAATTGTATATGTCATAAATATTTCATAAATATGTATATCCTCTTGGTTTGAAAGCAAACCTTTAAAACATATTATATGGCTAATACATTTTCATAAATTTACATCCAGGTGGTTTTTGCTGTACAAAATCGCAATGCACTTATAAATCCCTATTGGGAAGAAGAACTTTACAAATACATAACCGGAATCGTTCAAAACAAAGGGTAAAAAATGCTTGTCATTAATGGCACATCAAATCATATTCATTTCTTTATCGGAATGAAACCTACTTGCTGTTTATCTGATTTGGTTCGCGAATTGAAAAAATCATCGAATACCTTCATCAGGGAAAAGAGATTTACGAACTTCATTTTTCAATGGCAGGAAGGGTTTGGAGCTTTTTCGTATAGTCATTCACAATTAACGGATGTGATTCAATACATTGAAAAACAAAAAGAACATCACAAGAAAAAGACCTTTAAAAAAGAATATTTGGCATTTTTAAAAGTATTTGAAATTGAATTTAAGGATGAATATTTATTCGAATGGATTGATGATTGAATTGATGCCGGAGGCATTATATATTTGTAGAAAGAAAATGTTGTAGAGGTGTATTCGACCCCTTTGGGGTCGCACATTCTTAACCATTATGGTCTTTCTATAAATATGCAAACCCTCCGGGTTTGGGAAAAATCGCACCTTCATTGGATTATGATTTTTCTATAAACATATAAACCCGACGGGTTTGGGGGATACGATCATAGAAAAGAAAGATGCCGGAGGCATTATATGTTTGTAGAAAAAAATGTTGTAGAGGTGTATTCGACCCCTTCGGGGTCGCACATTTTTAACCATTATGGTCTTTCTATAAACATGCAAACCCTCCGGGTTTGGGGAAAATCGCACCTTCATTGGATTATGATTTTTCTATAAACATATAAATCCTTCGGGTTTGGAAGAAATCGCACCGTCATTGGATTATGGTCTTTCTATAAACATGTAAACCCTCCGGGTTTGGGGAACGATCATTGAAAAGAAAGATGCCGGAGGCATCATATGTTTATAGAAAGAAAATGTTGTAGAGGTGTATTCGACCCCTTCGGGGTCGCACATTCTTGACGATCATGGTCTTTCTATAAATATGCAAACCCTCCGGGTTTGGGAAAAATCGCACCTTCATTGGATTATGATTTTTCTATAAACATATAAACCCTCCGGGTTTGAGAAAAAACGATCATTGAAAAGAAAGATGCCGGAGGCATCATATGTTTGTAGAAAGAAAATGTTGTAGAGGTATATTCGACCCCTTTGGGGTCGCACATTTTTAACCATTATGGTCTTTCTATAAACATGCAAACCCTCCGGGTTTGGGGAAATCGCACCTTCATTGGATTATGATTTTTCTATAAACATATAAACCCGACGGGTTTGGAAAAAACGATCATAGACTTTTCTATAAACATATAAACCCTCCGGGTTTGAGAAAAAACGATCATTTAAAAGAAAGATGCCGGAGGCATTATAAGTTTGTAGAAAAAAATGTTGTAGAGGTGTATTCGACCCCTTCACCTTCTCGCCCCTTCACCTTATCTTTTTTTTTGTTTATGTTTTGGGCATATACGTATATTACGTAGTTAAAATAGGTATTTTACGTATGTAAATTATAAGTTATTAACAACAGTTAACATCTTTTTTACTTTATCTTGGTGTCGTCAAAATCTACTATAAGGTCTGAAGGAGGATTTCGTGAAAAAGGATTTTCATTTCAGTTTCTATATGTCTGGTTTTAATGTAGTTAAATTCCAGTTTATTAAGGTTTGTCTATACATAGCATGGTCGTGTCATGCTATGTATAGTTTCATTTATTAATATAATTTAGTACATTATTCGACTCCATCATGAGGGTACTGATTGCCGATAATTCACATCATTCACTCGACTGGCTAAAAGAATTGCTTGCTTCGTTTAAGCAGGTTGAGATTGTAGGGGTTTATAGCGATGGCCCCGATACACTCGAAGCCTTGCGTACCCTAAAACCCGACCTGGCAATCGTTGGCCTGAAAATGTCCGGGTTGAGCGGTATTGAAGTGTTGACAGAAATACGAAAAGAGAATAAATCACTCAACTATATTATACTTACTTTTCTTTCGACCGATTATTACCGGCAGATGGCTATAGAGGCCGGAGCCGACTATTTCTTTTCAAAGGTCGATGATACAGAAAAGATATCACAGGTGATCGCCCAAATGAGCCAAAAAGAAAGTAACACGACTAATAACATGGCATTCTAACGAAAATACTTAAACATTATACTATGAAAACACATTTACTCCAATTATCAAAACAAAGCATCCATCTGATTACACGGATTACATTCGTGTTCGTGGCGCTTGGATTTTTTGTCTCGTCTGCTTATTCGCAGATCGCCACTACCACTCCGGCCTCGCGCTGTGGAGAAGGTACACTCGTTTTGCAGGCAACGGCATCATCGGGTACTATTACCTGGTACGATGTACCTTTTTATGGTACGGCACTTGGAACTGGAGCAACTTTTACTACCCCGGATCTGGCGGTTACCAAAACCTATTATGTTGATGCCATCACCAATAACTGTTCGGTAAACCCAGGCAACGTTCGTGTACCGGTTATCGCAACCATAAGCGCCAATTCTATACAGGCGAGTATTTTTTACGAAAGCACAACCTTTTGCAATAGTTTGGCAACCCTACAAACACCTACCCGAACCGGTACTGCCGGGGGAACCTTTACAGCTACGGGCGGCCTGAATATTAATTTAACTACAGGAGCTTTCACGCCAAGCGCCAATACAAACGGAACCTATACTATTACCTATACCGTTACGGCTGCCGAAGGTTGTGTTGAAAACCCTGCTTCGACCAATGTCACCATTACGACTGCACCATTAACTTCTTCAATTTCCTATACCGGATCACCTTTCTGTACATCGATGAGCGCTGTTACAGTTAATTTAACCAATCCAAATTCAGGAACCTTCTCTGCTTCGCCTTCGGGCTTAAGCATCAATTCTGCATCGGGTACTATTAATCCTTCACTTAGTTTGCCCGGAGACTACACTGTTACTTACTTTGTTTCCGGCGCCGGAGGTTGCACCCCTCAAACAAAAACGGCCATTATAACCATTACCGGTTTGCCAACAGCTACCTTAGCTTATTCAGGCTCTCCATTCTGTAAAGACATTACAACCGCCACTCCAACGTTAACAGGTACGGGCGTTTATACCGGCGGAACTTATTCTTACACCGGACCCGGAACTTTAACTTCATTTAGTGCTTCAACGGGTGTCTTCGATCCGAGTGCCAGTACTGCCGGAAGCTATACTATATATTATACCACTCCGGCCTCGGCCACTTGCGGAACCGTTCAGGTTAGCACTTCAGTAACCATCAACTCACTTCCAACGGCAAGTATTGATGTAAGCGGAACACCTGTTTGCCTGGGTGGCGCTTCACCAACGATTACTTTTACCGGGGCAAACGGAACCGCACCTTTTACGTTTATCTATAAGATTAACAACGGAGGTGACAAGTTCGCAACTTCATCGGGATCTACGGCTACCGTATCGCTTGAAACGGTATCGGCCGGTTCATTTACTTTCGCTTTATATAGTGTTTCCGATGCCAATGGCTGTAGCCAGGCTGTGATCGGTACACCAACACAAACAATAATCATAAACGGTCCTCCGGTTGCTACCTTTGCATATCCTCTTTCATTATATTGCACTACCGGAACCGCCACTCCAGTTTATATTAATGGTGGTGTAGCCGGAGCATTTACTTCATCGCCCACCGGGCTTTCGATTGATGGAAGCACAGGTGTTATTAATGTTGATTTAAGTGCTTCCAAGACTTACACGGTAACCAATACGGTTACTGCTTGCGGAAGTCCTGTTGTAGCCACTGCCCAGGTAACCATCAGCCATGTTAATCCAACGATTAGCGGAGGCGATGATGCTGCTTGCGGAACAACCACGCTTACGGCCAGCTCGGCTGCTACCAACGCTTCCTATATATGGAAGAAAGACGGTACGACTATTTCAAGTGAGACTGCTTCAACACTTGTTGTTTCCGCATCAGGCGCTTACACGGTACAGGTAACCAATACCGATACAGGTTGCGCCGAAACATCGGCATCCAAAACAGTAACCATTAACCCTCTACCTGTTTGTTCAATTACAGGATTATCAGAAGTAACATATGGTACTACCAATACTTATACGGCCGCTGACGGCATGGACACCTACACATGGTCAATTACAGGAGATGGAACAATTGTCGGAGGTGACAATTCTCATAATACCGTTTCAATTAAAACTTCTGCGGCAGGCGTCTATACCTTGAGTGTTACAATCACTAAAGGCGGATGTAGCAGCACTTGCAAACAAGGAGTGTATGTTGACAAGAAAGCCTTGACCGTAGTAACTACAATAGCAGATAAGGTTTACAATGGATCAGCCGTTACAGGAACAGTCACAACAGGTGCCATCACAGGTGAGGTTGTAGCTGGTGATGTTACAATCGCAACAGCGACTTCCACTGATTTTTCCAATGCCAATGTTGGTACAGGAAAATCAACTACTGTATCATATACTCTTGCTGACGCTGGCGGACTTGCTGCCAACTACAGCATAGCAAATCTTGTTACATCTGGAAATATCACAGCCAAAGAGTTAACCGTAACCGGTTTGACAGGAGTCAATAAAACCTATAGTGGCAACAAAGATGCAACAGCAACTGGAACAGCCGCATTAAGCGGAATAGTAAGTCCGGATGAA
>Ga0073936_10000945_pt1 | contig 45504 bp, 28 predicted proteins | sample AliMusrvi5mmetaG_FD_87041 | JGI IMG/M metagenome (GOLD analysis project Ga0073936, IMG submission 87041) | Freshwater lake bacterial and archeal communities from Alinen Mustajarvi, Finland, to study Microbial Dark Matter (Phase II) - Alinen... | ecosystem: Environmental > Aquatic > Freshwater >...
CGGTGGATGAATCGGTGGAGGCCGCCACCCGCCTGCGGGTGCATTGCCGCAGCCTCGCCGAGCTGGACCAGCGCATCGACCGGGTGCTGGAGGAAGCCGGCCTGACCGCCATCAGCGACCGCACGGTCCGCGTCCTCTCCGGCGGTCAAAAGCGCCGCCTGGGGCTGGCGATGGAGTTGGTGTCCGATCCGAAAATCCTGCTTTGCGACGAGGTCACCTCCGGCCTGGATCCGCGCTCCGAGCGGGAAATCGTCCGTTTGCTGCACGATCTGTCGCGCAAGGACGGGCGCATCGTGCTGTCGGTGACCCACTCGCTGGCGCATTTGGAGTTGTATGATTCGATCCTCGTGTTGCACGAAGGGTGTCTTGCCTTTTTTGGCCCGCCGGAAAAGCTGACCCACTATTTTTCGGTTAGAGACAGCGAGGAGGTCTATCCGCGGCTGGCGACCCAGACGGCGGAGCGATGGCAAAGCTCCTGGGAGAAACACGGCGAGTCGTATTTTCACATGTTGGAACGCAACCGCGAGGTGCTCGTCGCCAGCGGCAGCCTGCAATTGCCCGCCACCGGGCAGCCCGCAACGAAGCACCTGCCGCCGCTCGCGGAAGACCCCGCCGCGGACGACGATGCGGCGACCCCGCCGGCGACGACCTCGCATCTGACAACTCCGCGGGCTGCACCCGAGGCGCTGCCAATGCCGGGATTTTTCAGCCAGTTTGCCACGCTGCTGTCGCGCCGCTGGCGGATTTTTTTCCGTGATCGCGGCCAGGTGTTCCTGCAACTGGCGATCCTGATCTGTTTCCCGATTCTCGTCACCCTTTTCAGTGACAAGGCAGCGGGCAACATCCGCCGCTTCTCCGACACCCGCCAGTCGGACATTTCCGCGGAAATCCAGGAACAGCAGAACGTGCGCGCCGACCAGGCCAAGGTCGGCTCGGCGGTCTCCGGCATCATCATGTTCCAGGTGGTGCTGTTGTCGCTGATGGGATCTAACAACTCAGCCCGCGAGATCGCCGGCGAGCGGCCGATCTACGAGAAGGAGAAATTTGGCGGGCTGAGGCCGTTGGCCTATCTGGCCTCGAAGATCGCGTTTCTGGCCTGTCTGGTCATCGCGCAATCGCTGTGGATGGCGTTTTTCGTGAATTTTTTCGGACAGTTCCGCGGCGAGTTTTTCCAGCACGCGGGATTTCTGTTGTTGGTCAACGCCGCCATGACTGCGATCTGCCTGGCCATTTCCTCGGTGATGCGCACCGCCGAACAGGCGTCGCTGCTGTCGATCTATCTGGTCGGCTTCCAGCTTCCGCTGTCCGGGGCGGTGCTGGCCCTGCCGGAAAACATCGAGGTGTTCACCCGCCCGTTCATATCGGCGTACTGGGGTTGGTCCGGGTCGGTGGAGGCCCTCCAGACCCAGGTCCACGATGCGGTGAAGTCGGTGATCGATACCACGCTTTCACATCAATCGTCCTGTCTGTACACACTTTTCGCGCATGTCGGGGTGGCTTTGGTCATCGCCTGGGCGGGGGCTCGCCGCCCGCAGTGGGACTGATCCGGATTTAGGCCTCGATTTTTTCAAATGCGTGGTTACGTTACCGCTGTTCGCCCCCCACTCCGCACCCATCCCTCATGGCCCGTCGCGCTAGTTCCAGTTTGCATCCCGGCATCCTCGTCGGCATTGCCGCCGCGGTGGTGGTGGCTATCGTGGCGGGACAATCGTTGTTCAAGGGGAAAAAGACCGGGTTTTCCGGTGTCAACTCGTTGAATGTCAAGGATTTTCTGGATGACGGCAACAGCCTGCGCGGCAGCGAGTATGCCATCGAGGGCAAGATCGATGAAAAACTCCGCTGGACCACCCATCGCGGCCAGGTCGTGAGTCTGCGAGTGTCCACTCCCGGTGGTGATGAATTGATCCCGGTGGAAATTCCGCCCAGCTTCAACACGCTCAATGTCGAGCGCGAGCAACGCTACGCCATGCGCGTCAAAGTCCGCCAAGGCGGCATTCCGGTGGCCACCGACGTGAAACGGCTCTAACACAATCATCCCCCGCCTGCCATGAAACCGCGCTTCCTTTTCCTGTTGCTTGTTTCCGGAATGGCATGGAGTCAGGTGTACACCCCGCCCGCGGGTCAGCAGCCGCAGCCGGGCACCCCCCAGGACACCGCGACCGGTCCCAAACAAAAGCCGGCCGCCAGTCCGTTAGGCCAGGAGATCCCGATGTTGGATCCCTCGGCGGAAACCATCACCGTGGGGGGCGTGACCATCCCGCTGGGAGACAATCGGCTGCTCAAGGCGCGCTTTGAAAAATACCTGAGCCAACCGCCGGAAAGCGATGATGCGACTGTGGAATATCGCAAGACGATCAAGGAGATTTTGGACACGGTGTCGCCGTTTCACAAGCCCGCGCCCAATCTCTACGATGCCTTCAAACTGCTGCCGCGTGCCGCCACCTATCCGGGAGATGCGAACATTTGCAGCACCCTCGCCGAGGCGGTCTACATGGCCATGCTCTCCAAACAGGACATCGCCAGCCTGAAAAAACTCAACGACTCCATCGAACAGGAGAAAAAGGCCATCCAAGCCGAATCGGATTGGGCGGCCCGCCATGACCGCCCGCCCGGCGTGCCCGCGGCGGGCGCCGGGGGAGGTGGCGGCGGGCGCGGCGGCAAACCGGCGGCCGGCGGCGCCGCCGCGGCCGGCAACAACCCCGGTGCCGGCACGCAATCGCTCAAGTACGCCGACGCCCTGCGCCGCATCGTCGAAATCGAGGGCCTCAAGAAGGCCAACCTCTTGCGCACCGAGGCCCAGACGATCAAGACCAAAGCGCAATACCAGGTCAACATGGTCCAGTGGTTCATCCAGCGCCGCTTCGAACACGTCATCATGGCCGCGCGCTTTTACAACCAGGTGTGGAAGGACGGCGATACGACGCTGCGCATCGACAAAGGCTCGGACGTGGCCAAGTTGTTTTCCGAATCGATGGGCGTGAGCCCCACGGTGTCGTCGCTGGACTCCCTCTCTAACGAAGCCGTCCACGAGGCCGACAAATACATCGAGGCCTTCGAGCTGATGCTCAAACGCGGCGAGTTGCACTCCGCCTCGCAGCGCCTGATGGAAGCCTTCGCCATCGGCGAGTACCTCGCCCCGGTCGCCACCCTGCCCTTGGACAAGAAGCTCAAGGTTCTAACTTATTCGCGCGATCTCAATGAGGTCTACGGTGCCGTGCAAGCCCATGACTTCACCAAGGCCAAGGAACTCGCCACCCGCCTCAAGACCACCGCCAAGGATTTTCCCTCCTCCAAAATGGACGCCGCCATCTCCGGCTACTCGCTCGCCTCGGACCTGGCCATCGATGAGGCCAAAGCCCACCTGCTGGCCCAGGAAAACGACAAGGCCGCCGAGAAAATCCGCGCCGCCACCGAGATTTGGCCCACCAATCCAAAACTCGATGAGTTCCGCAAGCTCATCAAGGACAAGAGCCCGCTGCTCACCGCCCGCAACGACTTCGACCGCCTGCTGAGCGAAGGCAACTACCGCGAGATCGCCAAGCGCCAGTATGAATTCGCACCCGTCATCCAGGGCGATGCCAAGCGCGAGGATGCCTTCAAGCAAATCATGACCAATCTAACCAAGATCGAGACGGCCCTCGGCAAGGCCACCGAGTTTGGCAAGGTCGGCCAGAACTACGCCGCCTGGGAGCAGCTCGCCGAGCTGCGGGAACAATTCCCCGATGACCCCAAACTCGGCCGCGAACTCGAGTTGTTAGCCCCCAAGGTCGCCGATTTCACCAAGGCGCTGGACCGCGCCCACCAGTTCGAATCCCGCACCACGCCCAAACAAACCGGCACCGCCATGGCTTGGTACCTCAAGGCCCGCGCCATCTATCCGCGCAGCGATCTGGCGGAAGCCGGCATCAAGCGCCTGCTGGATGACATCATCGCCGACGACTCGGCCGATGCCACCGGCGGCGTTCCCGGCGCCACCGCGGGTGCTCCCGAAGATCCGTTCGGCGGCAAATGAGGCGGTTGTCCCACCGGCGATTTTCTCTCCCCGCACGCTTTGACAAGCGGGCGGGGATTGGCTCTACTCCCGGCCATGCGCATTCTCATCAAGCATGTCTTGCAACGCGAGGCTCCCTGTGACGATCTCCATGTGGCCGGCTGGATCCGCACCAGGCGGGATGCCAAGGCGTTTTCCTTCATCGAACTCAACGACGGCACCTGCCTCGGCAACCTCCAGATCGTGGCCGATGCCGCCATCCCCGGCTACGAGGCGATCGCCAAAATGAGTACCGGCGCCTCCGTGGAGGTGCGCGGCAAACTCATCCCGTCCCCCGCCGCCGGCCAGCGCTGGGAAATGCGGGCGGCGTCGCTCAAGCTGTTAGGCGAGGCGCCCGATGACTATCCGCTGCAGAAAAAGGGCCACAGTGCGGAATTCCTGCGCTCCATCGCCCACCTGCGGCCCCGCACCAACCTTTACGGCGCGGTGTTCCGGATGCGCAGCCGCCTGGCCTACGCGGTGCACCGGTTCTTCCAAGAGCGCGATTTCATCTATGTCCACACCCCGATCATCACCGCCAGCGATTGCGAGGGTGCCGGCGAGATGTTCCGGGTGACGACCCTGCCGGACAACCGGATCTCACAGGATGCCGGGGACTTCTTCGGCAAACGCGCGTTTCTAACCGTCAGCGGCCAGCTCGAGGGCGAAACCTTCGCCTGCGCCCTGTCTAACATATACACCTTCGGCCCCACCTTCAGGGCGGAAAACTCCAACACCTCGCGCCATGCCGCCGAGTTCTGGATGATCGAACCGGAAGTGGCGTTCTGCGATCTGGCCGGCGACATGGATCTGGCCGAGTCGCTGGTGAAGTATCTGGTCAATGACGCGCTGGAAAACCACGAGGGCGATTTGGCGATCTTCGAGAAGTTCGTGGACAAGGGCCTGCGCGAGCGCCTCGAGTTTGTGGCGAGCCGGCCATTTGAGCGGATTAGCTACACCGATGCCGTGACCTTGCTAGAAGGCAGCGGCAGGACCTTCGATTACCAGGTGGCTTACGGTCTCAACCTGCAATCCGAACACGAGCGCTGGCTCACCGAGGAACATTGCAGGAAGCCGGTCACCGTCTTCAACTATCCGAAGGAAATCAAACCGTTCTACATGCGCCTCAATGACGACGACAAGACCGTCACCGCGATGGACGTGCTGGTTCCCGGCATCGGCGAGATCGTCGGCGGCAGCCAGCGCGAGGAACGCCTGGATGTTTTGTTAGGCAACTTCGCCAAGCACGGCCTCAATCCGGACGCCTACGCTTGGTATGCGGACTTGCGCAAATTCGGCAGCGTGCCGCACGCGGGATTCGGCATGGGCTTCGAGCGAATGCTGATGTTCGTCACCGGAATGGCCAACATCCGCGACGTGATCCCGTTCGCCAGGACGCCGGGGAACTGCGAGTTCTAACGGTTTGTGGGCGCGTTGGTAGGCGCGTTGGTCACAACGCGGGAGAAAGGAACGCCCATTCCAGTTGGTGGCTGCCGCGTCTCGCGGCAGGCCGTGCTGGCGGCGTCTCGCCGCCGGGCAACTGCGCAATCAACGTCGAGCCCGCTTGGTCTTGCCACAGGTCCGGACGCGTCGCGCGGGCCCAACGCGGGAGTCGGCAAACCGCCCGACGTTCAAGCCGAAAACGGAAGTTGAAATCCAGGATTCGTTCTTGAAACCACAGATTACACGGATTACACGGATTTTCTGGTATGGATTTCCGCACCATTTGTAACTTCGGAGAAGTTGCAAATGGAACCAATTCCAATCTGTGAAATCCGTGTAATCGGTGGTCAATCTAACCGATATTTCAAATCAAAATTCGGAGTTCGGGTTCAACCCTCCATCTCTCACCCAAGTCCCGGAAACCCTCTTGACGTCCCTGGCACCGCCAAATTCACCAAAGAATCCGTTAAATTCACTATACGGGCGGGAGATTGCCTGTCATTCTCCTTGCCCTAACCAAGCCCCCCCATGTCAGCAACCGTTTCACTAATTTCACTTGTCGTGGCGATGATCGCCTTTCGTTTCATGCCCCATCCGGAGAATGTGGCGCCCATTGGCGCGTTCGCATTGATGGGCGGGCTGTTCCTCAACCGGCGCTTGGCGCTGGTGGTGCCGGTGCTGGCGCTGGTGCTGAGCGATTGGGTGCTCAACACCCGGATGGGTTATGCCGCGTTCCACGCGCCGCGCCTGTTGGACTACGTCGCCTTTCTCATGATTGGCATGGCGGCGCTGGCGATCCGCAACAAGGGCTGGAAAATCCAGTTTGGCGGAGCCTTGGCCGTGCCGTTTTTCTTCTATGCGGTGAGCAACTTCGGTGTCTGGCTCACCGGGCTCAGCCTGTCCGGCCAGCCCTATCCGAAATCCGTCGCCGGATTGGTCGAATGTTATGTGGCGGGCCTGCCGTTCCTGCGCGGTTCGATGCTGGGCGACTGGGGCTTCATGGCGCTGTTTGCGGGTGTGATGGCGTTGGCCGCGGCTGGTTCGCGTGCCGAGCGTGCGGTCGCCCCCTCGAGGAATTGATCGAAGCCCCAACCTCCCTTGATCCATGAACACTCTATCAGAACTCGCGCTGGCCGTCGAAGGCGGCAAACGCAACGACGCCAAGCTTTGCACCCAAGCGCTCCTCGAGCAAGGACTCAAGCCGCTCGAAATCGTCGAGCAGGGACTGGTGCCGGGGATGGCCAGCATCGGTGAGAAATTCAAGAACAACGAAGTCTTCGTGCCGGAGATGTTGATTGCCGCGCGGGCGATGAAGGAATGCATGGGCATTCTCGAACCGTTACTCGCCGCAGCCGGCATCAAGCCGAAATACACCGCCGTGATCGGCACCGTGCAAGGCGACCTTCACGACATCGGCAAGAACCTGGTGGCCATGATGCTCAAGGGTGCCAACTTCGGCATTGTTGATCTGGGCACCAATGTGCCGCCGGAAAAGTTCGTGGCCGCCGCCCAGGAACACAACGCCCAATTGATCTGCCTGTCCGCCCTTCTAACCACCACAATGCCGGCGATGAAGCTCACCGTGCAAGCCGTGCGCGACGCCGGCCTCACCGGCGCCAAGATCATGGTCGGCGGCGCTCCGGTGACCCAGGAGTATTCCGATGAGATCGGGGCTGATGGCTACAGCCAGGATGCCGCCAGCGCAGTGGATCTGGCGCTGTGTCTGGCCGAGGCCTGCTGACGCGCCCCGACGCCATGGAGCGAAGTTATTATCTTGGTCTTGCCGAGGCCGGGCTGCGGATGCCCATCGGAACCCATCTGGTCCTGCAAGAGGAGCCCGATCACGCCGCCGTCCTGCTCGATGGGGAGCGCCTCGGCGAGGTGGTGGTTAGAACCGCGGGCCGCTTCAACACGCCGCTGGCCGTGCCGCTGATGGACCTCAAACTGGAAAAGGAGGCCATGCTTGCCGCCCGCAGCATTGCCGCCGCGGAGATTGATTCGTTTCACTTCAAGGAACTGCCCGCGGATGCTCCGGACTTCGAGTTGACGCCGCGGATGCGGGCGACTCTTGAGGCGATCCGCCAGGTGGCAAAATACCCCGGATTGGTGCCGATGGGCATGGGCATCGGACCGTTTTCGCTGATGACCAAACTCATCAGCGATCCGATCACGCCGGTATTTCTGGCCGGCACCGGCTTGACGGCGCACGACGAGCCGGAGGTGGCGCTCATCGAGCGCGCCATGGACCTTGGCACCGAGCTGATCCTGCGGTATTTCTCCGCGCAAATCGATGCCGGGGCCAAGGCGATGATCGTTTGCGAGCCCGCCGCCAACCTCGTCTATTTCTCGCCCAACCAACTCGCCAATGGATATGAGATCTTCGACCGCTATGTGACCGCCCCGATGCGCCGGATCAAGGCGCTGTTCGACTCGCGCGGCGTGGATTTGGTCTTCCATGATTGCGGCGAACTCACCACCGGCATGGTCCAACGCTTCGCCGCGCTGGATGCCGCCATGCTCAGCTTCGGCTGCTCGCGCCTGTTGTGGGAAGACACCGCGTGGGTCCCCAAATCCACCGTGCTCTATGGCAATCTGCCCACCAAGCGCTTCCCCGCATCCCAACTCACCGTCGCCGAGGTCGGGCGGCTGGCCCGTGAGTTGTTAGACAAGATGCAAGCCACCGGCCACCCCTTCATCCTCGGCAGCGAGTGCGACGTGCTCAGCGTCCCCGGCAGCGAGAGCGCGATCATGGCCAAGGTCGAGGCGTTCATGAAGTGTTAGAACGGGCGGCATGTCATGTCCCGCAAGCGTGACCGGCCCGATTCGCGGTGATCCACGAACCGCGATCCTCGTGTCTTTTTTCAGATCGCCGGATATTTTCATCACACCAGCATCGGATGATCCCAAAATCCTTGTCATGGCGGAATGGACGGCTATGTTTCGGTCTTGGTGAAAATGAACCCGACACTCTTCGCAGCGCTCATGGCCCTGCCGGTCATCCTCGCCGCCGACATCGGCCACGGCCAGACCATCCAGCTTTCCGCAGCCATGCCGGTCACGGGTCAGACCGTGACGATCACCGTGCCCGGCTTGGGCACGGGGGGCATCATCACTGTCACCGATGCGCACGGTGTCGCCACGCAACTGCCTGCCAACGCCGCCAGCCAGGCGGCGTGGACTCCGACCCGCTACGGGAAGTACACGGTGAGTAGCGGCGCGGCGACACAGACGCTGTGGGTTAGCGCCCGGCCCATGACGTTTCACTGGTGGAGCGCCACGCTCGCGCAGGCGAATGTCACCACAGTGATGTCGGGCGGAGCCGATTGGCAGGCGCGGGGTGTGACCACGGTGGAGTGGACTGGCGGCGAAGCGTATTCGCGTGGCGTGGATGGGCATTGGTGGACACAAGCCGCGGATTGGACGAACGGTTGGAGTTATGCCGACAGCGCCGGCGGGATGGCCATTGATGAAGCATACTGCGAGGCCGGTTTCCCGACCGACCCGATCGTTCAGGCCGCAGCGCTGGAGCGCCAGGCACGTGGCGCGAACTATGCCATTGGCCTCTGGTCCTCCGGCTTCGGCTCCGGCTTTGCCGCCGATGCGGCGATTCTCAAATCCAACAATGTCATGGTTCTCGTCGAGGACTACACTGGCAATTGGAACCTGCATGTGAGCCGGTGGGCGGCCGTGCGTTCCTATGGTCTGCAAAACCAAGCGATCCTCGGCATCTGGCCCGGCAACGCACCGTTGACCAGCGCCGCCGCGGTGCGTGCCGATATGGCGTTGCTGCGCCTGGCCGCGCCCGAGGCCAACGGGATCGCCATCTTCGCACCGGATCCGGGTTTGCTCACCGCGACCGATCAAGCGATCGAGGATTACTTTCTCAAGCCGCTCATATATCTATCACTCCCCGCCAGCGGCCAACTCAACGTTTGGAACCTCGGCAACGACGACGCCAGCGGATTCTCGCTCCAGTTCCTGGACGGCACGGGCGGCCTCCTGCAATCCGTTGACCTATCCAGCCTCGCAGCCAACAGCCAAAACCTGCTGACCATTCCCGGTGGCGCAGTCAACGCCAAGATCATCAATCCTTCCGGCACGGCGAACCTCTATGCCGGGAACAGTTCATACACGAACGGCCTCTATCCGTTGAGCGTGCCGGGCCGATATGTCTGGAAAAACGCCAACGCTGACAACCTTTGGAACACCCCCGGCAATTGGACCCCGCAAGGCCCGCCGCCCGGCAACATTGATAGTGGCAACTTCGCGTGTTTCGACGGCAGCGTCATCGCGCCGATGACCGTCACCGCCAAGTCCGGTGAAACCTCCATCAACAGCGTCCAATTCGCCACCGCCGGTTGGACCATCGCCGGCAACGCCACTTCGCAAGACTTTTACACCTATGGAATCAGTTCTTCGGGCGCGGGCACCAACACCATCAACATCGGCGTCTCGGCACGCGATGTCGTGCCCGCCGTGTTCAACGTGGACACCGGCAACACGCTTGTCATCAACGGCCTTGTCGGTGCGGTTCGCAACAGTGGCGGACTCTCCAAAAAGGGCCTCGGCAGCCTCGTGCTGACGTTCTCTAACACATACGCCGGCGATACGACCCTCCATGGCGGCATGTTGACGATTGGCGGTGCCGGCCGACTGGGTAACGGCACGTACGCCGGGGCCATTTCTCTCGCGACGGGTTGCACTTTCAACTATGACAGTTCGGCGGCACAGACCTTGAGTGGAATCATCAGTGGCAGCGGCGGCTTGATCCAGAATGGCACGGGCACGCTGACGCTCAGCGGGCAAAATACCTTAGGCGGTGGCGTAACCGTCAGCTCCGGAACATTGTTAGAAAACGGTTCGCTCGGCAACGGAGTTGTCACCGTCGCCGCCGCCGGCGTTCTCGGCGGCACCGGCGCCATCACGGGAGCGGTGGCGGTGAACGGCAGCATCGCTCCCGGCGCCGGTGTGGGCACCCTCAGCACCGGCAACCTTGTGCTGGCCGGACATTATCGCTGTGAGATCGACGGGACCGCTGCCGACAAACTCGCGGTGACCGGCTCACTCAACCTCACCGGAGCCTCCTTGAATGTTTCACTTCTGGCTGGCGGGTTCACCCAGCCGCATTACGTGATCGCGAGTTATACCTCGCTCACCGGCGCCTTCGCCAGCGTGCCCGCCGGATATGAGGTGAAATACAATCAGGGAACCGGAGCCAATGAGATATGGCTTGAGGAACCTGCGGGCTACGCCGCATGGGCGGTCCTCCACGCGGGCGGACAGGCCGCAAACCTGGATCACGATCTGGACGGCATTCCCAACGGCGTCGAATTTTTCATGGGCAATACCGGTTCGGGCTTCACCGCTTGTCCGGGCATCGTCGCGGGCAAACTCACCTGGCCGAAGGGCGCGGCTTACACCGGCAGCTACGGCACGGATTACGCGGTGCAAACGTCGCCGGATTTGCACGCTTGGACGGATGTTTTGTTAGGCGATCCCAACCTCAGCGACGCAAGCCCCTTGCAATACACCCTGCCGGCGAATGATCCGAAGCGCTTCGTTCGCCTCAAGGTGACGGGCCCGTGAAGGGTTGGACCTTTTCATCTCAATCACAACATCCGGGACGGCTGTTGCCCCTGACAGGCGAGGCCGCCTGTCCTCCCTTCACCGCCCGAAGGCGGCGGCGAGGGCGGCGAGGTCCGCCGGGGCGGCGCGGTCGGCGGCGAGGATGGCTTGCTTTTGCAGGGTGATGAGTTCGGCGATGCCACCGCGGGACAGCTCTAACATGGCGGTCATTTCCGCGGCGGAAAACACCGCCTCCTCGCCGCTGCCCTGGATTTCGACAAACTCGGAGTTTTCGGTCATCACCACGTTGAAGTCCACCGTGGCGGCCTTGTCCTCCGGATAGTTCAAATCCAGCACCGGCACCCCCTCATAGACGCCAGCGGATACGGCGGCGACGAGTTTCTTGAGAGGGAAATCGCGGATTTTGCCGGTGGCGATGAGACGGTTTAGGGCGATGGCCACCGCCACGCAGCCGCCGGTGACCGAGGCGGTGCGGGTGCCGCCATCGGCTTGCAGGACGTCGCAATCGACCCAGATCGTGCGCTGGCCGACTTTTTTCAAATCGACCACGGCACGCAGGGCGCGGCCGATGAGGCGCTGGATTTCGGACGAGCGACCATCGAGTTTGCCGCGGGAAATATCGCGTGGTTTGCGTTCGAGGGTGGAGTAGGGCAGCATCGCATACTCGGCACTGAGCCAACCGCCATCGACCCGCTGGGCACGCATCCAGCGCGGCACATCCTCCTCGACGGTGGCCGAACAAATCACCCGGGTGTCGCCGAACGACACCAGCACGGAGCCGGTGGCATGGGGCGCCACGTTGGGAATGAAGGAAATGCTGCGAAGTTGGTCGGGTTGGCGTCCGTCGGGGCGATTCATGGCCGAGTGAAGGCCAGCAGCGCCCCCAGCGCAAGCGCGAGGTGATGAGAAACTGAAAAGCTGCGAGGAAATGCCCGTGCCTTGGGGAGAATTCGCGGGTTTCTCGACCGTCGGGGCCCGTTGAAGGCGGATAATTGAAAAGAAACTGGAAAATCGCGCGTGCAACCCTAGAAATACCGCCGCCCCCGGTTTTTCAGAGTATCATCCTTACATGAACAAGATTTTTCATTCGCTCCGTCCATGCGCCTTCGTTTGGCTATCGCTGATCTTCGGCCTGAACTGTGTCCAACGGGCGCAAGCCGTGTCATGGGGCGGTGGCAATGCGCTTGCCACGGCGCGGGAGTCGCTGACCATGACGTTGCTGCCCACCGGCAAGGTGCTGGTGGCCGGGGGCCATGATGTGGATTTCAACGCGCTTGCCAGCACCGAGTTGTATGATCCAGCCGCCAACACCTGGACGGCAGGGGCGGCGCTTGCCACCGCCCGCTTTTTGCACAGTGCCACCCCGCTGCTCAATGGCAAGGTGCTGGTGGCCGGCGGCTTCACCGGAACCCAGACGATTTCCAGTGCCGTCCTGTACGATCCGATCGCCGGCACTTGGACGAGCACCGGCGCCATGACCCATGCCCGCGATTCCCACACCGCCACCTTGCTCGCCAATGGCAAGGTGCTGGTGGCCGGCGGCTATGACGGCAACGGTTGCACCTCCAGCGCGGAGCTGTATGACCCGGCCACCGGCATCTGGACAGCCACCGGATCGATGACCAGTGGCACCGACAATCATACCGCCACCCTGCTGGCCGATGGCAGGGTGCTCGTCACCGGCGGCGAAACGGGCGGCTCTAACAGCACCACCGCCCGCGCCGAGGTTTATAATCCAACCAGCGGCACCTGGGCGGCCGCCGGCTCCTTGGCTGCGCCAGCATCCTATCACACCGCCACCCTGCTGCCCGATGGCAGGGTGCTTGTCGTCGGCGGCAGAGCCAACAGCGGTGCGGCGCTGGCCACGGCGCGGCTGTATGATCCGTCCAGCGGCACCTGGGCGGGCACCGCGGGGCCGAGTACCGCACGCTTCGATCACAGCGCCAATTTGTTACCCAACGGAAAACTGCTGGTGCTCGGTGGGTACAACACCACAAGCGGGACGCTGACCAGCGCGGAGCAATACGACTACCTCTCCGGCACCTGGAGCGCGCTGGGGTCGCTTGCCACCGCCCGAATGGATCACACCACCGCTCTGCTGCCCAATGGCAAACTCATCATCACCGGGGGCTGGAACGACGTCAGCCGCCTCTCGCTGGCGAGCACCGAGGTGTTGGATACGGCCACCGGAATTGCCGGCGCGGCCGGCGCCCTGCCTGCCGCACGCGCCCAACAGACGGCGTGCCTGACGGCCAACGGACTGGTGTTGCTGGCGGGCGGTTCTAACGGAACAACCCTCGCCACCGCCGACCTTTACGATCCGGCGGGTGGCCCCGCCGCGGCTGGCAATCCGATGGCCGCCCCACGCGCGGGGCACACCCTCAGCCAACTGCAAACCGGCAAAGTATTGGTGGCCGGTGGCGACAGCGGAGGCACGCCCCTTGCCAGCGCGGAACTGTTCGACCCTGCAACGGGCGCTTGGAGCGGCACCGGCAACATGGCGGGCAGCCGTGAGTTTCACAGTGCCACGGTTCTGCTAGATGGCAGGGTGCTGGTGGCAGGTGGTTCCAACGGGGCATCCATCGCCACCGCCGAACTCTACAATCCATCCAGCGGCACCTGGACGGGCACCACCGCGTTGGGTGCTCCGCGTCAGGAACACACCGCCACTCTCCTGGCCGGTGGCAAGGTGCTCGTCGTCGGTGGGAAAAACGGTGCCGCCGCCGTGGCCACCGCGTTCTTGTATGATCCCACCGCCGGCACCTGGAGCGGCACCGGGGCGCTTGCCAACGCCCGCAGCGGTCACACCGCAACGTTGCTGGCGGATGGCAGGGTGTTGGTGACGGGCGGCGTGTCCGGAACCACTTATCTAGCAAGTTCCGAGTTGTATGATCCGGCCACGGGGCTGTGGACCGACACGGGCGCGCTCGCCGAAGCACGCGGCGCACACACCGCGACCCTGCTGCCCACGGGCAAGGTGCTGGTGGCCGGCGGTGTCGCTGCCGGCACAGCCCTTGCCAGTGTGGAGTTGTATGATCCTGCAACGGCGGGCTGGATCGGCGGCGGCCTGCTCGGCAGCGCGCGACAGAATCACAGCGCCACGCTACTGCCGGATGGCAGGGTGTACATCGCCGGCGGGTCGGACGGCGGCACCTGTCTAGCCAGTGCGGAGTTGTATGATAGCGGACTGGGTTATCAGAGCGCATGGCGGCCGCAGATCAACGCGCTGGCATCAGCCATCCCGCTGGGCAGCGGGTTGTCACTCGCCGGCAGCCGCTTCCGCGGTGTCTCCGGCGCCTCCTCCGGCAACACCCAGGACGCTCCCGGCAATCTCCCCACCGTGCAGCTTCTCAATGTGGAAAGCGGCCGCACCGTGGCTCCCGCCACCACCGCTTGGACGGACACCTCGTTCAGTTCCGCCGCCTTTGTGGGTTTGCCGGCCGGCACCGCGATCCTGACCCTGACGGTCAATGGCATATCCAATGCCATTCTAACACAAGTTGCGAAGGCCGCCGCCCCCATCAGTCTCAGCGGACTCTCGCAAGCCTTTGACGGCACCCCGAAGAGCGTGACGGCCACCACGACCCCGCCGGGGCTGGCGGTGACGATCACGTATAACGGCTCGACCACCGCACCGAGCGCGATCGGCACCTACGCGGTGGTGGCGACGATGATCGATCCGAGCTTCACCGGCAGTGCGACCGGGACGCTGGTATTGAGCGGTCCCTCACAGTTTTCCGCCGGCACGGCCATGGCTGGAAAACGCCGCTATCATACCGCCACCCTGTTGAACAACGGCAAAATCCTGGTGGCCGGCGGCAAGTCCGACGCATTCCTAACCTCGGCCGAGTTATATGATCCGGCCACCGGCGCGTGGACCGCCACCGGGGCTATGAGTGTCGGGCGCATGAACCACACCGCCACCCTGTTGCCCAATGGCAAGGTGCTGGTCGCCGGCGGGGGCAATCCCAATCCGCTGGCCAGCGCGGAATTGTATGATCCGGTCACCGGCACATGGAGCACAGGCGGAACCCTTCCTGCCGCTCGCACCTCGCACTCCGCCACCTTGTTGGCCAACGGCAAGGTCTTGTTGACCGGTGGACAAACTACGGTAGGGGCCATTTTGGCAACTGCGGTGCTGTATGATCCAATAGCGGCGACCTGGTCCGCGACCGGGACCATGAAATCCAGTCGCTGCTTCCTTGCCGCCACCGCGCTGGCGGATGGCAAAGTGCTGGTGAGCGGCGGGCAGGGGGTGCTCGGCGGAGTGGGCGGCACCGCCCCGCTGGCCAGCGCGGAGTTGTATGATCCAGTCGCTGGCACGTGGACGGCAACCACGGGATCGCTGACCACCGCCCGGTGCAATCACAGCGCGACCCTGTTGCCCAACGGCAAGGTCCTGGTCGCAGGCGGGTGGAACTTCAGCACCATTTTTGCCAGTGCTGAGTTGTATGATCCAGCCAACCAAACCTGGTCAACCGCCGGCACGATGAACACCGGTCGCTACCAGCACACCGCCAGTTTGCTGCCCAATGGCCGGGTGCTCTTTGCGGGTGGCAGGGGTCTGGTGTCGGGGCTTCCCGGCGTGATTGCCGCCGCGGACATCTACGATCCGCTGGCCGGCACATGGGCGACGTTGGTTCCCTCGTTGATCGGCAAACGCTGGGACCACACCGCCACCGTGTTGGCCAATGGCAAGGTCGTGATCACCGGCGGATATAGCGATCCGGGTACCTCCTTTACGGCATTGTATGTTCTCAACACGGTGGAATTATATGATTCCGCGCTTGGCTCATGGTCGGGGGCGACGGCGGTGGCTACCGCCCGCACCCGGCATACGGCCACCCTGATGGCGGATGGCAGGGTGCTGGCGGCGGGCGGCTGGGATGGCACACTCGCTTATTCAAGCACCGAGCTTCGAAATGCCGGCACGGGGGCGTGGAGCCCCGGCGTCCCGATGCTCAGCGCGCGGCGCGACCACACCGCGACCCTGCTGGCCAATGGCAAGGTGCTCGTCGTCGGCGGGCGCAATGGCGCGGCCCTTGCCAGCGCAGAGCTGTATGATCCCGTGGTGGGCGTCTGGGCTCCCGCCGGCAGTCTGAGCGCCGCGCGCTACTTGCACACCGCCACGTTGTTAACCGATGGCAGGGTGCTCGTTGCCGGCGGCCGGGATGACAGCGGCTCGCTTGCCAGCGCGGAAATCTATGATCCCGTGACCAGCATCTGGTCGCTTGCCGGAGCAATGGCCACGGCCCGGAATTCACACGCCGCCACTTTGCTAACAGGAGGCATGGTGTTGGTCACCGCGGGCGACAACGGCGGCGCGCTGGCCACTGCGGAGTTATATGATCCGGCCACGCGAACGTGGTCGACCACCGGAGGTTTGGCGAGCGCCCGCAAGAGCCACACCACCACCTTGCTGCCGGGCGGCAAGGTGCAGGTGGCTGGAGGAGTCAATGGCACCATCTATCAACACAGCACGCAGCTCGACACGCCAGGCGAGGGACCCTGGAGCACCACCGCGAATCTTGTCACCGCCCGTGCCGGCCATGCCGCCACCTTGCTGCCGAATGGCAAGGTGCTCATCAGCGGCGGCACCGGCGCCGGCGGGATCACGGATACCGCGGAGTTGTATGATCCGGCCGCCGGAACCTGGCAAGCCACCGGCTATCTCGGCACCAAGCGTGAGTCCCATACCGCCACGCTGCTGGCCAACGGCCGGGTGCTCGCGCTTGGTGGCAGCGGCAGTTCCGGCGTCTTGAACGGCGCAGAGTCCTATGAGGTGGGCCTGGGTTTCAGCACTGCATCCCAACCGCTTATCACCAGTGCTCCAACCACGCTCTTGCCAGGGGCGAGCCTGGCGCTCGGCGGCAGCCAATTCCGCGGAATCTCCGGCGCTTCCGGCGGCAATGGCACCCAGAACTCATCGAGCGACGCGCCGGTGGTCCAGTTGCGTGCCTTGGATAGCGGACTCACCACGGTTCTCAAACCGGCGAGTTGGTCGGCCGGCGCTTTCACGGTGACGGCTATCCCGGGTTTCCCGGATTTCCCCTTGGGGGCTGCGCTGGTGACGGTATTTGTCAATGGAATTCCCGGCACTTCGGCGATTCTGGAAATCGCGGTGCCCGATCCGCCACCCTACACGATTTGGAAACTGATCCATTTCTCCACCGCTGACTTGGCCGATCCGGCGATCAGCGGCGACAGCGCCGATCCGGATAACGACGGCATCATCAACCTGATGGAATATGCCATGGCGCTCGATCCCAAGGTCTCCGATGCCGACGGACTGCCCACCGCAGACCAGCAGGGCGGTTACCTAACCATGACTTACCGCTTGAACCAGCAGGCCACGGATATGGTCATCTTCGTCGAGGCAAGCGCGGACCTGACTGACGGCTCGTGGTCCCCGGCGGTCGTGGAAACCGGGCGCGTTGACATGGGCGGCTACTGGCTTGTGACAGTTAGAGACACCGTGTTGATCGCCAATGCTCCGAGTCGCTTCCTGCGCCTCCATGTGAATACGCAGTAGGTGTCGGCTTGCACCGCGGCGATTGGCATCCGCGCATCCTGATTGGCAAATAGGTTGGACCACAAAAGGTTGGATCGGCAGATATTGCCACTGAAGTCACTGAGAACCACTGCGGACGTTCGAGAGAGAACGTCACGTCCGGGCGGGCGCGGTTTTTGCTTGCGTGGCGCGGCCGGCGGCCCAAGCGTAGTCCCGCCATGACAACTCTTGAAACTCAAAGCTGGATTCATCCGCAACGCGTCAAATCGCTATCCGTCCTGGGACTGGGCCTGGTCCTCGGGCTTGCCGCTCGCGGGGCCGACCTGCTGCCGGCCGTGGCCACCCCGCCGGAACCGGCCGCCATGAAAGCCCTCTTCAACGGCAAGGATCTCACCGGATGGGATGGCGATCCGCGCCTGTGGTCGGTCAAGGATGGCGCGATTCGCGGCGAGACGTCCAAGGAGGTTGCCGCCAAGAGCAACACCTTCCTGATCCTCAAGGACCAGAATTTTGCCAACTTCGACCTGCGGCTCTCGTTCCGCTGCAACGCCGCTAACAACTCCGGCATCCAGTATCGCTCCAAACACATCACCGAGGGCAACCCCTCCAATGCTTGGGTGGTTCGCGGCTACCAGCATGAAATCCGCAATGAGAACAAACTGCCCAACGTCGCCGGCTTTGTATACGACGAAGGCGGCAACCGCGGCCGAATCTGCCTGGCCGGTGAAAAAGCAACCTGGGAAAACGGCAAGAAAACCCTCCTCGGCGTGTTCCTCGATGGCGCGGGCTACGAAAAACTCTTCAAACTGGATAATTGGAACGACGTCGTCATCATCGCACGGGGCAACCATATCCAGCACTTCCTCAACGGCACCCAGATTCTGGATTTCACCGACAACGATCCCAAACTGGTTCTCAAGGACGGCATCATCGCCCTGCAACTCCACGCCGGCAGTCCCATGTGGGCCGAATTCAAGAATATCCGCATCAAGGACCTCGGCAAGGACTGAGCCACCGGGCTGGAACGACGGCCTGCTCGCGGCGTTTGCGCTGCCAGGCGATGAATGTCTGGTAGCATATACCCTGATGGCGGGCAAAGGCCATGGCGCTCAGGCCGCTGCGGTCGAAGGCGTCCAACAGTTCCTGGCGCTGGGCCGGGCTGAGGCGCAGCCGGCCGTCGCTGCCGGTACGGATGATGGAGGAGTCGGAGGGGGCGGGTTAGGATGTGGTGGATGATGTGGATTGCATACGCGGCTATGTATGCAATCCATGCCCCAGCTTGGCCAGTGGCCGCCGATTGAGCGCTTACCTCAAAACTTCATGGAAACCAACCGTGTTGGTGCCCGTATGAGGGTTTCCCACACCGATCTAGAATCACCTAATTGCAACATTGAAGGACCCCGAACATGGTATTGGGAGAAAATCGCCCTTGCGCCAATCGCGCATTCACCGCAAGCTTCTGCCATGCCAATCCTGCGGTATTTTGTGCTATCTCTCCTGATGGCGATTCCCCTGGCTGCCGGGGACCCACCGGGTGACGCGGCCAGAGCGGATTTTGAGTGGTTTTCCGGTCTTGGCTATCCGGACGTGAAAGCCGCGAAATGGGCGGAGGTGTGGGATGGGCGCTCCTGGCAGCCGGATTCCAAGCCGCTCCAAGCGATCACCACGCATGGCTTCATCCTTGATGACAAGCAAGACTCTTTCCATGTGTTGATGCCCGATCTATCCAGACGTTGGCTGCGGAAAACCGCCGGGAATGAGAGCGACCCGAAATGGGTGGGTTTCAAGGAACGTCCCTTGAGTGACTCGGCACGCCTGACTCTGGCGGAGTTGAGGCATCCGCCGAAGCGCGGCTTTGAGCGGTATGCCAAAATGGTCGGCCACAGTGCCGAGGTGTTCTTCATCGCCTATGCGTGTTGGTGCAAAGGCGAGAATGAGCTTGCGCAGGAGTTGTATGATGAAGCAGGCAAGCTGCCAATCACGGCGGATTGCCGCGGCGAAATGGTGGGTGCCAATCCTCCCATGCGGGATTTGTTGGAAATCGAACTCGGCAAGGGAGCGATGTGGACCGCGATGTTACAAGTGGGCGGTACTTATGACAGCGCACCGGGTTCCCCGCTTGCCACGCGCACCGAATTGTTAGAATCCTTCCGCAGGATCGTGAAGAACTATCCAATAAGTTCCCATTGCCAACAGGCGAAGGATATGATCGCCTTGCTGGAGAAAATGGTGCGCGAGGATGAGCGGCACCGGGTGCTCACAAATGACGAACTGGCCAAACTGCCGGAAGCGGAGCGGCTCGCGGAGTTGATTTTCCGCCTGCGGGATCAGAACGGCCAACCGATGGGCAACCGGCTGTGCGATATTCTCGGTCCCACGCAGAATGCCGACTCGCCTGCCCATCAATTGGTTGCCATGGGTTACCCTGCGGTGCCCCAATTGATCGATGCCGTTGGGGATGATCGCCTTTCCCGCTCGCTTCGGGACAGGGACTACAGGTCCATGCCCAGTGCCATGACCGTTGGCGATTGTGCGCTGCAGATTCTTGAGCGCATCAGCGGGGAATCCTTCAGCGCACGGACGTCACTTGCAGATGCCAGGACCCGCTGGGACAAAATCTCGGCCGAACAAAGATTGCCACGGCAATGGTGGGAGGAATACCAGCAGAAAGGTGAACGCCAGATGCTCATTGATGCGATTGCGTCCGGGGAGAAATCCCCCAACCGGCTCGTTGCCAAACTGAAGGCCACGGCACCTGATGCCGTGGAAGACGCCGTTCTTCGCGGCGCGGCCAACGTCAAGGACAGAAGCCTGACCTTTGCCTATATCGAAATGGTCGGAAGTCTTCACTCGACAGCAGCAAGCACCCAACTACTCGCGTGGATGAATGGCCCGGCGGAATTGCAGGTCCGCCTGGCCGCGGCGACTCAACTCAGCAACCAGGATCACCCGTACGCATTGCCGGGCATCATCCGTGAGTGGCGGGCATACTCACCGCCAAAGGACAAACACGACACCAGCACCTTTGAAGAACTGGTTAAACTGTTGATCGCAAACGGCGGCCCGGAAGCGATGGGGGAACTGGTCAAGAATTGGGATCGGCGGCCCGACACGGAACGCTTCTATATTGTTAGGGAATTCGGCTGGAGTTTGTGGACGGATGCCGGGCGTTTGTATTCACCGTGGTTCGCGACGCACCCACCAACCGAGGAGGCGAAGGAACTCGCCATCGAGCTGCTGGCCCACGCCTTGGAGGACAAGTCCGCTTGGTTCGGCCAGAGCGGTTCCTACGGCGACTTCACCTTCATCAATCTACGGATCCGTGATTTGGCGCTGTGGGCATTGCACCAAATCGAGCCGTCCCGCTACCGCCTGACACCCAAAGCCGGTCGTCGACTGAGGGACTTGGAGTGCATCGTTGCTGCCAACGTCTGGCGCACCGCCCATGGCAAGAAAGCCCTGCCGCTTCCAACCAACCCCGCTCCAAAGCCTGATGAGAAGCATGCCCTCAAGATCACACTGATCGATGTCTATCCCCCGGAAAAGCTCGCCGGCAGCGACTTTGCCAAGAAGATCGCCGGCCTGCGGAATGCGGATTTTGCCCCGGACACTATCCCCAAGCTGCTCACTTGGTTCGCCACCCACGACATTCCCGATGTGAGCGAGATTCATATCGATGCTGTCCGCGAAAATGATCTCACGGGCGTGACGCTCATTGTTGGGGTGACCTCCGGCACTTATCCACTGGATCAGCAATACCAATGGCACATGCGCCAAAGCGGGAAAATCGGCGACCGGTATCTGGAAACCACCACCGCTTCGTGCCGGTTTCCTTATCCCAAGAATGACAAATTCTGGGGTGATGCGATCGAAGATGTCGCCGAAGTCACAACGATTCCGCCGACCACCTCCTTCGCCATCAGCGCCGGCATGACCGGTACTCGTTAGATCAGGAGTCCGGCACCACTCTTCACGCAGCGCAAGCAGGAACCGCGTGGCCGCCGGGCGCGTCGACTCGCAGTTGCGGCTTCCAGCCGCAGTCTTGAAAGAGAGATAGGCAGGAAAATTTTGGGCAGGAAGATTGGAAGAGATGGAATTTTTTTGTTAGGCGCATTGGTCACAACGCGGGCCACATGCTGCACGCGGGCTTATGATCTTCCGTTCGATGTTCCTCCCGGCCCTTGGTTTTCGGAAAAGATGCCGGCTGAAGCCGGCGCTCCGGTGGTTGGGGTCAGTCCTTTAATTTCAATATCGGATAGATAGCGTCAGCCTGCGGTCTGAGTGGTCTCTTGGCCTGTGAACCTGTGGCAGGGGCGGGAATGCCCGAGCGGCAGCGGCAGGGACTTCGGTGGTGATGGGGCTGCAAGCCGATGTGCAAGGCAGGAGCCCGATGGGTGGGCGTTGGAAGCTGCCGGCCGGGTTCGCATGGATGGCATGCGCAGGGGCGTGGGTTACCGACGAGACGGCGGGCGTCAGATCGGGCAGGCAGTGGCTTCAACGTCCTTGCTGAACTGTCGCTTGAAGATGAGGTAGCGCATCAGATTCCGAGCGCGGCTTTGGCTGCTTTGGCGGAGCGATGCCGTGGCAGGGCTTCAATCGGCTCGGCCATCGCTTCGAGGGTTTCGGCGTTGGGCACCCACTCTTCGACCAGAAACGTCAGGACGGCCGTGGTGGGCCCCGCAACGGGTTCGTCAGGGGTGACGGTGCCGTCGGCGGAGACGGTTGCATGGACTGTTTTCAGGACTGCGGCCATACGGGGATGATAACTCATGCCGGAACTTTGGCCAGTGCGCTTTCTCATGACTTTTTGCCGGTCTCGGCCGGGTGGGTCTTGCCGTGGACGGCTTTTAGCTGCTCGATGCTGACCTGGGTGTAAATGGCCGTGGTTTCGAGCTTCTCGTGACCGAGGAGCTGCTGGATGAAGCGGATGTCGGCACCGCCTTCCCAGATAAAGGGTCAGACAAATAATAAAATTCCACTTGCGGAGGCCGCTGGGCAAGTCCCCGCGGGCATCCACAAGTCCCCGCGGGCATCCATGTTGCTCACCGAGGCCGCGCCGATCCGCCCGTCATGCCCGGGTTGCAGCCGTTCCGGATTGCCGGATTTTGGCGGCAATCCGGAATTGGCTTGGCGGGGGAGGGGGCATTGGCGCAGAATCCGCCGCCCATGCCGACCGACGCGATCCTTTCGACCGCACGCCAATTTCTTGGTGTGGACCCGACCGTATCCATCACTCTGGAGCCGATCAAACGCGGTGCTTCGGGGCGGACCATCCTGCGGGTGAAGACGCCGGGGCATGAGCCATTCATCGGCATCCATTGGACCGACGAGCGCGAGGACAACGAGCAGTTCATTCCGGTGGCGCATTTTCTCAAGAAATGCCGCCTGCGGGTGCCGGCCATTCTGCATGAGAATCCCAAGCGCCATGTGGCGCTGGTTGAGGATCTTGGCGATGTGGACTTGCTGTCGCTCAAAGACGGGCCGTTTGAGGAGCGTCTGCCGCTGTACCGCTCGGCGCTGGAGCAGGTGGATCGCTTGTTTTATGCCAAACCGGAGAAGGATTTCGGGTTGATGCCGCCGTCCGATGCCGCGCTGTATCGCTGGGAGCAGGAGTATTTTTTCGAGTATCTGGTGGAAGACCATTTGAAGCTCGACGCGGAGCCGCTGCGCAAAAATCCGGTGTTTGTGGCTTTGGCGGAGCGGCTCGGCAAGGTGGCGCGCCATCTGGTCCACCGCGATTTTCAATCGCAAAATCTGTTAGTGAAGGACGGCCAGGTGTGGCTGGTGGATTTCCAGGGCTTGCGTCGCGGGAGGCAGGAATACGACATTGCCTCGCTGGTGTTCGATCCCTATCTGAATCACTCGCCTGCCGAACGCGCGGCGCTGCTGGGCTTGTGGGAGGAGATTTCCGATGAGCAACCCGAGCCTCACTTGTTTCACGAATGCGCCGCCCAACGCCTGATGCAGGCGCTGGGTGCCTACGCCAAAATGGTTCACCATCGCGAATTGGAGTGGTATCGACCACACATCACCACCGCCGCGCGCTTGCTCAAGGAAGTGACTGACGGCACGCCCTTGGCAGCGCCGCTTGCGCCTGTATTCGGGGCGATTCACTAATTCTCGTCGTGGCCGGTTTCTTTCATCCTCGCTTGTTGGTCTTCGTGGTGGCGGCTGGCGCCGGGGCGGCTGGCTGGTACCTGGCGCCAGTCACGGGGGTGGAGCGATTGGCATTTTCCGCGGTGATGGGCGGCTATGCCACGCCGCGGTTTTTCCTATCCGGCAAGGGCAGTCATGATGATCCGTGGTCGGTGCGCACCCTTTCGGTCAAGCCTCGGATCGATTCCCGCAAGGCCCCGGTGGTGGTGTCCATTGGCGATGATCCGGGCGGGGTTTTTCAATCCTCGCCGCCATCGCCGGTCGATCTGGCGGTGGTCTTGAAGAATTTGCAGCGGCTTGGGGCCAGGCAGGCGGCGATCGCGGCGGTGATGGCATGGGAAAAGCCGGACCCGGTTTCCCTCAAAGGCCTGGAAATCGTCCTCAACGATTTTCAGATGGTGATTCATGCCGCCCCCCTCGCGCGAGGGACGGTGCGCCAGCCGCTGCCACCCGCCCTCCGTCGCGCGTCGCTGGCGGCCGAGTCCATCCGGGGCGATGTTTCAAAGCTGCCGATCGTCAATCGCGTCGCGGTGCCGGATGTGATCTTTAGTGGCGAGCGTGCGTTGGCTGGTTTCACTTTGTTAGACGATGCGGATGCGGGCAATGGCGCGTTGCCGTTGCTGGCCCGTTGGGAGGAAGAGGATCGGGTGGTGCTGGCGTTTCCCCTGCTGGCGGTGCTGGCACGCTATGATTTGCCGGTGGCGGGGATCCGTGTGAAACTCGGCGAATTCTTACAACTCGGCCCGTCCGGCCCGGTGGTCCCCATTGATAGCGACGGGCGCATGGCGCTGCCGCCCAAACCGCTGGCGGCGCGGGCGGATGTGTCGGCGGAGGCGTTGATCGATGGCACCCCGGCGATCTTTCCGGCCTCGCCGGGACTCATCGTGTTGCGCGACGATCAAAGCGCCGCACCGCGTGCCACGCGGGAATTTTCCGCCAACCTGGCCTCGGTGATCGCCTCGATCGGATCGGATGCCGGGCTGGGCCCTGCTTGTGCCTACCGCAGGCTGACGGCCGCCTGGGAGCTTTCCTTGCTGATGGCTGGGGCGGGCCTGCTCGCCCTTTTCGCGGGCGGATCCGGGTTTCAGCGGCTTCTCGGCTGCGGCGTGCTGGCGGCAGTTTGTGCCGCCGCGCAATGGCTCGCCGTGGGCCTGGCCCAGACCTGGTTGCCCGGCATTCCGCTGCTGATCGCAATCCTCGCGGGCGCGGCTGCCATGTTATTGTTAGGAGAGGAACCGGTGCTCGTGAAGTCGCTTGTGGTATTGCCGGTTGTCCCGCCGCCCCGGGCTCCCGCGCCCCAAGTCGCCGTCGGCAGGAAAAGAACCTTCCGCTCGGACACGATGCGCAAGGAACCGGCCCGCGGTCATTGGCCGGTGGCCGCGGTTCCATCCAGCATGGAGCATCCCCCGGAAGTGCCCGAACCCGCGCCGTTTGTGCCTGAACCAACCGCATTTGTGGAGCAACCTGCCGCACCCGTGGAAGAGCCCGCTGCGCTTGTGGCGGAACCTGTGGCACCCGTGGAAGAGCCCGCTGCGCTTGTGGCGGAGCCTGCCGCACCCGTGGAGGCGCCGGGTTCGTTGTTCGAGGAACTCGAAACCAGCACCCGCAAGGCCAATGGTCGCAAAGGGGCCACGCGCAAAGCTGCTCCCAAGAAAGCGAGGGCCGGGGAAAGCCCGGCGGCAGCCAACGCACCGGACAAACCCGCAGCCAAGCGAAGCGCCGCCCGCAAGGCGAAATCCAGCAAAGTCTCTGGCGGAACATCATCCCCACCTGAATCGGCACCACCCGAGTCCTAACGCCCTCTCCTATCTTCCATCTTCTATCCTCTATCCCGATTCACGATCCACTCTTCCCATGGACCCCATTGAAAAAGCCCAGTCCCTCATCGAGGCTCTGCCCTATCTTCAGACGTTCCGCGGCAAGACCTTTCTCATCAAGATGGGTGGCGCTGCGATGGAAGATCCCGCGCTGGTCGCCATGGTCATGCGCGACATCGTTTTCCTCGATGTGGCCGGCATCAATCCCGTCGTGGTTCATGGCGGTGGCAAAGCTATCTCGGCTGCCATGGTGGCGGCCGGGCTCGAGGCCAGGTTTGTCGGTGGTCTGCGCGTCACCACGGATGCGGCGATTGAGATTGTCGCCCGCGTCTTGTCCGAGGAGATCAATCCCGGTCTGGTGCGCATGATCCGCGAGTACGGCGGCAAGGCGGTGGGCATTGCCGGCAACGATGTCTTCCTCGGAGAGCAAACCGCAGGCACCGACGCCCTGGGCAACAGCGTCGATCTGGGCCGCGTGGGTGAAGTGGTTGGTTGTCGGCTCGCCCATCTTGATGCCGCCCTTGGCGCCGGCATCCTGCCGGTCATTTCGCCGCTGGCGGCGGAGCTTGTCACCGGACGCCCGCTCAACATCAACGCGGATCTGGCCGCCGCCGCACTTGCCAAGGAATTGCGCGTCGCCAAATTGGTTTATCTATCGGATGTCCCCGGTCTGCTTGCCGATCCCGCCGATCCGGCATCGCTGATTCGATCCGTGACCCGGGCCGGGGCGGAGGCCCTCATCGCGGACGGCACCATCACCGGGGGGATGATTCCGAAAATCCGCAGTGCCGTGGACGCCCTCAACGCCGGCGTGCGCAAGGTTCACTTCGTCGATGGACGCCTGCCCCACGCGCTGTTGTTGGAGATTTTCACCGATGGCGGCATCGGCACCGAGGTGGTTAGTTAGATCAGCTCGCGATAGACGTCGGGATGGGGCCGGGGAATCACCACCGCGTTGACCAGCAAGCCGGCTTGCGCGATCACCGCGCGACCGGCATCCGCGGCAGCTTGCACCGAGGACACATCGCCGGTGAAGGTGGCGAAGGCCTTGCCTCCGAGTGCCATCGCCAGCCGAATCTCTAACAAAGTGACGTTGGCGGCCTTGACCGCGGTGTCGGCCGCTTCGATCAGGTTGGCGACGTTGAATGATTCGAGGATGCCCAAGGCACCGGTCAGTTCGACCGGACTGGAGCGGGCGAGCGCGGTGAATACATCGGGGTGGACTTTCGGAATGACAAACTGGTCGATCAGGCAACCTTTGGCGGCCGAGCATCCGGCATGCACCGCGGAGCCGACGGCCGCCACATCACCGCCGATCAACACCATGTATTTGCCGGAGCAAATCGAGCGCGACAGCAGCAGCTTCACGTTCGACGCCTTGAGCATCGTGTCGGCAACGAGAAAGCCGGCGGCGACGCTGGTGAGTTCGATGAGTCCAATGGCGCGGTCGTTCATGGGTGTAGTCGTGGGCGGAGGTCGGAGGTTGGTGGTAGGGCGTGACGGCCTCGGCGCGCCCACTTGAATTTGGTGCTTGAGTTAAAGGGTAGTGATTGTTAGATCCGGAGAATGATCGCATGCTCGTTGACCGCCTCGACGGTGGCTGCGAAGGGGGCGTGGAGGATGGCGCCGAGGGCATCCGGAGCGGGTTCGGCGAGGACCTGGCCGGCGGCGACGGCTTGGCCGGCGGCGACTTTCGCCAGGGCCGGGGGGCCGGCGTGTTGCTTGAGCGGCAGCACGGCGCGCTTGGTTGTTAGAACACCCGCCCGCAGCGGTGCCGGATGGTCGTAGTTCTCGATGCCGAGGCGGCGCATCAGGCTCCTGATCGGGACCCGGCGGCCGTCGAGCATCGGATGGGCCTCGATGCTGGTGGCACCGGTCCATTTCCATCCCTTGGCACGCAGGACGGCTTTCGAGTCGTCGCAGGCTTCTTTCGGATAGAGTTGTTCGGGGCAGGCATAGAGCGTGCACAGGCCGCAGGAACAGCACAGGGCGGCCCACGCGCTGAAGCGCTCCGCGCCGGTGCCGGTGAAGCCCAGCGTGCGCATCACCTGGTGAGGCTCCACCGCATATCCTAACAAAAACCGCGGGCAGAACTCGGTGCAATAGCGGCACTGGTCGCAGGCGGACTTGCCGATGGCGGCCTGTTGCTGCGGGGGCTTGAACTTGCGCTGCATCACGTGATGGTCGCGCGGCAGGACGATCACGCCGGCGGTGGTCTTGGTGACGGGTCGGTCGAGATCGTCGGTGGTTTCGCCCATCATCATGCCGCCGATGGCGAGTACCGGATCAACCACGGTGGCACCGCCGGCGGCGGCAATGCACTCGCGCAGCGAAATGCCGAGCGGCACCTCGAAGGACACCGGTTCCGCCACCGCTCCGGCGATGGTGATTGTCTTGTGAGTCACCGGCCGTCCCTCGGCGGCGGCGGCAATGTTGGCCAATGTTTCCACGTTCTGCACCACGGCGCCCACGTGAATCGGCAATCCGGCGGGCGGGATCAGCCGCCCGGTCACCGAGTAAACCAAATCGTATTCGTCACCGGCGGGATAATAGTCATCTAACAAAAATACCCGCGCCCGGGTGCCGGCGCAAGCGGCTTCGACGGCGGCCACCGCGTGTTTTTTCTTGGCCTTGATGGCGACCACCGCGTCGGCAGCCCCGACGGCATCGGCACACAACAGGATGCCGCGCACCACTTCCGCAGCGCGGTATTGGAGCACGGCGGCGTCCTTATGCAGCAGCGGCTCGCATTCCGCGCCGTTGGCAATCACGGTGTCGGCCTTGGCGGCCAGCTTGACGTGGGCGGGAAAGCCGCCGCCGCCGGCGCCAACAACGCCGGCATTGCGCACTTGGGTGACGAGTGACATGGGGTGGAAACGGGGTGCTGGATGGACTCCGGCGGCTCGGCATTGGAGGGCACCTGCCGCGGGTGCCGAGCGGCAGCATGGCGAAAGGAGGCGGAATTTCAATCCCAAATCCGCAGTTGGCAAGAGGTGGACTCCGGATCGGCGCTTTATCCATGCAGTCGGGTAAGCTCCAAGGATGGCTGGAAGCACGCGAAGAGCGCGGGAAATTTTTCGGCCCTCGCGTTGTCCTTCGTCTGGGACCTCCATCCGGCCCCGGATGTCCGCATGACCACCGCCGAGACCTTGTGCGGTCTGGGACATGTGGACACTGAAATCACTTCGCCCGCAACAGATCGGCATTGGCAAACCAGGCGACGAAGTAGGGTTGAGGTGCGTCCCGACGCTTCATCAGCAGCACGAACGGCGGTTTGAGCACCAGCAGGCGGGGTTCCACCTGCATTTGTGCCGAGCAACCGAAACTGATGGCGGCCTCACTGGACAACTTCACTCCCGCTTCGTCCATATTGAACTCGATCGATTGGAGGGCCTGTTTCAAAATGAGATCGGCTTTGTCTTTCACGCGCCGCCCCTCCAATTCCGAGAAGCGTGCCACTTCGTCCACAACGATGTTAGGAACCATCAGCAAATCGCCGTGCGTGGCGGTCGGGGCTTCGGGCAGGAGTTGTTTGACCACTCCGCCGCTCAGTGTTTCAAGTGTCGTATGGGGCTCGGGCACGCGGGCGAGCAGGAGTTGCTCATCGCCGTCTTTGTTGATGAGTTCGATCACAAAGTCATCCTTTGAGACATAGTGATGGACTTTCACCTGTTTCTGCAATGCCGCCGTTTCCTTTTGCTCGGGCATGAAGCCAAAGCACGGCACCTTGTGGCCGCCAAGCGGCCACTTGCCCAGGCGGCCAAACGGCTTCTCAAATTGCAGTTCCTTGTGAATCATCGCGAAGAAGACCAGATCAGTCCTGTCAAGGCCCGGTGTGAGATACTTGAGCACTTTGGATTCCCTCCCGGCGAGCGCACGCGCGCCATCGTCGATTTTCGTCAGGACTCCCGCGTCTACCCGGCCACCGGTCACGAACGTCGCCTTGCTGTCCACCCAGCGCGAATCAAACGGATGCCCATTGAGCGCGTCCGCCAACTTCGACGGCGGCTCGAGCAGAATCGGCAGGCCGAGATCTTTTCCCGCCCGATCCCACGCCATTTGCAGGGTGGCACACCACAACAGGTTCTTGTCCTCGGGGACCGGCGTGTCTAACACTGCGGTCAGCGTGGTGCCATGGCCGTTGACTGCCGGCGCCTGAAGCCACTTGAGTTCCTCCGCGTTGGGCGCCCAGTTCACGCTGGTGGCGGCAACAAACAACACCATCGCGAGGATCGGGAAACCGTGTTTCATGCCGGAAATCGTGGCCTCTTGCGGAACCCTGTCAAGATCCTAGACAGGCGTGTCCGATTTGCACGGGCAATGGGATGTCAGTAGATCCTCTAGCGAGGCTTCCGGGTCAAGGGCTATCCTGGGCGGATCGGCCGCGATCCAACTCCACCCCGGCAACCCGCGGGTCCTCGGTGGTCTTCAACTCGGCCATCAGCCGGGCGTCGATATCCTTGAGGGTGTCGGCGTAAGCGGGATCGTCGGCGACATTGTGCAGTTCGAACGGGTCCTTGCGCAAGTCGAACAACTCGCGTGCCGGGCGCTTGCCAAAGGCCCGCTCGAATGCCGAGTCGTCGGGATGCGTCACGATCCATGCCTTGGCCGGTCCCGCGTCCACATCGGCAAACGCCGCGCCGGTATTGTTGGCCGCCTTGTCAAAGCCGGGCAGTGGGCCGGCTGGTGGATCGCCCGCTGGCCAGCGGTTCGGATGGAAGTTGCGAATGAAATGGAAATCCCTGGTCACAATCGAGCGCATCGGGTAGCCGACGTTGCGCTGGTCGCCGTCGGCGCGGCCATTCACATAGTGGCGTTCCATGCCGGTTAGGACGTGGTCGCGCGCGGGATCGACCTGGCCGGAGGCTTCGGCGAGCAGGACCGCGAGGAAGCTGCGCGCGGTCATGGTTGGCGGTGGGGTCAGGCCGGCGGCGGTTAGAAATGTCGGGGCGAGATCCGCGAGGCTGACAAAATCGTCCACCACGCGGCCCGGCTTGACACGGGCACCCCAGCGCACGACGAACGGTTGGCGGGTGCCGGTGTTATAGCAGGTGGCCTTGCTGCGGGGAAACGGCCAGCCGTTGTCGCCGGTCATGACGATGAGCGTGTTGTCGAGTTCACCGGACTTCTCGAGCGCGGCTATGGCTTCGCCGGCCTGCTGATCAAAGGTCTGTGCGGCAAGGAAGTAATCGCAAATGTCACGGCGCACGGTATCGTTATCTGGCAGATAGGGCGGGACGACGACCTTGGCGGGGTCGATGCCGCCCTTCACACCACTGCCGGTGACATAAGGCCGGTGTGGGAAATGACTGCCAAACCAAAAGCAGAACGGCTGGTTCTTTGGGCGGGCGGCCAGGAAGGCATCGAAGTTCTTGAAATCAGGGCCGGCGGCATTGCGCGGGCGATCCTTGTTAGATCCGGGGCCATAGCCCTTGCCGGTGAGACCGACGAAATAGCCGGCCTGTTCCAACAAATCCGGATAGACGGCGAACTTGGCGGGAATGAAACCGTGGAGGTTGGCGCCTTGCTCGAGCCGCCAGTGCCACTGGCCGGTGAGCATGGCGGCGCGCGATGGCGAGCAGGAGGGCGCGGCGACGTGGGCGTTGCGAAACAGCACGCCTTCGCGCGCGAGCCGGTCAAAGGTCGGCGTCTGGATGCCCGGAGCGCCAAGACACGAGGCGAACGGCCAGGCCCAGTCGTCGGCGAGCAGGAATAGAATGTTAGGTTTGGGCGCGGGTGCGGCGGCGAGGTGGCCGCAGGCAAGCGCGGCGAGCAGCGGGACGACGCGGGACGCATTCATTGGGCCGGAGTCTTGGCGGCGGCCTTGGGTTTGGCCGATGGTGCCGGTGGCTCGGCGGCGTGGAGCGCGGTGAGCGGCGAAAGCAGCAAGGCGGAAAAAACGGGGAGAATGGTCTTCACGGTCTGGGTTGGGGTTGGCAGGTGTGACTACAGCCTTGCGCATGAAGACCTGTCAGTCAAGGCGGCCTGGCGCTTTCCACCGCATTCCGGACGACGCTCCGCAGCCCGGCAAACAAGGCCGCCGCGCCGCCGAAAAGCGGTGCCGAGGCACCGCAGCCCATGCCACGTCCGCTCACTCGTCCACGCCCTCGCGCAGCGTGAGGGCGCCGGTGGGGCAGGCGGCGACGGCGGCGCGAGCCGCTTCTAACATTCCGTCGCGCAGCGACTCGTGGAATGGCACGCCGAGGTGCACGTCGAAGCCGCGCCCGATGAAGGTCAGGCCGAGCGCCTCTTGGAAATCGCCGGCGACCTTGATGCAGTTGCCGCAGCGAATGCACTTGCCTGCCTCGAAACGCACCAGTGGATGCTCGACGTTGCGCTGGAAACGCATTCGCTCGCCACTGCTGAAGCGGTGTAGGTTCACATCAAACTCAATGGCGAGTTGCCGCAACTTGCAGACGTCGGCCTTGGCGCAATTGCATTGCACACAGCGCTTGGATTCCTCGATGGCACGGCCGATGTCGATCACCATCGCCTTGGCGTCGCTGCGCCCGGCACCACTCACTTCCTGCATGAAATCATTCATCTCCGCGTCAAGCACCTTGCCCATGAAGACGCTGAAGGGCTTGGCCGGACGCAGCACCGGCTCGTTTGTTAGGTACTGCCGGATGCAGACCGCCGCCGCTTTGCCATCGGCGACCGAACTGACCGGTTGGCCGTTCGGGCGCACGGCTCGGCCGGCGGCGAACACACCGCCACACGAGGTCATCATGGTATGTTTGTCGGTTGCGAGCTTGTGGCCGTCGGCGGCCAACCCGAGGGCGGCGGCTTGCGTGTGTGAGACGGGACCGGTGGCGAGCAGGATGGCGTCGAATTCGTTTGTTAGATCGGCGATGGCGGCGGCGTCATTGATGCGGGTCGTGTTGCGGAAAACGACGCCGGCGCGTTCGAGGAGCCGGAGTTCTGCCTCGAGAAGTCCGGGCGGAAGATCCGGATACGCGGCACGCAGCGTCGTGGCCGGCAGCGAATTCTCGTCGATCACCGTGCTGGCGTAGCCTTGTTGGGCGAGAAACCAGGCGGCGCTCAGGCCGGTGAAGCCGGACCCGATGATGGCGACTTTGCCCTGTCGCGCCGGCGGATGGGCTGGCGGCCGGGGTTCGCCGGCGGCAAGTTCGGTATCGATGGCATGCGCCACGAGGTCCGCGATGGCAACCGCCTCGTCGTGGACGCCGCGGCGGCAACCGTGTTCGCACGGGCGGTGGCAAATCCGGCAGAGAATACCGGCCAGCGCCAAATCGCGGCGGGCCGAGGCGGCCGCCAAGCCGACCTCGCCGGCACGCAGGTGCCTGAGCAACGCCGGAATGCCGAGGTGCGCCGGACAGATCCGCTGGCAGGGTGACAGGCAATCGCCGAGGTGATCGCTGAATAACAACTCGAGCGCCATGCGGCGGGTGTCGCGCACTTCCTGGGTGTCGTGTTCAAGCTCCATGCCATCGACGACCCGCGACCCGCAGGCCGGAATGAACTGGCCGTTGTGCTTGAGTTTGACGGCGCAAACCATGCATGAGGCGCCCGCTTCGAAGCCCTCGAGGTAACACAGGGTCGGAATCTCAATCCCCGCCGCACGCGCGGCCTGCAGGATGGTTTCTCCCGGCTGGGCGTCGATGCGCTGGTGGTCGATGGTGAGGGAAGGCATTGCGGTGATGGGAGATTCGTCGGTCGGGGAAACGGTGATGTCAACTTGCGGGAGGGCGATTGTCGCCTGGGGTGCCACCCGTGGTCCGGGCATGTTGCCCGGATTCCAAGCCCGCGGGCAGAATGCCCGCGCCACGTCCAAGCAATTCTCCCGCCAGCGCGAGGAACCGGTCCCGCATGACGCTTATGTCGTAGAACTCCTCGGCGGCACGGCGACCCGCAGCGGCAAGCTCGCGGAGCTTGTTAGGTTGTTGCAGGAGATCGTGCCAGGCAAGAGCCAGGGCAATGGCATCCATACACGCGGGAGACGCGGGCGGGACGCCCGCGCTCCTTGAGGGCACCAGCACGCCGCGGCCGTGCGCCACGATCTCGGGAAAGGAGGCCGTGGCCGGTTGCACCACCGGCACCCCGGACGCCATGGCTTCGATCACATACAAGCCGAAAGCCTCCGGATAGGTTGCCGGCACCGAGAACAAGGTCAGCGAACGGAGCAGCGCGCTCTTTGCCTCGCGCGAAATGTTGCTTTGCCAGCGCACCTTATCAGATAGACCGACCGCCTCAAGACGCTGCTTCAGCGTCTTGATCAGGGTTTGGTTTTCGGCGGTGGCGGCACCGGCCAGATGCAGGCGCGCCGAGCAGTCACCGAGCACGGTTCGCAAGTGGATGAAGGCCTCCACCATGACCTCCAACCCCTTCTCACGACTCAGCCGCGCCAGAAATCCGATCACCGGCGGCCCCGGCTTGTCAGCCAGCGGCACATAGCCGTCCAGGTTGATTCCGTTAGGCATGACTGTGATGGTTAGATGATCCGGACCGAGCCGGCTTTTCATCAAATCGGCATAGAACACGCTTGGTGAAATCAGTGCGTCGGCTTCGCGCACCCGCAGCGCCAATTCCCGCCAGCAGGCGTCGCGGCAGGGCTCTGGCAAGCCATCGAGAAAGGTGTCTTCACCCTGGAAGCAGCAGATCACCTTCGCACTCAAGCGTTGCTTCAGCGTGCGGATCATGCCCGCCTGAAGGGCCGTGGAGAGGCAGAGGATGTCGGGAGATTCCTGTTCCAGCCAGGCGCAGAGTTGATCCTCCTCCTTGCCGAAGCGGCGGTCTTCCGGGCGCAGCATTGCCAACGTCAGTTCGCCATGCTCGCGGGCCGAGGTCATGTGGCTGTGGCGTGCCACGCCGCGGAGCAGGCGCGGGTGGTTGAGCAACTTGTCGAGCCAGCCGGGGCTGCGCCGGAACCAGGCGAATTTCTGCCGCAGGAACACGTTGATCCCGCCGAAGAACACCGGCGCGACATGCGAGTTTTCCAACATTTCCTCGTCCAACTGCAAGGGCAGATACATCGGCAACAGGGACACCTCGTGACCGGCGGCCCGCAGCGCCTTGGCCAGCGCGTTGTCCCGCATGCAGGCGCCGCAATACCAACCGCCGGTGCCGGGTGTTAGAAAAGCGATTTTCAGCGGGGTGTTCATTTCGGATCCCTTCCGTTGATGACAAACACGGTGCCCTCGCCGCCCCCGATCACGATTCTTCCCGCGGCAAAGGCCGGTGCGAGCGCCAGATTCTCGCCGAGGTCGAGCCGCCAGATTTCCCGGCCATCCTGTTTGTCCACCGCGTAAAGACGGCCGTCGCTGGAACCGAACACCACCGCGTCGTCAAACACCAGCGGCGAGCTTTCCACCCGCCCGCCCGTCTTGAACTTCCACACCACTTTGCCGCTGAGCCGGTCCACCGCGTGCAAGTGCTTGTCGCGCGAACCGACATAGACCCGCGCCTCGTCCACTCCCGGGCATGTTAGAAACTGGGCGCCGTCGTTCTCATACACCCAGGCCGGCTGTTCCGCGGTGGCCGCGGCCGCCAGCAATTGGTTGGCGTAATTCACCCCGTAAAGCGTGCCATTCCAACTTGCCAGCGAGCGGATGATCTGGGCATCGGTGGTTAGATTGTGCATCTGGGTTCCGTCCTTGAGATGGATGACGTGAATCACCGAATCGCAGCCGCCAAATGCCACCAGGCCGCCGTCCAGCATCGCGGGCGAGCCGTTGATATAGTTTTCCGCCGTATGCCGCCACACCTCCGAGCCGTCCTTGGTGCGCAGGCAGTGCGAGACACCGTCATAGCCATTGACCAGGATCCAGTCCTCGGTGTCGTCCGGGCTGCGCAGCAAGGTGCCGCCGGTGGGAAACTTCTCCTCTCCCTTGAGGTGCCACAGCTCCCGGCCGTTCGTTAGATCGAGGGCGCGGAACAGGCCGTCGTTGGAACCGGCGAACACGCGGTCCGCGGCAATCGCCGGGCAGGCCTCGACGGTATCCTTGGTGGCCACGCGCCAGCGTTCCTTGCGGGTTTTCAAGTCCACGGCAATCACCATGCCCTCGTCGGTGCCGAACACTAACACACCGCTGGCGACCGCGGCTTCCGAGGTCACCGCACCTTTCGCGCGGAACGTCCACTCCACCACCGGTTGCCGCGGAACCCGGTCGGACACCCGCCCTTGCAGCGCCTTGCCGCCGCGCGTCATCGGCCAGGACTGGATTTGCGATTCGGCGGGCGGGGCCTCCGCGCGTGCCGGAGCCTCGGCCGTGCGCTTCTTTTGGCCGCAGCCGGCAAGCAGCAGCCACCCCGCCAGGCAGGTGACCAACCACGGCGCCACGGCAGGGCAAGACGCTTGCGTGCCACCTGCCAGGGTATTGAGGGGTATGGAATTGTCGGAGGACATGGCCGGGAACGGCTGCACAATACGGCGGGACAGGCATAATTTCATCAGACGGGCCAGGCAAGGACCGATTCGCGCGGATCGCCGGTGGACCGTGATTCTTGTCCGGATTTCACCGGGAGCGGCGGCGTCCCGCCGGCAGTGTAACCCCAAAGGTAGCTCCGATCCCGACGCCCCCCGGCGCGTCGTCACCAACGCTTACATGCCTTTGGCCGCCGCCACAACATGCTCGGCAGTCATGCCCAGATCTTGCATCACGAGCGGGGCCGGGGCGCTCATGCCGAAGCGGTCAATCCCTAACACCTTGCCGGCCGCACCGACGTATTTCCACCACAAGCCGCTCACTCCCGCCTCGATGGCCACGCGCCGGGTGCAACCCTGCGGCAGCACGCTTTCGCGATACTCGGGGCTCTGGCGGTCGAAGCGCTCAAAGCAGGGCATGGACACGACGCGGACGCCCGCTCCGAGAGTGGTGGCGGCGGCCATCGCGTGCTGCAATTCGGAGCCGCAGCTCAACAGGATTGTTGTGAGATCCGCGGTTTCGCGGCGGGCGATATAGCCGCCGCGCAGCACGCCATCGCGCCGCGCCGCCACCGACAATTCATTCATCAGGGGCACCGTTTGGCGTGTTAGAATCAACGCGGTCGGTCCGTCGGAGCGGTGCATGGCAACCACCCATGCGCCGGCGGTTTCCTCGGCATCGGCCGGGCGGATGACATCGAGATTGGGAATGATGCGCAAACCGCTCACGGTTTCCACCGGTTGATGGGTCGGCCCGTCTTCGCCCACCCCCACCGAGTCGTGGGTGAAAATGTAGGTCACCGGCAAGCCGGCCAGCGCGGCGAGGCGGATGGAGGCACGCATGTAATCGGCGAATACCAGAAACGTCGCGGCAGTCGGACGGAACAAGCCATCGTAGGCGATGCCATTGCAGATGGTGCCCATCGCATGCTCGCGGATGCCAAACCAAATGTTGCGTCCGTCACGGTTATGCCGTGAGAAATCGCCGCCGCCGGTGATATAATTCTTGGTGGAGCCGAACAGGTCGGCACTGCCTGTTAGGAGATGCGGCATGGCCTTGGCCACCGCGTTGATGACCACGCCACCCGCCGCGCGCGTGGCATCCTTGAAATCCGCCGCAAACGCCGGAATCCGTTCGCTAAGATCGACCGGCACGGCTTGCGCCACGCCGTCTGTTAGTTCCGCGGCCAGCGCCGGATTGGCCTCGGCCCAGGCATCGTAGAGCGCCTGCCAGGCCTCGAACTGCCGCTTGAGGGCGACCTTGCGCTCGGCGAAATACGCCCGGACTTCCGGCGCGACATAAAACAATTCATCGGCCGGCAAACCGAGGCCGGCGCGCGCGGCGGTGCTGAATTTGGCGCCGCCCTCACCGTGGCCCTTGGCGGTGCCTGCCACTTCGGGGATGCCCTTGGCAATCAAGGTTTTGGCAATGATCACCTTGGGCCGCCCGTTGTCATCCGCCTTGGCCTTTTCCAGCGCCACGGCGATGACAGCCAAATCCTGGCCATCCACCGTCACCGCATCCCAGCCTTGCGACATGAAATACTGCTCGGCATCTCCGCTCTGTGTCACCGCCGCCATCGCATCCAGCGTCACGTCGTTGGAATCATAGATCACGATCAAATTGTCCAAGCCATTGTGACCTGCAAAGGCGATCGCCTCGCGCGACACGCCTTCCTGCATGCAACCGTCGCCTATCAAAGTGATCACATGATGGTCGAAGATCCGGTGCAAGTCCGTATTGAAACGGGTCGCGGCGCGTTTGCCCGACAGCGCGTAACCCACCGCGTTGCCGATGCCTTGACCGAGCGGGCCGGTGGTGGCTTCCACGCCCGGCGTCTCGCGAAACTCAGGATGCCCCGGCGTGATCGAGTGCAGTTGGCGGAAATTCATCAGGTCCTCGCGCGACACCGCATAACCCGCGAGATGAAGCCAGCCGTACAAGAACATCGACCCGTGCCCGGCCGAGAGAATGAAACGGTCGCGATTGAGCCACTTCGGCGCATCCGGATTGAAGCGCAAGATTTGGCCAAACAATACCGCCCCTATCTCCGCGCTGCCCAATGGCAGACCGAGATGGCCGGATGAGCAGGCGTGAACGGCATCAATGGCGAGACCGCGGGCCTCGTTGGCGGCTTGAGCAAGCAGGGGGGTGTTCATGATTGGGAAAGTTCGCGTCTCCACAGCGGCACTTCCCGCTGGCGACAGTGCCCAGCGTAAAATGCCACGCCCGTTTGACAAGCCGTGATTTGACAATACTCCCCATGACGGTTTTTCAACCCCCTGATACAAATGTGACGACCCCGGACCTGATTTTTGTGGAGCCGTTCTTACCGAACCACTCGTTTGCCAGGCGCGATCTCCAGGATCCGGATCTCCAGTGGCCCGAGGGTTTCCTCTAACCGGATCACGCCCGCCGGCAAGACAAGCGGCGCGGCGGCGTCCGGATGCAGGCGCGTGCTCCGGTAGCCGTTGCCGGTGTCGAGACCGTAAACGCTTGGATCCATCACATACGAGACGGTGCCTTCTTGATTCTTGTAATTGGCGATCACCACGCCCAGCGAACCATCCTCGCCTTTCCAGATCGATCCCTCCACAAACGGGGTGTTGCGGAAATCAGAGCGAGTCCCGTCATCGAACAAGCCGACCAACTCGCCATAGGTCAGATATTTCCCGCCGGCGACACGCGCCTTGCCCAGGGTCCTGAGGTAGGCCTTCTTCGCCTCGTTTTCCGGACGAAACAGGTTGAACCCGAACCACCCGTTCTGGCAGCCCCAAAGGAAATCCCGGCCCAGTTCCATCACCCATTGGCTGTCAGACAAGGTTTTCAACGCCCCCTCGCTCGACGCGAAGTAAATGGTATAGCCGGAGTAGATCGCGGGCAGCACGGGAATCGAGCACTCGGTGCGCTCATTGACTGTTAGAAACGCGTCGAGCCCGTCCATGAACGGTTCCGCGGTGCATTCGGAGGTGATCACCGCGTTGTGGTCATTGGCGTGGGCGCAGGCCCGGGCCTTCTTCAGCATTTCGCGGTACCCGTCGACCCACCACGAGCCGCCGCCCAGCGGGTGCCCGTGCGACTTGTCGAAACAAAGATACGGCGGCCCGGCGGAAATCTGGTCAATATATACGGCATTGACACCGAGTCCGGCGACGAGTTGCTCCACATTGCCCGCAACCTTGTCCTGCCAGAACGGCGTGTAGGGACACATCGGCGCCTGCGGCACGTTGTTGCCATACACCTCGGTGAAGGTGCCTCCCTTGCGGTCCTTCGCCGCGCATGGCACGTAGTCCGCGAAATCTTTGTTAGACCGGTCGACGATCCTGCCGTTGATATAGGGCATCACCAGCAGTCCCGAGTTCACCATGTCCTTGACGAGCGAATCCACGCCAGGTTTGGCCGGAAACATGTGCGGGTATTGGGTGTCGAATGCAGCCACCTGCCAGTTATACCAATGGAATCCGAGCGGGACGCCGAAATACTCCTTGGCCTGCGCCACCTGCTTCATCATGCCTGCCTGATCCCCCACACCCTTGAGCGTCCAGTCCGATTCCCGCAACCACAGACCGACGTCCTTCATCGCCTGCGGTGTCTCCTTGCAGGTGGCAACCTTGCCCTTTGCGGCCCACGGTGCCGTGATGGCGAATTTCCGATAGATCTTTGAACCTGTCAGCCAATCGCCCTGGAAGACGCCCAACATCGCCGGATAGGGTGCCTGATAGTCCGATCCGGCGACGCCGGAGTTTTCCGCATAGGTGCGGATGAAACACTCGTTGCCCGGCTCGATGACGAACTCCTTGTACCATGCCCTGCCGTCGTGCGCCGCCAAATACACGCCGCTGCGGCCCCGGTTGGCACAGACATACTGGCACGACATGCCGCGCCAGCCGTCCGGGTAGCGCATTGCCAGGCGGCCCTTGTAATTGCGATACAGCGAGCCCCAGGTCTCGGTGTGCCCGAAGGTTCCTGATAGATCATACCGCCCCGCCTCCAGCATGCCGGTGATCCGGGGGAAATCCACCTGCCCCAGGCCCCAGCCGCGCGACTTGTTAGCCACTTTAATCCGCCACGCGGCGATGCCGCTCGCGGCCGGCAGTTCCACCGTGACCTCCACCGCGCAGCGCTCGTTGTCGCCGCCCAGCGGCAGGTCCGGCCATAGGATGGTGAGCAAGCGCGCGCCGCCCGGCGAGTCCGCCACCTTGGCCGAAGCACAGGGATGTTGGGTGTTTGCAAGCTTGACCTCCGCGTTGTCACGCGTCCACGCCATCTCCCACAGCGCATGCGCCGCCGGAGTTGCTTGAATGTGCTCGGCCCCGCTGACCACGTCTTTGAGCGAGGTCAATCCGCCGTATTCCGCATCAAAGGCCATGCGGACATGGCTGTTTTCAAGGATTAGCGGCGCAGCCTTTCCCGGCGCCTCCGCGGCATCAAGGGTGCCGCCGGCCACCATGGCCAGCGCGAGACCAACATTTCCAAAAGGGCGATTCATATGGGGATAGGATGGGTATGGCAAATGGCATCAACCGGCACCGCCCCGCATGGCAACGGACGGATGATTCGACTCACGGCACACGCGCGCCGGTCACAGTGCGTTGGGCGAGACACGATGTGGATCCTTGCAGAGGCGTTCCCTATCCGCCATCAGAGCTTGCGCAGCCAGACGTTGCGGAAACGCACCGGGTTGCCGTGGTCTTGCAGATAGAGAGGTCCCTTTTCGGCGTAGCCGTTGAGTGGAGCCGCCGTGGTGCTCTCCTCGCCGACGAGGATGCGGTCCTGAATCAGCACTCCGTTGTGCAGCACCGTGAAAGACCCCGGCTGCACCTTGCCATCGGCGGCCTTCTTCGGCGCGTGGAAGATGATGTCATAGGCCTGCCACTCGCCGGGCTTGCGGCAGGCATTGACCAGCGGCGCGTTGTGGCCGTAGAACGCGCCACACTGGCCGTTGGGATAGGTCTTGTTGTTATAACAATCGAGCACCTGGATCTCATAGCGTCCCATCAGATAGACGCCGCTGTTGCCGCGGCCCTGGCCCTCGCCCTGGACGACGCTCGGCGAGGCCCATTCCACGTGCAACTGGCAGTCGGCGAATTCCTCCTTGGAAAAAATGCCGCCGCCGGTGGTGGTTTCCATCACGCCGTTGGCCAGCTTCCATTTCGGCTCGGGGCTGTTTTGGCCGCGGAATTTGGCCAGGTCCTTGCCATCAAACAACACGATGGCATCCGAGGGAGCGGCACCCGGCACGGCACCGGGATCGACCACCGGCGGTTGCGCTTCCTCGGCTGAGGCGGCGGAGAATGCCGCCACCGCAAGCGGCAGCAGGCACAGCAGGAGTGCTTTGCAGGATTTGGACACGGGCGAGGTTGGACGGTTGTGGACGAATTGTTTCATTGGAGTGGAGTCTGGTGGGCTGGCTATGATGTTAGGGGTACCCGCGCGGCGACAGGCGTCAATCGCGAGACACCGGGGTCAACACCGTAAACGGCCCCAAACGGGTGAAACTTTCACTCCACAATCACCGGCGTGCCGATCTGCACGTTTTCGAAGAACTTCTCGGCCATCTGATGGGGCATGCGGACGCATCCGTGGGACGCCGCATAGCCCGGCAGATAGCCGGTATGCATCCCGATGCCATCGGCGAAACGCATGAAATTGGGCATCGGGGCATTGCAGAACTCCGCCCCCGGCGGGATTTTGTCCACCCGGATGTCGACGTTGTCATTGATCGTCCGGCCGCTGGCCTTGTCCTTGAAAACCCCGTAAATCGTCGATTTGTGGTCCTTGTCCTTTTCCCTGATTCGATAGATTCCGGCCGGCGTGCCGTGGTCCTCCTTGCCGCTGGAAATCCGCGACACCCCCACCAAAACCCCGCCTTTGTAAAACGACGCCTTTTGCTGGCTGCGGTTGATTCTGATGAGCGGGCTGCCGTTTACGCCATCGCCATCCCAGTAGGAAATATCGTCCGGAATGGCCGGCGGCGGATGATGCGGGCCGCCGGAGGCTGCATGGTGCCCGGGGCCACCCACATCGGCGAGGTAGTCGGAGCCTGGCGGACGGTTGTCGACGCAGGCGGCAAGGGTGCCACCAAACAGCGCGATGGCGGCGGAGCGGGCGGTCAGGGGGAGGCGAAGCTTCATGGGTCGGCGCCATGCTAGGCCCGCACCGGCCTGCGGTCAAGGCCACAGCACGTCCCGGCCGCTTCAAGCCGAAAATGGAAGTTGAAATCCAAGATTCGTTCTTGAAACCACAGATTACACGGATTTCACGGATTTCTTGGTTTGGATTTTCTCACTATTTGCAACTAATCAGGATGCCGAAGCCTCCACCGGCTGGCATCGAGACGATCAGTGGAGCCTGCGATTTCACCGTAATTTGATCCGCGACCAAGGGAATATCCTTGGCGGGCGTTCCCGGGGTGGCCGGTTTCCCGTCATGGTACAGAACCGCCTGGTATTCGCCGGGCTTGAGGAAATCCAGCTTCAACTCCACCTGACGCGGTGTATCGGCGTTGATGCCTGCGATCCACCAGTCCTGGCCCTTGCGCCGCGCGACTACGGCGTATTGGCCCGGTTGACCATCGAGGAAGCATATGTCATCCCAGGCGGTGGGCAGGTTCTTGAGGAAAATCCGGGCGGGGTTGTCCTTGACGTTTTCGGGATTGAAGCCCATGGACATCCAGCCTGATTCAAAGACAATTGGGAGCGCTGTCTCATGCGCGCTGGTGGTTGTCCTGCGCGGATTGAATGAGGTCGGCGTGTAATCCATCGATCCGGGCACGTTACGGGTAAAGACGAGGTTCACGTTATACGTCGGGGTCGGGACCTGATCGGAGAAAATGAAATACTCCTCTCCGAGCACGCCCTCGTGCGTGGCGATATTGGGCCAAGTCCGCTGGAGTCCCCGCGGGGTGATGTCGCCATGATAACTGACCATCATTTTGCGGGCGGCGCATTCCCGCGCAATGTTTTCGCGGAAGCGGAAGAGCGGCTGGACATCGCTGTCCAGGAAGTCCACCTTGATGCCCTTGAAGCCGTTCTTGGGATACCATTCGAGATATTTGGTGACTTTCTCGGGCGTATCGAGGTTACGCCAGGTGTCCCAGCCATAGACGGCGACGTTCTTGCTGGCAGCATAGGCGGTCAACTGCGGGAACCACGGACAATCCATCCACTTTTCCGGGGGACAGCCCCAGGGATCCTTCTTCGCCAGCGCATTGTCGAATTCGATCCATGGCCAGCCCATTTCGCTGGCGAGATCGACAAACTGTTTCATGCGGTCGAGGCTCATGTTGTTGTCGTCCGGGCCGGTCAGCCAGGGGAAAATGGCGGTGCCCGGCTTGATCCAACTGGTGTCGGCAATCATCGATGGCTTTGCGAGGTTGTTGATGAGTGTTGATTCAACCAGGTTTTTCAGGTTGTCCACCACGAACGCCACGCGCCAGGGGGTGGTCCAGGGCAAGGTTGAAGTTGGCTGACCTTCAGGCTTATAGGAGACCAGGCCGGTGGCGGCATCGGTGATTTTCAAGCGGGCTCCCGAATAGTTTCCGTCCAGATCCGCTTCCGTGAGCAGAAGCCATAACTTATCCGGAGTCTGGAACAGCATCGGGACCTGGATCTCGCAATCGACGCCCGCGAGCGATGCGTGTTCGCTGTAGATGGATTCATAGTTGTTGCGATACTGGGCAAACCAGCTCTTGGACCCGGCGGGCGTGCGGAATCCCGAACTCTCTCCCAGCACCGTATCTTCGCCGGCGCCATGAATACGGTAACGATAGGCGATGCCTTCGTTGTAGGCGCGGAGAATCAGGCTGAATTTGTTGCCCTTGTCGCTGGCAAAGTCCAGCGTCATTTCATTCGCGTTGTTCTTGCACTTGCTGCGTTTGCCGACCGGCATGGCGTAGGTTTCATCGATTTTGGCCGTCGTCTTGCCGGTACAGCGCGTATCGCCCGGGAACGTCCCGGATGTCTTCAGGGTGATTCCAACAGGCGATGCCGGTATGGCTGTCTTGCCGTTCAGTTCCGCGCGGATCGAGAGCGCCGGTTGGTCCGTTGCGGTCAGCACAAGCTTGCCGTCGGGCGATTTCACCTCCCATGTCTCCGCCAGCGCGAGGCCGGAAGCCATGAGAATTGCGACTAGCGTCAGATGCGGTACATGTTGTGGTGTTTTCATTTCGTTTCCGTTTCTTGTCGTTAGCATCATGACATCTCCTTGGTTCGTGCGATCATTTCCTGACACTGGTCACCGGATTCAGCCATTGATAGTGGTTCGCGAGAACCGCATACCAGCGTTCGGCGTGAATCAACAGGCCGCGCGGGCCGAAATGAATGCCGTCGTGCCGGTATTCCGCGCTGCCCACGATGTCGTTGGTATCCGGACCGCGTCGCGCAATGCCTTTGTCCCACAGGGATTGCTGAGCGGCCAGAACGGCGCTCATGCCCGGCTTCCAATCATTGGCGCCATTGGGTGGACAATAACAAGTGCCGGCCACAAACCAGTCCACCTTCCAGCCCAACTCTTTCTGGCTGAATTCGATCATCGCCTTGGCATCCCGCTCGTATTCGGCGGCTGGCGTGAAATCCGGCCGGCCCGCATCCGCCTCGCCCTGGACCCAGAGCACGGCGCGGAAGCCGCCAACGCCAAATCCTTTTGCCCGGTCCACCAGCCGTTGAATATTGCCCGAGCCATGGCCGGCAACCCATTCCCTGACGCGCACCCAATTGACCGTGGCCGAGCGGAAACAGACCGGTGCCATCGTCGTTCGTGAGATCAGATCGCCCAGAATCGGCCACGGCGTGCCGCCATCACCGCACGCATCGGGGATCGGATCGGCCGCGGGCGTGTATTGTTTGCCGTCAAAATAGACTGATAGAGGCTCCACGGACTTCTGCCGCGGATTGCCATAGTTGACGGAATTGGACTGGCCGGCGGTGATGAAGATATCGCCGACGCCCACATGTTCCACCTTTGACTCCGCCAAACCGGCGGGCTCGGCCGCGGATTTGCGGTAACGCACGGTCAATTGGTACCAACCGCCGGTTTCCAGCTTGAGGACAGCGCTGAACTTGCCGTCCTTGATTTGGTCGCCCTGCGCCACCACGGTCCACGGCAGGGCTTTGCCGCGCATCGCGGCGGCCAAGTCCGCCTTGACGTCGACCACGGTTGTGCCGTCCGGCACGGTGCCGGCCACGTTGAATTCCGCCGACTCCTTGGCATTGCGCTGGAACACCTGCCGGTCAAGCGGCGATACTAGCACTTGGGCATGCGCCAGGCATATGCCTGTCACCCACGCGGCCATTGGTGCGATCCATGCTGCTTTTGTCATTGTCATGAGATGCTTATGGCCCCAAGAATGCCAATGGGACCCACCAGATAGTGAGCATGGAAGATCGGGGCCGAAGCATCATGTGTTCCCTTGTAGCTATGGTACCAGCAGGGACAGAGCCGCGTCGGTCGCATGGAGCCGCCCGTCAAAGTCCACAAACGTCCGCCCGGCGTCCGGGTTCCAGATGCGTTCGCTCATTGCCGCCAGGCGCTGCCGCAGGCTGGGCAGTTCCCGTGCCTCCGGCTGTTCCCAGGCGC